>Ga0207952_1001229_pt1 | contig 11747 bp, 14 predicted proteins | sample SubbioR12Aug_8Ca_FD_184831 | JGI IMG/M metagenome (GOLD analysis project Ga0207952, IMG submission 184831) | Serpentinite rock and fluid subsurface biosphere microbial communities from McLaughlin Reserve, California, USA - CR12Aug_8Ca (SPAdes) | ecosystem: Environmental > Terrestrial > Deep...
TACTCAAACTGTAGTACTATCTCCTTTATGCCGTTGTATCTCCCTCGGCCGTAGCCTATGGGCGAGGCAGTTGGTAGAGCAATAGTATGCCGTTGTAGCTCAGTTGGTAGAGCACGTCATTGGTAATAAATAGGTCTACCCATATATGCTAAGATAGGTAGATAGCAAAAGGATTTATTTTAAATTAGAGAGCAAGGAAGACCACATCTTTCACAAAACAGGTCATCGGTTAATAAAGTTCGTCATAAAAAAATACGCCGTTGTAGCTCAGTTGGTAGAGCACGTCATTGGTAGAGAGCATTTTCTGCCCACTTGATTGGTAACAATCCTGTGAATCCCGAATAACGGTTAAAGACCTTGCAAAAGGTTCAGACCGTGGCGAGAGTCATCTCGCCCGAACGACTGACAAGGGAATCCTTTTATTAGGATTAAGATACAGTCTAGCCCTCTTATAAACTCATTAGAGAGAAATAGAGGTGTAAGCGAATGACGAGGTCCGCAGTTCAATCCTGCGCAACGGCTCAAATAAAAAAACTATATAGTATGAATTGTGTTAAAAATGGACATAGAAATCTTGTTGCTCAAGTTTTATGATTATTCGTCTTTCGTTAAAGGTTACTCCAAAGCAACCATAGGTAGGTATAAATCCGTAATCAATTTTTATACTCGGGTTGCTCGTATAAGTAAAATCGAACAAGTAACAGAGCAGAACGTAAAAGAGTTCTTGCTTTATGGCAGGACAGTGAGACACTGGAAGGCAAACTCTTTTATCAGTTTTAATATCAGCCTGAGGGTGTTCTTTGCTTGGTGTGTAAAAGAGGGTTATTTAAAAAAGAATCCAACTGATGACATTGAAATACCAAAAGTAGAAAAGAGGTTGCCTCCAAAATTGACTAAGCAAGACACACTCAGGCTTTTAGAAATTGTATATAACTATCCGTATGATTATAAGTTTCTGCGTTATCGTAACCACGCTATGTTTTCGATGTTTGTATTCGCGGGGATTCGCAAGAAAGAGTTATTGAACCTCAGGTGCACTGATGTGGACATAGAGAACTTGTCGATATTTATCAATCAAGGAAAGGGGAGTAAGGATAGGGTTGTACCTATGAGCTATACTCTGGCACAGACTTTGAAAAGATATAAGGAGGACCGGAAAAGACTTAATAAAACTTGCCCCGAGTTTTTCTGTTCACTTAATCGCAATCAAGGATACACAGAATCAGGGCTTAAAAGATTGACCATTCAGATGATTAAAGCCTCTGGTCTAAAGTTCACTATTCATAAGCTCAGGCACACTTTTGCAACTCTTATGCTAGAGGGTGGGTGTGATATTTATTCTCTGTCTAAGATGATGGGTCATAGCGATATAAAGACCACTACAATCTATCTAGCCGCTAGTGCTGAGCATTTACGGTACCAGATGACTAAACACCCGTTAAATGATTTAGTGTGATATGTTATAATGATTTTATAACTTAATAGGAGGCCTAACCCGTAGAGATTATCTTTACGGTATGGTCAAAAACCCACAGAAGAATACTGAACCTTGCGTTCAGCGATCCTTCTGTGGGTCTATACGGGAAACTGTATAGGGACCGAAAGGTCCAGCTGGCGCAAGGTTCTGTGCGTTCTACCTGCGCTAGCTATTATCAGCTAGCTTTTATATTTTATGGAGAAAAATAATGCGTTAGTTCAACTATTGGTTACTGGTATATCTGGAGGTTTGATTGTTTTGTTTTTTTACTTAATAAAAAGATTTAGTAAAAGTGGACCCAAAATTGTAATTGGTAAAAAAGCAGGTTTAGTTATTTTAGGCATATGTGTTTTGCTTATTTTAACAATCTTGATATTACCTTCTATCAGATAAAATGCTACGGAAGATTAAAGATAAATGGATAGACATTTATTCTTGGCTAGATCATTTCTGGTGGAAATATCAAATTGATATAATCTGCGTTCTTATATTTTTAATAGTATCAGCAATCTACACCATAGACTATATAAAGTATAATTAAAATGAATAAAATAGACTCAAAACAATACCCTACATTAGCCACATATCCGTTTAATCAGATAGAAACGGCTGTTAAAAGGCTTCAAGAAAAGTACCCCGATATGACTGACGACCAGTGTTTACTTAACTTGGAAATGGACCTAGCTGAGCAAGAGCAACTTGCCACAGGTAAATAATATATGAAAAAAGATACTACTAAAAAATGTTTATGTGATGAGCCTCAATGTGCTAAATGCTTGATGGTAAATTGTGAGGACGATGATTGTCTTGTTCATACCGCTAAGGCAAAAAGTAAATACAGAAATATCAAGATGACTTATGTTCAATCTGACACCCCAGACGATGGAAGAGTAGACAAGGCGTTTGATATCCTTTTTGAAGAGGTTTCTAAAATCAAAGAGGATGAAGAAAAGTAGGCTTTTTGTCGCTATTTGACGCTATTATGCCGAAGATTTACACCATTTAACACTATAATAGTGAGGGAGAGTTGTATTACTCTGTACTACTGTTTAAGTAAAAACTACGCTATTCGACGCTATTTAAGCGTAGATTTTTTACTATTTACTACTATTTTAGTAATAGAAAATAATAAAACACCACTTTTCAGGGTGGTGTTTTAAGTAAACAAGGTGTGCTTTTCATCCGGTGTTGTGATGTAGTAGTTCTTTAATAAAAGCATTCTGAGTTCCTCCTATCTCGCGACCGCGTATTACTTGGGCATCTTTTGTTTAGTCAGACCTATCTCTTTCTTTTTTCTCTTTGAGATAAAGCACTTCCAGAAACTTGCTTTACCTTACTTGAGGACGAGGTTTTTAGTAACTTTGAAGCAGTTTTCGCTACTTTCTTGCTTGTAACTTTTGCCATATATTTGCCTTTTTGTAGCTTTTAAATGAGTACGACGAGGCTCTACTACTTATTCGTATTATAACATTTTACTGTCAAATAAGCCTTGAAAATGCTAATATAAAAAGATATTATGGCATCTTCTCGAGCATTAGTTAAATATAAACCCTTGCGTATTGGATTCTTGGTGCGCGAAGGATCTGTTGAAGACCTAGTAAAGGCTGCGGGCATAAATAGTTTACTTTGGGGCGGTATCTATAATCCGATATTACCAATAAAAGTCGGTGATAATAGCTTGGCCGATCAGCTTATAAAATTATTTGCTATTGATATTCTTTACCCTGTAACCGGGAGCGAAGAAATAATGGACTTCAAGAAAAAGTACCCCTATTTGAGGGATACAAAGCATTATGCAGAGAATATCTTTTATGAAGATTGGCACACAAAGAAAAAAATATCAGGATTCCTGGATTCTAAAAACATCGTTGATTTCCTTTGGGAAAAAGACCTTAAGAATAAACCAAAAAGTTTTAAGAGTAATTTTTCTCTTGTTGAGTGGGAACAAGACGACTCTCTTGCAAATGTCTTTGCACTTCAATTTGGATATTTTCCTACCTTGCCTGGGGTAGATTTTAAGTGGGATTATAAAAAGGGATTTATACAGGGGCTACACGCAAAGGAAGAAAAAATAAAAAAAACAGATAATCTAGATATACACCCAAGAAAAAGCTATGGCCCTATTAGCTTAACAAGCGTTGAATTGACCGGCTACTCTACTGGTGGTTGGTCTATTGATTCTAAAGGTATATATATTGGAGCTAAAGATAATTTCAACGACCTCGTGGCCTTTTGGAACTTAAGAGCTTCTGGAAAACATATAGTTTTCTTAGCAAAAGATGACTGGGAAAGAACGATTCCTTTTGCCCAAAAGTTTTTAGATTTTCTTAATTCTTTACCAAACAGACATCCTAATAGAATTGAAGACTGGATTGTGATTTATAGCCAACTAACGAATGAAGAAATCAAAGAGCTAGCACCCAAGATTCTTTCCAAGAAGAGGTTTACCTGGTCAAATGTTAGCGAACACTCTTGGAATGGAGGGAATGTCCATCCTGAATATCAGATATTCAAATCGCAAATTGTGAATGCCCATACTCAAAAAACTTCTGACGGGAAATATGAAGTAACAATCGATCTTCCTGAAAAAAAGTTTCTTGTTGATGACGACGATTCTGAGGTTGCTTTTCAGCAATTGGGAGTACTTGTTGATGCCTTCGGCGAATACAGCTACCCAGGCTACACGCTAAAACTTCCTTATATTAGAGAATTGAACGAGTTTTACAGTAGAGAGGTGGTTTTTGATCCTTGGAAATTAAAAGTTGGGAAAGGTGGTTTTACAGTTACAGTTTCAGTAAATGAAGAATCTGTAAATCTTTTTCCGATTCATAAACAAGATCTGATTAAAAATATATTTAGTGCTGTTAAAATAAAGGCAGAAACAAGCCAGTCCGGGTTATTGACTACAAAAATTATTGAAAAAATTGATGGACTAGAAGCGGCCCGGGTATTAAAAATAAGAGGTGTAAGAATGTTGCTTGAACAAGGTACGCCAACCAGTTTTGTTTCCCGAGGAGAGGCCACCCAAATCATTTTTAATAATGATTTTGAAAAACACAAAGGCTTGTATATCGAGAGTAGAGAGTCTAAGGAATTGGATAGTAACCAAGTTTTTGACTACTTGCTTAAACAAGACTTTTTCCGCGCTGGTCTTGAGCTGATATGCAACCAGTGTAAGTTAAAAAACTGGCTGTCGCTAAAGAACATTGATGATATGTGGACTTGCGAGTATTGTGGAGCGAAAGAACAAACGAGTACTCACTTAAGAAGCCGTGGAGACTGGAGGTTCAGAAAAAGCGGGTTGTTTTCAAAAGACAATCACCAAGAAGGAGCTATACCGGTATTGCTGACCCTTCTAACAATGAAACGCGTTTTGGATCGCTCTAATTTTAGTTATGCAACAGCGTTGAAACTAAATGGCGATGGAATAGACTGCGAGACGGACTTCTGTGTGCTGGAGGGGTTAAGGGAAGACGAATTGGAAATAAGTATAGGTGAATGTAAAAGTGAAGGTGGCTCTATAACAAAAGAAGACTGTGATAACTTAAAAGCCGTGGCACTGAAACTTTCGGAGGTTACTCCACGAGCGGAAATATATATTACGTTCGCAAAAACAGCGGACTCCTTTACTCCTGAAGAAATAGTTCTGTTTAAGGAAATCAGCAAAGACCATAATTTAATTTTGTTTACCAATAGAGAACTCGAACTTTATCATCCTTATTGGCTTGAGGCTGGAGAGATAGAGGAAGATGTCCCAGAAAAGTACCCGAACTCTATGGGTGATTTGTCTAGAAACTCTGTTGCTCGATATTTAAAATAATTATTTTATGAATAAAAAACTATTTCTCGACATATATAACTTTGGTAATAAGAATGCACGTAATTTACTCGAAGCCGCTAATATCTTATGTAGTAAAAGTCATTACACGCAAGCATATGTACTTGGATTTACGGCTTTGGAAGAAATATCAAAATCTCAATTTGCGGCTGATGTTTTCACGGGGCTTCGAACCGAAGAAGAGTTTGCAAAGTTCTACCGCGCACACAGGGAAAAAATTGCTAACGTAGGGTGGGCTCACTATGATGCAACTATCTATCCCCATAAATACAAATGGATTGGACCTGATATGGAAGATGTTGAAGAAATGAATCCTGAGGAGCCTTTATTCAGTAAACGTCAGGCCGCTTTATATGTTGATGTAGATTTTGCAGAAGGCAAGATCTCTCAACCCTTAGATGTTATAACAGAAAAAGATGCGCGAGGTATCATTCATATTGTTGAAGTTGCCTTTGAGAGAATATGGGAAGTAACCGGGGAGTTTGGCGGTATGCAGATTGGAACAAAAGGTTTTATGAAATAAATATGAATACTGACGATAATATAAATGAATCAATAAAAAAGCACTTTGAAATCAAACCCTCTGCTGATTTTGTTCATCTTGTCGAACCTATTTTAAGGGCTCGTGAGGAGTTTAGGGTGTCGGTAGAGCCATATCTTGGCACATTCCAAAGAATGTCTGACTCAGCGATCACGATCGGGCATAAAATAGAACCTCTGTTAAGGATACAAGAACAGATAACAGATTCAGCTTCTTTGATAAGTTCAGTAGTTCAAAAAATACCTACCATTGATTCGGATAGACTTGCTTATATCTCAGACGGAGCGATACAAGCCGGAAAGAGTTTGAGAGCTATACAGGATTTAACATTAAGGAGTAGTTCACTTTTTAGTGAGGCAAATTATGATTTACTTGTAAATCCTATAAGTTCAGCTTTAAGTATAGCGGTCGACAATGTGGCGTTACATCAGAAAACCATTCTAGGAGACTTAGATTCTATAGCTAAAATGGGAACTATTACGTCTCACAAGTTTAATGAGTGGGATAGTATATCGCTAAAAATCAGTGACGTAGCCTTAGGTGCTTTGGAACAATCGCCGTATTTATTTCCTGATTATTTAAGGGCAACAACAATTCCAGTTTTTAAAGACCCTACAACCGAAAGGATAGAAAAACTGGAAGACGAAGTTAAAAGTCTTAGAGAAAAGAAAGAGAAAGATATAATTGTAGAGATAAACCACGAAGTAGAAAAATTATTATTATCAATAGATAGTTTTCTTCCGAAAATGTTCAAGGGGGCTTATGCAGTTGTTAACCAGAATGACGACTCTCTTGCTCAATCTGCTGAATCAATGACACGCCTTTTAGAAAACTTACCTGCTCACTTAGTAAAAAACTTTAAGTCTCAACAAAAAACTAAAGAAGCGGTTATTAAGGAGACATTGGCGGTACATCTTTCACTTGAATATACTTCTGTAGATGACATAAATCACCCTCTTATAAGCCAGCAACACTATTTTTACGAAACCTTTAGCCAAATTAGACATAGAAATAGTATCTATAAAGATTTTGAAAACGACCCTGCTAGATATAAAGCATTGCTCCTTCAAGTAGAGGGCTTCCTCTATCAGTTAATAAAAGCTAAATAAGTATTGTGTTAAATGACAAAAAGTATATTATTTATAATATGGATTTACGTAAATCTTTAATACCAGCTTCAGTTTTCATTATCGCCATAAGTGTAGGTTATTATTTTGTTTTTTATCTACCAAAAATAAGTCAAGAAAAATCAGAACTGACTATGCGGGAAAAGTGTAGGGAAGTCGGAGAACAGGCATATAAAGCTGATTTGAAACAGTACAACGTTAGTAGCCTAAATAGTCCTCAATATGGTTACAACAAAAAGCTCCGTACTTGTATTTACGCAAGTGGGTATCACAACGAAGGAAACCCATCTGCTGGAAAAAGTAAAGAAGGATTTCTTCCACATAATTGTGATGCTAATTGGGAGAAATGGGTTAAAGATAGCTACACAAATAAAGAGATTATTTCGATAGTGAACTTCAACGGACCAAATTGCGAATGGATGGCCTCTACAGAATCAATCCAAAAGTTTAACGAAGACAGCGAAAGACTGTTTGATAATGAGAATTAAATATGAATAATCAAAAAAACTTATACATAGAGATACTTAAGTGGGCATTTGAAAAAGGAGTTGAGGGTTTTATGTGGGAAGAGCTTGTAAGTGATTTTAATCTCGACCCTGTTAAATCAACTTGGGTTAATAAGATTTTTTTAACTACCAGTGATAACGATCGCAAGTTTTTTGAACATTACAAATATAATGAAAAAGACAATAAGCATATCTACGCCCTTAATGAAAAAGGAATATCAGCTTATATTGATTATCAAAAATTAGAAGAGGCAAGAGAGGGCGGGGAAAAAGCGATGAATATAGCAATATGGTCTATATGTATTGCTATAGCGTCAAGTGTAACTCAAATACTAGCTCAAATATATTTCAAATAATTTATGAACAACAAACAAACACCAATAGAGTTTTCAGAGCAGTTAATAAAAGGTAAAATAGCTGAGCTTATTTTTTCCCAAATGTTTCGAAACAGTAAAAAGTTTACTGTTATTCCATTTGGTTATGAGAATACTTTCCCTGAGATAGCTCAATATGCTTATATGGCAGATAACACACAGGTTTTAGATACCATAAGGAGTGCTCCTGATTTTGCTTTAGTATCTCACGACAAACGTGATGTTTATCTAGTAGAGGTTAAATACAGATCTTTTATTGATGAGAAACACGTTAAGGAAATGGCTGAGAATATACAAAATAGGTGGAAATCTGTTCAGTTGTTTATTGCTACACCGAAGGGTTTCTATTTTGGTGATTGTGAACATATCTTAGCAAGTAATGGAGTAATGTACCCTCTAGATTTAGATTGGGTATCTGAAAAAGATCAAGAAGGGTACATAAAACTTTTAAATGAGTTTATTGGTAAATCCAATTGATCTCAGGCTGGTAAAAATCTAATTTTATAGCTAAAGTTAGACATATGGCTCTAAACGATAAAAATCCGAAAAAGATTCTTGTTAGTATGACGGTTCCGGTCCAATCTGCTGAGAAAAATAATGTGGACAGGCAAAAGTGGCAAGGTTTAAAGAACTTTCAAATCTTAACCTTCCAGAGATCCTTGCCTGAATCCTTGGAATATCATTTTGCAAACTTTAAAAGACTAGAAGCAGTAGGTGCCCCAGAACTTTCTGAACATAAATATCATACCGACGAGGAGTGGGTTGAAATCAGACGAGCAAGAGAGAATATAAAGTTTGAGGTACAAGCATATCTATGTCAATTAAGACGTGCTAAGCATTTTATAAATAATTTAAAAATAACTGCCCCAGAGGATTTAGAGTTAAAAGAAGTATGGGATTCCATTCTTAATAAAGATGGTATGACAAATGTTCTCGCTAATAAATGGGCTACTCATCGCTCTGTTGATAATCCTGAAAATGAAACCGATACTTTTCATACAGAAATCCTTTTAAGTCTTGATGGGGCCTCTACAAGCTGGAGTAGTGATAATCATCTAATACTTTTGTTGTCTGATTTAAAGTTTAATCTATGTGATTTCCACCCTAAAGTAATAAAGTTCACAAGCTGGTTGTTTTCGGAGGCAGAAAAACTTTACCAACCACCAGTAGCTGAGTGACTCATAAAACATTTTATTTATAAGGTGTTTTTACTGACAGTTTCTGAAGAGGTTCGAACAGGATAGGTTTTTTGTGTATAATCAAGATATGAGAAAAATTATTATTTCGCTGAGTATTTTATTGCTACTGCTAGTTATATATTTTTTTGGTGTTAGATTTTTTTACCCAGAACTATCACAAATGGGGCTTTTTGGAGATACGTTCGGTGGCATTAACGCTGTATTTTCTGGACTAGCTTTTCTAGGTGTTATATACGCAATCGTTCTTCAAAGAGAGGAACTTCAATTACAGAGAAATGAATTAGAGTTAACAAGAGAAGAATTAAAACGATCTGCCAAGGCACAAGAGAAATCAGAAAGGGCACTGTCACGACAAGCTGAGTCTTTGAAACAAACTGCAGTGTTGAATGGTTTAGGTGCGATATTAGGTTATGAAAGTATGTTGATAGAGGTAGCCAACACAGGTAGATACGGCAACATCCCTATTTCAAGTCGGGAAAAAACCGAAGAGCTTAAAAAGAAAATAGAAACAATAATTGAAGCTAAAGGTAATTGACCCAGCTGTCGAAAATGATTTCATATTTGTAGTAACGCATAAAAGTGGCTACATTTGACGTAATTTATCTAAGAGTTATACTGGTTAGTAAGAGTTCTTTATTTGTAAATAAATAGAAAGTCCGAATGGCTATAAAGTGAGTAGTTTCGTTGTAAGAGTGGCCGCTTACATATCCAGTGTTGAGAAAATAAGGGTACTATCATTTTCTGTAACTTTATAGTGGACTCGCGTTTTGTTTTTTTAGCCGGAAGCCCTGGCAAGATTTTGTCTTGCAATAAAACAATTGTTTTATAAACAGATAGGAGGCACTAAAGAATAGAAACTAAAATTATTAAACTTTCCCTTTTTAGGGTTGGGATTTGATGCTTTTAGTTTGTATTCTTTTTTTTGTTTAAACTTAAACAAAAAAGCATTTATCAAAAACCAACACCCAAAAAGTGTTGGTTTTTGCATTAAAGCCACTCCACTAAAACCCATTTTTGTTTTTACAGGTTGTCAGGAGTGGCACCTGTAAAAATATGAGTGGGTTTTTTTATTATCAATTTAATTATCAAATTATATGACAGATAAACATTCTTTGATTTGTTCAGCACCAATATGCCAAGACGATCCAAATCCTAATTTTAAGGAGGAGGTGGGTTGGTATCCTGGGGAAGCAGTCTGTTTAAAAGCCCCTTATCAGGCGTTTCAGGAAAAACAGCTTGATATAAACAAGGGGGTTAAAAATGGGACCTTCAAGCATATGGATAAAATGTACACTGCAAAAGATTTAGAGACACGCTCTATATAGCCTTTATTAGAAAACCCATCCCAAAAGAGCTATATAAAATAAAGGCTAAAAAATGAAGTATCGGGCATTAGATTAGGAAATGAGTATTGCATCAACTATGAAAAAAGACCTTAAACAATTTTACGAAGAATACATTGGAGAGAAGGAGTATTCTTCAGGGTTAAGATTGCAAACCTTAAAAAGTTATAAGGAGGTTTTTAAGCATTTCACTACCACTATGTATGAGGTAAAAACTGTCGAAGATCTAACCACGGAGATGATGAATCTATTCTTTAAGCGTATTAAGACTAGGACCAGAATAGTGGGTATAAATACACCAAAGGTAGGGTTAGCACATTCAACAATCAAAACCTATGCAAATAAACTAAATGCTTTCTTTGAGTGGCTGGTGATAAGACATAATCTGAAACAGAATCCATTAAAGACTATCAAAATACCATACCCAGAATATACAGACAGTCGAGCACTGTCCAAAGAAGATATTCAAAAAATTATCACAGCAGTAAGTCTACACCCAGAGAATACTTTAATTTTTAAACGAGACACGATGATGCTTTATTTGTTGTTTTATTGTGGTTTAAGAAAAGGGGAGCTCATTGGGCTCCGGGTTATTGATGTTGATTTTGAAAAAAGACTTTTAACAGTTAGAGCGGATACTTCCAAATCAAAAAAGACAAGGAGTATTACAATAAATCCTACACTCCTTTTTCATATAAAAGAATACATTCAAGAGAGAAATAAAAGAGGACTTAAAACTCCAAGTTTGATTGTTTCAAGTTCAAGAGACGAAGGTTTAACTACCCACGGAGTAAAGCATTGGGTTAAAAAGTTGATTAAGACGTCTGGAGTGAAGTTTCATATTCACCGATTCCGTCATTCCTTCGCTTGTGCTTTAGATCAAGCAGGTTCCAATGTTTCAAGTATTCAAAAGCTGATGGGCCATTCTGATCCAAAAATGACTCAATCTTATCTACGTTCTAGAAAGGCCGAGGATTGTAGAGACGATATTGATAGATTATCACTGATGTAAAACTATGTATAAATCTGATATACTTAAAGAAGTCGCAAATTATAAGTTAAATATATTAGATATAGAATACCTCTTCGGAGGTTTTTATTTGAAGTCATTGGGGGTGATAAGTAGGTCCTCACAATGGTATGTATTTTACGAACTAAAACCGTGTTTTAGCCTTTGATATAAAGATATTTCTTGGATATGACCTTGGTTTAATTATTGGTAATGACGAGGTCCGCAGTTCAATCCTGCGCAACGGCTCCAAAATCAAAACAATCTATTTCTTCAACAATCTTGTCGAGGTTTTTCTACATGTAAGTTTAACTTGATTTGACCCCGCCGTTA
>Ga0207952_1001230_pt1 | contig 11741 bp, 10 predicted proteins | sample SubbioR12Aug_8Ca_FD_184831 | JGI IMG/M metagenome (GOLD analysis project Ga0207952, IMG submission 184831) | Serpentinite rock and fluid subsurface biosphere microbial communities from McLaughlin Reserve, California, USA - CR12Aug_8Ca (SPAdes) | ecosystem: Environmental > Terrestrial > Deep...
GATTTCGCCGCGCGTTCTGAGCAAGCGCGGCACGCAACTGAACACCGAATTCCGTTATCTCGATGCCAGCTACCGGGGGCAGGCGCGCGTCGAGGCCTTGCCGGGCGACAAGGGGCGCAATGATGAAAACCGTTACGGCATGTCATTGCTGCACACGCAGTCCTTTGCCAATGGCTTGAGTGCCGCGATCAACTACAACCGCGTCTCGGACGATTTCTACTACACCGACCTTTCCAGCCGGATTGCCAATACCGCGCAGACGCAGCTGTTGCAACAGGGATTGTTGGGTTACGGCACAGGGTGGTGGAACGTCACCGGCAACGTGCAGTCGTATCAGACCCTGCAGCCCGACCCGCAGAACCGGGTTGCCGTTCCCTATCGCCTGCTGCCGCAAGTTACGCTCAACGCGCGGCAGCCCGATCTGTACCGCACCGACAGCAGTGTATTCGGGCAATACACTTCGTTTGCGCATCCGGACTCGACGAAGGATGAAGCGCAGCGTACGGTGTTCTACCCGCAGGTCGCGCTGCCCTACGTGACGCCGGGCTGGTACGCCACGCCGAAACTCGGCGTTCATGCCACGCAGTACTCGCTGAACAGGCGGGCGCCCGGCAGTATCGGGCCGGACTCGATCAATCGCACCCTGCCGGTTTTCAGTCTCGATTCGGGAATGACCTTCGAGCGATCGAGCAGCTGGTTTGCGCGCGACTACACGCAGACCCTGGAGCCGCGACTTTTCTATCTGAACGTTCCGTACCGCGACCAGAGCAAGATTCCGGTTTTCGATAGCGGTCTGGCCGACTTCAACTTTTCGCAGATTTTTTCCGAGAACCAGTTCTCCGGACAGGACCGTTTCAACAATGCCAATCAGCTGACCGCCGCGGTGACTTCGCGCCTGGTCGATCCGGCGAGCGGCAATGAAATCATGCGTGCGATGGTCGGCCAGCGCTTTTATTTCAGCCAGCAGAAAGTGACCCTGTCGGGGCTGCCGGTCGACAGCGATACCAAGTGGAACAAGTCTGATTTTCTGGCAGCCTTCAGCGGCCAGATCCTGCCCAAGGTCTATGCCGATACCACGCTGCAGTACAACGCCGGCGACCGCTCGGTCGAGCGTTATTCGCTGGGCGCGCGCTATCTGCCGGAGCCCGGCAAGGTGCTCAATGCCTCTTATCGCTACCTGCGCGACAAGCCCGACCAGATCGGCCTCGACCAGATCGACGTTTCCGGACAGTGGCCGATTTTTGGCGGCTGGCATGCGGTCGGCCGCTACAACTACTCGATCAAGGAAAAGCAGCCGATCGAGACGATCGGCGGTCTCGAATACAACGGCGGCTGCTGGGTTCTGCGGGTGGTCGGGCAGCGCCTCGCGACCTCCGAGGCGAAGGCGTCGACGGCGATCTTCGTCCAGCTTGAGCTGAACGATTTTTCGCGCATCGGCTCCAATCCGCTCGATCTTCTCCGGCGCAATATCCAGGGTTACGGCATGGTCAACCAGCCGACCGCCGATCCTGTCTTCGGTCAATAAAGGTATGCCCATGATGTTCCTGTCGCGCGTTTTTCTTCTCTTTATCTGTCTGGCCGGTCTGGCCACGGCGCAGTCGGCGCGTCGTCCGGCGAACGAGCCGCTGCCGGCTGACCGGATCGTCGCCGTGGTCAATGATGAAGTGGTGACGCTCCATGAATTGCGCAGCCGTCTTGATTCGGCGTTGTCCCAGCTCAAACGCCAGGGAACGCCCTTGCCGCAGCGTGAAGTGCTTGAACGGCAGGTGCTCGAACGCCTGGTGATGGACAAGGTGCAGTTGCAGTACGCGCGCGAAACCGGTCTGCGCGTCGATGATGCGCAACTGGAGCAGGCGCTGCAGCGCATTGCCGCCGGCAACAAGATGTCGCTCGCGCAGTTCCGCCAGGCGCTCGAAAAGGACGGACTCGCCTTTGCCAAATTCCGCGAAGAGATTCGCGACGAAATGACCATTGCGCGCGTGCGCGAACGCGAGGTCGAGAACAAGATCGTCGTTTCCGAAGGCGAGATCGACAACTATCTGTCGGGCGAGTCGGGCAAAGGACCGGGCGGCGAGGAGTACCAGATGGCGCATATCCTCTTGCGCGCGCCGGAATCGGCGAGTCCGGAACAGATCCAGAAGCTCAAGCTGAAAGCCGAGCAGATTCTCGATCGGCTGAACAAGGGCGACGATTTTGCCCAGCTTGCCGCAACCCATTCCGATGCGCCGGACGGATTGCAGGGCGGCGATCTTGGCTGGCGTACGCTCGATCGTCTGCCGGCGATCTTTGCCGAGGCAGCGAACCGGCTCAAGGCGGGTGAGGTATCGCCGATCCTGCGCAGTTCGAATGGCTTTCACCTGGTCAAGCTGCTGACCAAGCGCGGCGGCGCGGCGGTGCCGGCGGTTCAGCAGACGCATGCGCGGCACATCCTGATCAAGGTCAACGAAATCGTTTCGGAATCGGAAGCGAAGCACAAGCTGACCGGCCTGCGCGAACGGCTGGTGCACGGCGGGAGTTTTGTCGAGCTGGCCAAGCTTTTCTCTCAGGATGGCTCGGCGTCGAAAGGCGGCGATCTCGGCTGGATCTATCCGGGCGATACGGTGCCCGACTTCGAGCGGGCAATGAACGCGTTGAAGCCCGGCGAGCTCAGCGAGCCGATCCGTTCGCCTTTCGGTTTCCACCTGATCGAGGTGCTCGAACGCCGGGTGCAGGATGTTTCGAGCGACCGGCAGCGCGCCGCCGCACGCCAGGTGTTGCGCGAACGCCGGCTTGACGAGGCCTATCAGGACTGGCTGCGCATGGCGCGAGACCGGGCCTACGTCGAGCTTCGTCTCGAAGAGCGTTGAGCGCATGTCTTTGCCGGTGATCGCCGTCACCTCGGGCGAACCGGCCGGGATCGGTCCGGAGTTGTGCCTGCGCCTGATCGGGCGGCCGTTTGCCGCGCACCTGGTCGTTCTCGCCGATCGTCGCTTGATGGCCGCCAGGGCCGCAGCCGCCGGTTTCGCCGGCGCCTTGCGCGAATGGACTCCTGGCCTGGCGCCATTGCCTGGCAGCATCGATGTCATCCACCTGCCGATGGCGGCGGCTTCGCAGCCCGGTCGCCTCGATCCGCTCAATTCCCCGTACGTGCTCGCGCTGCTCGACCGTGCCTTGGCCGGCTGCCGCGCGGGCGAGTTTCTGGCGATGGTCACCGCGCCCATCCATAAAGGCGTGATCAACGACGCGGGCGTGCCCTTTACCGGGCATACCGAGTATCTCGCCGAAAAAACCGCGACGCCGCGCGTCGTGATGATGCTGGCCGGTGGCGGCTTGCGCGTCGCGCTGGTGACCACGCATCTGCCGCTGAAAGACGTGCCTGCAGCGGTGACCTGCACGGCGCTTGAGGAAACGCTGCGCATCCTGCACGCCGAGATGGGGCGCAAGTACGGCATCGTCGCACCACGCATTCTGGTCGCCGGCTTGAATCCGCATGCCGGTGAAGGCGGCTACCTCGGGCGTGAGGAGATCGAAGTGATCGCCCCGGTGCTCGACAAGTTGCGCGCCGAGGGAATGACGCTGCTCGGCCCGCTGCCGGCCGATACGATGTTCACCCCGCCCATGCTGGCGCAGGGCGACTGCGTGCTGGCCATGTACCACGATCAGGGGCTGACGGCGCTCAAGTACGCGAGTTTCGGCCACGGCATCAACGTCACCCTCGGTCTGCCGATCATCCGTACCTCGGTCGATCACGGCACGGCGCTGGAACTGGCGGGAAGCGGGCGGGCCGATCCGGGCAGCCTGTTCGCGGCGGTCGAGCAGGCGATCGAGATGAGTCAACGACGGGTTTAACCACAACGAACGCAACGAACGCAACGAAAAATCTTGTTTTTGCTTTTCGTTGTGCCCGTTGTGGTCAAAGTGGTTTTTTCAGGATAAGTCACCCCATGAGCAAACACATCGCGCGCAAGCGCTTCGGTCAGAACTTCCTGATCGACCAGCAGGTGATCGCCGACATCGTCAATGCGGTGGCGCCGCAGCGCGGTGATTGCGTCGTCGAGATCGGCCCCGGCCTGGGCGCCTTGACCGATCCGCTGATCAGGCGAGTCGACCATCTGCAGGTCGTCGAGATCGACCGCGACATCATTGCCCGCCTGCGCAAGCGTTACCCTGCCGAAAAACTGACGATCCACGAAGGCGATGCGCTGGCTTTCGATTTTGCCGCACTGGCCAAGGACGGCGGCAATGGCATGCATATTGTCGGCAACCTGCCGTACAACATCTCGACGCCCTTGCTTTTTCACCTCGCCAGCTTTGCCGAATGCGTCCGCGACATGCATTTCATGCTGCAGAAGGAAGTTGTCGAGCGCATGGTCGCCGAGCCGGGAACGGCCGACTTCGGTCGACTTTCGGTGATGCTGCAGTACCGTTTCGTGATGGACTGGCTGATCGACGTGCCGCCGGAGTCTTTCGAGCCGGCGCCGAAGGTCGATTCGGCCGTCGTCCGCCTGATCCCGCGCCCGCTCGTCGAGCTGTCGGCGAAAGACGAAACGAAGTTCGCCGCCGTCGTCTCGGCGGCTTTTGGCCAGCGGCGCAAGATGCTGCGCAACAATCTCAAGGCCATGCTCGACGATACCGGTTTCGCCGCGCTCGGCATCTTGCCAACGGCGCGCGCCGAAGACCTGCCGGTTGGCGATTACATCCGCATTGCCAATTACCTGACGCCTTGAAGAAAAACGACGCGCCGCGCAGGCGCGCCGTTTTGCGCAACAAGCAACCGTACGGCGTTCAGTTCTGCTGCAGCGGACAGGTCTTGATGCCGAGCAGCGTGTAGGCTGGGCACCATCCGATCAGGCCGGTCAGCAGCGGCACGATGCCGATATAGCCCCACATGCCGATGACGCCCATTGCCGCCATCGCGATCAGCGCGATGCCGGCGATGATGCGCAGGATTTTGTCGATGCCACCGACGTTTGCTTTCATGATTGGCTCCGTTGGGTTGATGAGTAACGCTGCCAGATTACGCAGCTGTTGCGGCGAGGTATGTAACCCAGGTCACACACGCAGCCGGACAGGCGCAAGCGCTGAGGCGAAAGAAGCCCTGGCACCACAGAAACAACTGCTGGCACTAGCGCCCGGCGTCGGCCAGTTGCTGCAGTCGGTCGCGATCGAGCAGCGTGATCTGTTCGCGGCCGAGCGTCACCAGTCCTTGTGCGGCAAAGCCCTTGAGCAGGCGACTGACGATCTCGCGCACGCTGCCCAGCTCTTCGGCCAGCGCCTGATGCGTTGCGTGGATCGGTGCGTCCTTGCCGAGCAGCAGCTTGGCCAGCCGCTGGTCGAGGCGGTGGAAGGCCACCTCTTCGACGAGTTGCATCAGCTCGGCGATGCGCGTTGAGAAAAGATGGAAGACGAAGTTGCGGAAGGTAGGGTGTTCGGCGATCAGCTTGTCAAAGAGCGCTGCCGGCAGCACCAGCAGCGAGAGCGGCGTCTCGGCGACGCCGCGCGCCGAGTAGGGGGCGTGACCAAGCAGGCAGCTTGAGGTGATGATGCATGAGCCGCCGGGTTCGACGCGGTAGAGCAGCATCTCGCGACCCGCCGGCGTGGTCTTTACGACCTTGATGGTGCCCGCGAGGAGCAGCGGAAAGCCTTGACAGGCCTGGCGTTCGGCAAAGATCTGGGCGCCCGCCGGCAGTTTGAGCAGCATTGCCGGGTCGCAGGCGGCAGCAAGTTCGGCGTGCGGCAATGCGCGCAATGCCGGGTAAAGTTCGAGCACGGCGGCCGGCGAGACGGGCATCATCGCGCCGTCAATCGCTCAGCGTCGCGCTGACCGGCGCATGGTCCGACGGCCGCTCCAGCTTGCGCATTGCACGGTCGATGCCGGCCGCCGTACAGCGCGCCGCCAGCGGCGCGGAGAGCAGGATGTGGTCGATGCGCAAGCCCTGGTTTTTCTGGAAGCCGAGCATGCGGTAATCCCACCAGGAGAAACTTTTTTCGGCTTGTTCGAAGAGGCGAAAGCTGTCCTGCAAACCAAGCCCGACGAGACGCTGGAAAGCGGCACGCTCGGCTTCGGAGCAGAGGATCTGGCCGGCCCAGGCGGCCGGGTTGTGTACGTCGCGGTCTTCGGGCGCGATATTGAAATCGCCGGCGAGAACGAGTTGTGGATTGGCCTGCAGCTGTTCTTCAATCCACAGTGCCAGCGCCGCCAGCCACGCCAGCTTGTAGGCGTATTTGTCGCTGCCGACGGCCTGGCCGTTCGGAACGTAGGCGCAGACGACACGGATACCGCGCACCGTGGCGGCGATCAGTCTTTTTTGCGCATCGGGAAAGTGCGGGTTGCCGAAAACCACGTCGGTCGGCGTTTCGCGTGCCAGCAGCGCGACGCCGTTGTAGGTTTTCTGCCCCGAAAATACGACCTGATAACCGGCCGCTGCAATTTCAGCGTGCGGGAAATTGTGATCCTCAAGCTTCGTCTCCTGCAGGCAGACGATGTCGGGTTGGCTCGATGCAAGCCAGTCGAGCAGTTGCGGCAGGCGGACTTTCAGCGAGTTGACGTTCCAGGTGGCCAGCTTCATTTAAGCAGCGCGCCGGACGCCTTGGCGCCGTAGGGCGCTGACTTCGGATAGCCGGCGATATCGAGCAGACTGTTCCAGGCGCCGCTCTCGTAGCCCTTGAAGTTCTGGCGGCCGACGATGAGGCTCGGCACCGAAGCGTCTCCGCCCAGCTGCTTGTCGAGCTGGTCGATGTCCTCCTGCGTCTGCAGCACCTTTTCCGTGAAGGGAATGCCGCGACCCTTGAGCAGTTCACGTCCCTGTTTGCAGCCGTCGATGCAGTTTGTGCTGGTGTACAGGACGACCGGGAATTTTTCGGCAGCCTGGCGCGTCGCGTAATGGACCTCCTGCGTGGCGCTTTCCTCCCCCGCCCGCTTGATGACCTGTTTGGTGCCAGCGGGCGGCGGCTGGTCGGAGATGACCGTCGAGCCATTTTTCGGGTCGATCCATTGATAGGTCGTCTGGGCGTAGGCCAGCGAGTTCGCCAGCAGCGTCATGACGAGCAGCGTGCTGTGCAGGGAAGGTGGAAAGCGCATCATCTTTTCTCCCGGTTTTTACGCGTTGATCATACCACTGTGGCGCAGCAGGGCATCGACGCGCGGCTCGCGGCCGCGGAAGGCGCGGAAGTTGTCGATGGCCGGGCGGGCGCCGCCGGCGGCGATGATTTCGTCGAGGAAGCGCTTGCCGGTGGCCGGGTCGAAGGGATCGCCTGCTTCCTCGAAAGCTGCGTAGCAGTCGGCCGACAGCACTTCGGCCCACTTGTAGCTGAAGTAGCCGGCGCCGTAACCGCCGGCGAAGATATGCGAGAAGCTGTTGGGAAAACGATGCCATTCGGGCGGCACGATCACCGCGACTTCGCGGCGCACAGCCGCGAGCAGATCGAGCATGCTGCGTTCCCCGGCGGGGTCGAAGTCGGCATGGAGCAGCAGATCGAACAGCGAAAACTCCAGCTGGCGGACGTTCTGCAGGCCACTGTGGAAATTCTTCGCCGCCAGCATCTTGTCGAACAGTTCGCGCGGCAGCGTCGCGCCGGTATCGACGTGGCCGGTCATCTCCTGCAGCACGCTCCATTCCCAGCAGTAGTTTTCCATGAACTGCGAGGGCAGTTCGACGGCGTCCCACTCGACGCCGTGGATACCCGAGACGCCGAGTTCGTCGACGCGGGTCAGCATGTGGTGCAGACCGTGGCCGGTTTCGTGGAACAGCGTGGTGACCTCGTCGTGCGTGAAGGTCGCCGGCCGCAGTTTTCCATCCTTTTCGCCAACCGGGCGCGAAAAGTTGCAGTTCAGATAGGCGACCGGCTTCTGGATGCCGCTTGCCGTGCGCCGCCGCGTGATCGCTTCATCCATCCAGGCGCCGCCGCGCTTGGTTTCGCGCGCGTAGAGGTCGAGGTAGAACTGGCCGACGAGTTCGCCGCCCGGCGTCTCGATGCGGAAGAAGCGCACGTCCTCGTTCCACACCGGCGCGCTGTCCGGTTTCAGGCGTACGCCGAACAGCGTCTCCACCACGTGAAACAGGCCGGCCATCACTTTCGGCTCGGTGAAGTACTGCTTCACTTCCTGTTCGGAGAAGGCGTAGCGCGCCTGCAGCAGTTTTTCCGAAGCGTAGCCGACATCCCAGGGCTCCAGCGTTGCCAAGCCCAGTTCGCGGCTTGCGAACTCGCGCAGCTCGGCGATGTCTTTCTGCGCGAACGGCCTGGCCTTGACCGCCAGGTCGCGCAGGAAGGCGAGCACCTGCGGCACCGAATCGGCCATCTTCGGCACCAGCGAGACTTCGGCGTAATTGTTGTAGCCGAGCAGCTGCGCTTCTTCACGGCGCAGTTCGAGGATGCGCCGGATCAGTGGCGTGTTGTCGAGTTCGGGCGGGCCGAACTCGGCCGAGCGCGTGGCGTAGGCGCGGTACAGTGCGGCGCGCAGGCGGCGGCTGTCGGCGTATTGCATGACCGGCAGGTAGGACGGCATGTGCAGGGTGAATTTCCAGCCGGGCTGCCCGTCCTTTTCCGCTGCTTCGCGGGCGGCCTGGCGCACGTCGTCGGGCAGGCCGGCGAGCTCGGCTTCGTCCGTCACGAATTCGGCAAAGGCGTTGGTCGCGTCGAGCAGGTTTTCCGAGAACTTGGCGGAAAGACTGGCCAGCTCTTCGGAGATGGCCTGAAAGCGCGGCTTCTTGTCTTCCGGCAGTTCGGCGCCGGACAGGCGGAAGTCGCGGATCTCGTTGTCGACAATCTTGCGGCGGGCCACCGAGAGTCCGGCGTAGTCCACGCTTTCGCGGATTGCCTTGTACTTGGCGAAGAGCTTGAGGTTCTGTCCGAGTTCGGCAAAGAAGCGGCTCACTTCCGGCAGCATCGCGTTGTACGCTTCGCGCCATTCCGGGATGTCGTTGACCGAATGCAGGTGGCCGACGATCCCCCAGGCGCGCGACAGCTGTTCGATGTTGTCGTTGAGCGGCGCGGCAAAGTCGTCCCAGGTCGCCGCAACGTCGTCGGCGGTCAGCTCTTCGACGAGCGTGCGACTCTGCGCGAGCAGCTGGCTGATCGCCGGCTCGACGTCGCTCGGGGCGATGGCATCAAAGCGGGGCAGTCCGGAAAAATCGAGCAGGGCGTTGGTATTCATGGATTCTCTATGGTCTGAAAAGGACTGGGCGGCCGCAGCCGCCCAGGGTCGGCGCAACGCCCGCTATTCTACAAGGTCGCGATAGGCATGCCATGTGGCATGGCCAAGCAGCGGCATCAGGATCACCAGACCGAAGAGCAGCGTCGCGAAGCCGAGCAGGGTCAGGGTGGCGATCAGCACCGCCCACAGCAGCATGCTGTCGAGATTGAGCAGCACCGCACGCAGGCTGGTCATCATCGCCGTGACGAAGTCGACCTGGCGGTCGAGCAGCATGGGCACCGAAACGGCGCTGATGGCAAAAACGAACAGCGCCAGACTGCCGCCGACGACGAACCATGCCGTGGTCAGATTAAGATATTCGGCATTGCCCAGGATGCCGGAAAGAAAGGTCGAGAAATCAGGCGTCAGTTCCGGTGCGAGCAACGCGAAAAGAATCGCCGAGATGCGCTCCCAGGCGATCGCGACCAGCGCCAGCAGCAGGCCGAACAGCGCCATCGACTGGCCGTTGCGACGCCAGCCGGCCAGCGAGTCGACGAAGGTACTGTGTTGTCCGAGTGCCTGTCGTCGGCTGATTTCGTACAACCCGCCAGCGAGCAGCGGCGCGATCAGGAAGAAGCCGGAAATCGCGGCGGTGAACAGATGCGGGCTGCGCCAGGCGAAGATCAGGATGAAGTCGCCGGCGATCGCGAAGAGCAGGCCGTAAGCCAGACTGGCGATCGGGTTGGCGCGCAGATCCTGCCAGCCGGCGTGCAGCCAGACGAGCGGGCGGTCAAGCCCGATGCGGCGCACTACCGGCAGGGTGAAGTGATGATCGAGCGGGGTCAGGGTGTGTTTCATGTGGCCTCCTCTGTTTTGGTTGTTACCGAGGTTTGATGCAGGGGAGGGGGGAAGGTTCTCTGTTGCTTTGTTTGTGTTTTGGTTTTTCTGATGCGTTGTGTTTCGCCCCTGACGGGCGAGTCACTTTTTCTTGCTTCGCCAAGAAAAGGTAACCAAAAACCGCGCTGCTCTTCGATTCCGTCGGATTAGCCGTTATCACCAACACGATTCGGTGACAGAGTCTTCTTTTTGGCTACTTTTTCTTGGCAAGACAAGAAAAAGTATGCCCGCCCGTCAGGGGCGGAACACAGCGCCTCAGAACCGCCAAGCCCATGGAAATCCAGAAAGAAAACGGGCAGCCAAAGCCGCCCGTCATCGTGCTGCAAGGTCGACCCAGTTCAGTCGACGAATTTCTTCCCGGTCAGCAACTCGCAAGCCTCAACGTACTTGTCGCGCGTGCGGGCGATCACCTCGTCCGGCAACAGCGGCCCCGGCGCCTGCTTGTTCCAGTCCAGCGTTTCCAGATAGTCGCGCACGTACTGCTTGTCGTATGAAGGCGGGTTGCTGCCTTCGCGGTAGCTGTCGGCCGGCCAGAAGCGCGAGGAATCGGGGGTCAGCGCTTCGTCGATCAGGTGCAGCGTGCCGGCGGCGTCGACGCCGAACTCGAATTTGGTGTCGGCGATGATGATGCCGCGCGTCGCGGCGTAGTCGGCCGCGGCCGAATACAGCGCGATGGCCGCGTCGCGGGCCTGCGTGGCGATCTGCGCGCCGTTCTTGCCGGTGCCGTGCAGCACGTCGGCGAGCACCGCGCCGCAGTTGATCTGCGCCTGCTCGAAGGAGATGTTTTCGTCGTGATCGCCGATTTCGGCCTTGGTTGCCGGCGTGAAGATCGGTTCGGCAAACTTGGCAGCGAGATTGAGGCCGGCCGGCAGCTTGATGCCGCAGACGGCGCCGGTGTCCTGATAGTCCTTCCAGCCCGAGCCGATCAGGTAGCCGCGCACGACGGCCTCGATCGGCAGCGGCTTCAGGCGCTTGACGACCAGCGCGCGGCCGCGCACCTGCTCGCGCTCGTCGGCGGCGACCACCGTTTCCGGATCGATGCCGGTCAGCTGGTTGGGCAGGATGTGCGCGAGCTTGTCGAACCAGAAATTGGCCAGTTCGGTCAGCACCTTGCCCTTGCCGGGGATCGGATCGGGCAGGATGACGTCGAAGGCCGACAGGCGGTCGCTGGTGACGATCAGCAGTTTTTCGGCGTCGATCGCGTAAATGTCGCGCACCTTGCCGCGGCCGAGCAGCGGCAGGCTCTTGATGGTCGATTCAAAGAGGGCTTGAGTCATCTTGATGATCCGTAAGATAGAAATTGAAGGGGTGGATTATAAGGCAGATCTTTTGCCGGCTATGAGGCGGCGCTTTCTTCCTGAGCCAGCGTCTTGCGCATGCGCTTGATGCCGAACAGCGCGAGGATGGCGATCAGCGGAATCGAAACGGCCGTGGCGATCTCGGGCGACACGCCGGGAAGCAGGTATTTTGCGCCCTTCGTCAGGTACTGCACGAGCTGCGATCCGTAGTAGGTGATGGCGACGACCGACAGGCCTTCGACCGTCTCCTGCAGTCTTAGCTGCAGCTTGGCGCGGTTGTTCATCTGCGCCAGCAGTTCCTGGTTCTGCCGTTCCAGTTCGATATCGACGCGCGTGCGCAGCAGCTGGCTGTTGCGCGCGACGCGGCCGGACAGGTCGTCCTGACGGCGGGCCATTGCCGCGCAGGTATTCATCGCCGGCAGCAGGCGGCGCAG
>Ga0207952_1001231_pt1 | contig 11733 bp, 14 predicted proteins | sample SubbioR12Aug_8Ca_FD_184831 | JGI IMG/M metagenome (GOLD analysis project Ga0207952, IMG submission 184831) | Serpentinite rock and fluid subsurface biosphere microbial communities from McLaughlin Reserve, California, USA - CR12Aug_8Ca (SPAdes) | ecosystem: Environmental > Terrestrial > Deep...
CCCGTGTAACTTTCTCGCGCTGCAAAGACAGATCATTTAAATCACCGAACACGGGAGATAAACATAGTTGGATCATCCTCATTTCGAGGAAGCGATCTGGGCTCGGCGAAATGTGGCGATCAAACCGCCCACGGTCCGATCCGATAGTGCATCGTCTAGTTTTCGGCCCTTGCTCTGGCCGCCTCTGGACGCCGCCGGAACACTGGATTGCCCGATTTTTGAGGAGACTCAACACTCTGAGAGGATTGAGCCGTGAAGAAGTCGGACAAGTTCTCGCCCGAGGTCCGTGAGCGTGCGGTGAGGATGGTGCAGGAGCGCAGTGGGAAGCATCCCTGGGCCTGGATCTGCGCAAACAGCGCCTTGCCACTGCGCCTTGCATTCTTGGCCCTGTGCGCATCCGTGCGCAGGGTCTGCTCCAGCACCGCGACAAATGGCTTGAGCTTGCCATCAGCCTTCTTGCGCTCGTACTTCTGGGTTGTGTAGCCGGGGGCCTTGAGCCACTTCATGCGCGTGACCTTGCCAATCATGTCCATGGTGATCACCTCTTACATACCTGCTGAAAAATTCAGCAGGGTAGTTGAACACCCCTGTCAATTTTTGGTCGGCGGCAACAAGATGTGTACAGAGCAGGCTTAGCGGCGTAACTCAAAGAGTTACCTCACCCTATGCCACGGGCCACTATCGTCTGCATAACGCCATCCCAGATACTGTCCTCCCCCAACGGCGCAGCTTGATCACCCAGCAGAGTTTGGGCCAGTCTCTCGAAGGCCTGAGGGCTACTAACTTCACCTCGCACAATGGCCTGTGCAAAGCGCCCAGTGAGATTCCCGGGCTCAAGACGAAGTGCGCGTTCCACATGCTCGCAGGACGCTTGCGCGTTGTTCTCCAGCGCCAGCACAACCGCCAATCCGCCATGGCTTTCCGCGAAGTTACGATCCAACGCGAGGGCCGCTTCAAACGCGCTCCGCGCTGACGCCAGTTGGCGCTGGACCACTTGAGACCAACCGAGACCATGCCAAGTGCCAATGTGATCCGGCATCGCTTTAAGTGCCAGTTCAAAGTGCTGACTAGCCAGTCCTGCATCACCGGCCAGCAATTCCGCAAAAGCGTAGACCGACCAAGAGCGACCATCATCGGGATTGATCTGTAGGGCAGCAAGAGCCAACTCTCGGGCTTTAACCGCATCATGTTTCGCCAAGGCTAGAGAAGCTTGTGTAACGAGTGCTTCAGTGGGCCGCTCGCCAGCCCCCGCATGAACAAGCGCCGCACTCGACCACTCGCTAGCGAGGTCAAACCGCTGAGCATCTAAAGCGATCAAGCTTGCAACGCCACCCACATCGGGGTGAAGGCGTTGCTCAGGGCTCAAATGGAGTACCCATTGAACTGCGCGGTCGAGGTCTCCCGCATGGTGCAGCGCCCGCAGCCAGAGCTTTGCCAGAAGCAGCGCCCCCCCCTGCGCCGTATCACCTTCTGCCATAGACGCAGCGTTTTGGCCATGGGGCTGCATGCGCGATTCCAAACGAGACACGCACTGTGCGTAGTCCTTTGACTGGAAATCAATGAGCGCGAAGTCGTGCAACACAGCGTCTGCCAAACCTGCTGGAGGCGAGGTGAGGGCCCCCAACCTGTTCAGAACATCCAGAGCTTCATCATGCCTCCTCTGAGCAAGCCAGAAATCGGCCTCTAGCAACGACCAGGCCAAGGAATCTGGATCCAATGCCAGAGCATGCTTCATATGAAACTGCGCTCGGTCCCATTGCCGCGCCTTCAACGCCGTTTCAAACGCCTCCACGAGCAACGAAGCATTGCTGGGATCGTCACGTAGGTAGGTCTCCAGACGATCCAGGCGAAGCACTAGCCCAGCCAAAACAGATTGCTGGGCTGCAATGAGAGATTCGTAGTTCATGTTCAAGAGATTAGTGTTTGTCAGTTCGCTTATTCATCCGAACTAGCCTGCCAGCAGGTTCATCCGTCGGGAGTGACGAGCTGAAAGAAAGTGCGATTGCTAGAGAAAGACATCGCAAGGTGGTCCCTGTGCCAGCAAATGCCTGAGACCCATCAGCGCTTTGCGATGAATCTGAGAGATGCGGCTGCGAGAAACGCCCAGTAACTGGCTGATCTCTTCGAAGGCTAGACCCTGGTGGTAGTGATAGCGGACGACCCGACGCTCAGACGGCTCCAGCTTTTCAATAGCTCCGCACAAGACTTCCTGCAGTTGAAGGGCTTCGCTTTTCTTGAAGTAGCCGACCTCGGGGGACGCCACGGTCAAAGCATCTTCCTGCGCGACATACATGCTGGTGCCTTCCAGCATTACCCCAAGCGCAAGGCCAACCCCCACTTCGGCCATGTAGCTCAGCAACGCATTGACGGGGTCGATAGATCGTCGCTCCGCATCATTGCCCACGGATTTCACGGCATCTTTGAGCAAGTCGAAGCGGTCCTTTCGAAGCCGCTGTTGAGCTGCGATCTGCTGATTCTTCTCGGTTTGCTTTTCCAATCCATTGAGAATGGCGCCGCGAATCCGGTGGGCCGCATAGGCCTTGAAATGCACCCCAGTGCCTGGATCGAAGCGCTCTACGGCCTCTAGCAATCCAACGCATGCCAACTGGTGGTAGTCCGCGAACTCCACCTCGTCGTGAAACCGCCCTTTGTAAATTACCGCAGCCAACATGCGCGCATAGGGGGCGAAACGATTGACCAGTTCCTCTCGGGCGCCCAAATCCCTGGCGCCACACCACCGCTGCCACAAACTGGACTCAGAAGTATCTGCACCATGGACATCTGAGAAGCCGTGTTCGAAAGGGTCTGCCAGGCCTTCCATACCAGGGTGTCGCTCACTGCCTAGCGGAAGCTGCCAACCAAGGCTTTGAGCAAAAGACTCCAGCCATCGATCAGAATGAACATCAGTATTTTGATGGGCAATGCAATGGTCGTTGGCGGCATCATCATCATGCCGAGAGTCATAAGAACACTGGAGACGATGAGGTCAATCAGAAGAAATGGCAGAAACACCACAAAGCCGATTTGAAAAGCGGCACGCAACTCCGAAAGCATGAACGCCGGAATCAACTGAACGTTGCTGATGTCTTCCATGGACTGCGGTGGCTTTGCCTTGGATAGCTCCACCATCAACGCCAAATCCTGTTCCCGCGTTTGGCGGACCATGAACTCTCTGAGTGGCGCAACCCCCTTGGTGTAGCCCGCTTCAAATCCTATGGTTCCAGCCATGAACGGCTGAAACGCTTCCTTGTTGACCCGTTCAATTACTGGCGACATGGTGAACATCGTCAAGAACAGCGCCAAGCCGATGAGCACCGTGTTCGGCGGCGTCTCGTTCATGCCAATCGCATGGCGTAACATGGACAACACGATGATGATGCGCAGAAACGCCGTCACGCACACCAACAAGGCTGGCAGAACGGCCAGCACAGTCAGTCCCAGAACAATACGCAAAGCTTGGGAGGTTTCTGCGCTTGCTACGGTCGGAAAAGATCCTTTGCTCTGTGCATGCACGGCCCCCGCAACGAACAATGTGCAGACTGCCCCTAGCCATGCGAGGCATCGCCATGCACTTGGCCGCGCCAGCTTGAACGGCAGAGATTCAAGCGAAATCATGGAGCGTCTTTCTCGATGCCGTCGCGATGCAAGGCGCGTTCGGAAGGCGGACCGTCCGAAGGCATCTCGCTCAAGACCTGAATGGACTGGCTGCTACACCCCAGGAGCAAACGACGGCCTTGCCATTCCACGTCGTGCAGGGTATGAGTCGGTGTGAGGCGGGCGCTTCCCAGGACTGAGGGCGCATTCGTGGACTTTCCTTGCAGACGGGTCAACCAATGCGCTGCGGGTTTACCAAGGTCGGCGCCTTTCTTCCCCCCACCTGTCCTGCGGAGTTTCCCCCAAACGGCAAAGATAAGGACAACAACGAGAACCAGCGCCCCCATCCAAGCGAGTTCGCTCCCAGCTGCCGACGCTCCGGCATCTGGCTCACGACGTACCGGAATGGATTCATTCAATGTCATGGCGTTCCCGCGAATCCCGTGTTCAACGAAACCGGAAGCTCCGTGAGACGTACCGCGAACTGACTCCCCACGGCCACCAACTGGCCACGCGCAACAACATGCCCCTCCAGCACCAAATCAACAGGCTGCAAAGCACTTCGATCCAACACAAGCACCTGATGCTCCTTGGCATTCAGCAGTTCTCCCACTGTGATCACGGCTGATCCTACGCAGACTTGAAGCGTCGTCTTGACCTGGTGCAGTGGATTGACCATTCCCCCAATGGGCAGGGCACCACTCGTCGGCGAGCCAGCGCCGCCAGGGGCCACACTCAACTCAGAAAGGGCCAAGGGATGCGCCCCCTCCGGACTCTCACTTCTTGGCAGGCTGTTGGCCGAACGGGTACTGTGGCTCAGGTTGGTTTCTGGTAGCAGGGACATATCAGTAGGAAAAAATGGGGAGCACAGCCGTGAGGCTATGGATTCGGATGCAGCTCGACAGCTATGTTGCCGTCTGACTGTCCAAGCCACGCTCTGCAAAGCGGCTCGGGTTGAGTTTCGCCAGCGGAAACAATGATCTCGCTAGCGTCAACGTTCAGTTGCGCTGGCATGTCCAAAGGGTGCGACAACACCACGATGTCTCCCACCGTGAGTGACTGCAGTTGCCCAAGACTCAAGACCAGGGGCTGTAGCTCGACGCGAACGGTCAGACTCCGCTGCGAAAGAGCCTCTTTCAATGGAGACAACACTCCGCAGGGCAGGGACGGCGTCGAGCTGAACTCAGCACTCGCAGCACCAGCGACGAAATCGACTTCGACCGCCGAGAGCAGCAGTCTCCATTCAGTAGATCCAAAGGAGAACACCGCGTCTAATCCGCCGGCCCAAGGCCAGGGGTGGGCTTCACGAGTGGCCGCTGTCGCCAGACTCTCGCCTTGCATAGCAGGCAGACGACCGATTGCTCCGTAGACCGAGGAGCGCCAGGCCTCCCAAGCCCTTTGCGCAACGTCTATGGCGAGAGGTCCCTTTCCACCCGGTCTACCAGCACTCTCCGCTCCCGCACCGACGCTCACAAACAGCATGCTGTACATAGATGGCATCACGTCATCGTCGCCAGTGCCAGGCCGCGTCGGAGTCGCATCCTCAATGCGAACGGCAGAGTTAATTCCACCACTCACGTCCGCGTCGAACCAGGCCGCACGCCAATCAGCATGGATTTTTTCAAGCACGCCCTGGACGAGCTCCCGCTCACGTGGCGCATGTACTCGCAAAGGTTGAGCGAGCCCGGATGAATCCTCTAGAGGCAACAACTGCGAACCACCAGGCTTCAGGAGAGGGCTAGGTAGCCGCTTACCAGTCAATGAATTCACGGCTTATCGACTTTTCATGGAGAAGAGTTCCTGGAGCATTTCATTGGCCGTCGAAACAACTTGCGAACTCGCCTGGTATCCACGCTGCATGATCACCAGGTCACTGAACTCCTGCGAAAGATCCACGTTCGAGATTTCGATGTAGCCCGAACGCACCGAGCCAAAATTGCCACCGGCGACACCAGTGTGCCAGGCGCTCCCGTCGAGCGCTTCGAACTGGTTGTTTCCCAATGCACCTACGGCATCTGGGGTGTCGAATCGACCCAGCGATAGGCGAGGACCTTTGACTGTCTGTCCATTCCCATAGGTCAAGATCAGCGTACCGCTTGCGTCAAATGAGGAGGCGCTCAGTTCTGCAGGAGCGGCACCATCTTGCGATGAGAACGCCAAAGTCGATAGCGTTCCAGATGCAAAGGACGTCACATCTGTACTGAAGTCAAACGTAAGAGGAACCGCTGCTTGACCTGCCGGGGTATATGTGAACGACAACTTCTCTGTCGCCACGGTGGGGCGGCCACTTTGAAAGACCAACTGTCTTGTGCCCACTACAGTTGTCCCATCCATCAAATCCACCTGCCAGCTACCAGGGGTTGTCGCGTTGGTATTCGTGAACTTGAGGGACAGCAGGTGCTCACCGCCAGCACCATTGATGACACGCACATTGTTGACGGTTTGCTCAGTACCAGTGCTGGACAGGTTACCGGTGAACTTCACCGTGGTGGTCACTTTTCCTGCATTGGTTTTGAGATCGTTGATGGTGATTTCCGTCAGTCCACCTGTGGCGCCTACACCCAGCACTTTTTCGCCGGTCCCTTGATTCACCAGGATGCCATCACTGTTGAATTGAAACTGCCCCGCCCGGGTGTAGGTGATCTTGCCGTCTTCACCTCGGAGGGTGAACAGACCTTGCCCATTGATGGCCAGATCCAAGCTATTGCCTGTCTGTCGCAACTCGCCCGGCTTAAACGAAAGCATGGTTCCCGTTGTGCTGACACCATAGCCGAGTTGGCCGAACTGCTTCCCTGAATAGCTACCACTGGAGTAGAAAACGTCCGCAAATCGCAATGAGGATCCTTTGAACCCAGGAGTGTTCAAGTTGGTCGTGTTGTTGGCGATCACGCGAAGGCCCCGAGAGAAGCTCGAAAGCCCCGTCATACCGACGTAGATGGATTCAATCATGATGGTTGTCTGGTGAACTGGAGACGACGCGGCTCAGCGCACAGCCGTGATTTGACTCAGGCTGATGTTGGGCAAGGTCACGCCAGCGGATGTTCGCACCGAGATCAATGGAGAATCCCCTGACAACGACAACGAAACGACGGTTCCGGTCATCGAGCCGCCGGTTGAACTTATGTCCACGGTACGCCCAATCAAACCCACGGACTGTAGGGCTGCCTGGTTACTGATCAGCGTGGATATTTTGTCGTTGAGCTGCTGGGTTTGCTCCAGGCTGGTGAACTGCGCCATTTGTGCCATGAACTCTTGGTTGTCCATGGGCTTCATAGGATCTTGGTACGTAAGCTGCGTCAGCAGAATCTTCAGGAAATCCTCTTGATTCATGCCGTTTGCCCTCAAACTGGTGCTGGACGCACCAATGCCATCAATACTCATCACGTCTCCTTCGAGGACTGGGAAATTGAGAGAGAGATGTCTACAGACATCCGAACATGCGCTTCCTGCTTCCAGAAGCTTGAAAAATCTGTCAGGTGTCGGTTTCCGAACTCAGACACTTTGTCATCGAAAACTACCGTTCCGTTACAAACGACCCTACTCAGCCGCTGCCCTTGGAATTTCAGCGTGCGCTGAAGGGTAGTCACAATGGCTTGTGCCTGAAGCTCTACTTGCCTTGCCGTTCCGTCCATTCCAATCCATAGATTCAGACCTTCAGAGGTCCATTGGGTATGGAGGCGGGTGGCCGTACTTCTTTGTGTAGCAACATTTGGCAAAAACGTACCATCAACTGCTTCGGTCTCGCGCAGCGCAACGCGCATGTTTGGGATGTCTTCAACCAGTTGACTACCAACAGACTCCATCCGGAACATCACCGGAGGACTCACAAACCTTGCCAACTCTGGCGATATGAGATGGGGGCGCGCCGACAGGCCGGGCAGTTCCTGTACTGCAGCCGAACCAGCCGCAAGTGACACGCGCTCAATTTCACGCGGAAAACCCGCCCCTGGAAGTGGCACAGCGGTAGCGCGATGCTCCCCGAGGGTCTCTGGAATGTCAGAAAACGCACTCTGCTCCCAAAACTCATTTACATCGTCAGTGTGAAGCACAGAGCCAGTATCGGATTTCTCGCTTGCCCTTTCCCGGTTCTTCGCAGGCGCCAAAACGTCAGAATGCTCAACGCTTTCGCCTGCTATCGCATATGGAAATCCACGCTCAGGAGAAAAGGCCACAGGCGCACGCAACGGCTCCAACCGCGCAGAATTTTTCACGGGAAACTCATGGCGAAAGGACTCACGACTGGTCGAAACAAACCAATCTGCCAACTGGGCACGCTCCATTTCTCTTAACCACGCCTGGCGCTTCGTTCCTTCGTCATTCAGGCTATCCGCCGGAACGTCTTGTGATGCCACGGATCTCTTGGTAACTGTCAATGAACCAGGAACGCCATGCCTCATCGACGGGTCGGGCATTGCCGTACTGTAAGTGCTCATAAAGAGCCTCCTTGACCCGAAGCGCGCACCACAGTTCTCCCAATCCAATCACGGTCCGCCTCTGCAGCCGAAAGTCTCGCACTGTTGTCCGAGAATTCTTGCAACTCGGTTGCACGATGCTCGGCCAACCCATCCAATCGAAGCTGCTGCGCGACGCACTGCGCTCGTACCAGCTCTTTTTGGGAGAGAAGCTCCTCTATCTCCTGGTCCTGCTTTTGCATTTCGGAACGCAAGTGAGCGAGGTAGAGCAATCCACGCTGATAGGCCTGGGGATTAGGGCTGAGGTGCATCGAGGTGCGCAGACTGGCCATCTGGGACTCAAAATCCTCATTGAGCTCGCCGCGCCTTGCCTGCGCTTCGACCACCTGGCGGCTTGCATGCGCCAATTGATTTTCAAGCCGCTCCAGCTGCCACTCCTGCTTCTGCAAATAGGGCGCCAGCGCATACACGAAGCCACGCGCGTCAACCACTGAAGCCTCACGTTGATTGAACCTCATCGCATACCCCTGCTAGGCGTCGGCAGTTTGCCGTCGATGGCATAACTCACCACCTTCTGCACTGCAGCGGGGCGCAGAGCCTCCGAACCTAACGGAGCACGGTCGGGCCACAGTGCCAAGCTCAACTCTTTCATTGCCAACGCGCGATCCACCCCTCCCTGATCCTGGCTCAGCCATTGCTTCAAAGCCGGAGCCAGTTCAAGCGCACGATCAAGTGCAGGGTTCGCGCCTTTTTCGTAGGCCCCGATGTCCACCAACTGGCGATTGCGATCTAGCAGCGCCAAACATTTGACAGCATCTGCAATCAACGCCTGCTCGTCCTTGGTTGTCAAATCCGGCAGCAGTCGGCTTGCGCTTCGCAGTACGTCCAGGGCCGGGTACTGACCTTCGTGCGCGAGATGCCTGGAAAGCACCAGGTGTCCATCAAGAATGGAACGCAGACTGTCCGCCACAGGCTCATTCATGTCATCGCCCTCCACCAGAACGGTCAACAGCGCTGTAATGGAGCCTCCAGAGGGCGCTGTGCCGCAACGCTCACAGAGTTGGGGCAACTCAGCAAACACCGAAGGCGTATAGCCTCTCGCCGTAGGGGGTTCACCTGCGGCCAATCCGACCTCCCGCCGGGCCATGGCGAGGCGGGTGATGGAATCCATGGTCAGCAGAACCTGTTTGCCCGCATCCCGGAAATACTCGGCAATCGTGACTGCCGCATAGGCAGCGCGAATGCGGGCCAGGGCCGGTTGATCCGATGTCGCGACGACTACAACAGACCGCTTGAGTCCTTCTTCGCCCAGTTGCTTGTCGATGAACTCCTTGACCTCACGCCCCCGCTCCCCGATCAGAGCAATTACGTTCACGTCTGCGCGGACATGCCGCGCAATCATTCCGAGCAAGGTGCTTTTGCCCACGCCGCTGCCCGCAAAGATGCCTACACGCTGCCCCAAGCCCAAAGTCAAGAGACCATCCAAGCTGCGAACACCTGTCTGCAGAACTTGGTGAATTCTGGGGCGCTCCATCGGGTTCAAAGGACTGGCCTGGAGAGGTCGTTGCACCGACGTCAAAGGGGACGGATTTTGATCAAGGCCATGCCCGAATCCGTCGATCACACGGCCCAGCAACGCGGGCCCTACACCCAGCGTAGATTGGCGCCCCAGAGCAACCACTTCTGCGCCCGCGCGGACGCCTTGCATGCTGCCAAATGGCATCAATGTGAGAGTGCCATCCCGCAAGCCCACTACTTCGGCCAACACTCCATGGTCACGGCGAGAGGCCCCCCTGCGGTCTCGACCCCGTCCTCGGGGCACGATCCGGCACAACTCCCCAACAGAGGCATCTGGGCCACGCGACTCAATCGCCATGCCCTGGACTCGCTGGACCCATCCCACGCGCTGGAACAGCTCCACCCCGGCGATGGCATCTTGGTAGGCACGGACCATATCAACCTGGGACAGGGTCACACACGCTCCCCTTCGCCTGCATGGGTCGAGCTGATAAGGCGCGCATTTCTAGCTTGTAGCAACGCGGTTTTCAGCGCCTCGATTTGCATGTCCAAACGTGCATCCAGCTCCCCATCTGCTGAGCGCAAAATGCATCCCCCCACGCTCACGCTGGCGTCAGCCACCAGCCGAGGGACAAGGTCGGTTGCATTGGGCGCAGCGCCGTCCAATGCGCCAACCCACCCAGTATCCGTTTGCACCCAGGCAACATCGTCAGGATGGAGGTGAATCAAGGGATTACTGGACAGGTGCCAGTTCTGCAATGCCTGCTCGATCTGCTGACGCAGTCCAGCCTGCGTCACCGCACTCGCCCCCAATACCTTACCCACCATCGCGAAGACAAGCTCCAGAATGTCGTCTTCTGACGCCCGGAGACGCTGCACGATCTCCGAGGAAACCGAACGCATGAGCCGCGCACAAGCATCTTGCTGGGCCCTCAACTCGGCCTGCAGTCGCTCGTTCGCCTCCTGCGCCTTGCGCTCAGCATTGAGCGTTGCTTCTCGGACCCGCTCTTCGGACAATTCCTGGGCCAGCTGCGCAGCTCGGCTTTCCATGTCACGCTGAAGCTTCGCCGCCCCCTCCCGCACCCCTTGCTGATAGCCGAAGGTTCTGGCTTCCTCAATTCGGCGTTTGATCTCTTCCTCGGCCAGACCTGCAGATGGCGGAAAGGGTATGTTTTTCTCAGCAGCTGGAACAAGACCCTCTTGTCTCGCGGGCACCTGCCGAAGCAGCCCTTCTTGTTCTGCGGCTACATCCTTCGCCACGGTGGTCTGGGCCACACGATTGCCCGGTTTGGTGGGGCGATGCAACCTGCGAACCTCGGAGTGCAGGGAAACATCCCTCAGGATGGGATCAAAGCCTTTCATGGGCGGCCCTTCAAGCGCGAGGGAAGAAAACGGCGCCACGGTGCCCGGATGCCTTCGGCGAATTTGGCCGTCCAATGTGGCCCTGATCGCCCCCCATCGGGCGCAACGCGGTCGAGGCCAAAATGACGCTGGCGCTGAGCCTCTTGGAGACCAGAACCATGCGGGTCCCTGTCCAACAGGGAATCCAAGCCCCCGGCCTCTCGCAGCACCTGCACCAAACACGCACGCGTACTTTGCAACACCGCCCCAACCAACAGAGGCGCCCCCTTCACTACTGGCTTCAATAGCAGGTCCTCGATCCTCCGCTTGTGCAAGACCGGCATCCGCTCAAGCAGGAGCGCCCGCCACGGCCAGTCGTGCGCGTTCAGCGCCAGAACCACAAACTGAGGCGGCTCGCTACTCCAAATCCTGGCAAGTTCATGCACCTCATCGCTGGTCAACGCGCTCAGAAATTCAACGTCGCTGAGCGACGATGCTTTTTCGATCGCCTCATCACCCTGCCACTCATTCTGCGCGTGAACACGCGGCTTGGAGGGTGCTTCTGGCTCCGCAAGCTCCAGCGTCAGGGACTGCCGGTCTTTGGCGACGCCCAGCGCATCCAGCTCGGCAATCAACGTCTTGAGTTCCGCCTGCTGCGCCAATGGCAATTGAGACCACAACCACTCTTGGTCGGCAGGCGCCATGGTGTGCACGAGCAATGCCGCTTGCTTGGCTCCATCTGCGCTTGTCTGCGTCATTTCGGAGAAATTCATGGCGCACGATTCACTTGACGATCCTCCAGACCGTCTTGACGACCACCGGACTCTTGCATCCACGCAGCAATCTTGCGCAGTGCCACCTGTTTTTC
>Ga0207952_1001232_pt1 | contig 11724 bp, 11 predicted proteins | sample SubbioR12Aug_8Ca_FD_184831 | JGI IMG/M metagenome (GOLD analysis project Ga0207952, IMG submission 184831) | Serpentinite rock and fluid subsurface biosphere microbial communities from McLaughlin Reserve, California, USA - CR12Aug_8Ca (SPAdes) | ecosystem: Environmental > Terrestrial > Deep...
AATTGGCGCGAGCACTGCCAGCACGAGCAGGCGCGCCGCGCTGGCTCCTGAACCGGTGCGCGAGCGCGCGATCCAGACCGCGATCACTCCCAACAGCGCCACCGCCAGAACAAGATCGGCACCCAGCCACGGCAGTCCGCCCAGCGTGTCGCGTACCACATCGAGCGCATCGCCGGGAACCGGCTGCGGAATCCAATCCACGACGTCCAGCGAGCGGCCGGTGATCCCGGCGCGGCGAAACGTGTAGGCCACCCACGGAATGAGCGTTGCCACGGCGAACGCGGCGCTGCCTGTCATGGCGCGCCCTCGCCGCCGCGCCCACAGTACCGCATCGAGCCATTCAGCGAGCACGACGAACAGCCCGAAATAGTGCGACTGAACCAGCAGCACGTTCACGAAGGTGAGTGTCCGCAGGTTGGGCGCATGCGAATCGCGCTCCCGCAGCCAGAGCGCGAGCGACGCCGTGGCGAACAAGGCGAGGAACGCGTAGTTGCGTATTTCCACAGCGTACGCCACCAGGAACCCGCTTCCCGCGCCCATCAGCACGGCGAGCACAGTGGCGCGCGAGGTGAGTCCCGCTGCGCGGCAGAGCGCGACCAGCGGAATTGCCGTAGCGATTCCCGCCAGCGCGCTGAGCAGCCGCGCCCAGCTGAGCGACTCGGGCGCCAATGACCGCCAGAACCAGAGGGCGAGGTAGTAGAGCGGCGGGTGCGTCTGGTCGTCGGCGTGCCAGCGCAGGAAACGCCGAAAGTCGGCGTTGCCGCCAGCCATCGTCCACGTCTCGTCGGTCCAGGCGGGATAGCGCGTGAGCGTCGCCAGCCGAAGCACGGCGAACGCCAGCAGCGCCAATGCCACGGGTGAGCGCCACCAGCGCTCAGGCATTCACGTTCTGACGCTCGGCGCGCTTCTGCGCCCACCGCATGGCACGCCAGCCGTAGAGCAGCGTGAGCAGGGCCGCATAGTTCAGTGGATAGGTGAGGTCCTTCTTCACGGCCATCCCGTAGTGAATCACACCAAGGATGGCGATGACATAGATGAGTTTGTGCAGGCGCGCCCAATTCTTTCCCAGTCGCTTGATCATCGCCTTCGTGGACGTGATCGCCAGCGGCAACATCAGGAAGAGCGCGATCATCCCGAGGTAGATGTACGGCCGCTTGAGCAGGTCCTTGGTCAGTTCGGCGAGATCGAGCTGAACGTCGAGGAATGCGTACGCAATCCAGTGCAGTGTGACGTAGCCAAAGGCGAAGAGACCAATCGTGCGGCGGTGCTTCGCAAGCCAGTTCCACCCGGTGATGGAGCGCAGCGGAGTGATGGTCAGCGTAGCGAAGATGAGGCGCAGCGTCCAGCGTCCGAGGAAGTGCTCCACTTCCTTGACGGGGTTGGAGCCGAAGTAGCGCGTGCCAGTGAAGATGTCGGAAAGTGTTCCGGCGATGGCCAACGCGGCGGGAATGCAAAGCCCTATGATGAGCAGCACGCCGAACCCGCGCGGTTCCTTGAGCGCGCCGATCCTATCGCGAATCACGGGAGCGCCTTCGTCGCCTCGACGTTCAAGCTGATCAGGCGACCGTGTTCCTTGTCCATGTGCGGAAAGTAGGCCTGCGAATAGTCATCAGTGCCCGCGTGCTCCGTGGCGCGCCAGTCCCAGCGACGCACCTGCTCGAGTCCCGCGGCTTCCAGCACCGACTTCAGCGATGCGAAATCGTAGACCGTGCGGTGGTAGATCGTCGTCGTGGTGCCCGGCACGGGCCAGCGCCCGTACATGGGACCAATCACGCGATTCAGGTCGTGAGTCGCCGCGTACACCGCAATCAGCGCCTCGAAATCCGGCACAGCCAGCCGCAGCACGCCGCCGGGTTTGAGCACCCGCGTCCACTCGGCGAGCACCTCCTTCACTTCCACTCGATCGAAGTACTCGAGGATGTGGCAGGCATACACGAGGTCGGCGGACGCGTCGGCAATCATCGGAAGCGAACGGACGTCGTGCCGATGATCGATATGGGGATAATCTGCCAGGTCGATGTGCACGAACCCGGGAATGAACCGCTTGTCGCATCCGAGGTGCAGCTTCACGCGGCCGTTCCGCCCGAGACGAACGCGCGCACGGCTGCCGTCACGCGATCGATCGTCGCGTCGTCGAGGAACGAAGACGACGGGAGCCAGAGGCCGCGCGAGCAAAACCGCTCGGCAACCGGAAACTGAGCATCGCCGGCGTAGATCGACTGCCGATGCACCGCCGGATACACCGGGCGGCTCCCGACACCGCGCGCCTGCAAGTACTCGCGGAGGGCAGCCGGGTCACTGACGTACACATCCACGAACCAGGGAGCCGTATCGTCCGACGTGCGTAGCATCTCCACGCCGCGTGCGCCGCGCAGCGCAGCCTCGTAGCGTCGGTACATCGCCTTCTTTCGCTCGACGCGCCAGGGAAGCTTCTTCATCTGTTCGATGCCAAGCACAGACTGGACGTCGGTGGTCTTGAAATTCTGGCCCATCATGTCGTGCCAGTCGACGCCGGCCTTCACCCGCCCGAAATCCTTGATCTTCCGCATGCGCAGCGCGAGCGCGTCGTCATCGGTGATCAGCGCTCCGCCCTGCCCTGTGGTGATGATCTTTGGCGCACTGAATGAGAAGGACCCCACCTGGCCGAATCGGCCAAGGTGGGTGCCGCCCTGCCGGGAGCCGAGCGATTGCGCCGCATCCTCCATCAGGATGAGTCCGCGCGCATCGCAGAACGCCCGCCACGCGTGCATGTCCGGTGCACGTCCATTGAGGCTCACCAGCGCAACGGCCTTGGTGTGCGGCGTGATCGCCGCAGCGGCGCGCTCCAAATCCATGCACAGCGTGGCTGCTTCGACGTCGACCAGCACCGGCGTGGCTCCAACCAGGCGCACCGCGTTCGGCGTGGCGATCATGGTCACATCGGGGACCAGCACTTCATCGCCGGGCCCAATACCGAGCGCCCAGTAGGCGACCGACATGCTGACAGTGCCGTTGGCGACGATGACGCAGTGCTTCGCACCCGTATACGCGGCGACCATCTCCTCGAACTCCGCTGTCTTCTTGAACTCGGTGAGCCATCCTCCCGACGAGAGGTACTCCGTCATGTGACGGACCTCGTTCTCGTCGATCCACGGCTCCATCTGGTTGATGAAGTCGTTCGGGCCCATCGGCGGGGTGCTCACGAGGCGGCTCCGGGCCGGAAGTGCTCGCGATACCAGGCCACGGTGGCAGCGATACCACTCGAGATATCGTGTTGCGGCGTGAAGCCGAGGCGTTCTTTGGCACGCGCAATGCTGGTGCAGCGGCGGGCGTCGCCGCCGGCCTTGCTTGCATCAAAAGACACCGGCCCGGTGAACCCCGTGTGCTTCACGATCTGGTCAACCAACTCGCGGATGCTGACTTCGCGCCCAGAGCCGAGGTTGAGGAACTCGCCACCACCAAGCCGCTCTGCCGCAAGGATGAGTCCGTGCGCGATGTCGGCGGCGAAGAGGAAATCCCGTGTCGGCGTGCCATCACCCCAGACCACGAGTTCCTTCTGCGAGAGACACTTCATGATCGTGGATGGAATCACGTGCGCATGCTGCGGGTGCAGCGAATCGCGCGGACCGTACGCGTTCGCCGAGTAGACCACGGCGATCGGGAACCCGTATTCGCGCTGATAGAGATCGGCGGTGACCGCGAGGTTGCGTTTCATCCACCCCACGCCGCGATGGGCGTCGGTGGGGAGGCCGTTGAAGAGGTCGCGTTCCTCGAGCGGAATCGGCGCATCGGAGGCGTAGGCAAAGAGATTGCCTATGGCCACGACCTTCTCGACGCCGACTTCGCGCGCGGCACGGAAGACATTGAGGTCAATGAGCGTGGAGTCGTGATACTGCGATGCGGGATGCGCGCGGCTGAACGCGATCCCGCCGGTCACAGCGGCGAGGTGAATCACGATGCTCGCGCCAGCCGCGGCGCGTTGCGCGTGGGCGTAGTCGCGGAGGTCCGTGTCGCGTGAACGGGGCACGCGCAGCTGCGCATCGGTCAGCCCGGCCTCTCGCTTGAGTCGCTCCACCACATACGACCCAACAAACCCCGCACCGCCGGTGACCACCACGGTCCGGCCGCGCCAGAACTCCGCGTTCATTTCCGCCGGACTCTGGGAACCGACGGACGGAGCGACTTCGCCCGCACTCGGGCCTCATCCAGCGTGTGGCCGCGCGCCGCCAGGTCGCTCTCCAGCATCATCTGGCACAACTCGGCGAAGCCGACCTTCGGCTGCCATCCGAGCAGTCGACGCGCCTTGCTCGCGTCACCCAGCAATGCCGGCACTTCCGCCGGCCGCTTGAAGCGATCCGTGACCGACACGAAATCTTCCCAATCGAGTCCAAGGATGCTGAAGGCGTGGGCCACAAACTCACGCACCGTATGCGTCTCGCCCGTGGCGATCACGAAGTCGTCGGCTTCGGCGTGCTGCATGATGCGCCAGATGGCGTCGACATAGTCACCGCTGAAACCCCAGTCACGTTTGGCGTCGAGGTTGCCGAGTTCGATGCGATCCACGTCGCCGGCGATGATCCGCGCGATGGTGTACGTGATCTTGCGCGTGACGAAGTTCAGTCCGCGGCGCGGTGACTCATGATTGAAGAGGATGCCGTTCGCCGCGAACATGCCATAGGCCACGCGATGCATTCGCGTCAGGTAATACGCCGTCGCCTTGGCCGCACCGTAGGGGCTCTGCGGAAGGAAGGGCGTCAACTCCGACTGCGGCGGTGGCGAGGCCCCGAACATTTCGCTCGACGATGCTTGATAGAACCGAACGTCAGGTCCGCAGACCCGGCGAATGGAGTCGAGCAACCGGAAGGGGCCGATGGCATTGATGTCGAGCGTGGACTCGCCGGTGTCGAAGCTGATCCCGACGTGGCTCTGCGCTGCGAGGTTGTAGACCTCGGTCGGTTGAAAGTCGAGCAGCACGTTTTGCAGGCTCGAACTGTCGGTCAAATCCGCATACGTGACGCGGAACGGACAGTCGGGATCGCGGTCGTCGTACTTCGCGAAGAGGTGATCGATCCGCTGCGTGTGCGGATAACTCGCACGGCGCGTGATGCCGCGGACGATGTAACCCTTCGACAGCAAATGCTCCGCGAGGTACGAGCCGTCCTGGCCCACCACTCCGGTGATCAGCGCGCGAGCGGTCATGGGGCGAAAAGTAGTGCGCGAGCCGTGGGTCCGCCGGGCGTACCGCCGGGGAAGGTCGGGCACGGGTATGGCGGATGCCGGGGGTATGCCCGGGTGCTGCCGGCTGGCGGTATCTTCCACGCGTGATGCGTTCCGACTGGCCTTCGCTGACGGTGATTACCCCGACCTACAACTCGGGGAAATACCTCGCGGAAACGATCGACTCCGTGCTGAGCCAGGACATCCCCAAGGTGGAGTATTTCATCGTCGATGGCGGCAGCACCGACAACACCGTCGAGGTCATCAAGCGCCACGAAAAACACCTGGCCTGGTGGGTGAGCGAACCCGATCAAGGCCAAGCCAACGCGGTGAACAAGGCGGTACGCCGGGCCACCTGCGATTTCATCGTTGAAGTGGATTCCGATGACCTGCTGTTGCCGGGGGCCATGCACGCCGCGCTCGACGTTCTGCGGAACACCCCGGGCGCGCGTTGGGTGGCCGGTGGTGTGCTGGGCTTCGGTACCTCCGACGCGCCGCGCCACGACTGGCATATGCCGAAAGTTCCGCGAAACCTCCTCGATTGCATCACCTACCGGTTCCAGGCCGGCACCCCAGGGCACGTCTGGTCGCGTGAGATGATGCAGGCGGTGGGCGGCAACGACGAATCGTACCGCTACCTCTACGACTTTGAGTTTTTCGCGCGGTTGCTCGAACGCGGCGAACGCTGCATCGCGATTGACCGGCCGCTGGCGGCGTATCGCTTTCACCCGACGAGCAAGTCCGTCGCGGAGATCGACAAGTTCGCGGGTGAATGGGCGCGCATCCACGCGGCGTACATCCCGAAGCTTTCTGCTCACCAGCAGGTGATCGCGCGGCACCGCATCGCGGTGCAGCGGGCGGGGGCTGAGTACACGCGCGCCGCGACCGAGCTTGCCGAGGGCAACGGAGCGGGGGCACGATCGCGATTCCTTCGCGCGCTCGCGTCGTATCCACCAAGCTTGCTCAGCCGGAACGGCTTGGGCTGCGCCCGGCGAATCCTGCTCGGAACGCCGTGAGCGCTGTCGTTCCGGTCGCCTTCTTTACCTACCGGCGCCCTGACCTTGTCGCCAAATCGCTCGCGTCGTTGCGGGCGAACAACGTCCCGCTGATCTATGCGTTTTCCGACGGAGCCGCGCGCCCCGAATACGCGGCGGACGTGGCGGCCGTGCGTGCGTTGCTGCACGCCGTGGATTGGACGCGAATCGAGATTGTCGAGCAGACGCGCAACGTCGGTGTCTCGGCCAACATCTTCGTGGGCATAACGGCGGTGCTGGAGAAATACGACAGTGTCTTCGTGGTGGAAGAAGATCTGGAGTTCGTTCCCGGGACGTATGCGTACATCTGCGCTGCACTCGAGCGATATCGCGCCGATGCGCAGGTGTTCGGCGTTGCCGCGTGGAACCACCCGCGCGTCACCCCGGAGAACGTGACCGCGCCCTATTTCTCAGGGCGCAGCACCAGCCTGCTCTGGGGCACATGGAAGCGTGCCTGGGACGGTGTGCTCGATCACGACTGCGCCTCGCTGGTGCGCATCTGCGCTGACTTCGGGATCGATCCCGCGAAATACGGCGACGACAATGTGAACGCCGCCATCCACGAGCACACGCACGGCATGTGGGATCACCGGTTCAACCTTCACATGCTGGCTGCTGGTGGACTCTTTCTCTGGCCGGCGCGCTCGATGGGCGCGCATCTGGGCTACGACCCACGAGCCACCAACTCACCGAATGGCGTGGGGTGGGAGGACGCGCCGTCACCGGCACCTGATCCCGCGTCGGTGCCCTGGCCCGACGTGGTGGAACATCCCGGTGCCGCAGAACCCTGGCGGCGCGCGGTGAACGATCCACCGCGGTCATCGTTCGTTGCCCGGGCGGTGCGAAAGCTGCGGCGGCTGCTTGGCGGTAGGTAGCTGTCACCGCAGCTGCAGTTGCAGTTCTACTGCTACCGCCTACGGCCTACTGTCTACCGTCTACTCGTGGTTAGTAGTTGCGCCTCAAATCCATGCCCGCGTACATAGACCCGACCTGGTCGGCGTACCCGTTGAACATCAGCGTCTTCCGCTTCAGGAACTCGCCTATGCGCCGCTCCGTCGCCTGACTCCAGCGCGGGTGATCGACTTCCGGATTCACGTTCGCATAAAAGCCGTACTCCTCGGGCGCTGAGACCTGCCAGGTGTTCGCGGGCTGCTTGTCGGTGAGGCGGATCTTCACGATCGACTTCACGCCCTTGAACCCGTATTTCCACGGCACCACGAGCCGGAGCGGGGCGCCATTCTGGTTCGGCAGGTCGCGGCCGTACACACCGGTCGCGAGCATGGTCAGCGGATGCGTCGCTTCATCGAGCCGGAGCCCTTCCACATACGGCCAATCAAGCACCCGTGAGCGTTGTCCCGGCATCCGCGTCGGATCGAACAGCGTTGTCATCTCCACGTACTTGGCGGCCGCTGTCGGCTCCGCGCGCTTGATCACATCAGCAAGCGAAATGCCGCGCCACGGGATCACCATGGACCAGGCTTCAACGCAGCGCATCCGGTAGATGCGGTCCTCAACCTTGTTCGGCTTGATGAAATCTTCGATGGCGTAGTCGGCAGGCTTCTTGACCAGCCCTTCGACGCGCACGGTCCACGGCTTTGCCTTGAACTGCTTCGAATTCGCAGCAGGGTCTTCTTTGCCCATCCCGAACTCGTAGAAGTTGTTGTAGCCGGTCACGTCTTCCCACGGCGTCGGCTTGTCGTCCTTCTGCAGGCCGAACGGCGTACCAATGGCCGCCGGGCTCTGCCCCTGCGTGCCGAGCGCGCCAAGCGCCTGAGGGGCGAGCGCGGCCGCGCCGATGGCGGCCGCCGCGGCGATCCACTCGCGCCGGTTGAGGTAGACGCCTTCGGGGGTGATTTCCGAAGCCTTGATGTCTGCTGCGCGACGGATGAGCATCCGAGTTCCTCCCTGTGCTATCCTATTATACGTATTCGCCCGCCAGAGGTTCTGGGGGCCCCCCGCCCCGTCCATATTCAATGATGCTCGTTCAGCTGGGTGAGACCCCCGTTTTGGGCAACCGCCTCGTCGATTGGGTAATCGCGCTTGGCGCAGCGGTCGGCGCCACCGTGCTCATTGTCCTCGGCCGGCGACTCGTATCCCGTCGACTGGCAGCGCTTGCCCAGCGCACCGACACGGCGGCAGACGATGCGCTGGTCGAAGCAGTGCGCAGCATCCGCAAGACCTACGTGCTGCTGATCACGGTCGGCATTGCGTTGATGTGGCTGGACCTCCCCGACCTGGCGCACTCCGTCATCAAGCGTGTGCTCGTCCTCGTCGCCGTACTCCAGGGGATACGAAGCGGCAACGCCATCGTCGAGTTCTGGGTCACGCACTACGCAGCGCGGCGCGATGGACTCGATCGCACGACGCTTCGCGCCCTGAGCTACGCGGGCCGCGTGGTGCTCTGGATCACGATCATCCTGATCGGGCTCGAGGCCGCCGGATTAGAGGCGAAGACACTGCTCACGGGCCTTGGCGTCGGAGGCATCGCGATTGCGCTCGCGGTCCAGAACGTCCTGGGTGACCTCTTTGCCGCGCTCTCCATCGTCCTCGACAAACCCTTCGTCGTCGGCGACTCCATCGCCGTCGACACGTTTGAAGGCGACGTGGTGCATATCGGACTCAAGTCCACTCGCGTCCGCAGCGTCAACGGCGAAGAAGTCGTCTTTGCCAACGCCGACCTCCTGAAGAGCCGGCTCCGGAACCTCACGCGGCGTGAGGGCCGTCGGTACGTGATCAGCCTGGTGCTCACACCGGGGACGACTGCGGCACAGCTCGCCCGGGTCCCCGCGATCGTTGCGGAGTCGGTCACAGCCGACGGCCGAGCCACACTGCAGCGCTCGCACCTCACGTCGCTCCACATCCAGGGACCCGAAGTCGAGTCGGCGATTCTCGTGCCGGGACCGGACTGGATTGCCGCATACGATATCCGTCAAGCCGTGCTCCTCGGCGTGCTCTCGGGCCTCGAACGTGAGGGAATCACGCTTGCGCGTCCGGCGTACATCGCCTCGGGCTTAGCCAGCGGAGTGGCCGCATGAGTCGGGCGTCAGGCAGCTTCCGTCTTTCCGTTGTCGTCCCCTGTTTCAATGAACAGGAAGTCATTGCGACCACGCATGCCCGGCTCACCACCGCCGGGCGCGCGATACCCGGCGCTGCGCTTGAAATCGTGTACGTGGACGACGGGAGCAAGGATCGTACGCTGGAACTGCTGCGCGGCATGGCCGCCACCGACCGCTCGGTGCGCGTGATTGCATTGTCGAGGAATTTCGGGCACCAAAAGGCCCTCTCCGCCGGACTGGAGAGTGCGACCGGCGACGCGGTGGTGCTGATCGACGCCGACCTCCAGGATCCGCCGGAGGTGATCGCGGCATTTGTCGCTCGCTGGCGCGCCGGTGTGGATGTGGCATACGGCGTTCGCAAGCGGCGCGACGGCGAATCGCCGTTCAAGTTGATGACCGCCCACGCGTACTACCGAATGCTGGGCCGCGTGTCGGACCACGATATCCCGTTCGATGCCGGTGATTTTCGCCTGCTCGACCGGGCCGTCATTGATGCGCTACTGACGATGCCGGAGCGCGACCGGTTCATGCGCGGCATGATCGCGTGGGTCGGGTTCCGGCAGGAAGCCGTGCCCTACGACCGCGCTGCCCGCGTCGCCGGCGAAACGAAATATCCCCTGCGCAAGATGATTCGTTTCGCGCTGGACGGCATCTTCTCATTCTCCGCGACGCCGCTTCGCCTGGCGACGTATCTCGGGTTCTTTGCGTCCGGGCTCGCCGTCATTGGCGTGCTCTATGCGTTCTTCCTTCGCCTCACCACATCGGCCGTGGTGCCGGGCTGGGCTACGCTGCTCATCGCCGTGCTCTTCCTCGGCGGTGTGCAACTGGTGTCGCTTGGCATCATCGGTGAGTACATCGCGCGCATCTACGGCGAAGTGAAGGAGCGTCCACTCTACGTGGTGCGCGAAAAGATCGGGTTCGACGAACCCCGCTGATGTTCAAGCTCCGGCCAACGCTCAACATCGCGCGTGGGCTCATCACACGTCGTCGGCCGGTGTACGTGCAGTTCTACGTCACGGCGCGCTGCAACCTGACCTGCAAGCAGTGCAACATCATCTACGCCAATGCCGACGTGCAGGAGGCGACGCTCGACCAGGTGCACGCGATGGCCGCCAACCTGGCCGAACTCGGCACGGGCATCGTCCTCCTCACCGGCGGCGAGCCATTTGTGCGGCGCGACCTTCCGGACATCGTCGGCGCCTTCGCATCCCGCGGCATCCACGTGCGAACGCAGACCAACGGCCTGGCCACGGCTACGCAGATGCAGGCGGCCGTCGCGAACGGCGCGCGCGACGTCTCGATTTCGCTCGATTCACTCGTGGGCGAGAAGCAGGACTTCCTCAATGGATCGCACGACCGGAGCTGGCGCCGCGCCATCGACGCCATCTCGCGCGTCACGCACACGTACCCTGCCAAGCGGAGTTTTGCCGCGTTTGGCACCGTGCTTTCTCCGCACAACCTCCTCGAGATCCCGAACGTCATCCGGTTCGCCACCGAGATTGGCTGGCACGTGTCGCTCGTGCCGGCCCATATCGCCGATCCCGCGGAGGCGTTCAATTTCCGGAGCTACGACCGGGAAATGATCGTTCCTCCGGCGCTCTACCCGCTGGTGGATGAAGTCCTTGCCGAATGTGCCGCGATGAAGCGCGCCGGCTATCACTTGTATGACTCGACGGAGTACCTCGAGAACATCCGCCGCTTCGTCCGTGGAGAGGGCGTGCACTGGCGGCGAAGGAACAAGGATGTCTGCGACAGCCCCGAGCTGTACTTCGCCATCCGCCCGAATGGCGACCTCGCCGTGTGCTGCGACCACATTCTCGCCGAGAGCTACCCGGTGTGGCATCCCGACTTCCCGCGCTGGTACCGGGAACGGGAGATCCATCGCGTTGTCCATCCGATCGCCGCGGCGTGCAGTGGATGCATGTACGGGAGCTTTCCGGAGATTTCGATCACGTCGCATTTTCCGATGACCGCGCTCGAGCGTGTGGGCGTGTTCTTCGGCCGCTCGGCACAGCCCAAACCCTGGCCGCTCTCGTCGGAGCGGCTGATCGAGATCGCCGACCGGATCAATCACCAGCACCCGGTGGACCATTCCCGCGCGGCCGCGCTCCTGGAGCCGGTGACGTCTCACGCCGCCGTGACACGACGACCACTCCCCGTCTTGTCGACGTGAGCGCTCGGACCGATGGTGCTCCAGATCCCGGCGACGCCACGCTCGGCCGCGAGGAGGAGTTTCACGACCGCTGGGCGGCAGCGGTCGACCCCAGGACGGTGCTCGTGGAGGAGTCGTTCACCCTGCCGACCTGCCCGGAGAACCGATGGATCGCGCAGCAGCTTGGCGACGTGCGCGGCCTCACCGTACTCGAACTCGGCGCGGGACTCGGCGAGGCATCCGCCTGGTTTGCCGCTCGCGGCGCGCGCGTGATTGCGACCGACCA
>Ga0207952_1001233_pt1 | contig 11699 bp, 13 predicted proteins | sample SubbioR12Aug_8Ca_FD_184831 | JGI IMG/M metagenome (GOLD analysis project Ga0207952, IMG submission 184831) | Serpentinite rock and fluid subsurface biosphere microbial communities from McLaughlin Reserve, California, USA - CR12Aug_8Ca (SPAdes) | ecosystem: Environmental > Terrestrial > Deep...
GTTCTCTTTGCCTGACGTTGAAAATCGCGCTAAGAATTTTCATATGATCGTCTTGAACATGGCGAGATTCTTTGAGTTGTATCGTGCCAAGAGTGTTAAATCAGTTCCACGCGCTATCAAGTCAAAGAACGCCCTTGATAAATGGGTCTGGGCTAGATGTATGACAACTTTGTCTGAAGTTACCGAAGCTCTCGATGGCTATAATGCAGTTAAGGCATCAAGGGCTATTGAATCTTTTGTAATTAATGATGTGTCTCAATGGTGGCTAAGAATGTCTCGTCCAAGATTTCAACATCCTGAAGACGGATCTGAACTTTTGTATTCAACAAAATTCTTCTTGTCACTTTGGATTGAAATTGCAAAGATGCTTGCGCCGTTTAATCCATTCTTCGCTGAATACTTAGCGGAAGAATTGAAGTTAAGCGCATCAATGAAAAATATCGCAAGCATTCATCATGCTGACTGGTCTAAAGTTAAGGCTATTAAGATGGCGGATACCAAGATCATAAAAGAAATGGAAGACGCTAGAGCTATAATTTCAGTAGGCTTAGCACAACGCAAAAAGAGTCAGATCAAAGTCAGACAACCATTGCAGGCTGTTGATATAAAGCGCAAGGTTAAGTTCTCTAAAGATATCGAGGCGATGATAAGAGCTGAATTAAATGTAAAGGATGTTTTCTATAAATCCAAACTCGAAGAGGTCGCAGTATTGGATGAAAAATTATCTCCCGAGCTAATTAATGAGGGCTATGTCAGGGAAGTTATCCGCGGAGTTCAGGATCTTCGTAAGGAGATTGGCTGTGGCTTCCAGGAGAAGGTATCTCTGGTTTGGCATACCACTGACGAGAATCTCGGTGAGCTTATTGACTCCAGCAAGAAAGAAATTTCAAAGGCTACGCTACTCAAAGAGATGACATATTCTAAATCCCAAAGTGGACTGAAGGCTACTAAGGATATCGTGTTGAGTGAAGGCGTAGTAGTCACCGTATCCCTCAAATGAAGATCCATCATTTCATAATTGACGGGTTTGATTTCGACTCTGGTATTATTGACGATATTGATATCGTCAGCCAGATTCGTCGTGTTTTAAAATTAAAACGCGACGAAATTATTTGGCTTGGTAATAATAAAAATCAGGCTATTATTGCTAATATAAAGGACTTTAACGATAAGCAAATATTCTTTGATATTGAATCTAGGATCGATGAGGTTGAAAATGTGGCTGGGAGATTGTTTATAGCTTGTAGTGTTTTAAAGAAAGAGAACTTTGAGCTTGTAGTACAAAAGACCACTGAGCTTGGCGTGAGTGAAATCGTCCCTTTTATATCAGCACGTACCGTCAAGACAGGACTAAGATATGACAGGTTAGTTACTATCGCACGTGAAGCATCGGAGCAGGCTGGCCGTGGAATTGTGCCATTAGTGCTAGAGTCTGTTGATTTTGATAAATTACCAGAAGTGTTTGCGGATTTTAAAAATAAATATATCTGCCATATCTCAGATGAGGCTGTTGATGATTTTAAAAAAGATGGTAGCGATACTGTTGTTGTTGTCGGTCCTGAAGGCGGCTTTGAAGATAGGGAAGTTGATCTCTTGGTCTCGTTTGGTTTTAAAATTCTCAACCTCAGCAGCTTCACTCTCCGTGCCGAAACCGCCGCGATCGTGGCTATCTCGAAAATGTCTTAGTAATGATATTGACATATATTTTTTTTAATTGTAAACTTAGGTAAATTTTCTTTAATAACTTTTCAAGGAGAAATATATGTCTGGATATTCAGATCATCTCACTAGAGGAATAAATGATCAGAAAACATTCAAAATTAATTCAGAAAGCGATATTACAAAATGCTCAGTTTGTCACAAAACAGAGACATGGGATATTCAAAAGCAATTCTGCTCAACATGTTGTGATATCGAGCGACATCCAGTCGTCTCGAGATTTGTGTCTGATGATATTCAAGTCAAGTCTAATATCAAAAAAGAAATGCAAGAAATTTTTATAAGCACCGTTCTTGCTTGTCGAGGCAAATTCTTAAATAGGACTCGGGAGCAGATTCATGAAATGGATTCTGCTCAGATATGGAGTTTGCACCAAGCATTGATGATTTACTTCTATAAGAAGAACCATAGATCTGTGTTAATGTTGGAGTCTCGGCTTTTTAACATCGCTTTGCTTATTTCAGTGGCTGAATTCTTGGCTCTTGTGTGTTACACAGAGAAATTTGATTATTTCATTGCGAACCTCGGGCCATTGAATATATTTGTGCTAATACTAGTGCCCGTTGCATCATTTATGTTGCCATTCTTTCTTGTCGTTAGATCTAGGAAAACAGATTCTTACATTACTAAATATCGTGAATTTGAAAAACTATACGGCAAAAACGCAAGATTTTTTTAGTGTAATGCATTTTTAATTTTAAACGCCGTCTTTCGACGGCGTTTTTGTTTTATCGTGATTAGTTACACGTACATGATTTGGTGAACTGCTGAGCTTTGGTTTTGTCGGCTTCGTAACGAGATCTGAGTTGGCGGAAAAGTCTGGTGATGGCGGGATTAAGCTCTTGGATGAGGTGGACGGATATCGGAGAAGTGCTATGATTTTGTGTACCAAGGTCTGTGACAGTAAGCGCGCATTCTTTGATCCATGAATTATTGGCGCAAACTTCTGATTGAGTGCAGGTCAGTGTGACTTGCTTGGTTTTGTACTCAAGCCAATAATCACCAAGTTTTTGCTTCTCTTTCATTATACCGAATAATTTATGCATTGATTTGGTGAGCTCGTCTATACCCACATCGTACCAGGTGAGGAAATCAGGCAGGCCGACTGCATCGGCGGTGCCGGTCAGTGAGCCATCAAGGTAGCCACTTACTCCGCCTTTAATTTTCTTGCCTAGTGAAAGTAGGTCTTTTAAGTCTTGCAGATAATCGACGAATTTCATGGCTTCATTGCCCGCGTCAGAATAAATTTTGTCTTGCTTTAAGATTATACTCTCTAAATCAAGAAGTGTGACGGTAATACTGGTAGTTTTGCTATTGCGCCTTTCTCCGGGGTTGCAGACAAGTCCAGTGGGCTCTTTTGGTTGTGGTGTAGAAGCGGCCGGTGGGTTCTGAGTTACTGTTGGCTCTGGCTGTTTGCCTGATGTCGCAACGGTATTACCATTGGAAGTAGACGCGTCAGAAGAAGTTGCCTCAGGTATAAGTAAGCATGCTTTAAGAGCTGAGCTTGCTTTTTCTAGTGCGGATTTGGCTTTTTGCATAGCGTCGCGCAATCTACTTAATGTCGACTCGCCTCCGGCGTTATCATATGTCGACCTTGCATCATCTAATGCTCGTTTGGCCTCACTCGCTTGTCTTAATGCTTCTTCGGCTTTCGCACCTTTGGTCTTGTCTTGGTAGCCTTCTCTTTGAAGCTCGATATGTTTGCCCTCAAAATCTGTTGAGCCACTGGCGGTCCATTTCTTGCCGGCCTGCCTGACTGCGGTCTCGGCATTCTGTGCTGCCGTATCGGCGAGATTTTGAGCTTTTTCTGCGTTTGATTTTAATGCCTGCAAATTCTCAAACTCTCTCGTAGCTCTCTCCAGCTCTGCTCGAGCTGTCTGCTCATCTATGTATTCCTGCTCGCAACGACGTTTGGCTTTGCGGGGATAGAAATAGTAGGCGACAATCGATATCGCAAGTATTATCAGTAGACCGAATAATAGAAAATTACTGTTGCTATCAACTGAACTAACGACTGTCGGGGAATTGGGATTGCGCCTCTCATCTACGACACAACTACTGCCGACGCCGGTTTCCGAGCCTTCGTAATAACAGGTTACTGTTGATGCATCGTCAGATACGTAAACGGTAATCGTACCTACATGACTAGTGCCGTCTTCATGTGGACAGCCAGTCGGTGGAGGGCCTTCCGGATGAGTCCATGAAGCTGTCGGACTGTTGCTAATCTTATAGGTACCGCATTCAAGTTGCATCTGCCATTCGTATTTCAGTGGTTTGCCTTCTGGATCGATGGCTTTGACCGTATATGTTGTGGTGGGGGGATTTAATATCCCTCGAATTGGCTCTACTTGAGGGGGCTTATTATCCTTTTGGGCGTAGGCGATATTAGTCGATATCGCCAAAATAAAGATTAATAATAGGTGTATAATTTGCATGAGATTATTATACTCGCATTATTATCTTCTATAAAGTGGCCATAGTATGCTAAACTATATAATATGAAACATTTTATTTTCCATCTTTTAGGCTCAGCTTTGTCTATAGGGCTATCGGCTTTTTTCTTGTCAGGGGTTAGTGTGACTACTAGTGCAGCTTTTATCTCGGCTATAGTGCTTGGTATCGCTAACTTTACGATCAGGCCTATATTGTTAATACTAACTTTGCCGATCAATATACTGACACTCGGACTGTTCTCTCTAGTGATAAATGCTATTATCGTTCTACTTGTGGCTCAGATAGTGCCAGGTTTTTATGTCGATGGTTTTTGGTGGGCCTTGATATTTAGCGTGATATTGAGTATTGTGCAATTACTATTGCCAAAATCATTAAAATAGTTTAAGATACAAGATAGTAATTTAATAGACATTTAGGGGGGGGGTGCTATATGATATTTATAGCCTTTATTATTTTTGTCGCTACGATTATATTTTGTCGTAAGATTAATCCATTAGGTGTCGTTCAGATTTTACAATGGCCTGACTTGAAGTTGTTTATCGCAGTCTGTTCTAAAGATCATGAATATGCTACTTTTGCTGGCTATTTGTCTCACTTTATTAAGGTCAAGAAAGTTGAATTTAAAATGATGGTGATTCCAGTTTCAAGCGCACCTAATTTCTTCCAAGATTTTAAAAATATCTGCGTCGATACTGAACATCAGTTTGGGCTTTTGATCGATATACGAGATGACGGGGTCTTTTTTAACGGTGTCTCTAGGAGATTGTATATTCAAACTAGAGTAGTAGATTGTACTGGTGAGGTAGTTGATGCATGTATCGATGAGGTGTATTTTGATCTTAATAACGAAAATAGCTTTTGGTGCAACTATACACAAAGATATATATCTCGTTTAAAATTAATACGAGACAAGACGAATAAAATTATCGACCTAAGACTAAATCGCTGAATAAGCGATTTTTGTTTATAACTAACTTTTATTTAACTAGTTTTCTGTTATTATCAATTCGTTAATGTCAAAATACTATAAGCCAAAATCAAGCAGGGGAGTTTATAAGAAGGATGACGACAAGCCGTTCAGGCTGAGTCGTTCAAAGATAGACCTGTTTATGAACTGCCCTAGATGTTTTTATATAGACCGTAGACTTGGTGTTAGTCAGCCACCTCCATATCCATACAACCTCAACAGCGCAGTAGATACTTTACTAAAGAAGGAGTTTGATTTGCACCGTATCTTTGCCAGACCTCATCCGTATATGGAAGCTCATGGCATTGATGCTATTCCGTTTCAGCATGAGAAGATGGACGAGTGGCGCGATGCTTTGACGCGCGGTATTCAGTACTTACACGAGCCTACAAACTTAAACGTGACAGGAGGTGTTGACGATGTCTGGGTAAATTCCGACGGCGAGCTAATACTTGTTGATTACAAATCTACCGCCAAAGAGCGCGAAGTGTCACTTGATGCGGACTGGCAGATAGGCTACAAAAGACAGATAGAAGTCTATCAATGGCTTTTTAGGCAAAATGGCTTTTTGGTTTCGCCCGTAGGCTATTTTGTATATTGTAATGGCGACCTTTTCGCCGAAGGCTTTAACAATCGCATTGATTTCAAGGTTAAACTAATTCCATATAATGGCAATGATACGTGGATAGAGCCAACGCTATACGCTATAAAAGACTGCTTAAATGGCGACCAAATTCCAGAATCTGGTGAAGGTTGCGATTTCTGCAAATATCGCGAAGCAGTGGCGAGTGTTACTGCCTAGACCCCAACTATTGACATATTCGTATAAAAGATATATAATAGGCTTAGTTTTAAATTGAAAATCGGAGGTTCGTTATGTCAGAATTTAAGTTTTTTGTATCTCAAAATTTGGAGGATTTTAAAAATAATTTTATTAAATATCCTGGCGATCCCAAAATCATTCAAGCTTTGCAGGCCAAGCTTGAAGAGTATAACGGGAGGACGGAAGATGACTATAAATACCGTGCGCCAGAGAATTCCTGGCATCACTTTGCCAAGGTTTTCGTCCTTAGAGAGCTTCTTGATACTAAGGCTGACGTCAATGAGCTTGATGCCTATGTAAAATTTAAGTCTGAAGTTGGCGATCAAATATTTAATTTAGCCGAAGAAGATGGATCTGAACTAATGTTTATGGATAAGTTTCATGGATATTTTGAGATAATAAAGACTTACGCCGAAAAAGCTGGCAAAGGCCTTTGGGGAGGGACTGGTCTTGATATAGGCTAAATACTCTCCATCTAACCATTAAACTAAAACGACCATAACCGGTCGTTTCTTCTTGTAAAAAATAACCGCATATGCTACATTTCTTGAAGCTAATTTAACAAAATCAAGGAGTATTTATATGAATGCTATTTTAAGACCCGATATCCAGCATGCGAATTTTGTCGCAACTGAATTCGTAAACCGTAAACTCGACTATAATTTTACCCGTACTGAGAAAGAATGGTTAAGAATGTTTTTCTCAAACACCGATTGCAATATATTTGCATTTTACCAAAGCGTTCCAGATGCCATGATATCTTATGCAATTGCAAGATATTCTCGCATAAAAAATCGCCGTGGCCTAAGAGGTATAGTATTGGATGATATTATTCCGTACTGGATCGCAAGCAGTATGCAAGAGTATGAAAATATGGCTCTGGAAGATATTCAGGCTGAGCTTAAAAAGCAGAACATCAAATCAGTGGAAGATATAAATAAATTGGGAGGGTCATCGTGTTATCATGCTACTAAGATATTTAACTCTTTTGGTGATCCAAACTTAATGTCTGGGCTATGCAGTACGGATAAGCTCAAGAAGCTATTTAATACCTATGTTGATGGCTACGGTCATAATAGTATTGTCCGTACAGGTAAAGTCGTCTTGTGTCTTGAAAATGTATCTATAATGGTTGCTAAAGTTCTCGAATGGTGTCGCTTCGGTGCTCCAATAGAGCTTAGTACTAGATTCGTGGATTTTTCAGAAAAGAGATTTTATCCGATACATGAAGAGTTGTGTCTGGCTGACAGTAGCTTTAGGGGATACATAAAAAGGCACATCGAAAATAAATTTGAAGTTTATGGATACTGGATGGAAGATAGAGAAAATGGCTTCGGGGCTTTTCTTGAAAACCGTTGGTCAAATAAACTTCCAAAAGATATTAATTTGAAATCGGCTATACTTGGCGAGACTTGTGATGTACTTGGCAATCTATTGCCGTGCGCTACGCTGACATCTCTAGGACTTTCTGTTAGTGGAGAGGGTTTACCAAGTATACTTGAGCACCTGGCCCTAGAGGAATCTGCTGAATGCTCAGCTGTGAGATTAAAGATTATAGAGGAAGTTGAGAAGATAGGTGCAGGATCCTACTTGAGACATTTGGATGAGCCTACTGAGTCAAGAAAGAACGACTGGGAATATCTTGATTATATAAAACCATCAAAAGCATACTTCTCGGCTGAATCCAACTATAGAGTTGAAAAGAAGCTGTTAAATCAATTTCACGCCGTTGGGGGTTTTGAGCTTATAAAAGAGTTCAAATATGTCGCCGAATATTTATCTAAGAAGAGAACTTCTAAGGATAAACTTCCTCATCAATTTGAGTCAGTAAATGTTCTATATCGAGATTTGATTTCATTTAGATCTTTTAGGGATTTGCAAAGACATACACTTAGTACGACAAGTAGATCTCTCGTTACGCCTTTGCTTGGATTCTATAAATATCCAAAGCCGGCGCCAGATAATCTAAGAGAGTGTTTTAATGGCACAAAGGACGTAGATCTCAAAATGTGGTCAAGGCTCAGAAGAGATAATTGTCGTCCTAAGGATCTTCAGTATATCTTGGCGATGGGGCATAATGTGATTTTTGAGATGAGTCATAATTTGAGGCAACATGAACTTGTGACTAAGACTCGTACTAAATGGGATGTTAATGATGAAGTAAGGGATTGGATGCTTAAATTCGAAGCTCGAGTTCGTGCCAGATTCCCTTGGTATGGTCAATTATTATCCAGAGCCGATATGACCAAGCATTATCTGTTCGCCCGCGGTGCAGATGAGAAAAAGGGCATAAAAATGCCATCTTTAAAGGAGGTTTTATGAATGATAAAATAGATAGCTTGATGTGCCATTTTGGAGAGGTCGTACAATCGACGACTTCTCATATCGATCAAGTCCGTAGAGCTTACGATAATAGCTACTACGATGATCCAATAATTGACGGCTGGTTTTTTAATCTTGAGATTTTGTCTTCTGAAATAAAGACTCTTTATGCTGAATTTCAGATGACTAAAGATTGTGAAATTGGTGATGAGTTAATAAGTCATTTTGAGAAAATTGGCAATATAGCTAGTAATATAATCCAGAGGATTGACGATTTGACCCGCGCTTAGCGCGGGTTTGACTTTATAGCTACAGTATGTTATGGTTTATAAAGCTAAAATTTAACAAAAGGAGACATTCTATGTCAGTCAAAATTTTACAGTTTATAGTAGATAGCTCTTTTGAGATCAATGAGATTAAAAATCAAATTGATAACTCAGTTAAAATTCTAGGACTAGAGTACCTTTACGAAAAGGTGTCATCTATAACAGACGCTATCGGTAATAATATAACGATAGATATGTTGTCTTCTGCCAGAGAGCTACTAGAATCTATTAAGCGAGCTAAGCAATATCTAGCTCAAACAGATATAAGTAAATTTAATGCTTGTGTCAGTATAGGTATTGATGCTACCGTATTTTTTCTCTTATCGCTCAGACAACTGATTTCAAGTGTGGAGGTGTCTAATGTTTAATAAGGACAAACTGACAGATCTTGAAAAGGCCAGAACAACCTTCATAAATATGCAAAATATTTATGAAGATCTGGCTCGACGAAATGAACAGAGAGGAAGGGTGGGCTGGAGTGAAATTGATCACAAGCTCGCCCTACTTAATGGAATTTTAAATAAGGCTTCTAGTGCTTTAGGCAACACCAGCCTAGAAGTTTTCTATGGAAAATCTAAAGAATTTTTCAGAATAAAGAAAAACATAGAAGATCTCTTTCTGGCAGATTAGCTTCTCAACAGGCTCGGATTTATTCCGAGCCTTTTTTATTGTACGATGTCGAGGTGAGTCACGAAGCGATAATAATCAAAAAAGTTCCGATACGGGAATTTGATGAGCTGATAATCTGCTACACAAAGGATAATGGTAAACAAACTTATCAGATAAAAAGTAGTTTAAGGCATACATCTAAGCAGGGGAGACATGTTGATGTTTTATCGCATGCGGATTTCAATCTTGTTGAAGGGCATGTTATGCCTATTATTGTTAGTGCTAGATGTCTTAACCCTTTTTATAATATTAAGTCGAGTTTAAAGAGCTGGGCTTTGGCGACTTTTATTCTAGAATGTGTCGACAAGATAGTGCCAGAGAATGAGCCTGATGTTGACTTGTGGTTTAGGCTTCAGGAAATTCTAAATGATTGCATGATACATGACATGTCTGTTGATAGATTGCGCGATAAAACGCTAGGATTTTTGGGTTATCCAGTATCTGCCAATATTGAAGACATAGCTCAAAGCAAATTCAACTCCTTGGATTTTATTAGACGCTTAGAAGTGTTATAATTATAGTTAATGGAAGAAGATAAAAACGACCAAATTCAACAGACTGCACAACGCTCTCAACAGCAGGAACCTCAACAGCCTCAGATCGAGTCGCCGTTGCCCGAAATATCTAGCGCTATTTTTGATTTTTTAAAAACTAATATGATAAAAATAATAGGAGTTTTTTTAATACTACTCGCCTTACTACTTGGGGGCATCTTCGTGATGTCAGGAGGAAATTTTACTCAAAGTGGCGTAGTCATATCTTTAAACGGGCCTGACCAGATTAGTTCTGGTGAAATTATAAATTATGAAGTCAAATATTCAAATAATACCGAACAATTGATAGATAATGCTACGCTTAATATTTTTCTACCAAATGATGTTTATGTGATTGCTACCGACTCATATGAGGAGACTAATATCATAAAAATTCCTTTGGGCGATGTTGAGGCTGGCTACTCAAATATTTATAATTTAAGACTAATTCTTGTCGGTCAGACGGATAGCTTAAAATTAATTAAGGCTAATCTAGAGTATTCACCAAAGGGTGTTGACACTAGGCTGACAAATGAATCTCAGATTAGCGCCAGAATAGTATCGGCACCATTAGATGTAGTAGTAGAAAGGCCTCAAAATGTATCGCCAAATCAAAATATAAAATACACTATTAAATATAAGAATACAAAGGATGATGTTGTTGAGGGTGCGAGACTCTCTCTGAAGATGCCAGAGGGGTTTACTCTACAGGATGCAAATCCAGATTTAATTTCTGGTAAATACATAAACATCGAACGCATACTTCCTGGAGAAGAGGGCGAGATCCTGCTGACTGGTCAGATGCGAGGAGCTACTGGACAAGCAAAGTCTTTGCGTGTCGGCGTAGAGTTACCTCTTTTGCTTGGCGATAGCGGGAGTTATAAAGAGGTTCAGTATGTCGAGGACATAGTTGAGCTGGCAAAACCGCCATTGAGTTTCTCAGCAGTTATTAATGGCAGTGATAATTATATCGCTTCACTAGGAGATAATCTGTCATATGATATTAAGATCACTAACGACACACAAGTCGCTTTCAATAACCTAAGACTGAGCATTGAATTTGCGGGCAATATGTTTGATTTAGGCAAACTAGATGCTGATGGGCAGATCAGGTCTGGAGGCAGAGTCGTATATTACGACGTAACAAATTTATCGGAGCTTGGTATCTTAGAATCAGGAGAGAGTATTGTAATTCCTGTTAAGATTGGTGTCGCTAAGGCTTTCCCTCTATTTACTCAAGCTACGGATGATGATTTATTGTTGAGAGTCAGGCTAGAGTCGGATGCAGTGCCAGTAGGGTTATCTACCGATGTTTTACCTTTTTCTGTTGAGAAGAGAAATAAAATTGCAGTTGGCGCTACTTTTGATGCTAAGGTCTTTAAACAATACTCTGATTTTGTTGGTCTAGGTGATTTTCCTCCAAAGGTTGGTCAAGAATCTCAATTTGTTATAAGCCTCAAGTCACTAAGTCCTACGACATCACTGAGAAATATGGTTATGACCGCAAAGCTCGGCTCTGGTGTTAAGTGGCTTGATCGCACTCGTGTTGTCGCTCCCGTTATAAATCCTATAAACTACGATTCGCGTTTAAACACAATAATGTGGCGCATAGGCGATGTTCCTATGGGTTCTGGTGGCTCAGATATAACGAAAAATATCGAAGCTATTTTGATGTTGGCGGTGACACCATCAGAAAATCAACTAGACTCAGATGCTGTCTTACTTCAGGATGTGGTGTTTGAGGGTACTGATGTTCTAAAAAATCAGCCGTATCGATTTAATGTTCGCTCAGTTACCACTCGTAAAGTTGAAGATCGGACTGGCTCGGGCAGAGTTGTTGAATAGCTTATCAAAATCCTATATTGGGTTTGTTGGAGACAGGATTG
>Ga0207952_1001234_pt1 | contig 11689 bp, 9 predicted proteins | sample SubbioR12Aug_8Ca_FD_184831 | JGI IMG/M metagenome (GOLD analysis project Ga0207952, IMG submission 184831) | Serpentinite rock and fluid subsurface biosphere microbial communities from McLaughlin Reserve, California, USA - CR12Aug_8Ca (SPAdes) | ecosystem: Environmental > Terrestrial > Deep...
CGCCCGCCGTTTCCAGCGCTTGTTCGCCTTCGGGTGAATAGCTTATGTTTGCGCCGAACTGATGGCCGTTGCCCAGCCGGTCTTCTATTTGTAATCCCAGATGGGCGTGATTGATGACTATATCACTAAATCCGGCTGCGACCAGTTGTTTAATGGTATGTTCGATCAGCGGTTTTCCGGCAGCTTGAAGCAAGGGTTTGGGGGTATGGTCGGTTAACGGGCGCATTCTTTCGCCGCGCCCTGCCGCTAAAATCATGGCTTTCATACTTCGACTTTGCTCAGTACAGGTGCTTCGACTACGCTCAGCACAGGCAGTATATGGCCGTGAACAAAACTATTGAACTCGGCAAGTTCAGGGTAAATCGCGCAAACAGTGGTGACATAGTTCAGGGTACGCGGTATGTCGCCTAGATAGTTGGACTTGCCATCCCTCAAGTGCAGGCGGGAAAAAATACCGATGGCTTTAAGGTGACGCTGTAGCCCCATCAGGTCGAACCAGCGTTTAAACTGGGCCGGGCTGCAATCAATGAGGCCTGCCTGCTGGAGCCGCTCAAAATAGTGTGTTTGCCATTGCTCAACTTGTTGTTCAGGCCAGGCGATATAACAGTCGCGCAATAATGATACCAGATCGTAGGTAATCGGGCCAATGACGGCATCCTGGAAATCGATGACCCCCGGTGAGTTGCTGTCTAAAACCATTAAGTTGCGGGAATGGTAATCCCGGTGTACGCAGGTGCTTGGCTGTTCCAGGGCCGATGCCACAAGGATGGCGCGGACTGTCTCCCAAACGGGTGCGGGAATTTGAATGTCCAATAACTGACCTAAAAACCACTCGTCAAAAATAGCCAGTTCCCTGTGCAGGAGTGGTTGGTCATAGCAGGGCAGGCCGGAGCTTTGTACAGGTGTTTGGGTTTGTAGTTTGAATAAGCTGTCGAAAGCGGTTTGATATAAATCGGCAGCAGTGCTCGGATTAAGCTGATCCAGAAAACATTGGCTGCCAAAATCCTCCAGCAGTAAGAATCCGTCGGTCAGGTTTTGTTGGAAAATGCTTGGGACGTTGACTTGGGACTTTGCCAGCAGCTTGGCAATTCTAATGAAGGGCTCAGTGTTTTCTTTGGTCGGCGGGGCATCCATGACTATGAATTGTCCGCCGGGAGTCTTTACCCTAAAGTAACGCCGGAAACTGGCGTCGCTGGAAGCGGGTTCGCAATGGGTGATAGTGAGCAATAGATCATTCTCAAGCCAGTCGAACATCGATATTGTTCTTAAATCTTCAGGCATCATGATGTTTAGGATAGATTAGTATAATGCTGCGGTAGTGGGGTAAAATAAGCGTCCGGCATTCTATTCGATTTATGATTCATTACGCTACTAAACTTATACCCTCTATGCGCCGCCGTTTATTCCTGCTTTTTTTACCTTCTATGTATTCGCCTGTCAGTGTTGCCAATGAGGCACTCTGGAATTGTGCGCAAAACAAGGATAGCAAAGAGTGGGTTTGCGTAGGTGAAAAAAAACCGGTGGATAAAGCCAGTGCGGCAAAGGCTCCCGCCAGTACGGCACCCTTCGGTAATGCTCAGGAGAGCCCTGCTAAAGAAACGCAGCCGACACCGGTCGAGGCTGTTGACCAATCCGACGGGAGCGGATTGGCACGCAAAGCGCCCGAAGGGGCACGGGCAGGGACAGCCCGTGATGAAAATACCCAGCCGATTGTGGCAGAGCCTAAGGTCGTCAAGCCACAGCCTGCCCCTGCTGAGAACGCCGAGATGGAACCCAGTGCGCCCAAAATCCCGGTCAGCACTAAAACTGATAAAGACACCCGGCAAGTTAATGTAGAGTCTAAGCCAGTCGCCCAGTCACCAGCTGATTCCGGCGCAGAAAAGGTGCTTCAAACTGATGCCAATCGTCCAGGCTGGACCTGCGATGCCAAGGCGGCGGATAAAAATTGGAATTGCAAGCTGGCCGGCGCCGATCCTAAGGGACAGGCGCGGGTTGTTGAATCATCTGAACCCGGTATAAGCTTGCTCACCCCTGCGTTTGGCCATAATGAAGAGCAAACCTTCAGCAATCTTAAATCGCAATTGAAATATGATCCCTGGCTAAACTGCGCAGCGCCCAAAGGTAGCAAGCCCGGCTTTGTACCTGGAAAGGATTTGAGAGACACGACGCCGCTGGACATTAATTCCGATTATGCGGAAATCTTCGACAATGAAATTTACAGTTATGTCGGTAATGTTGAAATGACCCGCGCCGATCAACGTTCAGTCTCTAAAAAAGCGAGTTATGACAATGTTTCGGAAACCTTGGATTTACAGGGCAGTGTCTATTACAGCGAAGATGAATTGGCGTTGCACAGTGAGTCGGCATCCCTTAATTTAGCGTCCGATCAAGCCAAATTAAGGGATGCCCTGTTTATTTCTCCGGCTGCGCCGCTCAGAGGTCGGGCGAAAACGATTTACCGGGAGAATAGCTCTCTGACGCGATATAAAGCGGTTGCTTATACCAGTTGCCGTCCCGGTAATCAGGACTGGGTTGTGCATGCGAGTGAGCTGAAGATGAATAAAGCCACCGGTCAAGGCGCCGCTAAAAATGCCTGGCTGGAGTTTAAGGGGAATCCGGTACTTTATTCGCCTTATATGTCTTTTCCGATTGATGACAGGCGGCTTTCCGGTTTTCTTGCGCCTGCATTCGGTAGTACGAAACGGGGCGGGCTGACTTTTTCAGCGCCGTATTATTGGAATATAGCACCCAATTATGACGCAACATTAAGACCACGCTACATGTCAAACAGAGGCGTGGTATTGGGAGGGGATTTTAGATATTTGACAGAGATGGCACAGGGTCATGCAAGTTCTGAGTTTCTGCCTCATGACAGTCTGTTTAATAAGTATCGGTATCTGGTAGGGATTCAGAACACCAGCCGACTGTCGTCTCATATTAGTTCAAATCTGGATATCAATAAGGTTTCGGATACGGAATATTTTTCCGATTTGGGTAATGCGCTGAGTATGTCGACTTACAGTAGTTACCTGTTAAGCCAGGCTAACCTGGGTTATGTAAACAATGGGGTTTCTTTAAACGGCCATGCTGACAGTTATCAGTCGATTGATAAATCGATAAGAAATGCGGGATTGCCTTATCGGAGACTGCCGCAAATTACTCTGGGTTTGAACCACTCATTCGACTTTATGCCGTTGAATACCTCAATGGGTGCTGAATATGTGTATTTTCAGCACGATACAAGTAATGATCCTGCTGATCCTGATCCAAGGGTGAATGGGCAACGAATCAATGTCAGACCGTCAGTCAGTTTACCATTGCAAACGGCCAGTGCTTTTTTAACGCCCAAACTTTCCTTACAGAATACTCAATATATGCTAACCGATCCAAATGGCGGAGTATTAGCTTCAGATAGTATGACAAGAACTCTGCCTATCTTTTCTGCGGATACCGGGCTATATGTGGAAAAAGACCTGAATTTTTCCAATCGATCTTATCTGCATACCCTTGAACCCAGATTATTTTATTTGTATATTCCAAGAAAAGATCAAAGCAATATTCCGATATTCGATTCCTCGATTTATGATTTTTCCTTTAACAGTATGTTCTTGGAAAACCGCTTTAGCGGTACAGATAGGGTGCAGGATGCCAATCAGCTGACGGCAGCCTTAACAACTCGTCTGGTTGATGCCAAGTCCGGCAGGGAAAAGTTAAATCTCAGTGTGGGTCAGATTGTTTATTTTCAGGATAGAAATGTCACTTTGCCGGGCTATCCCGTAGAAACCAATCTATTATCACCGTTTGTGGCTCAGCTGAATACCGCATTAACGGATCATGTTTCGGTTAGCTCGGGTGCGCAATGGGATCCTTATGTAAAGGATTTCGTCAGATTCACGGGTGGGCTGCATTATCTTAATAAGCCTGATAGTAATAAACCCGGTGAGATTTTTAATGTCGGTTATCGTTATAGAAGAAAGGCGCTTATTCTGAGTGACATTATTCAAAGCGACGTTAGCTTTCATTGGCCGGTTTATAACGATTGGTCTGCGGTTGGGCGTTGGACTTACTCATTGCTGAATAATTCAACTAATGAAAGTTTTTTTGGCCTGGAAAAAGAAAATTGTTGTTGGACTTTTCGTGTTATTGGGCGACGCTGGATTAATAGTGTAAATAATATAAACCCTGTTACGGGGGCTGACACATCTCCTGGCGATGCTACAGGTCTAAGCCAGGTAGGTGTGTTTTTTCAGGTAGAGCTCAAAGGACTGAGCGGTGTTGGCGAGAAACTGGATCAGTTTTTTGAAAAGCAAATTTATGGTTATCGGGCACCGCAAAAATGATCAGACCAGAAAACACCAAAAGAGTCATAGTAATAGCGTTGTTGTGTAATTTATTGTTCGGCAGCTTCTTAGCGCACGCTGAAGTTCTTGATACCATTATCGCCGTGGTTGAAGATGACGTCATCCTCGAGCGGGAACTGCAAAAAGAAGTGGCCGTTATTGAGCAAAGAATCCAGCAAAGTAACGCCGCGCTGCCGCCTGCTTATGTGCTGCGCAAACAAGTGCTGGAAAAAATGATTGTTGATAAGCTCCAGCGGCAGTTAGCGGAAAAGGCCGGGATTACAGTCAGCGAAGAAATGCTCAACAGTTCGGCTGTAGATATAGCCCGAAGAAACAATATGGATGTGGAGCAATTCAGGACAGAGTTGGAAGGACAGGGCATGAGCTATCAAAGCTTTCTGGATAATATGCGTAATGAAATCATTATTAACCAATTGCGCGGCAGAGAAATAGGCGGGCGCATTAAGGTGACCGACCGGGAGGTCGAGCACTACATGGAAACTCAGGATAAAATTGGCGAAGAATCTACGCAGTATCATCTGGGCCATATATTGATTGCCGTTAAAGAAGGTGCATCATCGACAGAGATACAACAAGCGATCAGTAAAGTCGATGATCTGGTCAAGAAACTGCGGCAAGGGCAAGATTTTAGCCAGACAGCTATCAGTAATTCAGATGATGCCAATGCCCTAAAGGGCGGTGATTTGGGTTGGCGCACCCTGAGTGAAATACCGACCCTGTTTGTTAATGAAATCCGTCTAATGAAGCAGGGCGATGTGTCAGAACCCATCCGCAGCCCTAGCGGTTTTCATATCATTAAAATGCTGGAGCTGAAAGGCACGGATAATCATATGATTATCAAAACCAAAGTTCGGCATATTTTAGTCAAAACCAATGAGTTGGTTGATGATGCCGAGGCAAAAAAACGCTTGTTGGCATTAAAAGCCCGTATTGCAGATGGTGACGATTTTGCGGCATTAGCGCGGGCACATTCAGATGATAAAGGTTCGGCACTAAAAGGCGGTTCACTTGACTGGGTAGGTCCTGGCGATTTGGTTAAGCCGTTTGAAGAAGCCATGCAGAAACTCGGCATTAACGAAGTGAGCGAGCCTGTACAAACCCAGTTTGGCTGGCACATCATTCAGGTTTTGGGTCGTGAAAATAAGGACGATAGCAGCGAGTTTAAGAAGAACCTGGTGCGGGATGCTATCCGTAAGCGGAAAATTGAAGAAGAAACAGAGCTCTGGGTGCGCAGATTGCGCGACGAGGCTTTTGTGGAAATTTATCAGGATAGACTTTGAAACAGTGCCTAGCGCATCCGAGGTTTTCGGCTAACCCTTAAAGATCGGAATGAACAGCAATAATAAACACGACTGCACGGATGTAAGACCGTTGGCTACCCAGCCGGGCATTAAAATGGTTCGTTATCGTTTGGACGTAGGGTGTAAACATCAGGTTACCCTGGAAGAACTTAAAAAAATCTTGATCGAAGAGTCGGGAGTCGATAAAAACAATATTAATGTTATTAATATTCAAGGTGATTACACACTTGTTGAGTTGCCCGATGAAATGCCGCAGGATATATTCCTGCATTTAAAATCGGTAGAAATTAAGCAACATAAACTGGATATAAAACGGGTAAAAGCACGTAATAAACGTGGCAACAACTATGGCCGACGCGCAAGGCAACGCACTCCCAAGTCTGATCAAGTCAGTGACGGTTAATCTGATCGAAGAATCGACACGAGGATTAAATGCTACTTACGCAGGGATTGCTGCGCATTTCCGCTCCAAAAGTAGACATCGGGCCGTGACCGGGAATAAAAGCAAATATCTGTCCATGCAGTTGACAGGTTGTTTTTGATTGAATCAATCAAGGTATTGAAATCCCCTTTTGACAAATCGGTTCGACCGATTGAGCCTTTAAATAACACATCGCCGACGATGGCTAGTTTCGTGTTGAAGTGAACAACAACCACATGTCCCGGTGTATGGCCCGGGCAGTGAAATACATCCAGAACATAGTGGGCGCGAATTTATTCGCGTGGTAAGTTAAAAATCGCGAATGCATTCGCGCCCACAATTTAACGACAGCTTGTTTAACTATAATGACCAACATCCAATATATTAATACTCCTGAGCAGCTGGCCAAGCTGTGCGAACAGATAAAAAAAGAACCCTGGCTGGCCCTAGATACGGAGTTCCTGCGGGAAAAAACCTATTATCCGAAGTTCTGCCTGCTGCAAATAGCAACGCCGGAATGGGTGGCTTGCGTTGACCCCATCGCATTGCCCTCACTGGACATCCTATTTGAAGCCCTATACAGCCCATCCATCGTCAAGGTGTTTCATTCCTGTCGGCAGGATTTGGAGATTTTTTATCAATTAACCGGAAAAATACCTGAGCCGCTGTTTGACACCCAAATCGCTGCACCGTTGCTGGGTTTTCAGGAGAATCCGGGGTATGCGATGCTGGTTTCCAGTCTGTTGAATGTGAATCTAAACAAGGCGCATACCAGGGCGGATTGGAGCAAGCGGCCGCTTATCGGTGCGGAAATCCAATATGCTGCGGATGATGTGATTTATTTATGCAAGATTTATCAAATCATGTTGCAGAAATTAGCCGAACTGGGGCGGGTCGATTGGCTGGAACGTGACTTTGCCGAGCTGACAAACCCGGATCTTTATGAGGTAAAGCCTGAACAAGCCTGGTTGAAAATTAAAGGCAAAAACAAGCTGACCGGCAGGCAATTGGCAATCGTCCAAACCTTGTCCGAATGGCGGGAAAAAACCGCGCAGTCTGAAGATCGACCCAAGAGTTGGCTGCTGCGTGATGAAATGCTGTTCGATTTGGCCAAGCTGCAACCGGAAACGGTGACTGAATTAGCCAATGTTCGCGGTATTAATGAGCGCTCGGTTAATCGTTACGGTGCAGAGCTGTGTCAATTAATTACGGCTGCCAAGGATCGCGCGCCGATACCCTTGAATGAAAAAGGTCGCCCCGCAAAAAAGACTCAGCAACAGGAAGCGATACTGGATATTTTAACGGCATTGGTCAGAATCCGCGCCGAAGAGAACTCGTTAAACCCCGTTATTCTTGCGACACGTAAAGACTTGGAAGTGCTGTTGTTCGATGACGATGATGAGTGTCCACTGTTGCACGGCTGGCGTTTTAAAATGGCCGGCAGGGAATTAGTAGGCCTGTTAAAAGGGGAGTTATTACTCGGGATTCAGGCTGACAGACTGGCTATTATTGAAAATTAAGGCTTGTGTGTTAGCCGCCGATTTTAAATCAGGCATGGACGTGGAGCGGTGCAATAACCTGAAAACCGATGTTCATCAAATGGTTTTGTATTCAATTATGTGGATTGAAGCATATCGCAAGGTTCCCCTGTAGGGCGCAGGGGAACCGCTCAGCTTTGATCCCTTCTCCAGTGACTGAAAGGTCTGAAATATCAGATTGATTGCTCTATACTTGATGTCAGCTTCGGGGCGTGCCAGCCTCAACCGCAACAGGGGAAGTTAAATCTAATGATGAATATCAGTCAGTTTATCCGTTTCATTATTGTCGATCCGGTAAACTTAAGCCTTAAGGGTAAGCTCCTTTCTGTTGTTTCCAGTTTTAGCGCCATTCTAATTATGGCATTGGTCACGCAGCGATTAAGCGCTGGCGCTGCTTATCCGATTCTCGTCGCCTCGATGGGGGCTTCTGCGGTTATCCTGTTTATTATCCCCCATAGCCCGTTGGCACAGCCTTGGCCATTTGTTGGCGGACAATTGGTATCCGCTATTATAGGCGTCGCTTGTGTCCAATGGTTTGCCGATACCGCAATAGCCTCGGCATGCGCTGTTGGCGGCAGTATTTTAGCGATGCTGTTGCTGCGTTGCCTGCATCCGCCCGGCGCCGCAACGGCAATGGCGCCCATTCTGGCCGGTTACCCTATCAGCTCCCTGGGTTACGGCTTTGTACTGATGCCGGTGGGTTTAAATGTAATCATCATGCTGGTTGTGGCGATCGTTATTCACCGCTGGGTGTTGCGGCATGAGTATCCTATAGTTCCCGCCAATAAAAACAGTATTGTCAAGCCGGCCCAGCAAACCGGCATTTCGGATCAGGACTTGAAGTTAGCGCTGGAAAACATGGACATGTTTATGGATGTTTCTGCAGGAGATTTACGTAAACTGTTAACCGATGCAGAGGCGCGCAGCTTTAAACGCATTAAGGGCAATATCACCTGCGCGGATATTATGGTCAGGGACGTGCCGGCGGTTGAATACGGGACGGAAGTTGAAGAAGCCTGGAACATCATGCATAAGCAGAAACTCAAATCCATGCCGGTTATTGACAGAGCCAGACGGGTAATTGGCATCATCACCTGGAATGACTTTTTTAAATTTGTTAGCCTGAGTCCCTATGAGAATTTTCAGGACAAGTTTCGGGCATTTATTCGCCGTACGCCGGATGTATCAACCAATAAACCGGAATCTGTCGGCCATATGATGACCACCTCGGTTGCCGTGCTGCCTGAAACTACCCATATCGTCGATCTTGTTTCGCTGATGTCTACCCAAGGCTTTCGGCAGATTCCGATAGTGAACAACGAAAATCGCCTGGTGGGCATGGTTTATCAGGCCAATTTAATCGCCGCGCTTTATGATGAACAGTTGGCAAGCGTTGTCAGTCAGTTGTAGTTATTTTAAGTAAACCTTGTAAGTATTGGCACAGATCAACACAGCACAACAAATTACTTTTTGCTGTTTGTTATAAACGAGCTGTTTAAACCTGGAGAGCAGTTGGGCCACGGATGGACACGGATTTGAACAGATGAACAACGGGGTACATCAATTCTTTGTGGAATCCTTTGGGTGAAGCGCCAACCTCGTGTAACAGAATATTTTATCGGCGTTTATCTGTGTAAATCTGTGGCTAACTGATTTTTTTAGGTTAAATGGATAAGCTTTGTATTCCGGTTTATCAGTGTGCATCTGTGTTGATCTGTGGCTGAATAGTTAGTAAACCTCAGCCAAAAAGTTGAGTACAATGCTCAGGCTGCCTTTTTGACTTTCCGGCTTTCATTTTGATTATTAGAATTTCCCTGTTGTTGATTCTGGCCTCATTACCGGTGTTTTTACTGGTGGAACTGTTGCTATGGTTAGCCGTACCCGGTTTGCCGGGCATATTAACCGCACTGGCAACGGCCATGCTGCTAAGCGGGTTTGCTGTGTTAATCATCGCCGGGTTATGGGGTGTTGGCAAAATAATCGTTCGCTCTGTTTTGGATTATTTTTCGGCTAAACAGCGGGCGCAAAGGCGGCTGTGGTTTATTCAGGCCAGACGGGATCAGCTTAAGCGCTTGTTTTATTTTAAAACCAGGCAAATAAAGTATTTTAATGAGCTGAGCCGAAAACGCCTGCTACAGCTGAATAACCGCAAGCATATCCGGTCGCTGTCCAAAGCTATCGATAAAGACCTGCTGTCGATTAAGACCAAACTGCCGGGAACCACTTATCAGCAATTAAAACAAGACCATGCCCGTTATCGAAACCGGCAGGACATTGAGGCCTTGTTAACATTGCAGCAAAAAATCGCCACCCTTGTTTAGCGCATGTCTATCTTAAATAAACTTATTAAGCTGTTCCACTCGGTCAAAGATCAAAACCTGAAATGGCAGCTGGCTAATCAGGGCGACCAGACAAAACTCAAACATGCCCGCGTCCTGGCCGAAAAAGCCCTGGAAGCCGAATTAAAAAAGAAAAGCGTACAGCTGGAACACGACATCAGTTTGCTAAGGACTAAACACGACGCGGAACTGTCGATGTTTAAAACCAAGTGTCGGCAGGATGTTAAAGACTACAAACAGTATCTGGCCGCGCTGGACCAGCTTAAATCTTCAATCCAGTCTAGCTATACCCATCTGCCCGAAGCGGTCGCCTTCACCATCCATCATCATGCGAAATATTTGCTGAATAAAATGTGGGAAGCGGAAGATTTTGAACAGAAAATGCAGCACGAAATGCGGTTGATCCGGTTTATGACCACCGTACATGAAGATGCACGCTTGCATTTGGAAGGCGCGACTACGGACAATCTGCCGGAAAGAACGTTGAATTTGATTGAGCAACAATAAGTGTAAAAGTTCAGCCTTTATCTAGTAGTGCGCCAAATATAAAATGACGGTCAAAATGTAGGTGCGAATTCATTCGCACTGTGCGGATAAATCCGCACCTACGCCACTGTGCTACCCGTCAAAATTTCATTGGCGCGCTACTAGCCATATTTACATGGATTGCTAAAAATAATTGTAGACATTGCTTTACACTCAAAAACCGCCGAACCAATATCCAATCCACAGGGTACACCCCATGAACCAGACCTACTATACCTTAGATGGTAATAATCGCTTCGTCATTGACCAGTACAACGACCTTGCCCCTTTCGCCAGTTTTTTGCCCGGCATTGCCGGAACCCTGGGTCGCCCTGCCTGGGCTTTTTATGTCAACCGAGGCCAAGCCATCGCCAGTTTTGGCGTGCGCAACAAAGACGGGGCCTTTTTGGAATTTTTTCCTGCCGACAAGGCTTATCAACTCACTCCGTCCCGGGGTTTTCGGACTTTCCTCAAGATTACCGACGGCGATCAAATCCTGACCCATGAGCCTTTCCAGCGCGGGGCGGGGCCGGAGGTCAAGCAGCGCCTTTACGTCACACCCCATGAGGTCGGCGTGGAAGAGATCAATCCGCAGTCGGGATTCAGCATTCGGGCCGATATGTTCACCTTGCCCGAGGCGCCCGTGGCCGGTTTGCTGCGGCGTGTCACGATTGTAAATACATCCGGGCAGGCCAGAAAGATAGAGATCGTCGACGGTTTGCCGCAAGTGCTTCCCTTTGGTATGAATCAATGGATACTCAAGTTCATGAGTCGAACCTCGGAAGCCTTCATGCGTGTCGAGGGCGTGGAGGAAAACGTGCCATTTTACCGGTTGAAAGTATGGCCTACCGACTCCCCGCAAGTGGAGCCGGTGATAGCCTGCAATTTTTTCGCCGGGTTTTTGAACGGCGGACGCACCCGCGTGGTCGTGGACGCGGAGAGGATTTTCGGCTTGGCCGGGGATTTTTCCAGGCCGGAACGGTTTTTTTTCAATGATGGCCTGGATTTCGATCATCAGGTGGTCGGCAATCAAACGCCCTCGGCTTTCCAGGCCATGACCCTTGAACTCCAACCAGGACAAAGCCAAGTTTTTTATGGCTTTTATGGTCATACCCAATCGCAGCAGGTGCTTGAGCGATTCATAGCTGAGGCTGACCAAGAAGATTACTTCGAAGTCAAACGGGAGATGAACCGCCAATTGGTT
>Ga0207952_1001236_pt1 | contig 11665 bp, 12 predicted proteins | sample SubbioR12Aug_8Ca_FD_184831 | JGI IMG/M metagenome (GOLD analysis project Ga0207952, IMG submission 184831) | Serpentinite rock and fluid subsurface biosphere microbial communities from McLaughlin Reserve, California, USA - CR12Aug_8Ca (SPAdes) | ecosystem: Environmental > Terrestrial > Deep...
TGCTTGGCAAAACCTTTTACGAAGTCGTTCAAATCATCTTCATATAGTGGCATTATTTATCTCCTATCCGTAGTAATACGACTTCCAGCTGCCTTCGTTTTTCTGTCCAGCACCTGCACCTGTGTATTTCCAGAACTCAGTAGCGAATTGACCTGCGTCACCGCCAGCTTGTCTGTACAAGTCACGTGCAATCTGGAATGTTGATGGACTAACGTAACCGTCACCACCTAATCCTTGAGAGATTACCGAAAGAGCTGCTTGTTGTGGGCTTACTGCTTTAGGAGCACTAGCTGCCCTTGCTGCTGCAGCACGAGCATTTTCAGCTGCACGAGACTTAGCATTTTCAGAAGCTGTGAAATCACGCTCTAATCTTGCTGCCTCAGCTGCTGCTTCTTGAGCTGCTTTTTGTAAGTTCCATTGGTTTAATGAGCTTACTTGTCCTTCACGAGATTGGAAGGCTTTGCTACGGATGTCCGTATCTAATGCAGCGTTCTGACCTTCGAGCGTGAGGATGTCCTCTTGCTGTTTAGCCTTGGCTGCTTGTTTACCTGGGAGGTATTTAGTTGACAGATAGTCAGCTTGCTCTTGGATTGGGACACCACCAAATGCAGTACCCTTACCTGTAGCTTGTTCATTGATTTGATTAAAGCCTTGGGTCTTACTAGCGTCCAATGCAAGGTCTGTCGCCTTGTAGGTCTCGTTGGTGTTAGCAATAGCTTTACCGATTACCTGTCGCTGTCCCTGATACCCAGGCTGCAACTCAGCCATAATCTGGTCGAGAGTTTGCACTGTTGGTGCTGTAGCCATTATTTTTCCTCTTGTTTTATTCTTCGTGTATTATATCACACTTCAGTTAATTTGTCAATACCCTAAGCACCAAAAGATGGATAAGGGAATATAGGCATATCTTTAGGATACCTATAAGATGTTGCGTTATCTATATATTGATACGTGTAGCTCCAGAGGTCTCCGAAAGCTCCAGGTGCGATAGTTTTATAATCGAATGTTTCGTCATAACCATCTATCGTCTCAGCACTAGCATTGTATATTACTGAATCGTAGTATACATATTTACCAGCAGGAGAGCCACCACCGCCCATTCCACCAGGAACGGCACGAGTAGGGTTAGCGATTTCCCAATATGCTGTTGATACTGGTAAACCCCATGAACGAGGTGTTATTGTAACAGTACCAGAAATCCATCGTACATCTGTTCTAATGACAAGATAACCATCCCGATGTAGGAAGTATGAGTGATTGTAATCTGCTCGGTTAGTTCCATCGTGATAAAGAATACCAGAGTCGTGAATGTCTCTTTTGTCACCATTTTCTCTGACAAATAATTGAACCTTGCCAGTAAAGTATTGTGTATTTGCTAGAAGTTCTCTTAGTTTATCTATGTAAATGAAGATGTCGGCAGTGTATCCGATATACGTGCTTGTTAAAGCAAGTGTACCAGACCTTCGAATACTCGTAGGATTCATGTAGGCATCGCCAGAATGAATAATCTTCCACATCTTCCAATCAGAAGACATAACAAGTTCATCCTGGGATGCTGTATCTACATCAGTGCCACTTCCACTCACCCTAATTGCGTATGTACCGTCCTCTTGCTTACCCAAAACGATACGGTCTTTTCCATCTTCATCTGTGATGACTTTTCGTCTATCTTGAGACTGAACCTGGTTAAAGTTCGTATTGAGTGCATTAACCAGGGTAGCCATGTCCATTTGGGGACTAAGTTTAATATATGACGGTACAGACATTTAGCTAGTCCTTTTCCAGACGTAACCAACAATGTATGGTGCGAGGCTGTCGCCAGCTTTAGAACGCTGTGTCCAGACCTCTACGTTCGCAGTACCAAGTGCTTCAGTAGTAGCGTGTCGCTGCCTTGAAGAAATAGCCTTTGAAGGTATAGAACCACCATTTGCAGTTACTAGTGTGTCGAATGAAGAACCAGACAGTGGGTATGCTTTGTTACTGTCGTAACCGTTAGGCATCACCAAGTCGTGTGTATGAGTTTTAGAACCACCTGTTTTTTCGGATGCGTTGAACTCAGTTTGAGTACCATCGTAACCTACAACAAATCGTCCTGCAACTGCAGTCCAGACTCCAAATCCTAGCAGTGTTGCTGGGTCAGTGTCATCTGTGAAGTTTACATACATTGAACCTACTGGGTAGAGAGATTCATATACTTCAGCTTGTAGTTTTTCTTTTGAGATACCCTCGTCAGCAAAGTTGCTTTCATCGAGGTTTCCATTTAATTGTGCGATAATCTGTGCGAATCGCTCGTTGAAGACATTCGCTGTGACAGGAGTTCCATCTTCCAGATTTTCATAAGTAATCAGACCCATTGTTATATCCTTTTAGTCTTGTACGAGAATTGTGCTCCAACTAGAGCGACTCGGTTATTTACTGCCTTACGGCTTACTCTTATTTGCCAGTAGTTACCATAGCCAGAGAATCGTAGACGGTGCATCTTGAAGCTGGTTTGACCTCCGAATAGGAGTCCATCACCAAAGTCATGCTCGTCACCCAACACTCCACCCTCAACAGTCAAGTTGACTATTTTGGTTCTTGGAGAGTTTTGGAAATCTCTATCTAATGCTACGATAAGTGGGAATGAGCTATCTACACCCTGAATCAGAGGGAAGAACTTTTTAATTCTCTTCTTCTGAGCAGGAGACTTGAGTGCAGTGTAATTAAACCTGTATTCAAAGTCGATAGGCATACCAAGATGATTGTACTGAGTTTCAGCAATGTACATAGTTGGTACTAGTGAACTTACTTCAATCAGTTGGTCATCGTCATCGTCATCACCGTAAGGAATTGATTGCTCAACCCAGGTGTCGGTATCGTACTGTAGTTCCTCTAAACCTTCGTGGTAGATAAGGCAAGCGTTATTCTGCGAAGAACCATTCTCTTGAATGTAGAATCGCACTTGATTACGCCATACAGACACAGTTACATTACCACGGTTAGTTAGTGACCTAAACAACGGTTCTACTGGTTCACTAATCTTTTTATCATTAGTACCATCAAACTGATAGAAACCGTCTTTGCCTACAAAGTACATGTAGTTCTTTGTGATTGCGACAGATTTCTTTGATACAGCCCCACCAAATCCTGTAGATTCTCGGAGTGTATAACTACCAGTGTCGTATCCTGAGAACACATATTTACCATCTTGTGTGTAGACAAATAGTGAATCTTGGAATGACTGGATGCTAGTAATAGGAGAACCTGTGTATGGTCGAGGTGCGTATTGGAATGACGTACTCTTCCATTCATTGTACCACTGTGAACTAGCGGTTGTTGCCGTCTGAGCACCACTATCTGGGTCAGTCGTAGCTGTTGGATTACCAGGAGCTTCAGACCATAGAAACTTGTTCTTGTTTGCGGCACTTACACCGAACATGCGGTCTTTGTGGTAAACAATTTGAGACAAGATTTCTAGTTCTTCATCCGTAATATAGCCAAAGCCAGTATCTACAATAGATATTTCATCTATATAGATGTTGTCGGCAGTCGCTGAAGAGTAGAAGAAGATGCTTTCCATATCCTCTGTAGCAGTGTACATAATGTCCACTTCCTGCCAGCTAGTTGTGGCTGCGACAGTGCTACCTATTTGAGTTTCGTCACCAGTTAAGAATGTAAGGGCATCGGACAAATCTTCGTTTGTACCCTTCAACTGTACGTTGTTCGCTACAGCTGTCTTGACCCAGTAATTTATATGGTATGTATGGTTCTTGACTAGGTTAACGATTGTGTAACCAGCCATTGCTACTGTTGATGCAATATCCATAGATGCTACACCAGCGTGGAATTGTCCAGTCGTTCGTGTAACAGTTGTAGCAGTCAGTGATGCAACCTTAGCCCATCCAGTGATGTTTGTTTCGAACTCACCATTTGTAACCTTGTTTGCGTTATCTGCCTCTACCGTACCATCCCATGTTGATAACTCATCGTAGCCATTAGCCCAGAAAAGTTTATCATCTGCATCGGTAAACGAGTAGTAATCAGCACTTGCACTTAGACCAGTTTTTATACTTACTAATGAGTGTGTTGATTCGTCTACATAATACATTGTTGTACCAATTACAACGATAGTAAGATTATCACCATCGTCACGACTCCAGCGATAAACACCACGAATGGTAGATTCTGCTGTGGTATACAGTTTGTAGTTTATACTAAACGTTTGTGCTACAGGACTTGTTACGCCAGTATTTGACACATACGCTAATTCAGTATTGGTAGTAGTAGATACTGTGTATCCGTCTCTACCATCATCTTGAACACGTAGTACAATCCAGTAGTCTTCTCCAGATTCGAGCAGAGGTGCTTGTATGAATCGTGCGGTTATGTAACCTGCAGTATCGTCAATGTCACCATTCTCGTAACTAGAGGTTGCTAGTTTGCGGTAAGGTGCTCCACCACTGTCAGACCAAATCTCGACAATGATTGCTCCCCTACCAGTTCCAGGGTTAGCTAGTTTTATTTCAAGTTTTGTAACTCGGTTGCTATCTGCTGCAGTAAACTTCTCGAGCACGTTATTTAACGTAATACCGATAGTTTGTGTACCTGCACCAGCAGTAGATTCCTGAGATACTGTTTTTGTTTCTGCGAGTGGATGTAGATAAAAACCTGAACCCTTACGGTTAGAGACAGCAACCTGTCGGTCATCTGACTGTTGTGCGTAAAGGCGAAAGTTCTTAGCGTACGGAGTTCGACCAGATTTCATCAAGTCAGTAGGTGAGACCATATCTAGTCCCAGCATGTCTAACTGTAGAAACTGAGCGAGTGTAGAAGCTCGTGGGGGTTTAGCCTGTCCTCTACTACCGAAATCGTACGCTGGCATCTTATCGTCTCCTTATTTTAATTTGCTGGTTAGCCATCTTTATAGAGCCAGGACTAATCCTACCACCATATCGAGTGACTAGCAAATCGAGATTTTTGTTATATTCTATTTCAACAAAGGCAGCTTGGTCGAAGTCTTCATTGAACTTTAGACAACGAATGTATGCACCTAGTACCAGTAATTCTGAAAACTCTTCTGGAATCTCGGGGACTTGCGTACCAGTCGTAAGCACGATTGGCTTGCGGATGTAATACATTGTCAGTGTCTGTTCGTCTTCTTGTGGACAGTTGAGTATGATGTTTCCAGCATAAGAAGTCCAGTTCGATACGTCACCTGCAGGGTTGCTGCTAGGACTTGGATATGTATCAAGGAACTCACGCCAAGGCATGTATTTCTTGCTTATATCTTGCACATCAGTACCATTCGTAAGAATAGCTCTCTGTAACAGTGCTAGGTCACTAGGGACGTTAAACATCGTAGAAGTCGCTGGCAGTGTACCTGCAAAGATTTTCTCTTGGAACGACAGCTCAAACTGGTTGAAGATGTCCCTCTGAGTGTCATTCACAAAACGTGTTATAACACCAGTATCGAACTCGTCATCATCTAGTTTGTCAGTCTTGACTCTACTAACGATGGCTTGTAGGGTATAATCCATTATATTACCTCGTATTCCCCATTATTATTTTCTTTTTTGGCGTAGATACCAGTGTCGGCTACCTCTGTTGTGAAGTCTCCGCTACTACTGTTGTCAGAAGTTAGTATTCCGTCAATTATGTCATTTTCTTCGTAAGAGCCACTAGAACCTATCTCTAGTATCAAAAACCCATCATCTGGATTAACGACAGGGGCGAGATTGCCAAAGTAGCCATTATTTAGTGGTACTGTACCTGCATCTGCAGAGTATTCGCCACCTACTGAACCATCATCCTCAAAGTCCTTGATATAAATACCAGTTCGTATCATGTTGAATATTTGGACAAATGTCTCTAAATCATCAAATGATAGGTTGTGATAAGCATCTTCTGCTAGAATCAAGTAATTAAGTGGTAGCTCAATATTTATTTCACCAAACTGTTTGACACCCCATGCCTCTATAGCACCATAGCCACCACCGAATCCGTCAGGTTGTAGGTTTATTAAACCTCCAAGCGAGTCAGATATTAAGTCGTGAAGTGCGTCTCCTACTGACAGTGTGTGCTTTTGTGTGAGAACTGCATTGTCAGAAGTCAGGTCGTGCAACGTATTTGATACGTCCAAGTATGAGCGAACCGATATAGTTACACTCTGTACTGTATGACCGTGTAGGGTGTTATCGACTGCCAGGAGCTTATGTTCAACTAAATCAAGGTTATCACTTGTCAATCCATGTGTTGTATTCTCTACAACAATGGTATGTTTCTGTGTAAGCTGAATCTCTGTTGACGTAATTCCGTGGAATGCGTCATTGATACCGAGTATCTGCTCTGACGTTAGTGCTACGTTCTCACTCATTAGAGTGTGTATAGCATCTTCAAGAGTCAATAAATGTTTTTGTGTTAATGTTATATTATCTGATGTCAAAGAATGAATCGTAGAATCTATAACAAGTGTATGTTTTTGTGTTAGGGTTATGTTGTCAGAAGATAATTGGTGGTTAGACTGCTGTACTGATATTGAACCAGAACTGGGAAGTCCAGAGATACCAAGATACAACTGACCTAAATAATATCCACCAAGCATTTATATCTCCTATGCAGTTCGTTTCCACATGTAGACCGTAGTGTATGGGTTCATATGGTTAGTATCAGCAAGTTGCAGTCTCCACACCTCGATGTTTGCACTAGATAGTGAACCTTGAGCAATACGAGATTTAGATGAAATTGCTTTTGAATATATTGATGCACCAACAGCTGTGGCAAGTGCTTCGAATACTGCAGCAGAGTATAGATAGTTCCTAGAACTGTCATAACCACCCTGTAGCGGAACTTGGTGATAGTGAGTCTTCGCACCACCAGTTTCACCGCTAGTATCGAAATCTGCGTCTCCACTGTTGTATCCTACAAGCATACGACCAGCACTGAATGCCGTCCATGTACCAAAGCCTAGAAGAGTAGCAGGGTTTGTACTGTTTCCCTCATTGACATAGATAGAACCAACTGGATACAGAGCAGCTTTTGTGGCTGTAATTGCAGCGTCTACATATGCTTTTATGCTCTGTTGTGTAGCTAGTTTAGTAGCAGAGTTAGATGACATGTCATCTTCGTCAACCACAAAGCTCATACTAGCAGTTGAAGTGTCAGATTCCATGACTGCACCTGCAGCTGCCACGTTAGTAGCATCAGTTACATCGGCTGCAGTCTCAATACCATCAAGTTTTGTTTTGAGTGTACTAGTAAAAGCCTTATTAGTGCTTCCGTCTGTTAAATCATCGAATGTATCTGGTATATCATCAAGAAATAACGCATTACTAATTCTCCAACCAGCTTCTATCTCTAGTGGTGAAGTATCACCTTCTCCTCGAGTAATAGTGAATGTATCAGTAGATTTTGATGTAACTTGTACCTTTTCTGCATTATCAAGTGTAGGAAACTCACTAGGTGGGTGTACCACTGCATAAAATGGAGTTGTAGGGAATCTAGCACCATGTCCAGACTGAACCACTAATGAAGTACCACTATCTGCAGGACTTGGTGGTGTCAGAACTGTGCTTGTTGCAAAGTCTTTTAGATTGCTCATTAAGCAGTCCTTTCCCAAACATACTTGACAATGTATGGTTGTAAGTTATTGTGAGCACCGCCACCACCAGTTGAGTAAGTGTCTACTCCCTGGTTATATTCAGTACCGTTTGCGTCACTGGTAAAGTCAACACGTGTGTCTACTGGGTTTCCAGAGTTTGCAGTAACTTTCTGACCGTGGGCGTGAGATGGCATTTCTGCGACTGTAAGTGTATGTGTTTTTGCTCCACCAGTTTCGTTTAGTGTATCAAACTCTGTCTGACCACTGTCTATACCTACGACTACTCGACCAGTAATTGCAGTCCAAGTGCCGAATCCGTATAGTGTAGCAGGGTTAGTAGAAACACCAAGCGTTACAACAGTTCCAACTGGCATTAAAGCCTGTTTAGCTGCTGATATTGCAGATGCGATAGCTGCATTATAATCAGTAGCTATATCATCTAGGTCTTCTTTATAAATACCATTTGCTACCAAGTCTCCGTATGAGAACTCCATAGCCGTAGTACCTTTTTGTGCCCTTGTTATTGTAAAAGTATCATCAGTTACAGATGTAACCAGTACAATTTCGCTGTTTATCTTCCTAGACCATTTGTTTTTTGGACTTATTGTCAGGTAGAATGGTGTAGCTGGAAACAGTGTTCCATCTCCAGTATACACCTCTAGTTCAGTGCCAGAGTCGCTAAGTGGGGCGAACAATACACTGTTAGCAAGGTTTGCCTTATTAGCCATTTAGGACTCCTAACTTGGGTCGCTTACTTCTATTTTCCATGCAGGGACTGTAACCGTGTTACCAGATGTTAGAACCTGTGAAGTACAAGTAGTTACATAGAGTAGGTCAGTGCCATCACATATTGCTACGTGTGTAGCTGTACCGTTGGAGTCAACAGGTACGTCATCTTGCTGTGCGATTGTGACCTTACGACCACTAGTATCACCATTAGCTTTTGCGAAGTCACCAGAATCGGTAACTACATCGGCTAGTTTATAGGTGGTCACAGCTTCGGTGCGGTTTGTTGGTTGTGCAGAACATACTGTAAGGATTGTTCCAGTGGCAACCGTATCTAACAATGCGTCAAGCACTGCGTCAGATGCGAACTTAGCCATATTTTGCTCCTAAGTTTTATAATTTGTATATTATGTTTTTAGCTATTAAACATAAAAAAGAGGATAGGCAGATAATTCTACCTACCCTCTTAGTAGTTTGTTAAGTCAGTTAACCCAAGGGTTAGGCTGAAGTAACAGGTCGTGTGATTTTAACGATGTGGTCAGCACGAAGGACTTTTACGCCCCAGAGCTGTGCACCAGCGATAAAGTCAATACCGTTAACTTTGTCTCGGTCAGATTCAAAGCTAGGAACAGATTGCATTGCTGCAATAACTGCACTCTTGTGGAACATCAAGAAGTTGTATGCACCTGATGCAGTCGTAACTGCGTTCGAGACGTATACTTTCATTCCATAGATTTCACCAACAAGACCGACTGTACCCTTTACAAGACCAGCTTCACCTGTTTCTTTGTATGCGGTAAACTCAGGAACTTGTCGCAAGTCACCAAGACCATAGCCGTTAATGACAAGTGCACGACCATCTAGTGGTACGTTTGCAGCGTCAAGAGCAGCAGCAGCGTTGACAACATCAGCGAAAGCCAAAGTCGTGTTAGTGTTTCCTGTTACAGTGACGGTAGAACCAGCACCAGCAACAGCTTTTCGCATTACTTCTTCATCCAAAGCACGGTCAAGGTAGCGACCAAGGCGTTGAGTGTAAGGAGCACGGAACTCGTATGCAGACTGTGCTTTTAACACATCCTGAACACCAAGAACCTTACGAATGTATCGGTCAATGAGCAAGTCAACTTGGTCAGTATCAAGTCCATCAATGGTTAGACCAGAGACAGCGGAGTTAACTGAAGTGTCATCAGTGATTTCGTCCAAGAAGTTAAGGTGAAGTGTATCACCCTTCGCAGAGATTTCGCTAGAAAGACGACCATCAATTAAAGCCCACATGACAAGGTTGTTGACACGGTTCTCTTGAATCTCTTTCGCCCATAGTTCAGGTACGTTAAGAGCTTCATCACCAGAACCGCTAACAGCACCAGTGCCGATAGTTGGGGTTACATAATTAGGCATTTATTTTATCCTTTAAGATATATATTTTTCTATTGTTTTTTCATAGCAGCATCAACTAGAGCACGGTGTTCTGGGTTGCTAGGATTGTATTCATTCCTAATCCATTCCGATGTGACCTTGATTGGTGTTGCAGGTTTTGAGCTAGTGGCATTTGCACCACCTGCCGAAGCAGTTAAGCTCTGATTCATAGAACTACGCTCATCTCGTTTGGCAGCTTCTACGGCAGCACTAGTATCAGTAGGCTTTTGTAATTGAGCTAGACCATAAAGTGTAGGCAAGTCATTAAGTAACATACGAGCATAATCATCTCCATGTTCGGCACGTTTTTCAGCAACTATTTGAGCCATTACTGGTTCTAGTGTTGCGTCTTTGCCTTGCAGGAAGGTGGCTTTTTTGCCAGAGAACTCCATGTTTGCGACTTTAGCAGCTAGTTTTTCAACATCTGTTGCGTCATCACCAAGTGTAGTCAACGTAGTCGAAGTTTCTTCTAGTTTAGGTTGAGCTGATTTGGTTTTGTCGAAGGCAGATTTATTGTCCCTAGCCATCTTGAGAAGGCTTCTTTCACGGTCTGATAATTCAGAGAGGTCATTGATACCTTGACCTTTTGCGAAAGATGCGAGAGCAGCATCATCATCTGCGTTAGTATTAGTTGCAGTAGATTCAGCTGGTTCAACAACAGGTTGTGTAACCTGAGTGTTGTTTTCCGTTGATGCTTGCGAATCCGCTGACGTATTAGTAGGGTTAGCTGTACTCGAGTTGTCGGCAGCTGACGTATCTACCACTTGTTCAGTAGTGGTTTCTGACATTATTAGGATACTCCTTTGTATTCTATTTCTTTGTCACTGAGTCAATGTATTGCTCAATGTACGAAAGTATTATATCACATCCTCGAGCATTTTGCAAGAGGGAATGACTCTTTTCAATGGTTAATATGATTTCTTCCCCTTCTTTTACAGGAGAAGGCATTACCATTTCTTTTGCATAGGTAGTGAGCATATCGCTTGTGGAGTGCCCATACTGCATTAAATCTTTGAAAGCAGCGGTATGAGAGAACTCAAGCCACTGTTTTCCAATGGCTCGTTCGTTCTCCGCATTAGCTTTCGCTATTTTGTCGAGTTTTTCGATGTTCTTAGGTTCTACGTTTTTACTCATATTACTTTCCTGGGGTTACGCTAGTCTTTAACTTAGTACCAGTTTGAGCAGCCCTAGTCCTTGGGTTGTTACCCTGACCAGTTCCCTTGCCACCTCCACCTTGTGCACCAGATTGTGTTGCACGACCACGGCTTGTATTACCGAATGATTCACCACCACCATTAACTAGAGCTTCCTGACCACCAGGCATAACCTGAGTATCTGGGTTTTGAGTTAGTGATGGGTCAACTGCCTGTCCGTCACCACCTATTACTGGAGGAGCTGGAGGAGTCAATAGTTCATCAATGTCATCCTTTGGAGCATCTGGGAATATAGCAACAAATATCTTACGCAATAGGGCTTCCTGGTTAACCATTGGGTTATTCATACCGAATTGTGCAGCTACCTGTACTGCCTGTGCCATCTGTTCTGCTTCAGCCTTAGCTGTTGCTTCTAGGATAACTCGAGGCTGGTATTCGCCTGTGTACTTCTTAGGGTCGTAGTCTTTCCATGTAGTGCCAGTCTTACCAATAACACGTACAGCAATCTCTTTAGTAACAAAGATTTGAATCATCTTGTAGATAATCCTTGCAAGTTGTGCAAAGCCTTCATCTTCAAGGTTCTGAATCTTGGTAGTAAATCGTGTACTTGCTTGGTTAAGCTGTGCAGCAATTTCAGTTGCAGTTGTTCGTGAGAACTTCTGAGCCACACCCTGGACAGCAGCATCTGCAGCCGAAGCTGTACGCATTGCTTGTGTCAGTCGTGAGATTTCAGTATCTGCAGCTGGACTCATGTCTTGTTTTTCAATAGCTGTGAGAGCACCCTTTGGAATTG
>Ga0207952_1001237_pt1 | contig 11658 bp, 15 predicted proteins | sample SubbioR12Aug_8Ca_FD_184831 | JGI IMG/M metagenome (GOLD analysis project Ga0207952, IMG submission 184831) | Serpentinite rock and fluid subsurface biosphere microbial communities from McLaughlin Reserve, California, USA - CR12Aug_8Ca (SPAdes) | ecosystem: Environmental > Terrestrial > Deep...
ATCGAGCTGGCGGGCGCCGTTCACGGCGTCAACGGTGGCGATCACGCCATCAAGCCGATAGTCGTGGCTGATCATGGGATGATTGAGCAGGAGTTGCAGGATCGGCGCCGGATCGGCGAGGCCCGTGGTCTCCAGCAGCACGCGGTCGAAGGGCGGCGTCTCTGCGGCGGCGCGGCGGCGGGCGATGTCGCGCAAGGTGCGGTCGAGGTCGCCCTGGATGGTGCAGCAGATGCAGCCCGACTGAAGCAGCACCATGTCGCCGCCCACCTGCTCCATGAACAGGTGGTCGAGGCCCACTTCGCCGAACTCGTTCACCAGCACCAGGCTGCGCGCCATGCGCGGATCGCCCAGCACGCGGTTGAGCAGGGTGGTCTTGCCGCTGCCCAGGAAGCCCGTGATCAGGGCCACCGGCAGGCGCTCGGCCGACTTGTCGCGATCGAACAGGCTCATGACGGGAATCTTAGCATTTTTGCATATGTAACAATGTAACCTCGTGACTTTGGCTTGACGGTAAATCGCAGCGGCGGGACGCTTTCCGGGCGAACGATAACGAAGGAGGAGCGCCCATGGACTCGAGATATCTTCAGGACAAGGAGGAACTCAAGCAGGCCGCGTCGGAGGTCGATGAAGACCGCCGCGCCTTTCTCACGGCCGGACTGGTCGGCGGCGCTGTAGCTGCCGGCACGCTGGCAGCGGGCGTTGCCCACGCCCAGCAGCAGGTCGCCCAGGCACCCGCGCTCTCCGACAAAGTCTGGTGGCCGCATCCCAAGTGGGGCAAGGACGACGTCGCCGGCGCCTCCAACTGGATCACCCCGGCCAAGGTCCTCGATACCGTCAAGCTGATCAAGGACGGCAAGATCTACCGCATCGGCCGCGTCTACGAATCGACCATGCCGAAGTTCGGCGAGCGCGCCTTCACCTTGCGCATTCCCGGTTCTCCGACCGGCGGACCGTTCGGCGCCAACAAGCTGATCTATCACGACGAGTTCCTCGCCACCGAGATCGGCCAGACCGGTACGCAGTTCGACGGTCTTGGCCACATCGGCATCCAGATGGGCAAGGACGGCGACAAGAACGAGATGCGCTACTACAACGGCCACACCGAGCAGGAAATCGGCGGCGCCTACGGCCTCGCCAAGATCGGCATCGAGCATGTGAAGCCGTTCTTCACGCGCGGCCATCTGTTCGACGTAGAGGCGGTCAAAGGCAAGATGATGGAGGCCGGCGAGGAGATCAAAGTCGCCGACCTGCGCGCGGCGATGCAGAAGCAGGGCATGAACGAAGCCGACGTGAAGGAAGGCGATGCGGTCTTCTTCAACACTGGCTGGGGCAAGCTGTGGATGAAGAACAATGACAAGTTCAACGGCGGCGAGCCCGGCATCGGATTGGAAGTCGCCAAATGGTGCGTCGACAAGAACGTCTGCCTGACCGGTGCCGACCAGTGGGCGACCGAAGTGGTGCCCAACCCCGACAAGAACCTTGCCTTCGCGGTGCATGGTGAGCTGATCACCAAGCAGGGCATCTTCAACCACGAGAACCTGGACTTCACGGCCCTGATCGCCGACCGCAAGTACCAGTTCGCCTACATCTTCTCGCCGGCCCCGATCAAGGGTGCCACGGGATCGAACGGCGGTCCGATAGCCGTTACCTGAGGCGCGGTGACCTGACCGCACGGCGGCTCGCGCCTTGAAACGCCCTCGCGCAAGCGAGGGCGTTTTGCTTTGATGGGGCGAGAGATCGGGAGGAAATTCATGTCGATGTTCCGTATGGCCGCCGCTGCGGCCCTTGTGCTCGCCATGACGCTGCCCCTGGCGCGGCCGGTAGGTGCGCAGGGCATTCCCAAGGTCCAGACGCCGGAGGAAGTCGGCTTCCTGTCGACGCGCCTCAAGAAGTTGGGTGATCGGATCAACGACGGCGTGAAGAACAACGAGCTGCCGGGCGCCGTGGTGCTGATCGTGCGCAACGGCAAGATCGTCATGTTCGATTCCTTCGGCTTCCGCGACAAGGACGCCAAGGTGCCGATGACCAACGACACCATCTTCCGCATCGCCTCGATGACCAAGCCGATCGTCACGGTGGCCGCGATGATCCTAATGGAGGAGGGCAAGATCACGCTGGCCGACCCGGTGTCGCGCTACATCCCGGCCTTCGCCGAGACCAAGGTCGCGGTGTCCCAGAAGAAGGACGACGGCACGATCGAGATCGCGCTCGAACCGCAGACGCGGCGGATGACGGTGCAGGACCTGATGCGCCACACCTCGGGCCTGACCTATGGCGCCATCGGGGCGAATCCGGTGAAACAGTCCTACCTCGACATGAAGGTCAACGACCGTGGCCAGACCAATGCCGAGATGGCCGACAAGCTCGGCAAGCTGGCGCTGCTCTACCAGCCCGGCACGACCTGGGAGTATTCGATGTCGACCGACGTGCTGGGTCGCGTCGTCGAGGTGGCCTCGGGCATGCCGCTCGACAAGTTCATCGAGGAGCGCATCACCAAGCCGCTGAAGATGGGCGACACCGCCTTCGAGGTCTCGGCCGACAAGAAGGCGCGCGGTGCCAGGCCGATGAAGGAGGGGCCGAAGAACGAGGTCCCGTCCGTTCCTGACGTCACCGAGAAATTCACCTGGCGATCGGGCGGCGGTGGCATGGTTTCGACCGCGGCCGACTATGCACGCTTCCTGCAGATGTTCGCAAACGGCGGCCAGCTCGATGGCGTGCGTCTGATCTCGCGCAAGACCATCGACCTGATGACCGCCGATGCCCTGCCGCCCGACATCAAGATGGGCGCCGACATGTGGCGCTTCGAGGCACTCGAGCCCAGCGACCGCATGGGGCAGGGTTTCGGCCTGGGCTTCGCGGTCCGCACCGATGTCGGCCGCAACCCGCTGCCGGGAACGCCCGGCGACTACTACTGGGGCGGCGCTTACGGGACCTACTTCTGGCACGATCCGAAGGAGCGCCTCTACGTCGTGTTCATGATGCAGTCGCCGGCTGCGCGACTGCGCTACCGCTACCTGATGCGCGACCTCGTCTATCAGGCGATGGTTAACTGACTTTTCGTCCAGGCATTTCGACGGAAGGCGGAGTGGAAGAAGACATGGGCAAGGTCGTCAGCGTTCACGAATATGAGCTGAAGTCCGGAGTCGCTCCGGAAGACTTTGAGAAAGCGGTGCGGGGCGCCGATGCTCGCGGCTTGTTTCGGCTCCCCGGCCTGGTTGGATATCACTTGGTCCGCGGAATCAAGGGCGAGCGCCAGGGCAGATATGCTGCGGTGTGGATTTACGAGAGCCGCAACGCTTGGCAGCGCCTATGGGGCTCCCCGGACTTGCCGCGAAGTTTTGCGGAGTATCCGGAGACCTGGCGTACATGGGAGCAAGAGGTGCTGGCGCCATTGCTGACGCAAATTCCCGATGCGATCTCGTTCACGACTTACGAGGAGCTATTCGATGACGCCTGATCGGAACGGATTCTAAGCCGCCACCGCCGGGTTCGACGTTCCCTCGACCGCGCGCCTGAGCGCCGCCCGCGCGAGCAGGCGCGTGGAGTCGAGAGTCGGCAGCGGTGAGTTCTCGTCATTGATGATCAGCGGGATCTCGGTGCAACCGAGCACGACGGCATCGCATCCCTGGTCCTTCAGCCGGCTGATGACCTGTTGGAAATAGGCGACCGACTGAGGCTTGAAGGAGCTGCAGACCAGTTCGTCCATGATGACGCGGTTGCACTCGTCGCGCTCGGCAGAGCTTGGTCGGACATATTTCAAGCCGCGTGCCGCGAGCTTCTCCGGATAGACCTCGCTGTCGACCAGCCAGCGCGTCCCGGTGATGCCGACGGTGCGGAAGCCGCGCTCCACGGCATGCTGGGCGGCGACTTCGGCAATGTGCAGCCAGGGAAGCGGCGAACGCGGCACGACGTAGGGCAGGGCCTGGTGGATGGTGTTGTCGGGGCAGATCAGGAAGTCGGCGCCGGCCCTGGCGAGCTTATGGGCGGAAGCCAGCATCAGCTCGCCCACGCTTTGCCAGTCGTCACGATAGATGTGCGCCATATAGTCGGCGAGTGACGGCGTATGCATGGAAACTTCGGGATGCGCGTGGGCGCCGAGCAACCCGGCCCCCTCGACGCAAATCGTGCGATAGCAGAGGGCCGCGCCCTCTGCAGAGCAGGCAACGATACCAATGTGCTTTGGCAGGCGAGCCTCCGTCATGTCTTCAAACGCATCCGGCCCAGGAAGTCGCGCTTCCCGAGGGGAACGCCCTTCGAGCGCAGGATGTCGTAGGCGGTGGTGGCGTGAAAATAGAAATTCGGCAGGGAGAAGGATTGCACGAAGCCCTCCGTCGTGAACGGTATCTTGGTGTCGCGGATCTGGAAGGTGACGTCCTTGCCTTCGAGCGTATTCACATCGGCGGGCGCCAGCTGCTGCAACGCCTCGCGCGCTTCCGTCACCGCCTTCTGCAGGCCGGCATAGTCGAGCGGCGGCAATTGCGCCGGCGGCGCGAACAGCCCCGCTTTGATCCCGCGCATGGCGCCGATCGAATGGTGCGCGGTGGCCAGGACCTGGAAGCGGAACGGCAGCATGTCGGGATGGAGGCGCGTCTCGACGATCTCGTTGGGATCGATCTTGTTTTCCTGGAAGTGGGTGAGGCCGCGGCCGAGGAAACCCTCCATGCCGCCCAGGGTCTGCAGGTAGTTCGTCACGCTGAGATCGTAGAGTGAAACGGCCATGGTCGAAGTCCTCCCTTGGTGATTATTCTCTCCGGCATTCGTCGCGAAACAACCGTTTTCAGTCGGCCGTACTCCAGAACCGATGGAGCGCGGTCGCGTCGCCGTTGAACAAGTTGCGATCGCAGTGGCTGACGCCCTGAACGATGTTGGTCTGGCCGTAGGCGGGACGGCCCGCACTCTCGTCCCCCGCATACTGCCAGAGCCGCCAACCCCTTGCCTCCCAGGCAAACGGTACCTCGGGCGAGTCGTGGTAGTCGGCGACCCATAGGGCGCAGCGCGCGAGGATCGACGCCGGCGTGATCCGGGCGCCGAGGCTGAGGCCGGAATTGGGCAGCGGATCGCCATTGGCCCAGGTTGGATGCACGTAGATCACCGGCAGCCGGCCCGTCGCGTCGGCAACCGCCCGCACAAACTCCTCGGCCTGTTCGAGCCTCATGGAGTTCGACGGATTGTTTTCATTGGCCTCGAGGTCGAGGGCAAGGAGGGTGTTGTGGCCGGGCCGTGACACGGACAGGAAGAACGCCGCCTGCTTCGCGCCCGAAGATTGCCCCGTACCGAAGTGATAGGTGCCCCACAGCAATCCGGCCGCCTCGGCCTGGGGGCGTCTGGCGGCGCACGCCGTATCGACATAGTCGCCGCCTTCGGTCGCTTTATGAATGACGCCAATGATGTTGCTCTGACGCACCAGTCGGAAGTCGGAGACGGTCACGCTTCGACTGAGGTCGATCACCGCGTCCAATCCCAGCGACGCACGATCCGGTGGCGGCGGCGCGATCGGCATCTGATAGGGCGCCAAGGGCGCCTGGCGAGAACTGCATCCTGCCGCGGTCGAAGCCGCCAAGCCTGAGAGAACGCTCCTGCGCGAAATCATGCCCGATAGTAAGAGGTTCAGCGCCCGGCAAGTTCAACCATTTCCTCATGAGGGCATTAGCGCTTCCCCGTTTCAGGCGGTGCGCTGGATGGTCTAGGCTCAGTGCCAATCCAGATCCTCTCCAGGAGACGCTTCATGATCGACCTTTACTACTGGCCGACGCCGAACGGTTTTAAGATTTCGATCATGCTCGAGGAATGCGGCCTGCCCTACAAGCTGGTGCCGGTGAACATCGGCACGGGCGAGCAGTTCAAGCCCGAGTTCCTGAAAATCAGCCCCAATAACCGCATGCCCGCCATCGTCGATCACGAACCGCCGGGCGGCGGGGCACCGGTCGCGGTCTTCGAGTCGGGCGCGATCCTGCAGTACCTCGCCGAGAAGGCCGGCAAGTTTCTCCCAAAGGACCTGCGCGGCAAGTATGAGGTGCTGCAGTGGGTCAACTGGCAGATGGGCGGCCTCGGTCCGATGGCGGGGCAGGCGAACCATTTCAACATGTATGCGCCGCAGTTCAATCCGCCCGAGCAGCTCACCTACGGCCAGGCCCGCTACAGCAACGAGGTCAACCGCCTGTTCGGCGTGCTGAACAAGCGCCTTGCCGACCGGACGTTCGTGGCCGGCGACTACTCGATCGCCGACATGGCGATCTGGCCGTGGGTCGTGGGCTTCAAGAACTTCGGCCAGAAGCTGGAAGACTTCCCTAACCTCCAGAAGTGGTTCGAGGAGATGGGCAAGCGTCCCGCCGTGGTGAAGGGCAAGGCCACCGGCGCCGAGCTGCGCCCCCAGCCGGGCATCAACACCGAGGAACAGCGCAAGATCCTGTTCGGTCAGACTGCGTCCGTCGTGCGGTAGAATCTTTTTCCTTCTCTCCTTCCCATTCATATGGGGAGGTGCCCGCGTCTTCGCGGGCGGAGGGGGCATGAGCCACCGGAGAGGCTCCTGACCCCTCCAGCCGGGCCATCTCCCCTGATGGCAGGGGAGGAGAAGAAGCGATGCTGCTCTCCTGACGAAAACTGTCAGCTATGGCGGCTTACAAGCAGGCGGCACTTCCGCCTTGCAAGGAGACCTCCATGTCAACATCGCGCCCGGAGCCCAGCGCCGACTTCGATTTCTTCGTCGGCGACTGGACCTGTCGCCACCGCTATCTCACCAAGCGCCTGGCCGACGCGGCGGACTGGATCGAATTTCCCGGCACCTGCACGATGGAGAAGATCCTCGGCGGTCAGGGCAACTTCGATCAGAACGAGATCGAGCTGCCGGGCGATCATTACATGGGCGCGAGTCTTCGCCTTTACGATCCCGTGACGGCCACCTGGTCGATCCGTTGGCTCGACAGCCGCCGGCCCGGCCTGATCTCGCCGCCTGTGGTCGGCCGCTTCGACAATGGCATCGGCATCTTCTACGGCGACGACAGGTTCGGCGAAAAGCCGATCCGCGTGCGCTTCATCTGGTCGCGCATCACGCGCGGCGCAGCGCGCTGGGAGCAGGCCTTCTCGTTGGACGAGGGCAACAACTGGGAAACCAACTGGACCATGGACTTCACGCGGTTGTAGGAATTGATATGCGAATTTATGACAAGGCCTTCGTCGACAGGTTTCTAAAGCCGTGGAACGACCACGACGTCGAGGGCGCGCTGGCGCTGATGACGGATGATTGCGTGTGGGAGACCACAAGAGGCTCCGAGCCGCACGGTACCCGCATCGAGGGATCGAAAGCAGTTCGTGCCGCGATCGCCCAAGCCTTCAGCTCGATGCCGGATATTCACTATGAGCCGGTTCACAGCAGCTTCGGCCAGGATCTTGTGGTGGTCGAGTTACTGGTGACCGGCACGCTCGCCGACGCCAAGCCAGCGAGGTTCCTCGCCTGCGATGTCATGACGGTGAAGGACGGCAAGGTCGCAGCGAAACGGTCGTACCGGAAGCTGGTCGAATAAGAGCATGGCTTGGCGGCCCTTGACGCTCCGCTGACGGACAACCACGTTGGCGGAGCCCCTCATGCGGTAGAGAGGGGCAGGAGGCACTGTCATGCAAAGCCAGGAACGCGACCTTATTACGGGCCTTTTCGGACGACTCCAGCCATTCGAGGCGCATCAGCGCGATCCCGAGGCCGAGGCCCTGATTTCGGGTTCAATTGCGCGCCAGCCGGCGGCGCCCTATCTGATGGTGCAGACCGTGCTGGTCCAGGAACAGGCCTTGAAGGCGGCGCAGGAGCGCATCGCCGAACTCGAAGCCAAGGCATCGGCGGCGCCGACGAGCTTCCTGGGCAGTGCGCCGAAGGTGAGTCCCTGGGGCTCCCAAGTGGCGGGTTCGCAGGCGGCGGGTGCGCAACCCGCGCCCCGGTCGTCCGTGCCGTCGACCCGTTCGCCGTTGCAGGCCGCGGTGGCTCCGGCCGCCGCGCCCGCGGGCGGCAGCTTCCTGCGCACGGCCATGGCGACCGCGGCCGGAGTGGCGGGCGGTGCGCTCCTGTTCGAGGGCATTCGCGGCATGATGGGCAACAATCCTGGCCCCTTCGGCCAACAGGCGGCGGCCCAGCCGGCGACTGTGTCCGAAGCCCAGCAGCAGGCGATGGTGCAGGACGATAACCGGATGGCGGAAGACGCGTCTTCCGAAGATTACGATACCGCGTCATACGATCAGGACATGGGCCAGGATATGGGTGGCGGAGGCGACGACTTCGCCTGATCCTGATGTGATTTTTCTGCAATGAACGGGGAAATGCCGAGATGATCGAACTTCATACGTGGGGCACGCCCAACGGCCGCAAGATTTCCATCATGCTCGAGGAGTGCGGGCTGCCCTACAGCGTGCACAAGGTCGACATCTCCAAGGGCGAGCAGTTCAAGCCCGAATTCCTGCGCATCAGCCCCAACAACCGCATTCCGGCGATCGTCGATCCCGACGGTCCGGGCGGCAAGCCTTATAGCCTGTTCGAATCGGGCGCGATCCTGATCTACCTTGCCGACAAGACGAACAAATTCATGCCGACCGACGCAGCCAAGCGCTACGACGCGCTGCAGTGGCTGATGTGGCAGATGGGCGGCTTCGGCCCGATGCTGGGTCAGGCGCATCATTTCCTGCGCGCCGCCCCCACCAAGATCGAATACGGCATGAAGCGTTATGTCGAAGAGGCCAAGCGCCTCTATGGCGTGCTCGACAAGCAGCTCGCGGGCAATGCCTTTGCAGCCGGCGAGGAATATACCATCGCCGACATGTCGATCTTCCCGTGGGCGGCGCGCCACGAATGGCATACGGTGAACCTCGCGGATTTCCCCAACGTCAAGCGCTGGTACGACATCGTCAACGCCCGCCCCGCCGTGACCAAGGGCATGTCGGTTCCGTACCTGAATTGAGCATCTATATGCGCAGGATTGCCTTGTTGGCCGTGCTCGGCCTGCTCTCCGCCTGCGCGCAAACCGGCGCGCCATCCCAGTCGCCGCAGGTGGCGACGACCTGCGCGGCGCCGCTCAAGCCGGCGCTCGAGCTCAACCTCTATTTCGGCCGTGACCGGCAGGGGCGCGGGGAAGTGAGCGAGGCCGAGTGGGCGACGTTCCTCGCCCAGGAGGTGACGCCGCGCTTTCCCGACGGGTTGAGCGTCATCAACGTCGCGGGCCAGTCGCGTGGCGCCACCGGTCCAGTCGAGCGCGAAAAGACCAAGCTGCTGGTCGTCGTCGTCTTCGATGCGCCGGCGCATCGTGCCAAGGTCCAGGCGATCGTCGAGGCCTACAACAAGCGCTTCGGCCAACACGGCGTCTTCCGCACCGAACATGTGGTCTGCGCTGGCGTCTAGTCGCCTGTGAATCGGTCTGTCAGGCTGTGAAGATGATTCGCAGCTGGTAGGGGGGATTGGATCGTGGACCATGCCAATACGATCGTTCATCCGCCGATCGCATGGGCGCTCGCAGTCGTCGTAAGTCTCGGTGCCGATTGGCTCTACCCGTTGCCGTTTGTCCCGTCGTCCGTGCCCGGCCTCTGGCTCGGAGCGGCCGTGTTCGCCGCCGGCTTCGTGACCGCGATTTGGGCGATCACGACGATCCGCCGGGCAGGCACCCGGGTCGAGACCAACAAACCGACAACGACGATCGTCGCCGATGGACCCTATCGTCTAACGCGCAATCCCATCTATGTCGGCATGTTCCTGGGCCAGATCGGCCTAGCCGTCGCCGTCAACAGTCTTTGGTTCTTCGCTGCGCTGGTGCCGTTTTATCTCGTCATTCGCTACGGCGTGGTCGCCCGTGAGGAAACCTACCTCGAGCGCAAGTTTGGCAATGCTTATCTCGGCTACAGGTCCAAGGTCCGCCGCTGGCTGTAGCTTGTGTCCTGCCGACCGGCACGACGTCCTTCAGGGGCGTCCGGCAAGCCTGGCAACTCCGCGACGTGACGTGCGTTACGCCCCTGACGGGGCGGCGCCCGTTGCAGAGGAGTGACCATGACCGATGCCGATCTCGGGACCGACCTGCCTGCGCACGAACAGTCCTATAAGGCGTTCAACAGATTGCTTCTGTTCGCCATCCTGCATGTGATGCTGACGTTGATCTGCCTGGCGCTCGCTTTTCTGGGCAATGTTCCGGTGTTCGCGTTGCTGCTCGGGCTGGGTGGCACCGTGGCGCTGATCGCGGGATTCGCGCTTTCCGCCTAGGCCATTGCGGGACGGAACCGCCTCAGGGCGAAGAAGGTCAGCCCGAGGATGACGACCAGGACGACGAGTTGCGCCACCAGGAACGGCGGCTCGGACTGCGTCGGCGCGAGCGGCTTCAGGAAGGCAAGCTTCTGGAAGGCCTGCACGACTCCCACGACCGAATTGAGGTAGAGCGCAAAGGCGGCGCCGGTGATGTAGATCCAGCGCCACGGTCCGGCCAGCCGGTACTGATAGAGCGCCAGCAGGACCGGCGTCAGCACGACGAGAGAGACGACGCCGAAGATGACCGGCGGCCCGAGCTTGAGATTGGGAAAGAAGAAGCCGGTCACGCTGGTGGCGACGGTGGTCAGCAGGAAAGTCGCCGTCAATCCGGCGGGCACCCGCGAGCTCAGCAAGGCGAACAGGCAGACGACGCCCGACGCGATTCCGATCAGGCTCAGCACGACGTGCAAGGTCGTAAAAGTCGAGAGCGACATTCCCAGGATCATCTAAGGCCTCGTCTCTTCAGCTTCGTGCATCTTGGCGGCGCAACTTTCCCGTCGCAATGTCCGTGCCACGCCGGGCTTGACGGCTTGGTCGGTTTGTGATAGGAAATAAACGAGAGAAGAGGCAGCCAGGGAGCGTGTTCTCTGGGCCTTTTGGTGTTCGATAGGAAATGGAGGGCGCGGTCGCGAAATGTCGTCGTTCATCGGACAGGCCGAGTCCGACGCCAGAGGCGACTAGCCGAGCGGGATCAAGACGTTGAGGAGGGCATCGCGAGTCGCCGGGCGACCAAACTCCAGAACGCCCAATGTCCGGTCTACTGCCGTTCCGCCCAGCCGATCATCCTGGTGATGAAGGCATTGCAGGCATCCATCTGCGACCGGGCGACGAACTCGTTGGGCTGGTGGGCCTGGGAGATGTCGCCGGGGCCGCAGATAACGGTCGGGATGCCGTGGCCGCGGAAGATGCCGGCCTCGGTGCCGTAGGGCACGGCGTAGGTGCGGTTGCCGCCGGTCCATTGCAGGGCGAGCCTGGCCGCCTCCTCGTTCTCCTCGGGATTCAGGCCGGGCACGAAGGTGCGGCGCTCCAGGGTGATGTTGGCGTCGGGGTGCTTGGCCTTCATCTTGGGCAATAGAAGTTCGGCGACATATTTCTCGGCACGGCGCTGCACTTCCCAGGCATCGTCGCCGGGCAGGGTGCGGTAGCCCCAGCGCAGCGTGCATTCGCGGGCGAGGATGTTGCCCGCGGTGCCGCCGCTCACGATGCCGACGTTGATGGTGGTGTGGCCGGGTACGGTGTCGATGTCGGTGCGCTTGCGCTCGGCCAGTTCGACCTGCAGCTCGTTCAGCCAATGGATGAAGTCGCCGGCGAAGTGGATGGCGCTGACGCCGAGATGGGTCATCGAGGAATGGGCTTCGACGCCGGTGAAGGTGGCGACGTGGCCGCCGCCGGCG
>Ga0207952_1001238_pt1 | contig 11652 bp, 10 predicted proteins | sample SubbioR12Aug_8Ca_FD_184831 | JGI IMG/M metagenome (GOLD analysis project Ga0207952, IMG submission 184831) | Serpentinite rock and fluid subsurface biosphere microbial communities from McLaughlin Reserve, California, USA - CR12Aug_8Ca (SPAdes) | ecosystem: Environmental > Terrestrial > Deep...
GCAAAAGGGCCTGGAAGGCCGGGTGATTCCTGAACAGGGTATAGAGATCGACTGGTTGTCGGTTGCCGGTGTGCGGGGCAAAGGCTGGCTGTCGAAAATAACAGCCGTATTGTTATTGGTGAAGGCCTGCTTCCAGGCATTGAAAATATTGCGAAAGCGCAAGCCGGATGTGGTGTTGGGGATGGGCGGTTTTGTAGCGGGTCCTGGCGGACTGATGGCGAAATTGTTAGGCATTCCCCTGATTATCCATGAGCAAAATCGGGTGCCCGGCACCACGAACCGGTTGTTGGCGCGCATGGCCAATCAGGTGTTGGAAGCCTTTCCGGGTAGCTTTGATAAGAAGCTTAATGCCAAATTTACCGGGAACCCGCTAAGAAAACAGTTTTTAATCCCCCTCGATCCCTCGGCAACTGCTCCCGGCGTTGCTCTACCTCCTGCATCCATGCAGTCGCCTTTTACAAAGGGGGAGGAAAATCCTTCCTGTGCAAAAGCTCATGACTTAATCCCCCCCTTTGAAAAAGGGGGGCTAGGGGGGATTAAAATATTAGTCGTAGGCGGCAGCCAGGGTGCCCAGGTATTGAATGAAGTGGTGCCCGAGGCGTTGGCCAAATTAAATAATGTAGCCGTGCGGCATCAAACCGGAGCGGCCATGCAGCAGCAGGTCGAAAGCCGTTATAAAGCTCTAGGCGTGAACGCGGAAGCTCAGGCCTTTATAGAAGACATGGTGTCGGCTTATCAATGGGCGGATCTGGTGATTTGCAGGTCGGGTGCAATGACCGTCAGTGAAGTGGCGGCCTCCGGGGTTCCGGCCATTTTTATACCGTTGCCGAACGCGATTGACGATCATCAAACCGCCAATGCCCGGTATCTAGCTGATGTCGGCGCAGCGCTTATATTGATGCAAAAAGATTTGAATGCAGCAACGCTGGTAGAACACATAACAAAGGTACTGAAGCAATTGGATGTAATGAGTAAAACTGCAAAAGAATACGCACGGTTGGATGCGACCGAAATCGTTGCCGGTGTTTGCATGGCCGAGGCGGGATTATGACCTTCCCTAACAGTCAGATACAGGCCCAGGCATTAGGCGGCGTCGACCGGATACATTTTGTCGGCATAGGCGGCACCGGGATGAGCGGCATTGCCGAGGTGCTGTCGAACCTGGGTTATCACGTTTCGGGTTCGGACATCAAAGAAAGCGCGGTGACCCAAAGGCTGGCCGGTTTGGGCGTGACCATCAACATCGGGCATAAGCGGGAAAACATCGCCAAGGTTGATGTGGTAGTCGCATCCAGCGCCATAGACCGCAGCAATGAAGAAATAGACGAAGCCTATATTCAAAGAGTACCGGTCATTCCGCGCGCGGAAATGCTGGCCGAGTTGATGCGTTTTCGGTTCGGCATTGCCGTTGCCGGAACCCACGGCAAGACCACAACCACCAGTTTGACCGCAAGCATTTTGGCCGAGGGTGGGCTTGATCCGACCTTTGTAATCGGCGGGCGCTTGAACAGCGCAGGCAGCAATGCCAAATTGGGTCAAGGCCATTACTTGGTCGCCGAAGCCGATGAAAGCGACGCGTCGTTTTTATATTTGCAGCCGATGATGGCCATCGTCACCAATATCGACCAGGATCATATGGCGACTTATGAAGGCAGTTTTCAGCGGTTAAAAGACACGTTTACCGAGTTCCTGCATCATCTGCCTTTTTACGGGCTGGCGGTGATGTGTCTGGACGATGAAGGTGTCAGGGCGATCCTGCCGGAAATATCGAAACCGGTAACAACTTACGGTGTTCATGAAGACGCCGATGTCCGTGCGGTAAATATCAAGCAGCAGGGTATGCATACCACTTTTGACGTGATACGCAGAGGCGACTATCCGCCGTTACAGGTTGCCTTGAATATGCCGGGCTGGCATAACATGCTCAATGCGCTGGCGGCGATCAGCGTTGCCAGCAAACTAGCGGTTGATGATGCGGCCATTATCAGGAGCTTGGGTGCGTTTAAAGGTGTAGGCAGACGCTTTCAAATTAACGGCGATTTGCCGATCGGTACGGGCAAACTGACTCTGGTTGATGATTACGGACATCATCCGCGCGAGATTGCCGCGACGCTTGAAGCCATGCGTCAGGCCTGGCCGGATCGGCGCAAGGTCATTGTTTTCCAGCCGCACCGCTATACCCGCACCCGGGACTTATTTGAAGATTTCGTGCAAGTGCTGTCTACCGTTGACGTGCTGATCCTGATGGATGTTTATGCGGCTGGCGAAACTTCGATTCCCGGCGCGGACGGCAGGGCATTAAGCCGGGCAATCCGAGTACGCGGACGGGTCGATCCGGTATTTGTCGAAAACTGGGAGGAATTGCCGCAGATATTGGCCGACATCGTAAAAGCCGAGGATGTGGTGTTGACCATGGGTGCGGGCAATGTCGGGCAGATTGCCGCCCAGTTGCCGCAGTCGTTGGCGGAAGCATTACGGGGCAGATTATGATTTTAGAAGATTTAGTTCGTCCACGAAAAGCACGAAAGACACGAAAAATACAGGATAAATCAATGTGCCGTATTGATAAAGCTATTCACTCTTTGAGTGACGACATGCAGTTTGGTATCGCTTTTAATATTTTCGTGTCTTTCGTGTCTTTCGTGCTTTTCGTGGACAAATTGCCGTTTTTAGGATGATGCAGGTGTCGAAAGGCCAATTGCTAAAACATGAAAAACTGGCGAAGTACACCAGTTGGCGTGTCGGCGGCCCGGCCGATCAGCTGTATATCCCGCTGGATCGGCAGGATCTGATCGACTTTATAAAGGCACTGCCCGATGCAGAACCGGTATTTTGGATGGGGCTGGGCAGCAATTTACTGGTCAGGGATGGCGGCATACGCGGTACGGTGATTAACACCAAGGGCCGGTTAAAAGAAATGAGACTGAGCGATGACGGTTCGGTTTATGTTGAAGCAGGCGTTCCCTGCGCGCATGTAGCGCGTTTTTGCGGAGAACGGGGTTTAATCGGTGCGGAGTTTTTGGCGGGCATACCCGGCACAATGGGCGGCGCGTTGAAGATGAATGCAGGGGCTTTTGGTGGGGAAACCTGGGCCATCGTTAAAAGTGTAGAAATGCTGGATGCGTCGGGTAACGTGACGCATAGAAAGCCTCAGGATTTTAAGGTGAGTTACCGGTCGGTAAAGGGCTTTGAAAATGAGTGGTTTCTATCCTGCCAGTTAACCTTGCAGCAAGGCGATACGGCAGAGAGCCAGCGGAAGATCAAAGGTTTATTGGAAAAACGGGGAGCAACGCAACCGACCAATCAGCCCAGTTGCGGGTCGGTTTTTAAAAACCCGGACGGCGATTATGCGGCGCGCTTGATAGAGCAAACCGGGTTGAAAGGCTATGCGATAGGCGGCGCATGTGTGTCGGAAAAACATGCGAATTTCATTGTCAATACCGGCAATGCGACGGCAGCGGACATCGAAGCCCTTATTCATTATGTCCAGGATAAAGTTGAACAACAGCACGGGGTGGTCTTGCAGACCGAGGTTTGTATGGTAGGTGTAGCGATATGAAGGCAGTTGCGTTTAATAATCCGAAGCAATTCGGCCGGGTTGCGGTCATGATGGGCGGTTCGGCAGCGGAAAGGGAAGTCTCGTTAAGAAGCGGTGCGGCTGTTCATGAAGCCTTGAAAAATAAAGGCGTGGATGCGCTTGCCGTTGATGTTACAGGCAGCCCGATAGAAGCGCTGGCAGGACTAAAGGTCGACCGGGTATTTAACATTATCCACGGGCGCGGCGGCGAAGACGGTGTGCTGCAAGGGGTTCTGGAGGCGTTGGGGATTCCGTATACCGGCAGCGGCGTGATGGCGTCGGCACTGACTATGGATAAGCTTCGAACCAAGTTGTGCTGGCAGGGGTACGGGCTGGTTACGCCTCTGTGGTGCTTGTTGCAAGATGAATCCGATCTTGATGCCTGCATAGCAAAGTTGGGTTTCCCGGTTATCGTCAAACCGGCGCAGGAAGGCTCCAGCATCGGCATGAGCAAGGCAAGCAATCGGGACGAGTTAGTGAAGGCTCTGAGCGTTGCGGCGCAATATCGCTGCGATGTCTATGCGGAAGCCTGGGTTACCGGCAAGGAGTATACCGTTGCGGTACTGGATGGGGCGGCGCTGCCGGTTATCCGCCTGGAAACCCCTCATGCATTTTACGATTACGAGGCAAAATATCAGGCGACGACGACGCAATATCATTGTCCTTGCGGCCTGAACCCCGATCAGGAGCAGATGATAAAGGATCTGGCAGTAACGGCTTGCAAGGTGGTCGGCGTTAAAGGTTGGGGAAGAGTGGATGTGTTTATCGATGACGCGGGGCAGTACCAGTTGATTGAAGTGAACACAGTTCCCGGCATGACTGACCACAGTTTGGTGCCGATGGCGGCCAGACAAGCGGGCATGGATTTTGAGGAATTGGTCTGGCGCATTCTGGAAACCAGTTGCGGGTAATAGTGGATGACCGCTAACTGTTCAGCCACAGATCAACACGGATTAAACAGATTGTTGACGTTGTTTATTGTAAATGGGCCGCTTAAATGTAGTCTCATTTCCAAAAAAATCATGAGCTCTATGTTCCAGTTTATCAGTGCACATTTGTGTCAATCTGTGGCGGAATACTAATGATGACGGTTGCAAAAAGCATGGTCACCGTTTTGCTGTTGGCGAGTCTAGTCTGGATCGCAAGTGTGGGCGTCAAGAGGTTACCGATTAAATATGTGCGTACCGAAGGGGTTTTTCAATACCTTAGCAAGGAGGAGATAAGGACGGCCTTGCAGCCGTTGGTGACGACCGGGTTTTTCGATGCCGATATGCAAACCATTCATCAGGCTGTTTCGGAACTGACTTGGGTAGATGCCGTTACGGTCAAACGCGTTTGGCCCGATGCGATAGACATAAAGATACGTGAAAAGAAGCCCTATGTGCGCTGGGGGCAACAAAGTCTGGTCAGTGCGCGGGGTGAGATCATTACACCGAAAAATATAGACCTATTTAAGACCTTGCCTATCTTGCAAGGGCCTGAGCAGCAACAGGTGAAAACGCTGGAAATAATGAAGGGGGTTAACACGGCGTTAGCCGATCAGTCGATGAAAATGGCGGAGTTCACGATTAATGACCGGTGGGCATGGAAGATTAAATTAACAACGGGCTTGGAAATACTGTTGGGACGCAATGAACAGTTAAAAAAATTACAGCGGTTTTTAAAAACACTGAAAGTACTAGGACAAGAACAGGTTGAGAAAATGGCCATAGTTGATTTGAGGTATCCCAACGGATATGCGGTTTCATGGAAACCGGGAACTGAAGAAATCGACTGGAAGAAAATGGCCAATCCTCAACATGAAATAGAAGGTTAATCTTGTACGGGCGACCGGCCGGTCGCCCGTACCATACAGAGTAAATAAAATGGCGAAAAAAACAGAGCGTAATTTAATAGTCGGGCTGGACATAGGTACGTCGAAGGTCGCCGCAATTGTTGGTGAGCTCACCAGTGACGGCAATATAGAAATCATAGGCATTGGATCAACACCGTCAAGGGGCTTAAAAAAAGGTGTTGTGGTTAACCTGGAGTCGACTGTGCAATCCATACAGCGTGCCATTGAAGAGGCTGAGTTAATGGCGGGTTGCCAGATCAAGTCGGTTTATGCCGGCATTGCGGGCAGTCATATCAGAAGTCTTAATTCCCACGGCATCGTGGCCATCAAGGACAAGGAAGTGACCCAGTATGATATAGATCGGGTGATCGATTCCGCCCGAGCTGTGGCAATTCCTGCGGATCAGAAGATTTTGCATATCCTGCCCCAGGAATTTGTGATCGATCTTCAGGAAGGCATCAAGGAGCCTATCGGGATGTCGGGCATTCGGCTGGAGGCCAAGGTGCATATGGTCACCGGCAGTGTCAGCGCCTCGCAAAATATCGTCAAGTGCATTAGGCGCTGCGGCCTGGAAGTCGATGATATTGTGCTGGAGCAATTGGCCTCCTGCAATTCGGTGCTTACCGAGGACGAAAAAGAATTGGGCGTTTGCCTGATCGATATTGGCGGAGGCACTACGGATATTGCCATTTTTGTCGAGGGCGCGATAAAACATACGGCAGTGATCCCGATAGCGGGCGATCAGGTGACCAATGATATAGCGGTCGCGTTACGGACGCCGACGCTGAATGCCGAGGATATCAAGCGAAAATATGCCTGCGCCTTAACGCAGCTGGCGAATGTTGATGAAGTTATTGAGGTGCCGAGTATCGGCGACAGAGCGCCGCGGAAGATTTCAACGCAAAATCTGGCGGAGATTATTGAGCCTCGCTATGAAGAGCTGATGCTGCTGGTTCAGTCGGAGCTAAGACGTAGCGGCTATGAAGAATTAATTGCCGCCGGAATCGTGTTAACGGGCGGCAGTTCAAAAGTAATGGGATTGATCGACTTGGCGGAAGAGATTTTCCATATGCCGGTGCGGATGGGCGGGCCGCAAAATGTGACAGGGTTGACCGAGGTGGTGAAAAACCCGATTCACTCTACGGGGGTCGGGTTGTTAATGTATGGAAAAGAACATCAGGGCATGGGCAGAAGCATTGATTCTGACGGTCCCGGAGTGTTTTCAAGAATGAAGAACTGGTTTCAGGGTAATTTTTAATAATTTTGTAAGACAACAAGGGGCAGAGGTAACAATTATGAAATACGAATTAATGGATATGAGCAACGAACATGCGGTCATCAAAGTTATCGGTGTCGGCGGCGGCGGCGGCAATGCGGTTAGCCATATGGTTGGTAATCTTGTGGAAGGGGTTGAGTTTATCTGTGCAAATACCGATGCACAGGCATTAAGAAAGTTAAACATTGATACGATTATCCAGTTAGGCGTCGAGCTGACCAAGGGGCTGGGCGCAGGCACCAATCCTGAAGTGGGCCGAATGGCCGCAGACGAAAACAAAGAACGCATCAGGGAAGTTTTACAGGGCGCCGATATGGTGTTCCTGACTGCGGGTATGGGCGGCGGTACCGGTACCGGCGCGATTCCGGTGATTGCCGAAATTGCCAGAGGCATGGGTATTCTGACGGTTGCCGTGGTGACCAAGCCTTTTACATTTGAAGGCAAAAAGAAATTGGCAACTGCGGAGCAAGGCATAGCGGAGCTTGAAAGGTTTGTTGATTCATTGATCATCATTCCCAATCAAAAACTGTTGCCGGTACTGGGCAACGATGTGTCTTTGGTGAATGCGTTTAAAGCGGCTAATGACGTGTTATTGGATGCCGTGCAGGGCATTACCGAGCTTATCGTTCATCCAGGCATGATTAACGTCGATTTTGCAGATGTCAGAACGGTAATGTCCGGCATGGGCGCTGCGATCATGGGTACCGGTTCGGCAAAAGGCGAATATCGGGCTAGGGAAGCGGCTGAGAAAGCCATTGCCTGTCCATTGCTGGAAGATATTAATTTACAGGGCGCGCGCGGCATTCTGGTTAATATTTCTGCCGCCGATATGGGTATTGCAGAATTCGATGAGGTGGGCAATATTGTTCATGAATTTGCTTCGGAGGACGCTATTATCAAAATTGGCATGTCGATTAACCCGGAATTAGGCGATGAGATTAAAGTGACAGTGGTTGCTACAGGCATGGGTTTGCCGTCCCGTGTGGTTAAACTGGCGCCCAAAGCGTCAGTTGGGTACGTCAATCAAAATGTGGCCGGTGAAGTCAATTATGATGGCCTGGATAAGCCTACAGTCATTCGAAATAAAACCGAGGGCAGGGAAACGCGTTTTGGCGCACAGCCTAAGAAAGATATGGATTTGGATTATCTGGACATTCCAGCTTTTCTAAGACGTCAAGCTGACTAGTGAGTGCGAGTACAAAGGATTAAGTTTTCGGGCCTGATTGTGATAAAATTCGAGTTTTTTGCCCTCTTTACTTAGCGTTATTTATTTTATGATTAAACAGCGAACCTTAAAAAACACAATCAGGGCAACAGGTGTAGGGCTACACACGGGCGATAAAGTTTATTTAACTTTACGCCCGGCCGAAGCGAATACCGGAATTAAATTTCGTAGAGTCGACCTGGATACGCCGGTGGTCATTGACGCAACGCCGGAAAATGTTGGCGAAACCATGCTGTCGACAACACTGGTTGCAGGCGATGTAAAAATATCAACCATCGAACATTTGCTATCGGCTTTTGCCGGATTAGGCATAGATAACGCAATTATCGATGTCAGTGCCGCAGAGGTTCCGATTATGGATGGCAGTGCCGGGCCTTTTGTATTTTTGCTCCAGTCTGCAGGGGTTGAAGAGCAGGATAGTCCGAAGCAGTATATCCGTATAAAGCGCAGCATAAAGGTTGAAGATGGCGACAAATGGGCGGCTTTTGAGCCATTTGAAGGATTCAAGGTTACTTTTACGATTGATTTTGAACATCCGGCTTTTGAGGATCATGTAAAAACCGCTACGATGGATTTTTCATCGACTACCTTTGTCAAGGAAGTGAGCCGGGCCAGAACCTTTGGCTTCATGAAAGATATTGAGATGTTGCGGCAAAATAATCTGGCTTTGGGTGGGAGCCTTGATAATGCCATTGTGGTCGATGATGATAAAGTGATTAACGAAGACGGCCTGCGCTATGCGGATGAATTTGTTAAGCATAAAATTCTTGATGCAATTGGCGACTTATATCTGTTGGGGCATAGCCTGATTGGCGAGTTTACCGGTTATAAATCGGGTCACGGATTGAACAATAAATTGCTGCGCGCTTTATTAAATGACAAAGATGCCTGGGAAATGGTCACCTTTGACGATGAGGAAAATGCCCCGATTTCTTTCATGCGTTCAGCCGAGTCACCCAGGCCTGCCGCTTAAGACCGAACGTTTTGCCAGCGTTGCGCTCAATCTTTGCAGCGCCCGCTTCAATTGCTCATCCGCAACAGTGAGACTGTGGTCGTGGATGAGCTCTATTTTTTCTGCCGAAGGAATGTTCGGCGTCCGTCCGGGTGATGATGCTTTATTCAACACCTCCCTCCTAACTTTAATCTGCATAATCGAGACCGACTCCCGGGTTACCGGAGCGATAGCGGCGAGAATTGCACTGTTATAAAAACGCAGTTGCGATGCCCAGGCAGCGGTATCGGTATAAACCAGCAGTTTCTTGCCGTTAATAACGCAGTGCAGTGCGTGTTGGGCTATCGCGCCCGGTAATACCTCATGAATACGCAATAGAACCCGTTTTTGCTGCTCAATTTGGCTGTAAAAGTGGGCGATAGTCCGGTTCGGGAACGACAACGCCGCTTTAAAAGAAGTTGGTTTTTTTGCCATAAGTGTTTGACTGTCAATCTGCGTCGAAAAGCCTTCAACGGGTTATTGGTTTATCTGGCATAGTGGGATATAGTAGGGTTTAGTAAGGGAATCAGTCGCTAATCCGTTAGTACCATAATCCACAAATATCCAAAAAGACAAAGCCAGGGAGATAAAGTGAAGCAGTTTATTCGTGGTATCGCAGAAAACAATCATTATCAGGCAACGCATTTGTTGCAAATTCTAAGGCAAATCCAATCCCGCTATCATTATATCCCGGAAGCAGCGATAGAGCAGCTGTCCGAGTTGCTAAGCATCCCCCGGACGCAAATCATCAGCGTCATTGAATTCTACAGCTTCTTTCATCTGACACCCAGAGGGCAATATGAACTGTTGATCAGCGATTCGATAACCGATCATATGCTGGGCAAGAAAAACCTGCTCGACTATCTGGCAAATAAACTGAGTGTTGGAGTAGGAGAGGTCAGGGAAGATGGCGTGGTCAGCCTGGACAATACGTCATGCACCGGCATGTGCGATCAAGGCCCGGCCGGTTTGGTTAACGGCTATGCATTAACCCGCTTGGACCGTTCTGTGTGCGATAAAATTGCAGAGCTGATTAATCAACAAAAATCCCTGAACGAGTGGCCGGGCGAATTGTTTAAGGTCGATGACAATATCTACCAATCCGGTTTATTGCTGGATCAGCAGATTGAGCAAGGCGCGGCGCTCAGATCGACCCTTAAGCGAGGCTTCAAGGAAACGCTGACCGAAGTTGATAAATCGGGCTTGCGCGGTCGGGGCGGTGCCGGATTTAAAACGGCAATGAAGTGGCAGTTCTGTTCGGAAGAACAGCAGACTGAGCGTTATGTGGTTTGCAATGCCGACGAAGGCGAGCCCGGCACGTTCAAGGACAGGGTGCTGCTGAATTCTTACGCCGATCAGGTTTTTGAAGGCATGACCGTGTGCGCTGCGATTATCGGAGCCAAACAAGGCTTTTTGTATTTGCGCGGCGAGTATTTGCATCTTTACGATAAGCTGCAAAGTATCTTGGCTCAGCGCCGACAAAACGGTTTATTAGGCAGCAATATTCTGGGTGCGGGACTTGATTTCGATATTGAAATTTGCCTCGGTGCCGGCGCTTATATTTGCGGTGAAGAATCCGCACTGATCGAGTCGCTGGAAGGCAAAGCCGGAATTCCGCGCAACCGCCCGCCATATCCCGTCACTCAGGGCTATCTGGGCAAACCGACCGTTGTCAATAATGTGGAAACGTTTCTGGCGGCAGCGGCGATTGCGGTTAATGGCGGCGACTGGTTTGCCAATATCGGCACCGAAAAATCGAAAGGTACCAAGATACTCAGCATCAGCGGCGATTGCGCATATCCCGGCATCTACGAATATCCGTTCGGCACGACAATCCAAACCATCTTAAACGATTGCGGCGCGGACAATGTGCTGGGTGTTCAGGTGGGAGGCCCGTCGGGCACCTTTATTTCCAATCAGGAGTTCGACCGCAAACTGGCCTTTGAAGATTTGGCCACCGGCGGGTCATTCATTATCTTCAACTCCAGCCGCAATATTCTCGACATGGTTCATAACTTCACGCATTTTTTCGCCCATGAAAGCTGCGGATTTTGTACGCCGTGTCGGGTCGGCACCTCGTTACTGAAAAAACAGATCGATAAAATTGTCGAAGGTCACGGCTCGGCGGGCGATATTGTTGCGCTCGAAGAACTGTGCCAGTTGGTTAAAAACTATAGCCACTGCGGCCTCGGGCAAACGGCCGCGAACCCGATATTAACAACGCTGGAACGCTACCTTGGTTTGTACGAAAGCCGATTAAAAGAAATCAGTTTTGAACCGGGATTTGATTTGGATGGCGCGCTGGAAACAGCGCGGCGCATGGCGAATCGGCATGATGCCGGTGCGCACTTGGCTCAGATTCAGATGGTCGCATCCGGTTCCCGACCGATTGCGACACTTCCACCATCCCTGGCAGTCGGAGAATGAACATGAGTAAAACAATTACCATCGACGGCAAAACCGTCCCTTTTGAAGACGGACAGACCATCATGGACGCCGCGATGGCAGCCGGTGTCTATATTCCGCATTTATGTCATCAGCCCGAATTTACCCCACACGGCAGTTGCAAGCTGTGTACGGTAAAAGTAAACGGACGTAATTGTTCCGCCTGCACCTTTCCGGCAATGGACGGTCAGGATGTGCTTAGTGAAACCGAAGAGCTGATTGATGACAGGAAGAAAATCACCCAGATGCTGTTTGTGGAAGGCAATCATTTGTGCCCCGGCTGCGAAAAAACCGGCAACTGCCA
>Ga0207952_1001239_pt1 | contig 11644 bp, 12 predicted proteins | sample SubbioR12Aug_8Ca_FD_184831 | JGI IMG/M metagenome (GOLD analysis project Ga0207952, IMG submission 184831) | Serpentinite rock and fluid subsurface biosphere microbial communities from McLaughlin Reserve, California, USA - CR12Aug_8Ca (SPAdes) | ecosystem: Environmental > Terrestrial > Deep...
CGTACCAGCCAGTCCACTACCGATGCTGATCGTCGTATTGAATGGTGCGATGGAAATGGAAGATGGGCAGACCTTGCACCGCTTCGCCATCGTCGGCCCCAACAGGCATCGTTCCCGCGGCAAGGCTCAGCCCGGCTCACGCTTCATGTCAACGACTTTTCGTCCAGGCAAACTCAGCAATATACTAGGTTATCCTGTAGACGACTTTAGCGACGCTGTTATCAATCTGGCAGATGTGTTGCCGCTTTCCCACTACACGGAAGTGAATGAAAAGCTGGATGCCGCCCGCAACACTGAAGCACAGTTGGATGTGGTACAGAGCATGTTGTTACGCTTGCGCTTGCTTGAAAAACCACGCATTGCGCCACTGGAGATTCCCTATCACTGGATCAATAAACCAGCGAAAGAACTAGCTGACAGCCTGGGTTTAGGCGCACGCCAATTTGAGAGACGCTTTCTGGCCAGCTTTGGCCTCAGTTTGCGCAGTTACAAACAGCATTTACGCTACGGTGCATCCCTGATGCAAGTCATGCTGGGTAGGCTGCCAGCGAATACCTGGGCAGAATGCGCGATGAGTTTTGGCTATGCCGACCAGGCACACATGAACCACGACTTTGTCCGGTTTACCGGTCATACACCAGCCCAGCTCATGCGTGGGATTGCAGCACAAGATCCTGCACTTTGGGCATTCAGCTTTAATGAAGCCGAATTGGGGAAGTTGTTTATTCCCTCTGACGAAATCAATGTCGTTTCGGTACAAGACCATATCATCGCTTGAATGCATAATCGGGGCATCTCAAAGAAGGAGCCTCACCCATGGAAGAGCAATCAGGTTTGTTTCAGGATTCTTATATCCTGACCAACGTCAATGATTTGATGAACAAGGTGCAGAGCAACAGCATGTGGTATCTGTCCTTTGGCCTTGCCTGTTGCGCAGTAGAAATGATGCAGGCTGCCAGCGCCCGCTATGACATGGACCGCTTTGGCTTCATGCCGCGTGCCAGCCCACGCCATGCGGACCTGATGATCGTTGCCGGTACGCTGACCAATAAAATGGCACCCGCCCTGCGCAAAGTATATGACCAGATGGCAGAGCCACGCTATGTGATATCCATGGGCTCCTGCGCCAATGGCGGTGGCTATTACCACTACTCTTATTCTGTCGTGCGCGGCTGCGACCGCATCGTACCTGTCGACATCTACATTCCCGGTTGCCCGCCGACTGCCGAAGCCTTGATCTATGGCTTGCTGCAATTGCAGAACAAGATCAAGCGCAGCAACAGCTTCGCCCGATAACAAAGACTCTGGTACTTAATGGTAAGCTGGTCCCATCGCAAAGATGTTGCCATTACCCTACCCGACAGAAATACAGGGAAGCATATCCATTAGCGCTTATCTGCGATATGCCGTCCCATAGTTTCCGTAGAGCTTAGCTTTTGCCCAGTCAGCCATCAGATCGTAAAAACCTGGAGCAATATGAACCTGCCTGCGCGTACCATCCTCTGCTTCTATGTATTCCCACATGCCGTGGCCAGTCGCAGGGAAGCTATAGATCGTGATATTGCTTCCCTGGCGACGAAGATTCGAGAGCCGTTCCAAAGTCACCGCACCAGGAGCCTGGCGGTCTTCATCCGCGAAAACCCACATCTGTGGCACATCAACTTTCCGCAAGACCTGCATGGGATCAAGCGACCAGTCAATATCAAGCTTTTCGAATCTTGGTACGCCGTTACGGCGCAAATCATCTACGGACATGTTCAAGAACACGCCTGAGTATCCTCCCTTTATACTTGTGAACCAGGCCTCTTTGCCAAACTGTTTCTGGATATCAGCAAGCTCATCCAGCCCTTCTTTCAATTCAGATTTTGCTATTTTTGCCGTCACATCTGTCACCTTGCTGGCTTTGGCAAGTATGTCGTCGCCATACCCGTGATCGCGTAATTCCTTGCTGACTTGCTCGGCATCCTGCCCGGTGATGTCAACCGCCAGACCAAAGCCAACCCCAAGAAACTCTGCCCTGGCCCGCGCAGCCGCGAGTGGCACTATCCACCCACCCTGGCTCAAACCTATGAGGCCAAAACGACCGTAGCGTCCTGCTGCCATTCGTTTGGCCTCATGCGAAGCCGCTACCATGTCATCCGCAAGGCGGGGAAAGTTCTGGGTATATTCTCCTTGCGAAAGTCCGGTGCCGCGTTTGTCATACACAAAGACCGAAATACCCCGTCCGAGCATTTGATAAGGGTCACCTGCACGGTCTATCCAGCCAGTGCCTTCTGAGCCATGTGCATAGACAACCAGGGGTGTATTTTTTCCTGCACCTGGAGGTTCCATCAGGCGGCCTGCAAGAATAACGCCACCGGATTCAAATCGCGTGTTCAACTCGGAAATGGCCAGCTTGTTCCAGACCTCATCTCCACGAACCTGGACTGCATTTTTTCCACATATCAGCGTAGTCCCGGAGTCCAGCGTATTGCCGACCGTTCCATTGCTGAAGGTGTAGTTAAATCCTTTGTCTGCTTTGGTCACGGCAACAAATGACTGCTTGTTCTTTTGAAAAATACCCGTCTCGCAAGGGGCCGATGTAAAAAGGCTGGCCTTCAATACATCAGGCACAGCAATAGCCTGCGCAAACGAGACGGGACATGCTAAAACACATGCAGTAAACAGGGTAGACGATAATATTTTCACGCATTTCTCCGAGAGGAATCAATGTTGTGGATACTATGCAGTATTGTCATTGTCAGCTCTTGCAATCCGATGAATGCAGGATTTCGATGACTCAAACCCAGATCAAAGGCTTTGGAATAAATGCAGTGTAAAAAAAACCAGTAAAACTGCGGGCAGCAGCTTTACTGGCTTAGTTTGGCTTGGCTTGGCCTGTTTTGGTCGATGCTGACAAGTTGTTTATACCATCGCTAAATGCGCTTGCAACACAGAATGCAAAGTCGCCGTTGGCCGCTGGATCAGTTTGACCAACTGACCATTGCCGTCATACAAGTCGCCTTGTGCAGCGCCTGTATCTGATTACGCCCAGGATATGAGCAAAGCCTTCGGGCACATCAAATGATACGAGAAGGTCTTTATATTCAGTCTCGGTGTTATCTAAGCCTTGTTGAGTTCGCGCATACTATTAATGCCCTCATCCGACAACCATACCAGGGTGTTGATATAGGTATCGATGCGGTCCACCAATGCTGCCCTTGGGCCATTTTTCCATTCATCGGAGCTATAGAAGGCGTTCTGTTCTGCTTCGAGAGCTGCGCGGTTGGCATAAGAACGTATCATGTAATAGCTGGCTTCTTCATGGTCTGAGTGGCCATAGGCAACCACGTCCATATTCCTGCTTTTCAGCATGGGGACAGCCAGCGTATGCACAGCCTCATGAAAGGCCTCGGCAACGCCAGGTTTGAGGCGATAAGTACGGATTTCGACTAAGCGGGGCATGATGTATCTGTCAGAGTTGTAGAAGAAAGCCTATGCTAGCATGCCTGTCAAAATCCCACATCGCCCTCATTCACTACAAGCATGTCAGGACCAGAAACCCAAAAAACCTCAGCGATGGCGTTTATGCCTTCTGGCTATCTTTGCCTTGATCTCTTCTTTGTACCCCAGCAATTTTCCGATATTCAGGGCATCCACCCAGCGTGCAGAACCGGCCCTGGCATTCAGCAAAATCATGGTAGCTTTCTTGCCAGCCAGTTTCACGCGCATGATGAGGCAAGCACCGGCCTCATTGGTGAAGCCGGTCTTGGACAGCAAAATATCCCAACCTTTTTTACCGAGCAGGCGATTGGTATTATGAAACTCGCGGCTGCGGCCATTTTTGAGGGTAACGCTGTCTTCGCTATCGGTAGTAATGTCGGCGATTTCAGGGTAGCGTGATGCCGCTTGCGCCATCTTCACCATATCCGTCGCTGTCGAGGTATTTTCTGGCGACAAGCCTGTCGCTTCGCGAATGAAGGTATGGCTCATTCCCAGGGCAATCAACTTGGATTTGACAGCCACCAGGAAAGCACCATTCCCGCCGGGATAAGTGCGTGCCAGTGCAGCTGCAGAACGGTTATCAGAAGACATCAGGGCCAGTTGCAGGGCTTCCCTGCGCGTGAGGCTGGAGCCTACCGGGACGTGGGAACGGCTATGCTTGAGCTGGTCCACATCCTGTTCTTCTATGGAGATTTTTTCATCCATATTGGCTTTACTGTCGAGCAGCACCATGGCTGTCATCAGCTTGGTCAACGAGGCGATGGGCACCACGACGTCTGCATTTTTCTCCAGCAGAACCTGACCATTGCGCTCGTCAATGACGATGGCATTTTGCGAATTCAATTGCATGGCAGACAGGCTGCCACAATAGAACATCAGAACAACAAGCAACTTGGGCTTCAACATCTGGGCACATCAATTCTGTCACGAAGATTTCAAAAATAAGACTGACGCAAGACTGCTTAAGGATGTGGAATACAGCATTAGCACAAAATCAAACAAGCTTGCGTAAGCCTTATAAAGATAAACCAGTTTGCATTCAATAGAAAACTTTCATCATCAAATACAATCTGGTTTTATCCATATTATAAATTACTTACCAGAGTAGACAATGTCTGCACGGCGGTTTTCTGCCCAGGAAGCTTCATCACTACCTGTCGCTTTTGGCTTTTCTTTACCCAGAGAAACTGCTTCCATTTGCGTTTCAGGCACACCCAGCAGGGATAAGGATTTGCGCACGGCTTCAGCACGTTTCTGGCCCAGTGCCAGGTTATATTCGCGGCCACCGCGTTCGTCGGTATTACCCTGAATCAGGATTTTTTTGCCTTTGTTAACACTCAGATTCTTGGCATGAGAATTAACTACAGGGGCAAATTCAGATTTAACGATGTATTGGTCGAAATCGAAATAAACGCTGCGGTTACCTTGCATATCAAAGCCTTCAGGCCCCCTGTGATCCAAAGTAACTACGTCTTTTTTGTCTTTGCCTTTGCCATCAGGCACAACGACAACTGCGTCTTTTTGGGTTTCAGTCGTTTTGATTGGTGTACTGCAAGCAGCCAAAAATACAGCGACTGCTGCCAGACCAGCCAGGTTTTTGATAGTGTTCATTGCACGCATATGGATTTCCTCTGAATTTTAATTGGTCGATTCAAACCTGATGCAGGCTAAAAGCGCTATCAGGTAGTATGAAACGCTGCCATCTTGCCTTAAGAAACTTAGGCGAATCTTAAGAACTGGCCTTGATATCAACTAAACAGAAGAGTTTTCTCAAAAAATTGCGTACTTTTTCAGCTTATCTGGGTGTTTTTGGACGGAAACAGGATAATCACCTCCAGCCCACCCAGGGCGGCATCGGCCAGATTGATCGTTGCATGATGCCGGTCGGCGATGGCCTTGGCGATGGCCAGCCCCAGCCCGCTGCCACTTTTATTGCTTCCCGCCACGCGGTAAAAGCGGTCAAAGATACGTGCTCGTTCTGCTACTGGTATGCCGTCGCCGGTGTCCTGTATGCCTAGCCGCAAGCCATCCTTGTCATGGCTGAGACTGATCTGCACTCTGCCCTCGTCCTGTATATAGCGCACGGCATTGTCTAGCAGGTTGCGTATCATGATGCGCAGGCTCTCGCTGTCGCCTTGCAGTGCAACAGGCTTATCCATTTCTGCATTGATGGTGATTTTCCTGGATTGCGCAAAGGGCATGACATCACTGACGGCCTGTTCTATACAGGTGTTCAGCGTAATGTTTTGGAAGCTCAGGCTGGCTTGTGAAGTCGGGTCTTGCCTGGCCAGCGCCAGCAATTGTTCGACCAGACGCGAAGCCCTGTCGACACCGCCGAGCAGGCGATTGATGGCTTGTTCATGGCTTTTTTCATCCTTGACCCTACCAAGATTTTGTACCTGCAAACGCAAAGCGGTGATGGGCGACCTGAGTTCATGCGCGGCATCGGCAACAAAGCGCTGTTGCGACTGTATCGCCAGACCCATGCGACTCAGCAAGGAATTCAATTCTGTCACCAGCAGCGACACTTCTTTTGGTACGCCGTCTGATGATACAGGATCAGTAGAATTGGCATTGCGGTTGGCCAGTTCGCTGCCTATGCGATTCAAAGGTGCAAGCACAGAATTGATGCCCCACCAGACTGCGCAAAACAGCAGCAGGGACACCGGTATCACAGGCCACAAGGTACTTAGTGCAAAGGATATTGCCCTGTCCCTGCGGGAACCCATTTTTTGCGCGACCTGGATGACGCGCTTGTTTTCTTCTGCGGCATACACGCGCCAGTCACCATTTTCCAGAGTCACTGTTGAATAACCTAACGCAGCTTGCTTGGGCAGGCTGCGGTGCTGGCGTGACTGGTAAACCCTGGCGCCGTCTTCTGACCAGACCTGTACGACAAAATCGAAATCATCAATCTCCGTACCGGGCAGATTATGCCAGTCGACCTGATCAAAATCGCCATCCTGCAAGGCTAGTGCCATTTGCTGCATGTGGTAATCAAACAGCTTGTTGGCTTCACCTATGGCGGCATGCAATGAGCTGGCAAACTGCAGCGCAGCGGCAGCCAGAATGGCGATGCCAAACAAGAGCATCATTTGCAGGCGCAAAGACTTCATGTGCTTTTCTCGACCCCGCTTTTCTCAACCATATAGCCGACGCCACGCACATTGACGATGAATTTTTGCCCCAGTTTTTTCCGCAGGCCGTGGATATACACTTCGACTGCATTACTTTCAATTTCTGAGGTGGCACCAAACAACTGGTCTTCCAGGCGGCTGCGCGAGAGTATGGCACCGGGACGCGCCACCAGGGCATCGAGTATGGTCCATTCACGCGATGAGAGTATGACTTGCTCTGCACCATTGAATACCTGGCGGGTGGTGGTATTGACGACCACCTCACCGCAAACGTAAGAGGTATCAGCCCGGCCATGTGAACGCCTTACCAGTGCATGCATGCGGGCCAGCAGTTCATCGAGGTCGAAAGGCTTGACCAGATAATCGTCAGCACCGGCATGCAGGCCACGCACCCTGTCTGGCACGGCGTCGCGTGCCGTCATGACCAGCACGGGCAAGGTATCGCCACGCTTGCGCAGGGCTTTCAAAATGTCCATGCCATCGCGCTGAGGCAGGCTCAGGTCCAGCAATAGCACATCATAGCTATGGAATTGCAGGGCAGCCTCGGCTGCTTCGCCATTGCTGAGCCAGTCAACCAGATTGGCTTCACTTTCAAGAGCTATCTGTATGTTTTCACCTATCATGGGATCGTCTTCGACGAGCAGGACTTTCATTTTTTTGCGTTTTGTATGTGGAAGATGAATGCAGCGTGGATTGTACGCCATGGTCTGGCTGGAAAGATATGCCGCAAATTGCTTGACATGCGTCCTCAATTGATCTTTAATTTCTGTAACGACAGAAATTAAAGAAACAAAGGAAAATATATGCCATATCAACAACAAAATCGCAACAGACCCTGGCTGATACGCTGGTTGTACGCCGCCGCTTTTGCTCATTTTATTATCGGTCTCTTACTACCGTGGATCAGTAGCACTGGCCTGGTCGAGGTGTATCACCAGCTCATAGAAAGCCATTTCTGGCCACAGGCCGCGCCTGATGCCGCACGCAATATGCAAGTCTGGTGGATGAGCCTGTTTGGCCCTACCGTACAAACCGTAGGCCTGTGGATGGGTGCACTGATCTATCTCGGCAACCAGCATCGCAGCCGTTTTGCATGGCTATGGTTGATGATAGGCATACTGGTATGGGCACCGCAAGACATGCTGATTTCCATGCAGGCAGATATGCGCATCAATGTCTGGATAGATGCGTTTGCCGTACTAAGCATGATCCCTCCTCTTCTGGCTTTATGGAAATTGGATGCACCTGTAACTGAAAGAAAAGCATGAAGCAAGATACGAAGCAAGACAGCAAGCCCATCCCGTCTGAAGGTGAGTTGTTCAGAAAAATCCTGGGCAAGGAATGGTTGAAACTGCACCCCGATATCCAGGCCAGGTTTGCCAAAAATCCTGAACCTGACCAGCCCTTGTATTACACAGGAGTGCTCAGCGAATTAAGCTGTTCAAAAATAGGTAAACTCCTGGGTCACCTGACCAAACCCATGATAGCCGGGGCTTTGATTCCTTATACCGATCATGATTTCCCTGTCGATATCATGGTGTATTCCAAACCGGATTGCCCTTCCATCTTCAAGCAGAGAATATACCGCCTGCACAACAGGCCGCCGATACAGTTCACTTCATATATGCAGGAAAGTGAAAAAGGCGAAGTGCTGGAATATGTAGGCATGGGTCTGGGCATGAAACTACGCCTGCATGTGCATGAAGGTAATCTCTACTTTACCAGCGATGGTTATTTCTGGGATGTGCTGGGTTACCGCATTCCCATACCCGGTATTTTCACGCCTGGCAAAACTTATCTTTGCCATCGAAATGACAATCCTGAACAATTCAATATCCGCATAGAAATCAAACACGCCCTGTTTGGCCGCACCTTTACACAAATTGGCGTATTCAAGGAAATTCATACTAAGGCTACATCATGAACACACACTTAATTGCCCTGCAATTAATGGCCGCGCAAGGCTTGCTCGGCGCTTTCGATACCCTTTACCATCATGAGCTGACTGAAGCACTGCCGCAACGCGCCAGCGCCCGCACAGAACTGGGCATACACGCCACTCGCGCACTCATCTACAGCTTGCTCTTCGTCGGCTTATCGGCATGGGCCTGGCATGGTGCCTGGGCCATCGTCCTGTTACTTGTATTTGGTGTCGAGATCGTTTTGACCTTATGGGACTTCGTCATTGAAGACCAGACCCGTCTTTTACCAGCCACAGAGCGCGTGACGCATACTGTACTCGCCATCAATGGCGGTGCCTTTATCACTTTATTGATCCTGAATACGCCCGAGTGGTTTGCTACCCCTACACAAATGCAGTGGCAACCGCAAGGATGGCTCAGTGTCTTCCTGGCTTTGTGCGGCGTGGGTGTGGGCATTTCTGGCATACGCGATGGCCTGGCTGCACTGCGCCTGGGCAAACTGGCAGAAAAAGAAAAGCAGTTAAGCAGCATACATTTCAGCGATAAGTCAGAGCAGGTATTGGTCACTGGTGCGACAGGCTTTATCGGTACATTACTGGTCAAGGCCTTGCTGGCAGATGGCCAGCAAGTGACTATATTGAGTCGCAAACCCAGACAAGCCAGCTGGAAATTTGATGGCAGGGTGAGAGTCATCGCGTCCATGCAGGAATTGCCAGCAAATCAGCATGTCGATGTCATCATCAACCTGGCGGGCGAACACATACTGGGTTGGCGCTGGTCAGAAAAACGCAAGGCTGAATTGCGCCACAGCCGTACTGGCCTGACTAAGCAAATCACGGAATGGATGGCCCGCGCAGAAAGCAAACCCAGGCTTTTGCTGGCCGCTTCTGCTATCGGCTACTACGGCATACAAGCCCCTGGCGATGAAAGAGAATTAAGCGAGAGTGCAGCACCGCAAGCCATCTTCATGTCAGAACTTTGCCAGGAATGGGAACATGCCAACCAGGCCGCAAGCGCTTACAGCGTAAAGGTTGCCAAGATGCGCCTGGGCGTTGTCCTTGGTCAGCAAGGTGCGCTGGGCATGATGCTCCTGCCCATCAAGCTGGGCCTGGGCGGTGCTCTCGGTAGTGGCAAGCAATGGCAATCATGGATACATGTGCATGATGTGCTGCGCGGCATTGCTCATCTCTGGCAACATGAAGCCCGTCTGCCACTGGACAGCGCGTATAATTTTACGACACCCGGGGCAGTGACACAAAAACAGTTCAGTACCATCGCTGCAAGTGTTTTGCATCGCCCCAGCTTCTTCCCTACCCCGGGCTGGCCTATGCGCCTTATGCTGGGTGAGCAAGCTGATTTATTACTGGAAGGTCAGCGTGTGGTGCCAGCAAAATTAGTGGAAGACGGTTTTGTGTTTGATTATCCAGATTTGCGTAGCGCGCTGATAAATTTAGTCTAAGCAAACTGGTCAAGGTGCAAGGAAGATCTATGCCGCGCAGGAGACAACTCAAATCGATAGCAGCGGGAATTGCTGACAGCTTTAATAGCCGGAATAATGACCTTGAAGGCTATTGGGCCTTGGGCAAGCTTTGCCGGTTTGCCCAAGATCAGACTATTACTTTGCTTACTCTGGATTTGATCAATATCATCTGCACGCCGGCAAGCACAGAGTTTAATGCTGTCATGCATGACTATAAAGTGAAGCTGCGTGTCATCATGAATAAGCAAGGTATTCCAGAAGACTGGCTAAAAGCAGTGAAGATAGAAATTGATTTTCAGCCTGAATATGACGCGCGTTTGCACCATTTCCGTTCTGCACTGGGTGGCCCCTACACTATCAATATCAAATTGATGACAGACTTGGGGAAAATATATAGCTTCAGGACTGGCGGCAATTGCAAGCCTCATGATCCGCAAAGCGAAACAAGACGAAACGTTTAGCTGTCATGCAAGAGGCATTCACTTGAGTTTACAGATCAAGCCTCCATCTGTTTTGCAAATTTAAGGAGCAAACCATGTTCTTCCTGCACCACCCCCAGCCAGTAAGACCAAGAAAAGCCGTGCCTGAACTTCAGGTCAGCAGCCAGAGCAAGGCGGCAAATACCGAGACTATCGTCGTTGAGCATAGCCATAAAGATTTGCAATCCTTGCAAGCACAATTCAAGGATAAGATATCAAAATAAAAAAATGCAGCTTTCCGGGAAGCAACCAGAAAGCCGCATAAACGCGCAAAAAACTGTTTTGCAGGCTTGATCAGACTTGCCTGCTTGATTTAATCAGACAGCAGCTCTCTTCTTCGCCTCTTCTTCATACAATTCTTTTTTCGACAATTTGCCTACCGGTGTCTTAGGCAATTCAGCACGTATGTCCATGGCTTGCGGCATTTCATGCTTGCCCAGTCTTTCCTTGAGGAAGTCTTTCAACTCTTCAAAACTGAAAGCTGCCTGCCCGGCCTTGAGTTTGATAAAGGCCTTTGCCGCCTGCCCGCGATACGCATCGGGGATGCCAATGACGCTGACTTCGGCGACTGCCGGATGTTCATAAATCGCTTCTTCAATATTGCGCGGATAGACGTTATAGCCACCAGACAAGATCATGTCCTTGGTGCGATCGACGATGTACACAAAACCATCTGCATCCATATAGCCAACATCGCCCGTGCGGAAGTAGCCATCAGCCGTAAACGCATCACGGTTGGCATCTGGTTTGTTCCAGTAGCCTTTCATGATATTCGCTCCCGCCACGCAGATTTCGCCACGTTCACCCAGAGCTACCTCCTGACGTACATCATCAATGCTGGCGAATTTGAAGCGTATGCCTGGCGTGGGCAAGCCACATGAGCCAGTCTTGCGCACGCCGCCCAGAGGCGTGAAGGTGCCAGTCGGTGATGTCTCGGTCATGCCCCAGCCTTCCAGCAGGGTGCAGCTTGTCAATGCCTGGAATTGTTGCAGCACTTCCGTAGGCAAGGGTGCGCCGCCAGAGTTGCAAAACTTCAAGGCACTGAGATCATACTCCTTGATTTGCGGATGGTTGATGATGGCGGTGTACATGGTGGGTACGCCGGGGAATACGGTGATTTTTTTATTCGCCAGATCCTTGACC
>Ga0207952_1001240_pt1 | contig 11633 bp, 9 predicted proteins | sample SubbioR12Aug_8Ca_FD_184831 | JGI IMG/M metagenome (GOLD analysis project Ga0207952, IMG submission 184831) | Serpentinite rock and fluid subsurface biosphere microbial communities from McLaughlin Reserve, California, USA - CR12Aug_8Ca (SPAdes) | ecosystem: Environmental > Terrestrial > Deep...
TGAGTTGCCGGCCAGCATCGACTCGGTCGATAGCCAGACCATGCAGGAGCGCGGCGATTATCAGATTCGCGATGCCATCACTCGAACCACTGGCCTGACTGACATTGGCTCCGGCGGCACCGGGGGCTTGTCTTTTTCCAGCCGTGGATTTACCGGCACCAACTCGGTCGGCATTGCTGAAGACGGTGTTCGGATACAGACCGGCGCCGGAACTCAGAACTATCCCGGCAGCGCCTGGGGCTATGAACGCGTTGAAGTGCTGCGCGGCACGGCCTCCGTCGTTTACGGCAGCGGCACCGTCGGTGCAACGATCAATGCAATACGCAAGGCGCCAAGTCGTGAATCCAGCCAGGAAGTGCTGTTCGGTCTGGGCACGGACGGGGTCGAACGCGTTGGCGTCGGCGCGACCGGCAGTCTGGGTGAAATCACCAGCTACCGGATTGATGCCTATGGAACACATATTGACGGGTATCGCGACCTGGGCGACTCGCAAGGCGGCAAGCTGATGAGCAAGTTGCGCATTCAGCCGAGCAGTGATCTGCGCTTCGACCTCTCCGCCGATTACAGTGTGCAACGCCCGGAGCGTTACTGGGGAACGCCGCATGACAACGGTCGCATCGTCGAATCGCTGCGCAAGGAAAATTACAACGCGGACGATTCAGTCATCCGCTACGAGGACACGCGCCTTCGAGCACTGGCCGAATGGCAAGCCAACGACTGGTTGAGCCTGAACAATGAACTCTATTACCTGGAGTCCAATCGCCGCTGGATGAATATCGAGAACTACAAGCTGAATGCGGCTGCCGGCACGGTGGCGCGCAGCGCTTACCTGCATATTCGGCACAATCTCGATCAGACCGGCAACCGGCTGGAAGCCGCCATCAGGGCTGGCGGCCATCGTGCAGTGCTGGGCTGGGAAGTCGCCAGGGTCAATTTCCGTCATACCAACAACGCCCCTTATGGCGGCAGCTCGACCGTATCGGCGGCCAACCCGGCGCATGGCAACTGGTTCAGCCCCGACCCGACCCTGGCCAAGTTCGATACAAAAACGACCATGAATGCCCTGTATGTCGAGGATGCCTGGCAGATCGCCGATCGCTGGCTGCTGCTGGCCGGTTACCGGCGTGATAGCTCAAAGGTTGCACGCGATGAGCTGGTGGCCGGTACCGACTTTGAACAAACGCTCAATGGCAATTCCTGGCGTCTTGGCCTGACCCGTCATCTGACGCGAGAAACCAGTCTCTATGCCCAGACCAGTGCCGGTCACGACCCGGTCACCTCGATCATTTCCCTGAACCTCGCCAATGCGAATTTCAAGCTGACCCAAGGCCGCCAGATCGAAGTCGGGGTCAAGCAGAGCTTTGCTCAGGGCATGGGGGAATGGACGGCAGCGCTCTATCGTATCGACAAGGACGACATCATCACGCGTGATCCGAACAATTCCGCTTTGTCCGTGCAAGGCGGCAGTCAGCATTCGCAAGGCGTCGAGTTTACGGCGGCCTTGTCACCGTGGAAAAACTGGCGCTTCGAAGGCAATTACACAAAGCTGAATGCGCAGTTCGATAAGTTGGTGGAGCAGGTTGGTGGCGTTGGCGTATCACGCGCTGGCAATACGCCGAGCGATGTGCCGGAAGAAGTAGCCAACTTGTGGGCGCACCATCGCCTGGGTGACTGGCAGGCTTCGCTGGGCGCACGCTACATTGGCAAACGTTACGCCAACAATGCCAATACCCTTGAGCTGACTGCCTATACCGTCGCCGATGCCAGCCTGGCCTGGCAATACGACAAGCGCACGACCTTGCGCCTGTTCGGTCGCAATCTGGCTGACAAGGTGTATGCAACCCGTACCTACAACAACCAGTTCATGCTCGGCGAAGCGCGCCGTTTCGAACTGGTCGCTGAAATGAAGTTCTGAGATGTACGGCGTGCGACTGCTGCGCCTGCTCCATGTCGGGCATCGCTGGCTCGGGGTGGGGCTGGGCGCGATGGTACTGCTGTGGTTCGTCTCGGGCGTCGTCATGCTCTTTGTGGCGCGTCCGCAGCTGACCGAAACAGAACGTCTGCAAGCCTCGCCGAGGCTTGAACTGACGGCCGTCGCGCAGCCCCCGCTCGCAGCCTGGCAGGCCTTGGGCCGGCCAGGCTGGCCGGAGGCGGTGCGGCTCAATACGGTGGCCGGTCGGCCGGTTTACCACTTTCTGGCCGACGACCAGTGGTCGAGCGTCGAAGCCGTGTCGGGCACGCCGCGCGCGGTCGTCAGCGCAGATGAGGCGAAAGCGGCAGCGCTTGCCTTCGTCAAGGCTGGCCGGACGGTATCCGCGCAAGTCGCCGAGATCACCCGCGACCAATGGACGGTGTCCGGCCGCTACAACGCCCTGCGCCCCTTTTATCGCGTTGAGCTCGACGATCCTGCACAGCACGACATCTATGTTTCGCAACGCACCGGTGAAATCGCGCTGGATACCGATTTCGGCGAACGGGCGTGGAACTGGGTCGGAACGGTGATCCACTGGCTGTATTTCACCCCACTACGCGAGCAGGGGGTGCTCTGGCGCAATGTCGTCCTCTGGAGCAGCGCGGCGGCTTTACTCCTGGCCCTCGGCGGAATCTGGCTGGGCTGGCAGCGCCTGCATTTGAAAAAGCGCTACCCGGAAGGGCGGATCACGCCGTATCGAGCTGGCTGGAAGCGCTGGCATCATCTGCTCGGACTGGGCGGCGGGCTGTTCCTGCTCACCTGGCTGCTCAGTGGCTGGCTTTCCCTGGCACCGTTTGGCTGGGCAAAGGGCAATGCCACCTCGCCGCTGGAGCGGAAAAATCTGGCCGGTGGCGAGCTCGATGCCGGCGTGCTCGGGCGCGCCCCCTTGTTGCGCGTGCCGCAACCCGTGGTCGAGATCAAGTGGATGCGCTTTCACGGCAAGCCGTATCTGCTGCTGAAGAACGCCGAGGGTAAATCGTGGCTGTCACCGCCCGATCAGGGCGCGCCGCAGGAATTCCTGGCGCTAACCGAGATCATCGCAGCCGGGCAAAGCGTTTTGCCGCAGGCCACGCTGCGTGGCGCAAACTGGTTGTCTGAAGGAGACAGCAACTATTTCGCGCATCGCCATCGGCCGCTGACCCTACCCGTCGTACGCCTGCATTTCGACGACCCGGAAAATACCCTGCTGTACATCGACCCGGCGAGCGGCCAGCTCCTGCGCCGGATCGACGATGCCGCCCGCCTGCACCGCTGGCTGTTCGGTGCGCTGCATCGTCTCGACTTTCCATCGCTGGACGGCAGCGGGCCGGCACGAGAGACGCTGGTGATCGGACTTTCACTATGCGCTGGCGGACTGGCATGGTCGGGCTGCATGCTTGGCTGGCGGCGCATCCGGCGCCGAGGAGCGCCGGCAAACCAAAGCGGCTTTCAGACTGATCACGCAATAAAAGTGAGACGATCATCATGAGCTATACCTTTCCCCGACCGTCCTCTGCCCGGCGTAGCGGACTGCTCGGCATCGTCGTCGCTGCTCATGCCAGTGCCTTTCTGCTCATTCTCACGGTGAAGACCGTCGTTCCGCAGATCATTGAAATGCCGCTGATCGTCGACCTGCTGCAGCCGACCGAGCCGAAGACAGAGCCGCAACCGCTGCCGCTGGTTAAACCGCAAACGATTCGCCAGCCGCCCACGCCAATAACGCCGGCACCCTTGATCGAGGCAACGCGCAGCGCGCTACCCGCCCCGGCGGCTCCGCTTGCCGCACCGCCCGAGGTCAAGGCGCAGCCGCCCGCAGCGGCGGCCGAGCCGCTCACCGAGGCCCGCTTCGCTGCCGATTACCTGCGCAACCCGGCGCCGGCTTATCCGGCGCCGGCGCGGCGCCTTGGCGAAGAAGGCAAGGTTGTGCTGCGTGTGCTGGTCAGCCCGCAAGGTGCGGCTGAAACGGTCGAACTGAAAAGCACTTCAGGCAGTCAGCGCCTGGACGATGCGGCGCTTAGCACCGTCAAGAACTGGAGATTTGCCCCGGCACGACGCGGTGAAACGCCCGTTCAAAGCTGGGTTCTGGTTCCCATTACTTTCAGATTGGAGCACTAACATGCAAGAAAACGCCTTCGGTTTTGCCCACCTATGGGCCAGCGGCGACGGTATTTCGCACAGCGTCGCCATCCTTCTCGTCATCATGTCGCTTAGCAGCTGGTATCTGATCCTCGCCAAAGCCTGGGATTGGTGGACGATCCGCCGTGCCACCCGGGCACTGGGTGCTTTCTGGTCCGCCAGCAGCGTCGGTGAAGGCATCGAAAACCTGCGCCAGGCCGCCAGCAACAGCCCTTATGCCTTGCTCGCCACTCAGGCCAACAGCTGCCACGACGATTGCGCCGCCGCCAGCGGCCACCTGTCTTCGCGCTTCGACCCGGCCGAGCAGATGGAACGGGTGCTGCGCCAGCAACTTTCCGGCACCCAGGCCGAGCTGGAAAACGGCCTGACCCTGCTCGCCACGACCGGTGCTACCGCACCCTTCGTCGGACTGTTCGGAACGGTCTGGGGCATTTATCACGCGCTGGTGGCCATCGGCTTGTCCGGTCAGGCGGCGCTGGAAAAGGTCGCCGGTCCGGTGGGCGAGGCGCTGATCATGACGGCGGCCGGCATCGGCGTCGCCTTGCCCGCTGTTTTTGCCTATAACGCCTGCAGTCGCGCCAACCGCGTGGTGCTCAACGACCTCGATGCCTTTGCGCACGACCTGCACGCCTTCTTCACCATCGGCAAGCCCCTGGCCGCCGCCAACAGCGCCCGGATTCAGCCGCCGGCTGGCCGCGCCGCAACGGAGGCCGCGTAATGGCCATGGGCAGATTCAACACCGGCGGCAGGCAAGCGCCGATGGCGGAAATCAATACCACGCCATTGGTCGACGTGATGCTGGTGCTGTTGATCCTCTTCATCATTACTGCGCCGCTGATGACGCATTCGGTCAAGGTCGAGCTGCCGCGCGCCGCCAGCAATCCGACGCCGGCAAAGCCGATGACGCTGCAAGTATCGATCGATGCCGGGAACCGGATTTTTGTCGGCGCCGAGGCGGTCGCCGCCAACAGTCTTGAAGCGAAGTTTCGCGCCGCAGTGACCCAGGATGCCAACGTTGAAATGCACCTGAAGGCGGATCGCAGCACCCGCTACGAAGCGGTGGCCGAGGCCATGAGTGCGGCGCGCCGCGCCGGACTGACCAGAATCGGCTTCGTGACGCAACCGCCGGCCAATACACCCTGATTCAGCACCGGGAACCCCCATGAAATCACAGCACTTCACCCCTTTGGCCGCCGCCCTGCTGGTGGCTTTTTCCGGCACGGCGCACGCTGCAGGAATACCAACTCTGCAGGAAGTCAGCGTCAGCGCCAGCGATCTGATCGGCATCGCCGACAGCGCCGGCGAGGGAACGATCACCGCGAAACAACTGGCCAGCCGCCCGTTGCTGCGCCCGGCCGAAGTCATGGAGGCGGTGCCGGGAATGGTCGTCACGCAGCACTCCGGCGACGGCAAGGCCAACCAGTATTTCCTGCGCGGCTTCAACCTCGACCACGGCAGCGACTTCGCCACGCACGTCATCGGCATGCCGGTGAACGTCGCCAGCCACGCGCACGGCCAGGGCTACATGGATCTGAACTTCCTGATTCCCGAACTGATCGGCAGCGTCGGCTACCGCAAGGGCGTGTACGCCGCCGAGGATGGCGACTTCGCGACGACCGGCAGCGCACGCATCGACTACGCGCGCAGCCTCGTTGCACCCTTGGCTGAACTGAGCCTGGGGCAGCACAATTACCGTCGTCTGCTCAGCGCCGGCAGCCGCGAAGTGAACGGCCTGCAACTGCTCGGCGGCATCGAGGTGGCCGGCAACGACGGCCCGTGGGAGCAGCCGGAAAAATTCGCCAAGACCAGCGCCGTGCTGCGCCTCGCCAGCGGCAGCGCCGCCAACGGCTTCGCCCTGACCGCGATGGCCTACGAGGCGCGCTGGCAGGCCACCGAACACGTTCCCGAGCGCGCCATCGCGAGCGGCGAAATCGGCCGCTACGGCGCGCTCTCGCCGAACGACGGCGGCCGCACGCAACGCTACAGCCTGTCCGGCGAGTGGGGCAGAACCGACGCCGGCGGCGCCAGCAAGGCCAGCGCCTACGTCATCGACTACGCGCTCAATCTCTTCTCGGCGCCATCGGGTTTCATCAACGGCGCACAGGGCGACCAGCATGAGCAGGCCGACCGGCGCAGCGTCTGGGGCGGTCAAGCCAGCCGCTCGTGGCTGCTCGGGCCGGATTGGAAAGACAGCGAACTTACCGCCGGACTGCAGCTACGCCACGACCGGGCCGGCAAGCTCGGCCTCTACGACACCGAGAATCGCCAGCGCAGCAACACCGTGCGCGAAGACCGCGTGCACGAAACAGCCGCCGCTTTCTACCTGGATCTGCGCAGCCAATGGACGCCGTGGCTGCGCAGCAACGTCGGCCTGCGCCGCGATGAATTCCGCGCGCAGGTGACGCCGCTCGCCGGCGAGTTCAATATGGGCAACGGCGGCAGCGCCGCCGCCGGGCAAAGCAGCCCGAAGCTGGGGCTGGTGCTCGGGCCGTTCGACCTGCTCGGCGCCACCGAGTTTTACGCCAACTGGGGACACGGCTTTCACAGCAACGACGCGCGCGGCGCCACGGCGACGACCAATCCGCAGGACGGCAGCGCGAGCAACAAGGTGCCGCTGCTGGTCAAGGCCAGCGGCGCCGAGATCGGCCTGCGCGCCAATCCCCTGCCCGGCTGGAATACCGGCCTTACCCTGTGGCGCATGGAACTCGCTTCGGAACTGGTATTCATCGGCGACGAAGGCGTCACCGAGCCGAAAGGCGCCTCGCAACGGCACGGGCTGGAATGGTCGAACTACCTGACGCCCGCCGACGGCGTCATCATCGACGGCGACCTCGCGCTCTCGGTCGCCCGCTTCAAGGAAGCCGACGCGGGCAACGGCGGCAGGCATGTGCCGAACGCCATCCCGCTCACCGCCTCGCTCGGCGTCGCCGCGGACCGCGGCGGTCGCTGGTTCGGCGGCCTGCGCGTACGCTACCTCGGCGCCTATGCGCTGGAAGAAACCGGGCGCGAAAAGTCGACCGCCTTCTGGATGGCCAGCGTCAAGCTCGGCTACCGCTTCGACCGCTCGCTGCAACTGAGCCTCGACGTGCTCAACCTGTTCGACAAGCAAGCCAACGACATTGAATACCGGGGCGCCGCCTGTACGCGCGGCGAAACGGCGGGCGGCAGCTGCGGCGGCGGCATCGACGGCCGGCTGGTGCACCCGCTGGAGCCGAGAACCTTGCGCGCGACGCTGCGCTACACCTTCTAGGCGAAGAAAATCCCCTTGTGCCGGTTCAGCACCACAGAAACAAAGGCTGGCACTAGCAACGCGCACCCGCAACGCACGTGGCCAGCGCGCTGGCCGCCGGCACCAGCGGCCGGCCTTCCCTGGCCCACGAATTGAGGCCGGTCGTCGCGTTATAGACCGTTTTGTAACCGGCCTGCTGCGAGAGGAACTGCGTCGCCGCGCGTGTGCGATTGCCGCTGCGGCAAATCAGGATGACCGGCTGCTCCGGCTTGACCATGGCCTTGACCTTGTCCAGCCAGGCCGGCGGGTCGGCGCGGCCTTTCTCATCGAAAAAGGTCAGCAATCGGCTGCCGGCAATGACGCCGGTTTCTTTCCATTCGCCTTCGGTACGGATATCGATCACCGCAACGCCACTGGCGGCAAGCCGTGCCAGTTCGGCGTTGTCGATGTTCACCACCTCGGCACGGGCGCCCAGGGCGGCAAGGCCGAACAATGCAGCAATCAGGGTTTGCTTGATCATGGCGACTCTCCTTGAATATCACGCAATGCTTATACAGCATAACGCATTAGACGGACAGGCAGCGCCAGCGGTTCAACCATACGGCAACAAACTCTCCAACGATGCGCTACAGTTGGCGAAGTCGGATCATCCACCCTGCCCGGAAAGGAAAACCATGCGCCCGCTCACTCTCGTCGCGCTCTGTCTGACGCTCGCCGCCTGCGGCGCCGATGTCGCCACGGCAACCGCGACCACCGCAAAACTGCAGGCCGAACAGGCGAAACAGGCCAAGGAAACCGCCGCGCAACTCTCACAAAAGCTCGACGCCAGCATCAGGGCGGGCGAGCAGCGCACGGCGGACAGCACAGAGGAGAGACGCTAGCACCAGCCCTTGTTTCTATGGTGTTAATGCCAGCCTTGGTTTCTGTGGCACGAACCAGCTCTTGTTTATTCAGGCACGGCCGCAAGTTCGACGCAGCATGAAAGAAGGCCTCCGCAGAGGCCTTCTTTCATGGCTGAGAACGCTGAAGCGCGTGTCAAGATTTCCGACGATAGGCAAGACCGAGTCCGAGGAGGCCAAGCGCCAGGAGCGCCAGCATTCCTGGCTCGGGCACTTGAATAACGGTGGTCGAGGTGCCGATGAACAGTTGCTCGAAGCCGTTGTTTGCGTCGCGGCCGATGCAATCGCCCACGCCCGCTGTCCCGGTCGCGGGATCACAACCGAAGCGCAGGTTGACGTGGATATCGGTGTAATCCGAGAAGCTTCCGCCAATCCAGTCGGCCAGGAAGTCGTTCAGTGCCGGCGAATCAAGCGCATAAGCCGCCTGGTTGGCGCCCAGATTGTTGTTGATCGGCCCGGTAACCGCCCCCGGACTGCTGCACGAAACGGGGATATCTGCCGCGGTCAGGCAAATCGGCCCGCCCGAGAGGACGTAATCGGTGGCGGCATTGGTTCCCGCCAGCGGCCCCGGCAGCGCGGACGCAGCCACGTTAATTCCGCCAAACGCGCCGGTCCCGGCGGTGCCGTTGAAAATACCGCCGCCGCCTTCGGTGAACAAGGCGTAGCTGCTACCCAGATTGCTGAAGGTGAAATACCGGGTGTTCGCACCCGTACCGGTCAAGCTGACTTGCGCCCAGACTGCGACGTTCTGGTTAGTCGCGGCACCGCTGTTGACCTGGTTGTTGTTGAAGAAGAAAAGTGGATTTTCACCAGCGAGGAAACCAGTGAAGGCCGCCAGCGTGCTGTTCCAGATGCCGGAAAAGAAATTGCTGCCACTCACTCCACTCGGCGTCGACAGGGCGTTGTCCATCCCCGCAACATTCGTGTTTACCAGTCCGCCGCTGGCACCTGTCGCGACGACGATCAGATCCTTGATCGCACCCGGTGTCGAATTGACGTAGTAGGCGCTGCCCGGCCCGGTGTCGCCGGCGATTACGCCTTCAACCTGCAAGGCGTAGGAATTGGCATCGCCAAAGGTTACATGATCGGCGCCGGTGAGGTCGAGAGCGGCTTGGGCATTTCCTGCTGCGCCTGCCGCCAGCGCTGCCGCAACCGCCAACAGTTGAATTTTTCTTTTCAGGGTATTCATGGATTTTCTCTCTTTCTTGATGCGACTGAATCACCAGTGCTTCAACCTTGGTGTCTGTGTAATAGAACTTAAGCACACGCCGTTCCAGATGTACAATTCACCATAAAATCAATGCGCTGATTAGAATTTCCCGATTTGGCGACGAACCTCCGGAACTGACTGTAAGAAAACTCGACAGCCTGCCTGCGCCGGCAGAGGCTATTGAAGCAGCAAGGTAGAATGCGATTTCTACGCACGGCGCCCTTGGCGCAGGTGTTCATCCTCAACAGGCTGATCGATGACGAACAGGCGGAAGTGGGAGCGCTTGCAGGCGCTGTTGCGGCGGGAAATGCTTCATCTTGCGACGTTCAGCGACACTGACCGGCGCTGGCAGATGCCGTTCTGCGCGGCACTGGCCACCGGCCTGCCGCTGCTGGTCGGCGCGTATTTCGACCATCTCGATTACGGGCTCGTCTCGTCGCTCGGCGGCCTGGTTTTCCTTTATTCGCCCAACACGCCGCTGTCGCACCGCATGGTGTTGCTGATGGCCTGCGCTTTCGGCATGAGCGCCAGCTATTCGCTGGGGGTGATGAGCCACTTCTTTCCCGTGCTGCTGGTGCCGGTGCTGACCTTCATCGCCATCCTGGTGTCGATGGTCTGCCGCTTCTACGCGCTCGGACCGCCGGGTAGCCTGTTTTTCGTCATGGCCGCCGCAATCGGGGCCTATTCACCGATCGAGCTTTTGCAGGTTCCCCTCTACGTCGGGCTGCTCAGCATGGGTTGCCTGCTGGCCTGTCTGATCGCCCTGTTCTACAGCATCTACATTTTGCGCTTGCAGGCGGCGCAGCCGGCCACCCCCTTGCCGCCGGCGACCTTCGATTTCGTTGTTTTCGATTCCATCGTAATCGGTCTTTTCGTCGGCATTTCGCTGGCGCTGGCCCAGGCATTGCAGCTGGAGCGCCCTTACTGGGTGCCGGTCAGTTGCCTGGCCGTGATCCAGGGCGCATCGCTGCGCGCCGTGTGGAACAGGCAGGTGCACCGGATCATCGGCACCGGCATCGGCGTATTTCTGGCGTGGGGCCTGCTCACGCTGCCGCTCGACAAATGGAGCATCTCGCTGCTGATGATGGTGCTGGCCTTCATCATCGAAACGCTGGTGGTGCGGCACTACGGACTGGCGGCGGTCTTCATCACGCCGCTGACCATCTTCCTTGCCGAGGCCACCCAGCTTGGCCTTGGCTCGCCGAATGCGATGCTCGAAGCACGGCTTCTCGATACCGTGCTCGGTTCGCTCGTCGGACTTGCCGGCGGCATATGCCTGCACAGCCCGCGTTTTCGCGAAGCACTGGGGCGCCAGATCCGGCGCCTCGTGCCGTGAATCGTCTTTCGCACAGCGGCCGGCCAGAACGGCCGACGCAGTGAACGCCGGAGCGCTTCACTCGCCGTCGCCGGCAGTGGCCTCCCGTTCGAGCAGGGCGCGCTTGCGCTCGATACCCCAGCGATAACCGGCCAGCCCGCCATCGTTGCGGATGACGCGATGGCAGGGAATGGCGACGGCCAGGCAATTGGCGGCACAGGCGCCGGCGACGGCGCGCACGGCACGCGGTGCGCCGATGCGCCGGGCAATCTCGGCATAGCTGGCGGTCGCCCCCGCCGGGATCTCCTGCAAGGCCTGCCAGACCCGTTGCTGAAAGGCGGTGCCGCGCACGTCGAGCGGCAGATCGAGACCCAGCTGCGGCGCTTCGACGAAGCCGACGACCGTGGCGACCCGTTGTTCGAACTCGCTGTCGCCGCCGATCAGCCGGGCGTTCGGGAAGCGGTCCTGGAGATCGCGCAGCAGCGCGTCCGCATCGTCGCCAAGGAGGATCGCGCTGACGCCGCGCTCGCTGGCGGCGACCAGGATGGCGCCGAGGGAGCATTCGCCGACGGCAAAACGAAGAAGCGTATTGGCGCCGCCCGCCCGGTAGTCGCGCGGGCCCATGCCGAGCAGGCGGGCGGATTGTTCGTAGAAGCGGCTGTCGGAGTTGTAGCCGGCCGCATAGATCGCTTCGGTGACCGTTCCGCTGCGGCCGAGCTGGTCGCGGACCTTTCTGGCGCGCTGGGCCAGCGCGTACTGTTTCGGCGTGACGCCGGTGATCGCCTTGAAGATGCGCTGCAGGTGATAAGGGCTCATCTGCGCGCTGCTCGCCAGCGTTTTGAGACTCGGCGGCACTTCCGCCGCCTCGATCTGCCGGCACAGCGCCGCGACCC
>Ga0207952_1001241_pt1 | contig 11619 bp, 9 predicted proteins | sample SubbioR12Aug_8Ca_FD_184831 | JGI IMG/M metagenome (GOLD analysis project Ga0207952, IMG submission 184831) | Serpentinite rock and fluid subsurface biosphere microbial communities from McLaughlin Reserve, California, USA - CR12Aug_8Ca (SPAdes) | ecosystem: Environmental > Terrestrial > Deep...
TGGGCAGACAGACAAGATGTATCTAGAATTTATTTTGGGGTTGAATATCAACGCAGTTACTTTAATAATAAAAAAGCTTTTTTAAATTATACTTTAAAATCTGGTGCATATCTAAATCGAAATCAACCAGAAGATATTTCTGCATTAGCTAGTCTTGAACTTATTACCCCTTTAAAAAAAATGAAAAAAAAGAACTGGTTCGTCAGGCATTTTTTAAGTGGTAGTATTACGCTACAAAAATTTATTCGATTAAATGATCCACTAAGAGTATCCAGTATTTTTGGTATACCTAAAATTCGGAATACTAGAATAGATGGAACTGCAAGGTTAACCATTAATGCAGAAACAGTTTTTTATAATACATTCAAATTAGTAGGATTTAATTTTGCACCATTTGTTTTTTCTAATATTTCCTATTTAAAGCTTTCTGCCCTTGATCCAGCTGACGGAGCTGTTTATAGTGCACTTGGCGCAGGCTTACGAAGTCGTAATGAAAACTTGGTTTTTGGCACAATGGAGTTAAAAGCCTACTATTTCCCTAAAGTTGTTGAAAACATGAATAGCTGGAATATTAGTTTGTCTACTAATTTAAGATTTAGGTATCAAACAGATTTAATCCGTAAACCTGACTTTGTTGTTGTAAATTAGATTGAACCATTTATCTCTTAATACGTTAAATAGAATAATTATGAAAAAGATCATCTTAACCACCTTATTTGCTGTAGCATCATTGAGCATGCTTTCATTAAAGGCACAAACTGCACCAAAGCCAAAGCCAAGTCCTGCAGCTGAAGTTTCTGCTGTCTTATCTAATGGGACTGCTTTAAGTATAAAATACAGCCAACCATCTTTAAAAGGACGAACTCCAGGTAAGGACATTGAACCAATGATGGGTAAAATTTGGAGAGCTGGGGCTAATGATGCAACGTTATTTGAAACAAGTAAAGATATAAAAGTGAATGGTCAGCCTTTGGCAGCGGGAAAATATGCTTTCTTTACTTTGCAGAATGAAAAAGGAACCACCCTTATTTTCAATAAAACTTGGAAACAATGGGGTGCTTTTCAATATAAAGAAGCGGATGATGCATTAAGAATTTCAGCTAAACAAACCGTAGCCGCAGAATCAACTGAAAAGTTAGAATACCTTATTTCTAGTAAAGGATTGGTTGTATTGAAATGGGGAACAATAAATATTGAATTTACTGTAGAATAAAGTTGAATGGTACAAGCGTATAATTTTTTGGCTAGTTGGCAATTGTTCCCTGAGAAATGTATTTTTGAAAATGGGGTTGCGCCTAAAAGTGGTAATTACAAAATTGAAAGTATTGAAAATGGACAAGCTCTCAGTATAAGTATCAATTGGGTTAGCTTAGACAATGAGGCATTTTATACGCAATATAAAATAGTCCCCAACGAGGAATTACTTGTATTGGAAAACAATGAAATAGCCAATCAAGTTCAAGCAAGTATCACGAATGCTTCAACTTTGAATGCCCTTTTTTATAAAGATAATTTACAAGTACTGCGTGTTGTGCATGAAATCATGCCCAATGGTTACATGAAGATTACGCAAGAAGGCTATGATTTAAATGGGAAGGAGTTTAAAAATATAGAAGTATATCATAAACAATTGAGTGTACTTCCCTACTCTGCTTCAGTTGCAGGAGTTGCAATAAGACCAACTAAAGAAGGCGTAATAAAGCACAAGGCGCTCAGTGCAATGGAAGACCAAACGAATATGCAATTAGACCAGATAAAGCAACAAATTGAGCTTCTGGCTAGGCAAGCACAAGAAATTAGAAAGAGAAAGGAGCTTAGTATGATTATTTACGAAGCTAAGCTGAATTTCAAACCACAAATAGGCCAGGTTTATCATTTGTATGAGAAAAGAGATAATACCCATTTACTCTCTTTGGTTGCGCCGCAAGAATGGGGAACCCACGGACCTTTTAAACAATTTGTTTCTTCTGTAAAACTATTAGCTGATCATACTTGGGTTGAAGTTTCTTAATTAGAAAATTATGCTTCCTTCATCTTCCAATACAACAATATTCAAATGGGGTATGAACTTCTACCCCATGTTTTTTGGTACAGGGGGTAGAATTATAACAATTCGAAAGGACTGGAAATATATCAAAGTAAAACTCAGCAGAAATATTTGGTCTTATAATTTTGTAGGGACCATTTTTGGTGGTAGCATGTTCGCTGCTTCCGATCCTTTTTACATGTTAATGTTTTATCACTTACTTGGAAGAAATAACTTTGTTGTATGGGACAAAAGCGCAACCATTAAGTTTGTGGCTCCAGGTAAAACCAAACTGTTTGCTGAGTTTATAATTAACGATGAAGAAATTGAAATGGTTAAAGAGGGTATAAAAAACAATGGTTTTATCGTTTTCGATAAAACCATTGAATGGAAAGATATTCATGGAAAAGTGCATGCTGTTATTAACAGATCTATTTATGCAGCTTCCAAAGAATTTTATAACAATCGTAAGAAATTAGTTAGCTAAACGCTTGCTTAATTCGCTATCAATTGCATCTAAAAATTCCTCTGTATATAAATAGTGTTCTCCGTGATTTACTTTATTACCGTAAATACATACGGCTAAGTCCTTAGTCATTTTACCAGATTCAACCACGTCTATACATACTTTTTCTAACGTAGTGCAGAAGTTAATTAATTCTTGGTTCTTATCTAATTTACCACGGAATTCTAATCCTCTAGTCCATGCAAAAATGGATGCAATTGGGTTAGTAGATGTTGGATTTCCTTTTTGATGTTCTCTATAGTGACGTGTAACAGTCCCGTGCGCTGCTTCAGCTTCCATTACAGTACCATCGGGGGTAACTAAGGTAGAAGTCATCAATCCTAATGAACCAAAACCTTGCGCAACCGTATCACTTTGAACGTCGCCGTCATAATTTTTACAAGCCCAAACAAAATTTCCATTCCACTTTAAAGCAGAAGCAACCATATCATCAATTAAACGATGCTCATATGTAATGCCAGCCTCAGTAAATAATTGTTTGAATTCAGCTTGGTATATATCTTCAAAAATGTCTTTGAATCTACCGTCGTATTTCTTTAAAATGGTATTCTTAGTAGATAAATACAAAGGCCACTTTTTAGACAAAGCCTGGTTGAAACAAGCCCTTGCAAAACCTTTTATACTTTCATCGGTATTGTACATAGCTAATGCAACTCCGTCACCTTTAAAGTTGTACACTTCAAACTCTTGAACGGTTCCATCTTCTCCTTCAAACTTAACAGTAAGTTTTCCTTTCCCTTTTGTTACAAAATCAGTAGCACGATATTGATCACCAAAAGCATGTCTTCCAATACATATAGGAGCAGTCCAATTGGGTACTAATCTTGGTACATTTGAACAAACAATGGGCTCTCTAAACACAGTACCATCTAGAATATTGCGGATGGTGCCATTTGGGCTCTTCCACATTTGTTTTAGCTTGAATTCTTTTACTCTTTGTTCGTCGGGAGTAATTGTAGCGCATTTAATACCCACTCCATATTGCTTTATAGCATTAGCAGCATCAATGGTAACCTGATCATCCGTTTGATCACGGTATTCCATCCCCAAATCATAATATTTGATATCTAGCTCTAGATAAGGTAAAATCAACTTGTCTTTAATGAATTTCCAGATGATTCTAGTCATTTCATCACCGTCCAGTTCAACTACTGGATTTGCAACTTTAATTTTTTGGGCCATAATTTGTTTTATTTTGTTGAATATAGGGTGCAAATATATTACATTATTGGGGAATGACCTTTTCGGAAACATTAACGATTAGAACAGGGATGGTTAATTGATGTCTAACATCTTCAATGGTTTCACCAAAAACATAATCTTTTAAGCCACTATGACGGTGTGCTCCCATAATCAGCATTTCTGCTTTTGATTCGGTCACTATTCGTACAATTTCTTTAACGCGATGAGTATAGCCCAATATAGCTTTTGCCTTATACCCTTTTTGGATTAATTGGCTTACATAACTATTCAATCTCTCAGTATCTTTTCTAGTTTCAGCATCATCACTTGAATAATTAGAATATCTGGCCGATACACTTTCAACAATATGAATTAACTGGTATTCAACATCTGTACTGCCCTGTGCTAAAGCATGCGCAATTAACTTTTCATCAGCTTTCGTGAAATCTAATGCAACTGCAATAGATTGTACCTTATTAACTGCTAAATTTTCTAACAATACAGCTTCACCATAAAGCATATCTGTAGACTGTTTCTTTTTCTTATTGAAAAGCGGGTAAAATGTCATTGTTACAAACAACCAAATAAATAAAAGGATTACTACTATAATAGCTGCTTTAGCAAACCAACTGATATCGGTATTAAATATTGCCATTGTTTCATCTGCAACTAAATTGACATTTAAGAAAACAAGTATGATGGCAACTAGCCACGATAATATTTTAGTTTTAGTGCTAATGGCAAAGTCTCCCATAGTAGATTTGTCACTAACAAAATGAATCAATGGAATAACTGCAAAACCTAGTTGAAGGCTAAGTATAACTTGGCTAAAAATTAATAAATCGTCCACTTTTTCATCCCCATAAATAACAATTACAAATACTGCCGGCACAATAGCAATTAACCGAGTAAGTAATCTTCTTAACCATGGGTTTATTCTAAGATGTAAGTAGCCCTCCATCACTATTTGGCCTGCCATAGTTCCTGTAATAGTAGAACTTTGCCCCGCAGCAATTAATGCTACAGCAAACAAAATAGGCGCCAAAGCAGATCCTAATAAAGGTTCAAGCAAATGGTGTGCATCTTGAATTTTAGCTACATCTGTATTTCCTGTTTTATAAAATACTGTAGCAGCCAAAACTAATATAGCTGTATTAACTAAAAATGCTGCGTTTAATGCAACTGTGCTATCAATCAAGTTATACTTAATAGCCGTTTTGATTCCTTTTTTATCTGGGTTAATTTTCCTAGTTTGGACCAATGCAGAATGCAAATACAAATTATGTGGCATAACAGTAGCGCCAATAATACCAACTGCAATATACAAAGCACCGTTGTCTAAGAAGCCGGGGACTAACCCTCCTACTACTTCTCCCATTGCAGGTTGTGCTATAAGAATTTGTACTAAAAAAGACATGCCAATAATGGCCACCAAAGCAATAATAAATGCCTCTAATTTTCTAATACCCCATCGCTGTAAAAAGAGAAATAGAAAAGTGTCTAAGACAGTAATGACTGTACCCCAAAGTATTGGTAAACCAGTTAGCAGATGAATACCTATCGCCATGCCTAATACTTCTGCTAAGTCACAGGCAGCAATGGCCAATTCAGCCAAAATATATAAACAAAAATTGACTAGTGGCGGATAGGTTTCTCTATTTGCTTGTGCTAAATCTCTTCTTCTTACAATACCCAAACGAGCACTTAAACTTTGCAAAAGCAAAGCCATTAAATTACTCATTAGTAATACCCAAATCAATTGGTAGCCAAACTTTGCCCCACCTTGCAAGTCGGTAGCCCAATTACCTGGATCCATATAACCAACGCTTACTAGATAAGCAGGGCCAATATAAGCCAGTATTCTTTTCCAGCCTTTTCTGGGTAAAGTTGTGTCAACGGTTTCGTGCACTTCACTTAAAGACTGTTCCACATTGCTAACTCGCATAGTTCAATTTTTTTACAAATAAATGCTGTGCCAGTTTAGCACTTATATTAACTAATAGTTTGTTGTTTACTTTAACATCAATTGATTCGTCAAAAGCAAAATATTGTTCTATACTAATTTTAGAGCCAATTTCAATATGCTTGTGACTTAGCAAAGACAGCATATCTGAAGACTGACTGCCTACAGAACATACTTCACCAACAACATGTAAAGGGAACTTGGTCAAATTAATTTGAGATAATACGGGCATTTTTCCAGCTGCGTCTGGTATAGGGTCTCCATGAGGATCAAATTGAGGATTCCCCAGAAAGTCATCTAAATGATCAATTAATTGATTGCTTTGAATATGTTCTAATTGTTCAGCCACTTCATGTACTTCATCCCATTTAAAATGAAGAATATTCACTAAAAAGGTTTCCCAAAGTCTATGTTTTCGAATAATGGTAAGTGCCGCTTTTTTGCCTTCATTATTTAACTTAAATCCCTTGTATTTTTCATACACCAATAACTTTTTTAGCTTCAGTTTTTTGAGCATATCGGTAACTGAAGCAGCAGAAGTTTCTAATGCAATTGCAACAGAATTGGTGCTCACCATTTCTTCATTTAGTTGTAATTGAAAAATGGTTTTAATATAATTTTCTTCGGCCGCAGTAAAAGGCATGTTTAAAAAAATTTTTAGACAAATCTAAAATTTTAAATGAAGAAATGCAAACATTTATAAACTCAACCCCCAAAAACCTTATTTTTATGAAAACAAGCTTTCAATGAAATTTGCTAATCAATTAGTAATCATATTATTATCATTATTTATCGGGGTAGGATGTAAATCGGATCCAATTGATTTATCTGGTAAAACAACGGTTCAGGAAAAGGATTTTTTGGCTGCATTTAAACCGATGACTCTGCCCTTCAGTGTGTCTGATACCAATATTGACGCTAAGGCAGATACACTGGTGATTGGGAAAGAGGTATTCTTACAATTTTATCCAGACAGCGCTTTTAGCAATATCATGGGCAAAAGAACCATCTATACTATTCACCCAATAGGCTTAATTGATAAAGAGAAAGAAAAATATTTATTATTCATTATTAAGGAAAACAAAAAGAAGAAAAGACTAGTGGTTTTAGTTGCCAACGAGAAAAATCAATTTCTTGCTAGTAAAGAATTGTTGAACAATTTTGAGGGGGCTGAATATCACCGTTCTTTATCTATCAATAAAGAGCCTACTTTCTTGATTAGTAGAGAAAAGATGGGAAAAGCGAATGATATATTGTTCACTCGTGCTGGATGGGTTTATAATGATGCTGGCTTTTTTATGGTTGTAATCAATGATTCTAATGAAGACCCTGCAAAAACCGCTGTTATTAATCCCCTTGACACATTACCTAAATTAAATAAGTTCAGCGGAGACTTTATTAAAGACAAAAACAATTATGTTTCTATTAGAGATGGGAAAGACCAAAATACTTATTTGTTTTTCATTTTATTTGAAAAAAGCAATGGAGCATGTAAGGGTGAATTAAAAGGGGAATTTAAATTGATTAAACCTGCGGAGGGATTGTATTCGAAAAATGGAGATCCTTGTTTAATTGATTTTACATTTAATTCCAATCAATTAAAAATTAAGGAACAAGGTTCTTGTGGCAACCATAGAGGCATCAAATGTTTCTTTGATGATCGTTATAATAAGAAACGAGAACCAAGAAAAAAGAAAGTGAATAAACGTTAGTTAGTGTATAATTTACATTATCATTTTTTAGGCTTATATTGCCATACCAATTATTAACCAAACAAGTAAAAATGAATTTTAGAAGTTACCAAGTTCCCTACCAAATTAATGAGCAATACGCTAAAAAAGCTGCGTATTTCTCTATGGAATTCGCCATACATCAACCTTTAAAAATATACAGCGGAGGTCTTGGATACCTTGCCGGCTCTCATTTACGCAGCGCTTATGAACTCCGTCAAAATATGATTGGAGTAGGTATCTTATGGAAATACGGATACTATGATCAAGCTAGAAACCAAGATCAAACATTGCAAGTAACTTTCATGGAAAAGATGTACAGTTTCCTAGAAGATACTGGCATTAAATTTCAAATTTTAATTCACGAACATCCTGTTTGGGTAAAAGCTTACTATTTAAATCCTGAAACATTTAATAGTGCTCCCCTATTTTTGTTGAGTACTGATTTGCCAGAGAACGACTATGTGTCACAAACAATCACCCATCGTTTATATGATGCAAATGTTGCAACTAAAGTAGCGCAGTTCATTTTATTGGGTGTGGGTGGAGCAAAGCTGATAGATGAATTAGGCTTTAATCCAGACGTTTATCACTTAAACGAAGCGCACGGAATTTCTTCTGCATTTTATTTATTGAATAAATTCAAGAGTGTACAAAAAGTAAAAGAACATTTAGTATTTACTACACATACTCCAGAAGAAGCAGGTAATGAAAAACATGATATTTATTTGTGTCATAAAATGAGTTATTTCTGTGGATTAAGTATTGATGAAGTGCGAAAACTGACTGGTATAACCGACGATCAGTTTAACCACTCTTTAGCAGCACTTAGGTTCGCAAGAAAGGCCAATGGTGTTTCTGCCTTACATGGTGAAGTGAGTAGAGAAATGTGGAAGAACTACGAGGGTATCTGTCCCATTACATCTATTACCAATGCACAGAACTGGCGTTATTGGGCAGATAAACAAATGTATCGTGCCATGGAAGAAGGCAATGACGAAGTGTACGATGATCGTAAGAAATTCTTGAAAAAGCGTGCATTTGAAATTGTTGCCGATCAAACAGGAAAAGTATTTGATCCCAATGTGTTAACCATTGTATGGGCAAGACGTTTTGCAGGCTACAAGCGTGCAGATATGCTTACTTATGATATGGAACGTTTTGAGAAAATGTTGAGTAATACCAAGCATCCAGTTCAAATTATTTGGGCAGGAAAACCCTATCCAGTAGATTACCCAGCTATTTCACAATTCAATAACCTGGTGCATTTAAGTAAGAATTACAAAAATGTTGCTGTAGTGATAGGCTACGAATTGGCGTTAAGTAAGCGTTTAAAGCAGGCTTCTGATATTTGGTTAAACAATCCACGTGTTCCAAGAGAAGCTTCAGGAACCAGTGGTATGACTGCTGCAATGAACGGAGCCGTTAACTTTTCTACAGACGATGGTTGGATACCAGAATTCGTGAATCATGGCAACAATGGTTTCGTTGTTCCTAAAGCAGATTATGCCAATATGACTACTCATGATCAAGATGAGTATGATTTGAATAAAGCATATGAAATCTTAGAACAACAAATCATCCCATTGTATTATGAAGACCATGATACTTGGAGACAAATCATGAAAAACGGAATGCGCGATGTTAGATTCCAGTTCGATAGTAATAGAATGGCTCATGAGTACTATGAAATCATGTACAAATAAGCGTAAATGAATAAATTAAAATACCCTCCCCAACAAGGAGGGTATTTTTTTAACCTTTCCTACTTAGTTTTGTTAGTATTACATGAAGAATAAACTCATCATAGCAATTACCGGTGCAAGTGGTTCCATTTATGCAAAAGGTATTTTGGATAAATTGGTACAATATCCAGATCAATACGAGGCAGTAGGGATAGTGATGAGCAAGAATGCTAAAGATGTTTGGGAAACTGAGTTGGGAAACCAGTCATATACCAATTACCCATTTTCATTTTACGAGAAACAAGATTTTTATGCTCCCTTTGCATCAGGATCAGCCCAATACAATACAATGATTGTAGTACCCTGTAGTATGGGAACCATGGGAAGAATAGCTGCTGGAATAAGCGACGATTTACTAACCAGAGCAGCAGATGTTATTTTGAAAGAAAGAAGGAAATTGATTTTAGTTGCAAGAGAAACTCCCTATAATTTAATTCATATTAAGAATATGGAAACCATTACGTTGGCTGGGGGTATTATTTGCCCAGCAACCCCTTCTTTTTATAGCAAGCCAAGCACCATAGAGGAAGTTGCTGCAACAGTAGTAGATCGGGTATTAGATTTAGCTGGAATTGATGTAAAAAGTTATCGTTGGGGGAAATAAAAAGTCCCGATAACATGAGTTATCAGGACTAATATGAATTGAAAATACTATTAAGATTCTGCTTTAGCTTCTTCCTCTTCTATTCTAGATTTAAAATTGAATTCCAATAAGCTGGTTTCTTTATTTAAATCTGCAATTAAAACATCTCCTTGTTTGATAGACATTTTCATGATTTCTTCGGCCAAAGGGTCTTCTAAATATTTTTGAATTGCCCGGTGCAGCGGTCTTGCTCCAAATTGAACATCATATCCTTTCTCTGCTATAAAGTCTTTAGCTGCTGCTGTTAACTCTAACTCGAAGCCAAGATTCAATAAGCGTTTCGAAACTCCCTTCATGAGAATATCAATGATATTGAAAATATTTTCTTTGGTAAGAGAATTAAACACCACTACATCATCAATCCTATTCAAGAATTCAGGAGAGAATGTCTTCTTTAACGCTTTTTCAATAACTGCTTTATTGTTTTCTTCCGCATTTTGAATTCTAGTTGCAGTTGCAAAACCAACTCCGTCTCCAAATTCTTTTAATTGTCTTACCCCAATATTGGAAGTCATGATAATTAATGTATTCTTAAAGTCTACCTTTCTTCCAAGCCCGTCTGTTAGTTGTCCATCGTCTAATACTTGCAATAAAATATTGTAAATATCTGGGTGGGCTTTTTCGATTTCATCTAACAAAATTACAGAGTATGGCTTTCTTCTTACTTTTTCTGTAAGCTGACCACCTTCTTCGTAACCAACGTATCCTGGAGGGGCTCCAATCAATCTACTTACCGTAAATTTTTCCATGTATTCACTCATATCAATTCTGATTAAAGAATCTTCTGAGTCAAACATATAACGAGCCAAAGAACGCGCTAATTCAGTTTTACCTACTCCTGTAGGGCCTAAGAATATAAATGTTCCAATAGGTTTTTTAGGGTCTTTCAATCCTACCCTATTTCTTTGAATAGCTCTCACCACTTTTTGAATGGCTTCATCCTGACCAATCACCATTCCACGCATGTCTTCGCTCATTCTACGAAGTTTCTCTGTTTCTGCTTGTACCATGCGTTTTACTGGGATGCCTGTCATCATACTAATGACTTCTGCAATATTTTCTTCAGTAATTGGGTAACGTTTATTCTTGCTTTCTTCTTCCCACTGAACTTTGGCTTTTTCTAATTCTTCTCCAAGCCTCTTTTCTGTATCTCTTAATGAAGCAGCTTCTTCAAAACGCTGGCTCTTCACCACTTTGTTTTTTTCGTTCTTTACTTCTTCAATTTTTTTCTCTAATTCTACAATGGTTTCAGGAACATTGATATTTTTCAAATGAACTCTTGCACCTACTTCATCCATTACATCAATGGCTTTATCGGGCAATAAACGATCGGTCATATATCGATCACTTAACTTAACACAAGCATCAATAGCGTCATCGCCATAATTTACATTATGGAAATCTTCGTATTTAGATTTGATATTGTTTAATATTAAGATGGTTTCGTCTACGCTAGGTGGTTCAATCAATACTTTTTGAAAGCGACGATCTAATGCACCATCTTTCTCAATGTACATACGATACTCATCTAAGGTAGATGCACCAATACATTGTAACTCTCCTCTTGCTAATGCGGGTTTGAAAATATTGGAAGCATCTAAGGATCCGCTTGCGCCACCAGCACCAACTATGGTATGAATTTCATCAATGAATAGAATAACATCTCTGTTTTTTTCTAACTCATTCATAATGGCTTTCATGCGTTCTTCAAACTGACCTCTGTATTTGGTGCCAGCAACTAATGCCGCCAAATCTAATGATATCACTCTTTTATCGAATAATACACGACTTACTTTACGTTGAA
>Ga0207952_1001242_pt1 | contig 11609 bp, 11 predicted proteins | sample SubbioR12Aug_8Ca_FD_184831 | JGI IMG/M metagenome (GOLD analysis project Ga0207952, IMG submission 184831) | Serpentinite rock and fluid subsurface biosphere microbial communities from McLaughlin Reserve, California, USA - CR12Aug_8Ca (SPAdes) | ecosystem: Environmental > Terrestrial > Deep...
GGTCAGACTCATACAGTCGAAATAACAGATGCAACTACGCACAGTATTCTTGGAAAGATCGTAAGCTAATTTTTTTAGATTGAAGATTTGATTAAAATAACGTAAGAAGGTTTTTTATCCAAATCAGAGAATAACACTTGAAATGACTTTTCAAGTAAAAGAACCGATCTTAATTATTGGTTTAGGTGGCGCAGGCTCAAAATTAGCACTACAGGCCAAAGATACTCTAAATTCAAATTGTCTAATTATCAGCAATGATCAAAAAGACCTTCAATCAGGAAAGGATTCAATCAAGGTCTCTACGGATTCAGTCATTAATCCATCTGTTCAATTAATCAGAGGTTCAACATACAAAGTGGCAGACCAGATAAAATCCAAAATTTCAAGCTATTCTACAATCATACTAATGGCCAATTTAGCAGGAAAAACAGGGTCTGCAATATCTCCAGTGGTCTCAGAAATTTGTAAAGAATCAGACAAAGGACTAATTTCATTTGCCATAATGCCATTCAAATACGAAAAAGATAGAATTTTCAATTCAGGCATTTCATTAAAAAGAGTGAAAGCAGATTCACAGTGTACCGTTGTTCTAGATAACGATTCATTATTAGAAAGTAATCCAGATTTAAGCCCAAAGACATGTTATAAAATTGCAAATGATGCAATATTGCATGTAGTTAGTTCATTGAGTTCCTCAGAAATTCCAAATGAAACAAACATACTAACAACTAGCAAAGACGGTCAAAAAATTGAAGAATCTTTAAGAGATTCACTCAAAATGTTATATGAAAATGCACCACCACACTCGGTAAAACATTCAATGCTCTATGTGGTTGGTGGAAACAACATCCCAGCAGGAGTTTTAAATTCAATTTCAAATCTAACTAGCGGAATACTTGGGGAATCAAGCTCACATATGGATATGTCATCATCTTCAAGTGAATCTAAAGTGGTAATGTTATCATCTATTCAAGGAATGACAAAATTTGAGAAATATGATCCATTAGGAATGATTCCTCAAGAAGACACACTTGATTGGACACATCCTGACTGCAGTATTGATTATAAATTAGATCTATACCAATTAGAATAAAATTATCTTTTAATAATTTTTAGAAACTAAATTTTTATTTAGATTTTTTAGATGTTTTTTTAGCTGGAGTTTCTTTCTTTACTTCTTTAGCTGGAGTTTCTTTCTTTACTTCTTTAGCTGGAGTTTCTTTCTTTACTTCTTTAGCTGGAGTTTCTGGTTTTACTTCTTTAGCTGGAGTTTCTTTCTTTACTTCTTTAGCTGGAGTTTCTGGTTTTACTTCTTTAGCTGGAGTTTCTGGTTTTACTTCTTTAGCTGGAGTTTCTTTTGGTGCTTCTTTCTTTATTTCTTTAGCTGGAGTTTCAGGTTCATCAGTAAACGGAGAAACCAAAATGTAACCTTCATCTGTTTTACTCATTCTAACTCTAATTTTTCGTGGGGGACTACGTACTCCTTTTGACCAAATAATATGAGCAAGATCTTCTTCAATTTTGATTTCAGATGTCTTCATGTGATGTCGAGCAAATTCTTTAATCATGTTAATAGCTCGTGGCGCACGATGTGTATCCACTGAAAGTAAAACTTTACCTAAATTGATAGTATACACTCTTTCTAATTCTTGAGACATCTAGCCAACCTCCACATCAGTTGATCTCCAAGCTCTACGCTTTGGATTTGATCTAACGCCTCTTTTTGTCCTAAGAATAATCCAAGCTGGGACAGCTGAAGTCTGTCTAGTCTTTTTTAACAGACGAATTTTTCTTGGAGATGACTTGCGTGCAGCCATATTTTTCAGGCACGAAGAGCTCTTTTTAAATGAATCTCAGGAATTTAGGCGATGTGTAATTTGTTTTAGTATTCTTGCAGAAGCCCCCCAGACAATTTTATTTTGATACTTGAAGGTATACATTTCTTGGATTCTGTTATGACTTGGATTGAGATCATTGGTCATTGTTTTCAAAAAAGGGTCTAAAGGAATATGAAAAATTTTTTCTACTTCATAGTTTGCTGAGAGTGTTGTAATTTCATCAACTATTGAAACAAATGGTAAGATAGTAAAATGAGAATTAAGAGTTACAACTGGTTCCAGTTGCCCTGTCACTTGTTCTTTTGAAATTTTCAAACCTATTTCTTCTTCAGTCTCACGTAATGCGGTATCTAAAAGATCAGAATCACTAGAATCAAATTTTCCTCCTGGAAACGAAATTTCCCCAGCATGAAAATTCAGATGTTTTGGTTTTTCAGTCATAACTACAATCGGTTCTTTTCCATAAATCACAACAAGAACAGATGCTAGTTTGTTTATTCCATTATTCTCTAAAACAGGATTAATTTTACTTGAGAGTAATGATTTCAAAGTTTTCAGATCCATAATTGATGTTTGAATTATCTATTTTATTGAGTTTTTGTTTAAAGGTTTTAACCAAGTTAAATTTGAGATTCTTTGTGGCAATAATCTATGAAGTGAATCCACCAAAAATACCTGATGGAGAAATATCAGATGACGAAATAAATTCATCAGTTGAAAAACTCCTACAAAGAGTTTCAGACATCAGTAATTTTTGTAATGGTATACATGTAACAGATTCTGTATTAGGCACTAAACGAGTTTCAGCATTATCTATTGGAAGATTATTAAAAAATATTCATTCTAATTTGCAAATTACTATCAGCATGAGAGTTAGAGACAAAGATATGAATTTGATTAAACATCTCACCCAAGAATCAATAGAATTGAAATTAGATGGAATTTTAATTTTAAAAGGAGATCCATCCAAAGAAAATCCAACAGATTCGGGTTTAATTCCAAGCCAAGTTGTAAAGGAGTTAAACGAGTTAGGCTATGGGAATAAAATTGACTTTTTCTTATCATTACCTAGTAATCCTAACTTTGAGAAAATTCAGAAAAAAATTGCTGCCAAACCAAAAGGTTTCATGACACAAGTAATTCACTCTACAGAACAAGTTCAAAGAATTTCAAACGAATTAAGACCAAAAGGGTTGAGAATTATTCCATGTGTGTTATTACCCTCAGATAAAAACAATAATTCAGCAAAGTTTTTGGAATTAGATTGGTCAAATTACAAAGAAAATCCATCTAATTTTATTAAACAAATTCACAATATTTCAGGAGATGTGTTAGTTACATCACCTAATGATTTTACATTTGCAAAAGAGACATTAATGAAAATCTAAAGTACAAAATATTGTGATTCAGGATGATGCACCACAATTGCTGCAGTAGATTGTTCAGGAATTATTTGCCCAGATTCAGTTAACGTCATTCCAGATTTTTCTGGTTGAAGTAATTTCCAAACTAGTTCATGTTGCATTACATCAGGACAGCTTGGAAATCCCCAACTGTATCTAAGACCTCCTTTTGTTCCTAGTTTGAATTCAGATTTTATTTTACGATTAATCCACTCTGCTAACGCCTCAGCAACTTCAACGGCTAAACCATGCAAATAATATGCATCAGTATACTTGTCTTCTTTGTTCCATTTCTCTATAACATCTGAAACTTTGGTTCCAACTGTAACTGCTTGAAATGCAACAATATCATCTTCTCCAAAATAATCAGTAAGACATAGATGACTAGATTTTGAAGAACGTGGAAAATCAAATACAACACTGCCACCTTTTGGATCATCAACTACAAGTTTACCATCTTTATTGTGACATTTGAAAAACCCATAAACAATTTCAGGTTCAAATAATTTTTCTCTAATAATTCTAATTTTCCACTCATTTAGCAATATTTCATGATCAGCCTCAGAGTCAGACCCAGCCTTACCACGTAATCCCCATGATAATTTGAATAATGATTTTTTATCAATCAATTCCCAAACTTCATTCATTTTGATTTGATCAGATTTCAATCGTATTGGAGTTCCAATAACGGATGGAATATGCGGCATCACAGGTTTAGTATCACTTTTTGGAAGAGAGGAGGTATCAATAACTGCAGTAGACCTATCTTTCCAATTTTCAAGTTTCTCCTTCCACTGAGCTATGAATTTAGGTTTTTCATTTGAAACTAGTGTATCCATAGTTTTCAAACCTTCAAACATTGTATTACAATAAAATACTCCAGATTCGTAAATGCCATCTTCTTTTGCAATTCTGTTGATATAGTTACTGTTGATTGCAGCGCCTCCACATAAAATTGGGATATTCATTTTATTTTTTCTTGCATGTTCTACAAAATATTGCATCTGCTTTGATGTAGAAACCAAAAGTGCCGATAATCCTATAGCGTCAGGATTCACTTCATCAATTTTTTCCAAGAATTTCTGTAATGGAACTTGTTTTCCAAGATCATAAACAGTATAACCATTATTTTGGAAGATTGTTTTAACCAAATTCTTTCCAATATCATGAACGTCACCATAAACGGTTCCAAGTACTAGTTTGCCTTTTGATGTACCTTCTTCTCTAATGAGATATTTTTCTAATTCGCCTACTGCTGCTTTCATACATTCAGCAGATTTGAGAACAAATGGAAGAATTAGTTCTCCTGACCCAAATTTATCACCAACCTCTTTCATAGCAGAGAGTAAATCCTCGTTTAGTGTTTTGATTGCACCATCATGAGTAACTTCAGGTGGCGCATTCAAAGAAAGAACCCCATCATGATCTTCAATAATGTCATTTTTGCCTATCTTTTCTGCAATAGCAGAAACTACATCATTTTGTATCCCGTCTTTGAGTCTATTTACAATTCTAAAGTTTGCACGTTTTCCAGCTGGCCATGTTGGATCTACATCTTCTTTTTTAGAAGTATCACTTACTCGTGAACCTGCTTTCTCAAAGTGAATAATTAATTCAGAAAGTGCATTTGGATGAGTATTAAAAATTAAATCTTCAGCAAGTTTTTTTTCTTTTTCATTAATTTCCCCATAAGGAATTATCTCTTTTGCATTTACTATAGCTGTATCAAGTCCATATTTTACTGCGTGATATAAAAATACAGAATTAAGAATTTTTCGAGCATATGGTGCTAGTCCAAAACTAATATTACTTAATCCTAAAGTAGTAAAAGAATTTGGAAATTTTGCTTTGACAAGTTTTATTCCTTCTAAAGTATTTTTTCCTGCATCCAAGAATTCGTCTTCCCCAGTAGCAAGTGTGAATGTAAGAACATCAAAAATAAATTGTTCAATTTTTAATCCGTATTTTTTTCCTGTTTCATAAAGTAATTCTGCAGTTTCAACTTTCTCTTGAGGTGTTTTTGCCATACCTTTCGGTCCAATACATAATGCAATTGCAGGTAAACCATACTTTGCCATAATGGGTGCAAGACGTTCAAATCTACTCCCATTACCTTCAAGATTAATTGAATTAATTATTGGTCGTCCAGGAATTTGTTCCACAGATGCTTCTATTACATCAGGATCTGTCGAATCAATAACTAACGGAGCGTCAATTTCTAAACTTAATTTTTTAACAAGATTTAGCATGAATTGTTTTTCATCAGCTCGTTCAGTAGTTGCAACACAAATATCAAGACAGTGTGCACCGTCTTCTACTTGTGTTCTTGCCAAGTCAATTAATCCATCATAATCATCGTTGAGTACAAGCTGTTTTGCTTTTCTAGAACCTTGTGTATTGATTCTCTCACCAATTATTAGAGGTGGAGGTAATTGCTTCAAATCAACTGCTTTTTGTGCTGAGCTAACTCTAGGGATAGTCAATATGATAAACTCTCCTCAGTTTTTCTAAATACTTAACCCTTGACAGAATAAGCTTTTTCGTCAATTACTTTCCGTAGTACCGCAATATGCTCAGGATTTGTACCACAACAACCCCCAATAATTCGAACTTTTTTGTATTGTTTAAGAAAATCACCTAACAATTCGCCCATCTTTTGAGGAGTCATTTTGTAAACTGCTTGTCCTCCTTGATTCTCAGGCATGCCAGCATTTGGCACCACCAGTAAATTATGTTCATTTTGCTCATCAAGCCATCTAACACTCGGAGTCATTTCAGCTGGTCCAGTAGAACAATTCAAACCAAAAACATCAATTCCCATATCAGATACGGTGGTGTATGCAGCTTGAATATTTGTTCCAAGTAGCATTTTTCCATATTGATCTAAAGTAGTATTTGCGATAATCGGAACTTTTTTTCCAGTTTTCTTCATTGCATTATGACATGCTTCAATTACAAGTTTAACTTCCAAAATATCTTGACTTGTCTCAATTAAAAGAGCATCAACTCCTCCAAGAATCAAACCTTCTGCTTGTAATTCAAATGCATTTCTAATTTCACCTAGAGATTTTTGTCCTAAATCAGGATCGTTTGAGCTTGGAAGATAACCAGATGGGCCCATTGAACCAATTACATATCGAGGTTTGTCAGTATATTCTGAACAAACTTCAATTGCTAGTTGTGCTATTTTTTTATTGAATTCTATTGTTTGATCACCAAAACCATATTCATCTAATTTAATTTTGTTTGAACCAAAAGAATTAGTTTCAATGCAATCAGAACCTGCATCCAAATAATTTTTATGAATTTTTTTTATCCAATCAGGATGAGTGACAACTAAACCATCATTAAACCCATCTTGATTATTTGGAAAATCTTCAGGTTTAGGATTATATTTTTGAATCTCTGTTCCCATCGCCCCATCAAAAAGCAATATTCTATTTTGTAATGCAGTAAGAAACGGTTCTTTTTGTGTCAATTTATTTTTAAAATGTCCAAGTACAGTTTAACTCTTTTGAGAGAAATCCTCAAAGGATAGGGGGTTAATCCGTATATTGAAATTAGGTGAAATGAAGTTTCTAATACATTTATGCAAAACATTCAATTAAATAATCTAGTTCGTAGTGCAACCTTTTTTCAGCATGCAGGGGTCTCTATGATCTTTGTATTCATGCCACTAATTGCAAAAGGAGTCACAAGTTCTATTTTTGAGATTGGTTTGATCATAGCATCATTTAGTTTTGCACAAATTTTATCAGAAATCTATTTCGGTAGACATTCAGATAAGAAAGGAACTAGACTCAAATTTATCAGAATTGGCTTTATTGGATGCGCCATTACCTTTGGCCTGCACTATTTTGCAGATGATATAACATTGCTATTTCTAGTAAGAATTGCTGCAGGTGTTGCAAGTGGCATTATGATTCCAGCTATGATTGCCTATACATATGAGGCAAATATTGAAAAGAAAAGAGCTGCAACTGTTATCTCATTTCATGCATTAGGATGGCTTGCAGGAATTGCAGCCGCAGGTTTTGCAACTGATCTAAAGTTACTATTCATGATGAGTGCTGCATCGTTTGCAATTGGATTAATCTTTACAATTAAGATGCCAAACCCAATTCAAGAAAAAGAAATTGAACCAGGTACAACAAAAAAAGTTATTTCAAAAAATAAATTTCTATTTATATCATTATTACTAAGACATGTTGGAGCTGCTGCTGTATGGACTATATTTCCAATAATGTTAATGGAAAAATTAGGAGCAGAACTGTATCAAGTATCAATTGTATATGTTGCAAATACATTAACTGCATTTATCTTGATGAATTTAATGGCAAGCAAAATAAAAATTTCAAATGTAACTAAATTCAAGATGGGAATAGGGTGTACAGCATTTGTATTTGTAGGATTATCAACAATTACAGAATGGTGGATGGCAATGCCGTTTATGGCACTTGTTGGAGGAACTTGGGCATTTTTATTTATTGGAGGAAACTTTCACCTTATGGATAACAATCCTCGCTCTACATCAACAGGAATATTCAGTTCAACAATATCAATTGCTACAGTAATCGGCCCTTTAATTGGAGGAAGCATTGCATTTGTATTTGACTATATTGCAGTGATGTATTTTGCTATAGCAGTGATCATTGTTGGATTTGTAGTCTCTCTAAAAATAAAAGCTGAAAAGATTAACGAAGTCCCCATCTAGACATTACCTTATTTTCAATTCGCTTAAAGATAATTCCATCAATAACAATACCAATCATCATAATTACTAACATTATTGCAAATACTTGAGAGATATCATTTAGTTGTCGTCCTACATTAAGTAAAAATCCCAATCCTAGAAATGAAAATAGCAATTCTGCTCCAATTACACCTCGCCATGCAAAAGCCCAACCTTGTTTGAAACCTGAAATCAAATGAGGAAATGCTGCAGGAATTAAGACGTACGTGGCTAACTGAGTTCCCTTGGCGCCCATATTTCGTGCAGCCTCAATATAGTGAGGGTTGATGGTTTTCACTCCAGTATATGTAGAGATTGTTATTGCAAACATCGAACTAACTGCAGTGACAAAAATAATTCCACCATCAGTTAATCCAAACCACAGTATAGCTAGTGGGACCCAAGCAACAGAAGGAATTGATTGCAATCCCAATACCAGTGAACCAATAGTTTGATTTACAGTTTCTATTCTAGCCATTAAAATTCCAAGCAACATTCCACCAACTATTGCAATAGTTAATCCAATTAATAGTCGTAAAAGACTAGTTCCGATTCCAAAGAACAAGCTACCATCTGATGCAGTATAAACTAGATCTTCAGCAACTTCATAAGGTGACGGAAAGAGATTATTTGGCCATATACTAGACATTGCAACAAGTTGCCAAATTACAACAATAGCAATATAGAAAATAATTTGTTTAACTAGAGAAGGTTTTTTCATCATACATCACTAATTTTTCTTTACCTCAGGGCGTAATTCAGATAAAATTTCTTGTTGAAGTGGAAATAAATTTTGATCCTCAACTAATCGTGGTCGTTTGTAATCAATGTTAATGACTTTTTTAATTGTGGATGGTCTATTACTAAATACTGCAACTTTAGTTCCAAGTACTGTAGCTTCAGTTACATTATGAGTTACAAATAAAATTGTCTTTTTTGTTTTCTCCCAAATTAATTGCATTTCAACAAGTAGTAAATCTCGTGTTTGTGCATCAAGTGCAGCAAATGGTTCATCCATTAGTAACACATCAGGGTCCATAACAAGTGCTCTAGCTATCGCTACTCTTTGTTTCATTCCAGTTGAAAGTTGGTATGTGTATGAATCAGCAAATTTTGTCAACTGCATCATATCCAAATATCTCTTAGATATTTGAGCACGCTCTTCTTTTGGAATTCCTGCCATTTTTAATCCAAATTCTACGTTATCCTGAACTTTCAACCAAGGAAATAGCGCACCCTCTTGAAATACAATAATTCTTTCAGGGCCAGTTGATGTGACTGGTTTTCCATCAAAGAAAATTTCACCCTCATCAGGAGTTTCCAAACCTGCCACTATTCGTAAAAATGTAGATTTGCCACATCCAGATGGACCAACCAGGCATACAAACTCACCATCTTCAATTTGTAAATTTACACCACCCAATGCTTTGAGACGATGACTATCATGTTTGAAATATTTTACAATATTTTTAGCCTCAAGTTTGGTCATTATTTACTAAAACCTCCTGTAATTGGGAATTTGAATTTTTGTCAAAGAAAAGTCCATCTAAGTCATACCCATGTCTTCCTAGATAACCAAGTGAGTCCGCTCTTTTAGCAATTGTGTTAATTGAGCTTACAATTGGATCTGACGTAATTTCTAAATTAGATAATGATTCATCAATTAATTCAACTGGTAATGATTTACCCATTTCATTTTTCATAAAATCAAAGAAAATAGTTCTAGTTTCTTCTTTATTTGAATTAATCCAATCTGCTGTTTGCTGATGTGCTTCAAGCCATTTCTGTATAATTTCAGGATGTGAGTTTACATATTCTTCTTTAGCAATCAATACTACGGTTGCAAACTTGTTTTCTGGCCAAAGTTCATTTTCATTAAACAATCTTGTTCCACCTAATTGTTGAACCAATATTGTAGCAGTAGGTTCTGGAACCCATGCACCATCAATATCGCCTTTTGCAAATAATATGTAGATATCAGAGTTACCAGTATTCAAAACAATTACAGAACCACCCTTTTCTGCAGGCTTTAATCCATTATCAGAAAGATATGTTCGAAGAGAAATATCTTGTGTGTTTCCAATTTGAGGAGCAGCAATTCTTTTTCCATCAAAATCAGCAACAGATTTAATTTCAGAATTTGGATGAACAATAAAACTAACACCTCCGCTTGCAGCGCCAGATAAAATTTTCACATCATGTTGTTCAGATTTCAAAAACGCATTGATTGCAGGTCCAGGACCAACATATGCAATATCAACAGAACCAGCAAAAATAGATTCAATTACCTGAGGTCCAGAATCAAACAAGATCGGTTGAATATCAGTATCACTTCCAATGTGATTTGAAAAAAATCCTTTTTCAATTCCAACAATTGGTATTGCATGAGATATGTTTGGAAAGTATGCTACTCTAATCTTGTTTTCATGCGTATTTTGATCCTGATTTGCCATAATTCCAACAGAGAACAAAGCCAATACTACCGCACCGATCAAGACATAGAACTGAATTTTCATAAAACAGCGTTATATTCTGGCTGTTAAATAATCATCGAATTTTAGCTCAAGCTAGTTTGAGAATTTTTTGATTTTTTCAGCGTAACACAAAAGATAAATTCCAAATTACGACGGGGAATGTGTTTTATGGCTGAAAAAGGAATTCTTGCATTTTCTGGAGGATTAGACACATCAGTTGTGATAAAATACCTTCAAGAAGAATACAACATGGATGTCATCACAGTAACTGTTGATGTAGGTCAAGGCGATGATCAGAAAAAAATTGAAGCTAAAGCCAAAAAGCTTGGAGTAATAAAACACTACAATATAGATGCCAGAAAAGAATTTGTTGAAAATTTTATTTTTCCGTCAATTAAAGCAAATGCACTTTATCAAAAAAAATATTGCTTAGCAACGGCATTAGCTAGACCATTAATTGCAGAAAAAGTTTTAGAAATTGCAAAAAAAGAAAAAGTAACAGCATTAGCTCATGGTTGCTCAGGTAAAGGAAATGATCAAGTTAGATTTGATATTACATTACGTTCAGGTTCTGATTTACCAATCATTGCACCAATTAGAGATAAAAATTTAGATAGAGTAACTGAATTAGCATTTGCAAAAAAACATGGGATTGAGATTGATTCAGTTGCAAAAAGATTCAGCATTGATCAAAATTTGTGGGGACGTGCAATTGAAGGTGGAGTACTAGAGGATCCATACAATGAACCTCCAGATGATGCATTCATTTGGGTAAAAACAAAAAATTTGCCAGATAAACCAACATATTTGGAGATAAAATTTGAAAAAGGAATACCAGTTGCAGTTGACGGTAAAGTTCTCGAACCAATAAAATTAATCGAATATGTAAATAAAAAAGCAGGAGATGCAGGAGTTGGAATTGTTGATCATATAGAAGACAGAGTTGTCGGAATTAAATCTCGTGAAGTTTATGAAACTCCAGGAGCATTATGTCTTATTGAAGCTCATTCAGATTTAGAAAAAATGGTCCACACAAAACATGAAAATAAATTCAAATCAATTATCGATGATGAATGGGCATACCTTGCCTATTCAGGATTATGGCAAGACCCATTAAAACAGGATCTTGATGCATTCATTCAGGCATCACAAAAACCAGTAT
>Ga0207952_1001244_pt1 | contig 11594 bp, 7 predicted proteins | sample SubbioR12Aug_8Ca_FD_184831 | JGI IMG/M metagenome (GOLD analysis project Ga0207952, IMG submission 184831) | Serpentinite rock and fluid subsurface biosphere microbial communities from McLaughlin Reserve, California, USA - CR12Aug_8Ca (SPAdes) | ecosystem: Environmental > Terrestrial > Deep...
GATCTCGTCCGCGCAGTTCGGCTTCGCGGCGACGACGATCTTGAGCAGCGAGTCCGCGCTGACGATCAGGTCAACATTCGCGGCCTTGTCGCCAGGCATGTTGAGGTTGCCGCGGGTCTGCACCTCACCGCCGAACTCGATGGCGAGCAGCATGAACTGCGCGGCCATGTAATCGCGGCCGAGCGGATTCTGCGCAGTGGACTTGTCCATCACGCTCTTGAAGGCCTCGCGGATTCCCTTCATTCCTTCGTCGGGAGCCTTGGCGGCCACCACCTTGGAGCGGGCGATCATCGCCTTGGCCAGCTCGGATGGCGCCATGGTTTCCACATCGCAGACCGGTCCGGCTGGCGCAGCCGCAGCGGCGGCCGCATTCTGCGCACCCGCTTGGGCGGCGGCAATGGTGGCGAAGGCGAGGAACGCGGGAAGACGATACATGCGGATCATGGCAAATCACCTGATCGGGGGATTGCTCTTAAGAACGCGCGGCACGGTGCCGACGTTCGTGAGGCTGGGGGTGGTGATGGGTTGCAGCCTCGGCCTACGGATACTACCCCGCCAACTGGCGGAATGGGCGGTACAAGACTCGAACTTGTGACCTCCACGATGTCAACGTGGCGCTCTAACCAACTGAGCTAACCGCCCTACGGATCGGCCTTTACGAGGCCAGAGCGGGAAACGGGACTCGAACCCGCGACCCCAACCTTGGCAAGGTTGTGCTCTACCAACTGAGCTATTCCCGCGAACTGCCTTCCGTGCGTTACTCGAGTGCCTACCGTACGACCAAAAGCTCCGGCGATGGAGGCGAGCGGGATCGAACCGCTGACCTCTTGAATGCCATTCAAGCGCTCTCCCAACTGAGCTACGCCCCCCTGCCGGCATTCGCTACTGAATTCGCTGCAAACGGCGACCGTACCGGGCGCCGCTTTCCCTGAACACGGAACCAGGTCAGCCAAACCGACTTAAGCCGACTGTACGCGTCCGACAGGAATCAAAAAAGCTATCCGTCGGTGAGACAGGGGTCAACCCAAGTGTTGGCAAATCCTGCACTTTGCGCTATTTTTTCACTCCTTTTGAAACCCGACCCTGTGGAGGCGGCGCTCCGATGAAAGCCAAAGCTCAACGTCGGAAGCCAACGTCCACCAGGAAGCCCGTGACGACCAAAACGACGTCCAAGAAGTCCACCGCAAAGCCCAAGGCGTCGTCCAAGCCGAAGGTCGTGGCAAAGTCCAAGCCCGCAGCCAAAGGCAAGGTCGCAGCATCCGCGAAGTCCGCATCTTCCAGGCCGACGCCCGCCAAGGCGACGCCGGCGACGAAGCCGGTGGCAGCACGCGCTACCGCGGCGGTTGCATCGGCCCCACCCATCGCATCTACCCAGGCACAAGTGTCCGTTGCATCTGAACCAAAGGCCAAGCGGCGACGCCGCACGGCGCCCGCAGGCATCGCGCCCAGTGAGCCCGAGCGCGACATCCTTGATCAATATCTCTACGAAGTCTCCACGTACCCGCTGCTCAAAGGGCACGAAGAGATCGACATTGCCCGCAAGATTCGCGCGGGCGACGCCGACGCGCTGCAGGAACTGGTCAAGCGCAACCTGCGTTTTGTCATCTCCGTGGCCAAGAAGTACCAGAACCGCGGGCTGCCGCTGATCGACCTGATCGGCGAGGGGAACGTGGGGCTGCTCACGGCCGCGCGGAAATTCGATCCCGACCAGGGCGTGAAGTTCATCTCGTACGCCGTCTGGTGGATTCGGCAGGCGATCCTCTCGTCGCTGGCCCGGCAGGGGCGCACGGTTCGTGTTCCGCTCAACCGAACGGCCGATCTCTCGCGCATCATCAAGGCGTCGGAGATCCTGCGGCAGAAGCTCCGTCGCGAGCCGACGCCGGAAGAACTGGCGCAGCTCACCGGCCTCTCGGTGGACGTTGTGCAATCGCTTGCCGCGCTCAACACCGGCGACGTGCGCCTCGATGCACCGATGGATCCGGATGGCGATCGCTCGCTGATCGAACGCTTCGTGGCCGACGAGATGCCCGACACCGAGGAAGAGGCGATGAACCGCTTCCTCAACGACGAGATCGAGTCGGCGCTCAACACGCTCCCCCCGCGCGACGCGAAAGTGCTCAGGCTCTATTTCGGGCTCGAAGGCGGCCGCGAGCATACGCTCGAAGAAATTGGCTCCATGCTCGGCGTCACCCGAGAGCGGGTTCGCCAACTGCGCGACCGCGCGCTCAAGCGGCTGCGAGAAGGTGAAGTTGGAAGGGCGCTCGGCAGCTTTGCTGCATAACTGCAACGGCGAGTACACAGTACGCCGTAGACTGTAGACTGAATGCGGCAGAAATAGAGACGGGGCCGGCGATCTCAGATCGCCGGCCCCGTTTGTTCATGCCGCAATCGGTCTACGGCGTACTGTCTACCGTCTACTCGCCGTTGCCGTTACGACCCGTCCTTGGTCCATATGAGGATGATTCCGCACCCGCTGTCGAACCCCGCCCAGCGCGGTGGGATGGTCGCCGAGCCGTTGTAGACCTCGATGCCTGCGAGCATCCGCGGGGACGGCAGCATATCCAGGTTGAACGGCGTCGGCATCTTCACGTCATCCACGAACACGACCATTGGGCAGTAACCGCCACCGCCGCTGTTGGCGCCGAGGAGTGATCCGGTCTCGCGCCTGCTCAATGCCAGCTGTTCCGGCATGCCCCCACTCGCCTTGCTGTTGTTCGGGCTGACGTTGACTGTCATAAAGCGCCGTATCAGGTCGGTGGAATACACGGCGTTGCGCTTTCGGATCTCTTCTTCCGTCATGAACTCGCCGCGCCCCGACTTCCGCCGTGCGTCGAACTCGGTCATTCGGAGCGAGATGGAAGGCGTGCTGACGATCGCCGGAGCCAGCGTGGTCAGACCGCGTTCGAGCGTGTAGGAGAGGCGCAGTGTGTCGGCGGCCGCCAGCTCGATAGCCACGGATACCGGCGTGTAGCCGCCGCGCCTGACGACCAACACGTAGGACCCGGCGGGCACGCTGTTCATCCGGAAGCGCCCGTTTGGCCCGGTGTTCACTTTCACGTTGGTGGCGAGGATTTTGATTTCGGCGCCGAAGATCGGGTTCAACGCAGTATCGCTAATGAAGCCGTCGATGGTCCCGGTCCCGGCTCGGCGTGCCTGCACCGAGTCACGTGCCGACGCACCGGGAAGTCCGCGACGCGCCACCTGCGCCTCTGCGGAGGTAATCAGCAGTCCGCTGGCCAACACGGCTGCGATGGGAAGGCGACGGAACCGGAGGGAGTTGTTCACACCTGTAATAAAGCGAAAGGGCGGGCGCCGTTCCATCCGGCGCCCGCCCTTCCCGCTACTCTGAACCCTGAACTTCCAACCCTGAACTGTCCTTACGGTGCGCAGTTATTCTGCCCGTTCGGTCCGAGGAGGGCTCCCGTCGCCTTGGCGCGAACGAGGCACTCACCCTGAGGAATGGGAATCACCTTGGCCACGAAGTTCTTGTTCGGGCCTGCGGCGATGTCGAGCGGCAGCGTGTTCAGCCGGTTGTACCGGCGGGCATCAATCCACCGATGCCCCTCGAGATAGAGCGAGTAGCGCTTCTCGTAGAGAATGCCGGTCAGGATGTCGGCATCGGACGATGCAGCCGTCAACGTCGACGCCGGCAGGCCGCCGGAGTTGATGCGGACCTGGTTGAGGTCAGCAATGGCGCCGGCCTTATCACCCGTCGCGAGGCGAGCTTCGGCGCGGAGCAGGATCAGCTCCTCGTTGCGAATCACGCCCATCGGCGAGGTGTTGGTGAGATACAGGTTTGGCCCGAGTGTGGACGCCGCGCTCGTTGGACCGTCGGCCGTGACCGGACCCGTACGCGACGGGAGCCCTTCGCGGATCTTCAGCAGGTAGCGGGCATCCCTCGACCCGTCTGCCTTGAGCTGCGCGTCTGCCTGCATCGTCTGGTGGGCGTACAGCGTGGTGCTCGTCGCCAGCGTCAGGCCGTTGGTGGCATCCCCAGCTGCCGTCGAGAAGATCTGGTACACGCCGGCATCCAACTGTGCCCGCGTGGTGGCACTCGCGTTCAGAAACGACGCGGCCAGAGCCGAAAGTGCGCTCTGCCAAGCCGTCGCGCCGCCGCCTGCCGTGGCATAGTACGCGCTCGCCCGGGCCTTGAGCGCCCGGTTGAACTGCGCGAACGTGGCTGGCGTGTTGAATCCCGCCAGGCCCGCGTGCAGTGTGAACGGGAACGCTGCGCCACCGGCCTGAAGGTTGGTCAGGCCCGCGTCGAGCGTCCCGAGGATGAACTTGTACGCCGAGTCACGCGTGACGAACGGTGCCAGGTCCGTCGCTTCTTCCTTGATCTCCGTGATCATGCCGATCGTGTCCCGCGTGGCGATCACCTGCAGCGCCGCGAAGGCCTCGATCGTCTGGGCGAAGCCGAGCGCCGCCGACTTCTGCGCAGCCGTGAGGGTCGTGTTCCCGTCTATCGTCCGCTTGAAGTTGAAGACGTCGCGCATGGTGTTGTACTGCCCGCCCCACTGGCCCGTCACGAAGCCCGACGGATCAAGCTTCTGCTGACCGGCCACCGAAATGCCGATCAGATAGTGGGTGGTGTTGCGGCCTTCGGTGGGCGTGTACGTGTACGACTCACGCCCGAGAATGCCCACCTGCTGTGGGAACCCCGTGGTATTGGCACGGAAGTCGGACAGCAGGCCAGTGGCCAGCAGCTGCACGGCCAGTGGATCGCCGGACGCGCCCGCTACCGTCGCGCTGTTAGGGTTGGTGATGTTGAGGTCATCCGTCTTGCAGGCCCCGAGAGCGGCCACGGCAAGCAGAACGCCGGCGGTGCGAATACGCATGGAAACTTTTCTCCGATTGGCGCCAGGGCGCATGAAGGTCTGATCGTTCATGGCCTAGTAGCCCAGGTCGATGCTGAGGAAGAACTGACGGCTCGGCGGGTAGGGCCCGAGGTCAATGAATCGGCTGAAGTTCGAGTTGCCGAAGTTGTTGAACTCCGGGTCCGAGCCCCAGTAATCCGAGATCATCAGGAGATTGCGGCCCTGGAAGCTGATCCGCATTTCGCGGGCCTTCGCCAGGTTGGCCCAGCTCCGCGGTGCGTCGTACGTGACGCTGAGTTCGCGAAGCTTCACATAGGTGCCCTCGTCGATGTACGTCGAGATGTCACCCTTGTTGAACGTCGCATAACGGAACGCGCCAAGCGTCTGCGCCGGGTCCGGTGATGCATCGTCATAGTCACGCGAGTTGCCGCCCTCGTCGAAGAGGTTCTTGGTCATCGTCGAGGTGTGGCCGCCATTCCGCCAGTCGAGGAGTGCGGTGAAGTTGAACCGCTTCCAGGTCACCGTGTTCAGGAACTGCGTGGTGTGGCGCGGAGCGGCGTCGGCAATGATCGAGTCGCGCACGACGCTTCCGGCAATGGTTTCCAGCGGGCCGATCTTGCGGCAGGGCTGGCCGTCCGAGCCCGTGCCCTGCGTGAACACGCCATTTACGGTGGTGTTCAGGCAGCTGTAGCGCTGGTTGCCCCAGATGAGCGACGAGGTGGTGCCCTCGACGCCGCGGTTCCGGCCATACGAGCTACCGAAGCCACCGATGTTGAACGCTGGCACGCCAAGCTTGTCCATCGTCTGCCTGGTGGCCTGGTACGTGGTCTTGAACGTCCACTCCAGGTCGCGACGGCTGATCGGCACGATCGTGATGCCGGTCTCAAAGCCGTTCGTCGACATCTGGCCTGCATTCACCTGCTGCGAGGCCAGGCCCGAGCTCGCGGGAAGCGGGAAGTTCACGAGCAGGTCCTTGATCTTTCGCTCGTACTTCGTGATTTCGAAGCCGATGCGCTGGTTCCACGCGGAACCGTCAATGCCGAACTCGAGCTCGTTCATGACTTCCGGCTTCACCTTCGGGTTGCCGAGGACGGTTGCAGCCACCAGCGAGCTCTGCCCGCCAATGATGCCGCCCGACGCAATGAGCACGTCGCGGCCGCCGTAGTTCGGGCGGTTGCCCGACTGGCCCCACGCTGCGCGCACCTTCACCTCATCCAATCGGTCCGTGAAGCGCGAGAGCGGATTGCCAAGCCGATAGCTGGCTGAGGCCTTGGGGTACGTGTAGTACTTCTCGCGGTCGCCATTGGCGGTGCCGCGGTCATTCCGGAAGCCCGCCGAGACGGCAAGCTTCTCGTCGAAGAACAGCAGCTGCTCATTCATGTACACCGACTGGTCGCGGAATTCCTGAATGCCGTGGCCAGCGACGAGATCCTGGCCGCCAATCGCCAGCCGGCGCGTGGGCAGGATGCCGCGTGAGCGGATGTTGTAGTTCTGGATGTACTGCGTCTCGTACGTACCGCCGACGGAGGTCTGCGCCGAGTTCCAGAAATTCCACGACGGCGAATAGGTCCACACCGCGTTCACACTCTGGTTGATGAACCGGCTGGTCGTCGTCAGGATCTGCGAGGTGCCGAGGAAACCGTCGGCCGGCTCGAACTGCAGGAAGCCCGGCGTGTACTGGGTGCCTTCGAACTGGAATCGGTCCACGCCGCCGATGTATGACAGCTGCACCGTGTTGTTCGAGTTGGTCAGGAGCGAGTAGCCCACCCGGACGTTGCCGGTCTGACGCCACGTGTCCTCGTTGTTCGTCATGTTCTCGAGCAGGTCAAACGGGTTCGACGCCGCGGTGCCGCCACCGTTCATGAACATCTTGATGTAGCGGCCTGGGCCTGTCCGCTCCGTGATGTCGTAAATGGCCGGGGCATAACCAAAGGCATACACCGGGCTGGTGCCGGAGTTGTCGTTGCCGCCGATGCCGTTCTGTGCAAAGCTGTGCGTGACGTCCACACCACCCGAGACGGTCAGCTTGTCGCCAATCGTCTGGTCGATGTTCATTCGGCCCGAGGTGCGGCGCGCGCCAGTGTTGTACAGCGTTCCCTTCGACTGGCGGTCGTTGATGCCAGCGTAGAAGCGCGTGTTTCCTGCGCCGCCCGAGGCCGAGAGCACGGTCTCGTACGACGGGTCTTTCGTGCCGTACAACTGCTTCTGCCAATCGTACCAGTCGCACACCGGCGTGCAGTTGGCGCGAGCGACGGAATCCGCCTGCGTGCTGCCACCGAGCCACTCCTCCACGTCTCCGTAGCTCTGGAACTTGCGCGAACCCACCAGCCGCGTGACCTGCTGCGTGCCCGCACGTTGCGTGACGTTGAAGCGAGTCTGGCCCACCTTGCCGCGCTTCGTGGTGATCACCACCACGCCGTTCGTCGCGCGCGAGCCGTAGATGGCCGTGGCGGCCGCCGACTTGAGCACTTCGATGCTCTCAACGTCGTTCGGATTGAGGTCGGCAAGACGATTCACCGTCTGGTCTTGCGTCGACGCCGTTGAGCCCGACGACCGGGAGATCGCCGCGAGACCGCCGGCGACCGACTGGTTGGAGACCATGACGCCGTCGATCACGTAGAGCGGATCGCCCTGGCCGAGGATCGAGGTGGCGCCGCGGATCTGAATCTGCATGCCGCCGCCAGGCGTGCCCGAGTTCTCGAAGATCTGGGCGCCGGTCACCTTGCCAGCGAGGTTACCCTCGACCGACTTGGCGGGCGCCTTGATGAGCTCTTCCGCGGTGACCGACGCAATCGCGGTCGCCGCGTTGCGCTTGTCCACCGTCGTCGCCTGACCGGTCACAGTCACGCCTTCGAGCTGGAGCACGTCCTTGACCAGGACGAAATCCTGCGTTGCGCCGGTCACACGCACCGACTGGCGCTTGTACCCGATGGCGCGCACCAGGATCGATGCGTCGCCGGCGGGCACGCGCAGGCGGTACTCACCGGCCGTGTTGGTGCGAACGCCTGCCGGTTGCCCGACGAGGCTGACAATGGCTTCACCAATTGGCGCGCCGCCTTCGGCGGCCGTCACCTTGCCCGTAATTTCGCGGCCTTGAGCGCTCGCGAGAAACGGGGTGGCCGCAACTATGAGTGCGACCGCAAACGAAACAATCCTGCGCACGGAAATGCCTCCAGAGTGTGTGGGTGGGCCCACAGCGCCACATTTTTGTGATGCATATGGCACTGCGACCTGCCTCAGGAATCACAGCGAATGTCCGGTAGCGCAACGCCTATGTCAAGGCACAGTCACAAGTTGGACCACGCCAACCCGACACGTTGTGTCCCCTTAACGGTGACGGCGGCCTGCTGTGCGGGGTACCCGGCCGGGCCAAGTAGCTTCCTTCATATATTCTGTAGTTCCGGCGGCTGAGTTTGCCGGATCCGCCCTCAATCCGAATGATCCTCCTCCAAAACGTTCACAAAGCGTTTGGCACGAAGCAGGTTCTCACCGGCTTTACGCTCGAGGTGCGCGAGGGTGATATCGCCGTGCTCCTCGGCTACTCCGGCACGGGGAAGAGCGTGGCCATCAAGCACATCGTCGGGCTGCTTGAGCCCGATGAGGGCACGGTGTTTGTTGATGGGAAGGAAGTGCCCAAGCTCTCGCGCAAGGAACTGTACGAGCTGCGGTCGCACATTGGATACGTCTTCCAATTCGCGGCGCTGTTTGATTCGCTGACCGTTGGCGAGAACGTGGCGATGGGGCTGCGCAAGCAGGGCAAACTCACCGAGCCGCAGTTGCAGGAGCGCGTGCACGAGGCGCTGGACCTCGTGGACCTCCCCGACGCCGCGCCGATGATGCCAAGCGACCTCTCGGGCGGGATGCGCAAGCGCGTGGGCATTGCTCGCTCGATTGCGCTTCGCCCTAAATACCTGCTCTACGACGAGCCGACCACCGGCCTCGACCCGGTCACCGCTGCCGTGATTGACGAGTTGATGCAGCGGATGCAAAAGCAACTGGGTGTGACCAGCATCGTGATCACGCACGACCTTCGGACGGCGTGGACGATCGGAACGCGCATCGCAATGCTGTATGACGGACGGGTACGCCAGGTGGGGACACCGGACGAGATCCGCCATACCACGGATCCGGTCGTGCGGCAGTTCATTGAAGGGAAGGCGACCCCGGTTGGCGATTCACCAACGCCTTGACTCGCCGATGAGCCCCCGCCCGCGCGTTCGCCGCGAGACGTCCGCCGGCGGCGTGGTTTTTCGCCGCGATGGGGATCGCACGCTGGTGCTGCTCATTCGCGACGGTCACCGGAACTGGGGATTCCCCAAGGGCCATCTCGAGCGCGGCGAAGCACCGGAAGCCGCCGCGCTGCGCGAAGTCCGTGAGGAGACAGGGCTGAGTTCCCTCAAGGTCGTCGCGCCGGTGGACACCATTGCGTGGACCTTCCGGTTTCGCGGCAAGCGCATCCATAAGACCTGCCATTTCTTTGCGCTCGCCACCGCCGAGGCCGCGACAACACCGCAGCGCGCCGAGGGGATCACCGCCTGCCGTTGGGTGACCTTCGAGCAGGGGGCACGCCTGCTCACGCACAACAATGCGCGGACGATTCTGGCAGCGGCGCGGCCCGCCATCGAAGCGTTTCCCACGCCCGCAGCAGGGTAGGCCACGTGGTGAACACCCGGAGCGGCATGGGCGTGTTGGGTGGTCCGACCGTTGCGGCGTTTGCGCCCCGCGATCGTACGCGCGAGCTGCTCAAGCGGGCATTTCCGCGCCGCCACGGACAGGTGCTGCTCTGCAAGACCTCCGCCGAGTGGACGAAGCTCTTCTCCAAAACACTTGTCGACATTGCGGTGGTGGACGTCGGCTCGCCAACGGATGACACCTGGGTCGCGGCCGCACTCGCCCGCGAGTTTCCGAGCACACCGTTCTTCGGCGTTTCAGGACTTCGGGTTGCCGATGCGCCGGCAATTGCGCGTTGCGCCTGGCTGGATTTCGTTGACGTGCTCGCCGATGGCGTGGACGACGGGGCGATGCGCGAGCTGATGACTCCGCACGGCTTCACAAGCCGGTTTTCCGCAGCGCTCGCTCCGGCGGCGGAGTCGCTCGGTCTCGCGCTGCCCGTGCAGCGGCGGGCCTGGACGTGGATCGTGGGCCGGGCCGGTCGCCCCGTGCGCACCGACTTGTTGGCGAAGGAACTCGGGGTCACGCGCGAGCACTTGAGCCGAAGTTTTGCGACGGCGGGTGCGCCGAACCTGAAGCGCATCATCGACCTCGTTCGGGTGATCGCTTCGGCAGAACTTTCGAAATGCCCAGGCTACGATGCCGCTGACGTTGCCCGAGTCCTCGACTTTGCCTCCCCCTCGCACCTCGCAACCACGGCGCAGCGGGTCTGCGGCACGCGGTCCGCGTCCCTCGCGCGGCTGCGGACAGGCGACATCATCGAGCGCTTTCTCCAGGGGCGCGGCCGGAGCCGCCGCTGATCGCATCGCCCTAGCGGGAACGCAGCGGATTCGCGACTCTTGAAGCTTGCGCAGAACGGGGCTTGTGATATTTTTCACAAGCACGATTTGACCGTCCAGACCCCACTCAGGTACCTGATCCAATACCATGGCTTCGTCGACCTCGCTCCGCCCCGGTGAAATCAAGGACATTCTGCTTCGGGAGATCGAAGCCGCCGACCTGAAATCCCTCGATGTTGAAGAGGTGGGAACGGTCCTTGAAGTGAAGGACGGCATCGCCCGCATCTACGGCCTCCAAAAGGCCATGGCCGGCGAAATGCTCGAAGTCACGAGCTCCGAGACGGGCGCCAAGATCACCGCACTCGCGCTCAACCTCGAAGAAGACAACATCGGCGCCGTCATCCTCGGCGACTATCTGCAGCTGAAGGAAGGCGACGAAGTCCGCCGCACTGCCCGCGTGCTCGAAGTACCGGTCGGTCCGGAGATGATTGGCCGTGTGGTGGATCCCCTCGGGCGTCCGATTGACGGGCTTGGCCCGATCAACGCCAAGCTCACCCGCAAGGTGGAGAGCGAGGCGCCGGGCATCATTGTGCGTCAGCCCGTCAAGGAGCCGCTCCAGACGGGCATCAAGGCCATCGACTCGATGATTCCGATCGGTCGCGGCCAGCGCGAGCTCATCATTGGCGACCGTGGCACCGGCAAGACAGCGATCGCAGTAGACACGATCATCAATCAGAAGGGCACCGGCGTCATCTGCGTCTACGTCGCGATTGGCCAGAAGGCGTCGACCGTGGCCAGCGTGGTGGAACGTCTCAAGGCCACCGGCGCGATGGAGTTCACCATTGTCGTCGCCGCCACGGCCTCCGACCCGGCTCCGATGCAGTACATCGCGCCCTACTCGGGCGCGGCGATGGCCGAGTATTTCATGTACAACGAGGGCAAGGCCACGCTCGCGGTGTACGACGACCTTTCCAAGCAGGCAGCTGCCTATCGCCAGCTCTCGCTGGTTCTCCGCCGCCCGCCGGGTCGAGAAGCCTTCCCGGGCGACGTCTTCTATCTCCACTCACGTCTCCTCGAGCGCGCGGCAAAGCTGTCGGAAGACCCGAAGGTCGTGGATGGCAAGACCATCCTGAAGCCCGGCGGCTCGATGACCGCGCTTCCCGTGATCGAAACGCAGGCCGGTGACGTCTCGGCGTACATCCCGACGAACGTGATCTCGATCACCGACGGACAGATCTTCCTCGAAGGCGACCTGTTCTACTCCGGCGTGCGTCCGGCCGTGAACGTCGGTATCTCCGTGTCGCGCGTGGGTGGCGCGGCTCAGACC
>Ga0207952_1001245_pt1 | contig 11590 bp, 14 predicted proteins | sample SubbioR12Aug_8Ca_FD_184831 | JGI IMG/M metagenome (GOLD analysis project Ga0207952, IMG submission 184831) | Serpentinite rock and fluid subsurface biosphere microbial communities from McLaughlin Reserve, California, USA - CR12Aug_8Ca (SPAdes) | ecosystem: Environmental > Terrestrial > Deep...
CCGGGCTGGCCGACTGTTTCCTGATTCCGCAGGTGTTCAACGCCGAGCGTTTTCAGGTCGATCTGGCGCCGTATCCGACGATCCTCCGGATCAACCGTGCCTGCGCCGTGCTGCAGGATTTTTCCGCAGCGCACCCGGCGCAGCAGCCGGATGCGGAGTAAACAGCCGGCATGATTGAAAAAGGGCAACTTGTGGTTGCCCCTTTTTCATGGTGCATCGCGTTGGGCCGCCAGTCAGAGAAATCCCATCCCGAGCTTCCAGAACAGGGCGGCAATCAGGCCGGAGGCCGGGATGGTCAGCACCCAGGCGACCACCAGATTCAGGGTGATTCCCCAGCGCACGGCCTTGACGTCCTGCGCGGTGCCGACGCCGACGATGGCGCCGGTAATCGTATGCGTCGTCGAGACCGGGATGCCGCCGAGCGTCGCCAGTCCGAGGCTGATCGCGCCGCCCATCGAGGCGCATGAGCCGCTGACCGAATCGAGCTTGGTGATTTTGGTGCCCATCGTCTTGACGATGCGCCAGCCGCCGAGATAGGTGCCCCAGGCGATGGCAAAGTAGCAGGAATAGACGACCCAGTTCGGCAGGGTGTGGACGTCCGTGGTGGCCGCGCCGGCGCTGATCATCAGCAGCCAGATGATGCCGATGGTTTTCTGCGCGTCGTTGCCGCCGTGCCCCAGGCTGTAGGCGGCAGCGGCAACCAGCTGCGCATGATTGAACCAGCGTCCGGCCTGGCGCGGCGAGTGGTGTCGGAAAATCCAGGCGACGAGTACCATCAGCAACCCGCCGATCAGGAAACCGACGAGCGGCGAGATGATGATGAAGACGAGGATCTTGCCGAATCCGCTCCAGACGATCGGCGCGATGCCGCCGGCCTTGACCACCGTGGCGCCGACCAGGCCGCCGATCAGGGCGTGCGACGACGACGAGGGAATTCCGTAGTACCAGGTGATGATGTTCCAGACCAGTGCGCCGCACAAGGCGCCGAAAATCACGTAGTGATCGACGAAACCCGGGTCGACGGTGCCTTTGCCGATCGTCGCGGCCACTTTCAGCTGGAATACCCAGAGCGCGGCGAAGTTGAAAAAGGCGGCGAACATCACCGCCTGCTTCGGGGTCAGGGCACCGGTCGCAACGATGGTGGAAATGGAGTTCGCGCCGTCATGAAACCCGTTCATGAAATCGAATGCCAGCGCAATCGCGATGAGCAGCGCCAGTACCCAGACGCTGATGGTCAAACCTTCCATGGTGCTGCCTTTCAGGAATTCTCGATGAGGATTTCTTCAATCGTTTTTGCCGCTTCTTCGCAGTAATCGAGAACGGCTTCCTGAAGGAAATAGAACTCGCGCATCTTCATCGCCATCCAGACGTCGCCGCCGTCCTGGAACAGCTTGGCGATCGCCTTGCGCAGCACCTTGTCGGCGCGGCTTTCGATCTGGTCGATCTCCTTGCACAGGTCGATCGTCTCCTGGCTGCGTTTCTTGTCGGCCAGCGTGATGACGGCGCGGTTCAGGCGCATGCAGGCGTCGGCGCTCAATGACGCCATCTCGCGCGACTCCGGGGTCGAATCCTTGATGTGGTACATGGCGACGGCGTTGGCGACGTCCTGCAGGGTATCGAGGACGTTGTCGAGGTCGAGCGTCAGGGTGTGAATCTGGTCGCGGTTGATCGGCGTGGTGAAGGAATTGTGCAGCAGCGTGATCAGGTCGCCCTTGATCTTGTCGGCGCTCTTTTCGTTCAGATTGACTTCCTCGACCAGCGCGCTGACGTCGTCCTTGCTGCCGCCGAGGTTGTTGACCAGGCGCAGTGCGGCGTTGGCTCCGGCGACGACGCGGTCGGAATGGGCGGCGAGAAGATCGAAGAATTCCCGGCGTTGCGGCATCAGGTTGCTGAACATAAGTGCGTCCGTTGGTTATTTGCGCAGGCGACATGATAGTGGAACTTGCTCATTACTCGGTCATAAATGGATTGTTGGCGCCATTTCGCTTGCCTGAAGGAAGCGCTGCAATGCCTCGGTGATGCGCTGCGGCTGCTCGTTCATCATGGCGTGGCCGCAATCGGGAATTTCGGCGCGCGTGACCTTGCCGAGCGCCGCCTGCAGGGGCTGAACGTTGCGCGCCGGCGTCATCCGGTCGCGCCGCGCAACCACCAGCAGGGTCGGGCAGCTCACGTCCGCAGCGGCCTCCAGCCCGTGCTGGTAGCGATTGCAGTTGTCGAGGTCGAGGGCGAGAACGCCGGGCGGGCTGCGCCGCATGATCGCCAGGGTCGCGCCGGGCCCCCAGACGCCGTGCCCGCCGCTGCCGGTCAGGTAGAACTGCGGCGTATGCGAAAACTTCATGATCATCCGGCAGGCGCTGTCCGGGTTTTTCTGCGCCGTGCCTAGCAGGGCGTCGGAAACCGGCATCGGCGCCGATGCGCCGAGCAGTGCCAGCCGGCTCACCCGCTGCGGCTGGCGCGCGGCGGCTTCGAGGGCGATCAGCGACCCCATCGAATGGCCGACCAGCACGGCGTTGCGTACTCCCGCTGCGTCGAGCAGGGCAATGATCCAGTCGGCCAGCGCCTCGATGCTGCGCAAGGGTTCGCCGCGCGACTGGCCGTGTCCCGGCAGGTCGGGAACGAGCACCGCGTAGCCCGCGCTGGCCAGTCCGCGCGCAATCTTCTGCCAGACGTCACTGTCGTTGGCGGCGCCGTGGATGAGGACGATGGTCGGTGTGCTTGCAGGGGCGGGGTTGAAGGGCTGGTCACCGGTGGTGACGTGGCAAGGATGGCCGTCTACGGTCAGTTGCATATTCCGGGTTTCGTTAAGTGTTGACGAGGTGCGTCGGGATCAGGCCGGGATGTCCGGGACCAGCATGCGTTCGAGCTGGCTGATTCGATCCTTGAGCAGGAGCTTGCGTTTTTTCAGGCGCCGGATCAGCAGCTGATCGGGCGGTGGATTGAGCGTCAGATGGTCGATCACCAGATCGAGGTCGCGATGTTCGACCAGCATTTCGTGCAGGTTGGCACGGGTGTCGGAAATTTCTTCATCGGTCAAGGTCATCTTGTTCTTCCTTGCGGTGCGTATGCCTTGCGCCGGATCAGCGCGTCAGTGCCTGCAATCCCCATAGTGCCAGCATGCCGAAGACGACCGTCCACAACGTGCTGCGCGTACGCCAGGCGATCAGCGCGGCAAAGATGGCTGCCGCCAGGCGGGGGAAATCAAGGGTAATGGTAGGCGCGCCACCGGCAAAAAACAACGATGGCGTAATGATCGCGGTCATCACGGCCGGCGGCACATAGCGCAGGGCGCGCTTCAGCCGGTCGGGCAGCTCCAGGCGCGCGAGCAGGGCGATCGGGGTAAAGCGGATGGCGAAGGTGAGCAGGCCGATGCCGATCGTCATCGACCAGATGATGAGTTCGACCGGTATCCCCGGGCTGGCCGGGTTCATCTGGCCCGCCGCAGTTTCTCGGCCGTCAGGCCGGCGGCAATGCCGATCAGCGCAGCCGCGATGAGGTTGAGCTTGAGCGGGAGAATCAGCAGCACCGAGGCGACGCCGCCGACCGTTGCGGCGATCAGCATGGCGCGGTCGGAAAGCAGCGGCACGACCATGGCGATGAAGGTCAGCGGCACGATGAAATCAAGCGACCAGCTGGGCGGCACCAGGCTGCCGAGCAGGATGCCGGTAATCGTCGCCACTTGCCAGCAGGCCCAGATCGCGCCGGCCAGGCCGAAATAGAACCAGTGCAGATGTTTGCCCTGGTTTTCTTCGGCGTAGCGAACAATGCTCAGGGCGTAGGCCTGGTCGGTGATCAGGTAGGCGAACAATGCCTTCCAGCGCCCTTTGAGCGGACGGAAGTGGGGGGCGAGCGAAGCGCTGTACATCATGAAACGCAGATTGACGACGGCCGCCGTGGCAATGATGACGAGCAGGGGAGCGCCGTTGGCGAACAGCTGCGTTGCCGCGATCTGCGCCGAGCCGGCAAAGACCACGCAGCTCATGGCAAACGCCTGCCACGGTGTCAGTCCGGCGGCAATGGCCGCTGCGCCGCAGACCATGCCGAACGGGACGATGCTCATCAGCATCGGGCCAAAGGCGCGGCAGCCGGCAAAAAATTCAACGCGCGGAGTCGAGACTTGTGGCATCGAGGAAGTTTACGAATAGAATAGAGGCTGGAATTGTAACCCTTGCTAACCGTTGGAGGAGGCAGATGCTCTATCACGTCGTTGTTTCGTTTGGTAAGGAGAAAGACTATGAATACAAGATCTCCGATGCCGAACTTGCTGGGGGAAGCGCTGAAGAGGCGCGCCGTTGGTTTGACAAGGAATTCACCGATCTTGAATGCGAACCGACCAATCCGATGGGAAAGGTGCTGATCATCGACAAGATTCTGAACGTTGCCCGTTACGGCGGCGAACAGCGTTTTATCGATGGCAAGGCCTGGGCCACCCAGTTTGCACGTTACACGGCGCTGGCGCTGGGGCGTGACACGGTTCGGGTTGACGTCGCGGCATTCAATATCGGTTACTGATCCTGTCTGGTTTTCGCGACGGCGCAGGCTGATGCCTGCGCCGTTTTTCGTTCACTGGCAATGTTCTTTCCACTTCGCCATCCAGGTGTAAATCAGCTTTCCTGAAACCGTCTCCGCATTAATTGCCAAGCATCTGTATCTAAACGGTTTATCGTTTTGGCACGATTCTTGTTAAAGAACTACGCAATTATTGGTTCGCGCCGCACGGCGTGACGGTGTCAACCTCCCGACCAGTCGTCGGGCGAATGGAGAGAGGGTCATAAAATGGCGAATACCAGTCTGCTCGAGCTGGAAGGTGATGACGGCATCCAGGCCGCATGCAAGCGGCTGAGCATGTCAAAACGGGAGTTTCTGCAGTTCTGTGCCGCCATGTCGGCGACGCTGGGCTTGCCGCAAGGCGCCGAGGCGGCAATGGCCAAGGCGGTAGCGGCCAAGCAGCGCCCCTCCGTGATCTGGCTGCACTTTCAGGAATGCACTGGCTGTACCGAATCGATGCTGCGTGCCGAGCATCCGACGCTGGAAAAGCTGATCCTCGACGTCATTTCCCTTGATTATCATGAAACGCTTTTCGTCGCTGCCGGCCATCAGGCTGAAGCCGCGCGCAAAAAGGCGATGCTCGACCACAAGGGCAAATATCTTCTGGTCATCGAAGGCGCGATTCCGACGAAGGATGGCGGCATCTACTGCAAGATCGGCGGCAAGACGGCGATCGAACTGACCAAGGAATGCGCGGCCGACGCCGCTGCGGTGATCGCCATCGGTTCCTGCGCCAGCTGGGGTGGCATGCCGTCGACCGACCCCAACCCGACCGGTGCGTCCGGCGTCGCGGCGGTGCTCGGCAAGCCGGTCGTTACCATCCCCGGTTGCCCACCGAACCCGTACAACTTCCTCTCGACCGTGGTGCACTTCCTGACCTTCGGTTCGCTGCCGGCGGTCGATCATCTCGGCCGTCCGAAGTTTGCCTATTCGCGCCTCGTGCATGAAAACTGCGAACGCCGTGCGCACTTCGATGCCGGCCGCTTCGCCATGGATTTCGGCGACGAAGGCCACCGCAAGGGCTACTGCCTGTACAAACTCGGCTGCAAGGGACCGGAAACCTACGCCAACTGCCCGACCATCCTGTTCGGCGACGCCGGCGGCGGCACCTGGCCGGTCGGCTGCGGCCACCCGTGCATCGGCTGTACCGAGCAGGGCGTCGGCTTCCAGAAGCCGATCCACGCGCTGGCCAAGATGAAGAACATCGAGCCGCCGCTGCAGTACGCGCGCATCGTCGAAGAGAAGGGCACCGGGGCAACGATCGGTTCGGCCGCCGTGCTGGCCGCAGTGGCCGGCGCCGCGGCGGGTGCCGGCGCGATGGTGGCAAAGAATCTCGGCCTTTCGCACCAGGCTGAAGAGGCGGAGAAAGCCAGGGAAAGCGAACGATCCGGCGAGAAAGCAGGGGTGTGACATGCAAGCCGACGAAAATTCACGTCGCAAATTCCTGAAAGGCTGTGCCGCCGCCGGCGGTGCAGCAGTGGCGGCAACGGCGGTCACAACGACGGTTCAGGCGCGCGAGACACGCAGCCGCCCGCCCGAGGCGCTCGGCCTGCTTTACGACGCCACGTTGTGCATCGGCTGCAAGGCCTGCGTCGCCGCGTGCAAACAGGTGAACGAAAATCCGGCGGAGTTCTCGACGGTCGATCAGCTGTGGGATACGCCGCTCGATACCAGCGGCCGTACCTTCAACCTGATCAAGATGTACCGCAACGGCACGATGGAAACGAAGGACGCCGAGACCAACGGTTATGCCTTCATGAAGACCTCGTGCATGCACTGTGCCGACCCGTCCTGCGTCTCGGCCTGCCCGGTCTCGGCGATGACCAAGGATGCGAAGACCGGTGTCGTCGGCTACAGCGCCGACGCCTGCATCGGCTGCCGCTACTGTGTTGCCGCCTGCCCGTTCGGCATTCCAAAGTTCCAGTACGACTCGCCGACCGGCAAGATCGGCAAGTGCGAGTTGTGCCGTCATCGTACCAAGGACGGTCACTATTCGGCCTGCGCCGAAGTCTGTCCGACCGGTGCCACGCTCTACGGCAAGACCAGCGATCTGCTGGCCGAAGCCAAACGTCGCCTGGCCTTGAAACCGGGCAGCGTGACCAGCTATCCGCGCGGCAATATCAGCGGCGGCGTCGATCAGGCCTACGAAGGCTACGTCGGCACCTACAAGCAGCACGTCTATGGCGAAACCGAATACGGCGGCACGCAGGTGCTCAAGCTGTCGGCCGTCGAATTCGAGAAGGTCGGCATGCCGAACTTGCCGCCCGAGGCCGCGGCAGCACATTCCGAGAACATTCAGCACGCGCTTTACGGCGGCTTGATCATGCCGTTTGCCGTACTCGGTGCGATGACCTTCGTCGCCCGGCGCAACGTTCATCACGACGACGGCGCCGGTGACAACGATGGCTCGCACAAAGGGGAGAAATAATCATGGCCGCTAGCCAACACGCCCCCGCACCGGTCGGTGGCAATCTGTTCAATGCCGTGACGATGGTCAGCGGCGTGCTGATTACCGTGATGCTCGCCGTGCTGATCACGCGTTTCATCTTCGGCCTCGGCGCGGTGACCAGCCTCAACGATGGCTACCCGTTCGGCATCTGGGTCGTCGTCGATGTGGTGATCGGCTCGGCCTTCGCCTGCGGCGGCTTCTCTGTCGCCATGCTGGTCTATATCTTCAACAAGGGCGAGTATCACCCGCTGGTCCGGCCGGCCTTGCTGGCCAGCCTGTTCGGCTACACGCTGGCCGGTATCGGTGTCCTCTTCGACCTTGGCCGCTGGTGGAACTTCTGGCACATTTTCGCGCCGGGTTACGCCAACCCCAATTCGGTGATGTTCGAAATTGCGGTCTGTATCACGGCTTATATCGTCGTCATGTGGCTTGAGTTTTCGCCGGTCTTCTTCGAGAAGTGGGGAATGAAGGACGCCAAGCGCAAGCTGAACAAGGTGCTGTTCTTCCTGGTTGCGCTCGGCACCGTTCTGCCGATGATGCACCAGTCATCGCTCGGCACCATGCTGGTGGTGATGGGAGGGCAGGTCAATCCGCTCTGGCAGACCCCGATGCTGCCGCTGATCTATCTGCTGACGGCCATCGTCATCGGCTATGGCGTGGTGCTTTTCGAGTCCTGCGTCGCGTCTTCGGGATATCGTCGGCAGATCGAAACGCATCTGCTCAATCCGATGGCCAAGATCATGCTCGGCGTATTGGCGGTCTATCTCGTCGTCCGCTTCGGCGACCTCATCGTGCGCGGCGCGCTGGGCGAAGCCTTCAAGCCGACGGTCGTCGCGCTGGCCTTCTGGATCGAGAACCTGTGCTTCGTCGTGCCCTTCCTGCTCATCGGCAACGCCAGCGCGCGCAACAATCCGGCAAAACTCTTCCTGGCCGGCGTGGCGATCATGCTCGGCGGCGTCTTTCTGCGCCTCAACGGCTTCCTGATCGGCTATGACACCGGGCCGGGCTGGAGCTACTTCCCGTCGGTGCCGGAACTGCTGGTCACCATCGGCATGTTCGCCATCGAAGTACTCGGCTACATCATCATTACCCGCCGCTTCCCGGTTCTGCCGCGTGAAGCCGTGCCGGCTTACAGCGCACGCAGCTAACCCAGGTTTCAGGAGATAAAAAATGTCCAAGAGAGTTACGATTGATCCGGTTACCCGCATCGAAGGCCACCTGCGTGTCGACGTCGAAGTTGACGCCGGCAGGGTCACCAAAGCCTGGGCTTCCGGCCAGATGTGGCGGGGCGTCGAGAACATCCTGATCGGCCGCGATCCGCGCGATGCCTGGGCCATCACCCAGCGCATCTGCGGCGTGTGCACGACGGTGCATGCGATCGCCTCGGTGCGTGCCGTCGAGAACGCGCTGAAGCTGGAAATCCCGATCAATGCCCAGTACATCCGCAACCTGATCATCCTGGCGCACGCCATCCACGACCACATCGTTCATTTCTACCATCTCTCGGCGCTCGACTGGGTCGATGTGACAAGTGCGCTGAAGGCCGATCCGGGCAAGGCGGCGGTGCTCGCCGAAAGCCTCTCCAACTGGTCGGGCAACAGCAAGGCCGAATTCACCAAGGTCAAGGAGCGCCTGTCCGGCTTTGTCGGTACCGGTCAGCTCGGCATCTTCACCAACGGTTACTGGGGGCACCCGGCGATGAAGCTGCCGCCGGAAGTGAACCTGATCGCCACCGCGCATTACCTGCAGGCGCTCGAAGTGCAGCGCTATGCCAACAAGATCGTTGCCGTACTCGGCTCGAAATCGCCGCACATCCAGAACGTCGCCGTCGGCGGCGTGGCCAACGCGCTGGCCACCGATTCGCAATCGGTGCTCACCGTCGAACGCCTGCTCGCGGTCAAGGAATGGATCGACAAGCTCAACGATTTTGTGAAGAACGTTTACCTGGTCGACGTCGCGGTGGTCGGCGGCTTCTACCCGGAGTGGACGGCGATCGGCCGCGGCATCACCGATTACATCGCCATCCCGGACATTCCGCTCGACGGCAAGGGAACGACGTTTGCGCTGCCCGGCGGGCACATCGCCAACGGCGATCTGGCGACCTTCAAGGAGATCAAGACGCACGACGACAAGTATTTCACCGATGGTGTCGCCGAGTCGGTCAAGCACTCGTGGTACGAAGGCGGCAAGGGTCCGCTGCATCCCTACAAGGGCGAAACCAAGCCGCAGTACACAGACTTCCAGGACGACGGAAAGTATTCGTGGCTCAAGTCGCCGACCTTCTACGGCAAGCCGATGCAGGTCGGTCCGCTGCCGCGCGTTCTGGCGATGGTCGCCGCCAAGCACCAGCCGACCATCGACTACGCGACCAAGGCGCTCGATCTGGTGTCGGCCGTCGCCAAGACCAAGGTCGGCATCGGTGCGCTGCACTCGACGATCGGCCGCCATGCGGCGCGCGCCGTATCCTGCGCCGTGCAGGTCGACGAGCTGGCGACGCAGTGGGATCTGCTGCTCGCCAACATGGCCAAGGGCGATCTGAAAACCTTCAACAAGCCGGTCTTCCCGAAGGGCGAGATCAGCGGCGTCGGCATCCACGAAGCCCCGCGCGGTATCCTCTCGCACTGGGTGGTGATCGACAACGGCAAGATCAAGAACTACCAGTGCGTCGTGCCGACCACCTGGAACGCCGCGCCGCGCAACGAGAAGGACGAGCCGGGTGCCTACGAGGCCTGTCTGGTCGGTACGCCGGTCGCGGTTCCCGACCAGCCGCTCGAAGTGCTGCGCACGGTGCACTCCTTCGATCCCTGTCTGGCCTGCGCGGTGCACATCGTCGATGAAGAGCACAAGGAGGTGGTCAAGGTGACGGCTGTCTGATCCGGCAGCGGGCAGTTCGCTTACGGGGGGCGCAAGGATATACTCTTTGCGCCTTCATCTTGTGTGGATCGGGGAAAACAATGCGTATCGTGGTGCTGGGCGCCGGCAATATCCTGCTGAGCGATGAAGGGGTCGGCGTTCGGGTCATCGAACGGCTGCCGTTGGCCTACTGCCTGCCGCCGGAAGTCGAGATCATCGACGGCGGCACCTGCGGCATGGAGATGCTTGAGGATCTTGAGGATCTCGACGCGCTGATCATGGTCGACGCGATTCGCGGCGGCAAGGCGCCGGGTACGCCGATCCGTCTGGCCGGCGATGCCGTGCCGGTGTTCTTCAAGACCAAGCTGTCGCCGCATCAGATCGGCCTGTCCGACGTGCTGGCGACGCTCGAACTGCTCGGCAAGGCGCCGAAATACACGACCATTCTCGGCATCCAGCCGGTCTCGCTGGCCCTCGGCATGGCGCTGACGCCCGAGGTCGAGGCGAAAATGCCCGAGCTGATGCGCATGCTGGTCGATGAGCTGGCGCTGCTCGGCATCAGCACCCCGGCGCGTAGTGCACAGGCCGCCTGATGTGCCTGTCGATCCCGATGCAGATCGTCGCCTGGGAAGGTGAAGGCGGCGATTTTGCCATCGTCGAGCGCGCGCAAGGCGATGCGCTGCGGCGTGAGCGCGTGAACATGATGCTGATCGGTCAGCAGCCGGTCGGCACCTGGATTCTCGCCTCGCTTGGCCTGGCCAAGGAGGTCATCGACGACGCCGAGCGGGCGCTGATCGAGGACGCACTGGCGGCGCTTTCCGCTTCGCTCGACGGCGATTACGATCCGGCCCGACATTTCGCCGATCTGTCGGCGCGCGCTGATGAATAAGCGCATCCGCAAACCGGCGTTTCGGGCGCCGCAGCCGGCGCCGGCCATCCCGATCACCGACGATCCGAGCGCTCGCCTGGCAAGCATGTACCACCGCGTCTGGGAAACCAGCATGCACGATATGCCCTGGGTCAATCGCGCCCTGGCGGTCGAGGTCGTTGGTTTTCGCAGGTGGCAGGGCGACTGGGTCGGCGCCGTCATTACTCCGTGGTTTCTCAACCTCTTTGTCCTGCCCGGCGGCGGCGAACTGTGGTCGGACCGGCCTTCCGGCGAGCGCTGCAATATCGCATTGCCGGCGGGCGAACTGGAATTCATCGCCGACGATGACGCCACGGCCGAGGTTCCGGCCTACCAGTACTGCGCATTGATTACCGAGGTCAGCCAGTTCGCCTCGCAGGAAGCGGCACGTGAAGCCGCTGAAGACGCACTCGTTGCGCTATTTACAGTGCCAGCGGTGTTTGCTGAGCCGGCACTGCCAGCACCAGCCGCGCGCGATGCCAGCCAGCCCGATCCTGCCCGCCGGGCTTTCTTTCGCCGCGTCTCCGGGCGCTGAGCAATCCACCCGCCAGCGGCAGTCGTCACGGCGGCTGCCGGTTTTGATTCAGGATAAATCCTTGTCCTGAATTTCTGCTAGCCTTGCTGTATGAGCAAGGCATTTACCCGAGAAAACGACGCGGACGACGAGGACGAGCTTGAGTCCACGCCACAGCTGCCGCAGGGTGTTCACAACTACATCACGCCGGGCGGTTATGCGCGTCTGAAAGCCGAGTGCGACCATCTGCTGCGCGTCGAACGGCCAAAGGTCGTTGAGGTGGTGCATTGGGCCGCTTCGAACGGCGACCGCTCCGAGAACG
>Ga0207952_1001246_pt1 | contig 11576 bp, 10 predicted proteins | sample SubbioR12Aug_8Ca_FD_184831 | JGI IMG/M metagenome (GOLD analysis project Ga0207952, IMG submission 184831) | Serpentinite rock and fluid subsurface biosphere microbial communities from McLaughlin Reserve, California, USA - CR12Aug_8Ca (SPAdes) | ecosystem: Environmental > Terrestrial > Deep...
CGCTCGCGTATCGGTCGTTCGGGTCCTTTGACAGCGCGCGGCGAATCGGGTCGGTGAGGCGCGACGGCAAGTCGTGACGCACGGAAATGATGTCGGGCGCGTCCTCCTGCAGGTGCATGCGGAGCAGTTCCTGCATCGAGTCGCCCTTGAACGGGCGCGACCCGGTGAGCAGCTCAAACGCCAACACGCCCAGCGCATACTGGTCGGCACGACCATCCACCTTCTCGCCTCGCCACTGCTCCGGACTCATGTACGCCGGGGAGCCGACGACGCCCGTTCCAGTGGCGGTTGACGTGCCACCTGCGGTCCCGCTGAATGCGCGCGCAATACCGAAGTCCGCAACCATCGCGTGCCCCGAGTCGCCGAGCAACACGTTGGCCGGCTTGATGTCGCGGTGGACCACTCCTTGCGCGTGCGCGTAGTCGAGCGCTTTTGCGACATCGTCGAGGATGGCGATCGCGCGCGGCATCGTGAGCGCCTGCCCGCCCGAAACCAGCGCCTCGACGCTCCCACCCCGCACCATGCGCATGGTATAGAAGGCGATGCCGTTCCCCTGCCCCACGGCGAAGATGGGCACGATGTTCGGGTGGTCGAGGCGCGCGGCGAGTTTGGCCTCGCGCTCAAAACGGGCGTACGCGTCAGGATTCAGCAGCGGGTCGAACGCGAGCACCTTCAGTGCCACATCGCGGTCGAGCGAGAGCTCCCGCGCCTGGAAGACGATTCCCATCCCGCCGCGCCCCAGCATGTCGCCGAGTTGGTATCCGTCGCCGATCCCCTGCTGCAGGCGCTGCCGCACACGCTCCATGCGCTCGGCGTCCATTGCGCCACCGGTGATCACTGCGCCACAGGCGCCACAGGTGGTGGTCATCGAGTCCAGCTGCACGCCGCATTGGGGGCAACTGGTGCGTGCCCCGACCGGAGTGGTCTGGTCGTCGCGGGAAGCGCCGGAGTCGGCGGTCAACGCTCGGGTCGCCGGCTCAGGTTGGCGACGCCAGGCGCTTCACCGCTTCACGCGCGCGCTCACGCTGCCCCCAGGTCGGGGCCAGCATGCTCGCCGCGGCAACGCATTTGCTGTCGGGTGCGGCATCGCGGGGGCTTCCCATCGGCAGCCACGCGGTGATGCACTTCATTACCGCCTCGCCTTCTTCCTTCGACCAACCGACGGACGCGCCGGCCACCACAGGAGCCGTTGAAGACGTGCGTGGCGGCACTGCGGCGGTGCCCGCCGCCGGCGTGCCCAGGGACACCCCCGCGCGCACCACGGCGGCCTTCATCGCCGCCTGGGCTTCGCGAAGCGCGGCACCGCTCCGTCCCCGCATCGTGCCCTGCCGCACATCACCGCGGTACAGCGCGTGCACGGCGGTCTCCACATCCTTTGCAAGCTTGGCCAACACGTCATCGAGCTCCGTCCCGTCCATGCCTTGGCTCCCGCTCAGGTGGATTCGCCTGGCCGAAAGTTGCGCTTCGACCCGACGGATGCAAAGTTGGGGGTATCCCGGCTTCCTGTGGAGGATGCCAAGCATGAGTCACTTGAAGGCGTTGGCGCTCGCGTCGGTGTTCGCCTTGGCCCCGTCGGTCGGGGCACAGGCCGCCGCCCCTGCGCAAGATCTCGCACCCCGAGTCGGCGATGTCGCGCCGGACTTTTCCCTCCCCGCGAGCAATAAGGACGGCAAGCTCGCTAAACCCGTACGCCTCTCCGACCTCAAGGGTCAGGTAGTGGTGCTCGCTTTCTTTCCGAAAGCGCGCACCGGTGGCTGAACGGCTCAAATGAACGCGTACCGTGATCAGTACGCGCAGCTGTTCAACGGTGGCAAAGGGGTTTCGGTTCTTGCCATCTCCATCGACGTCGACACCTTCACCGGAACGTGGGCGAAGGAGGCGGGGTATCCGGTCACGTTCGTCAGTGACTCGGGACGCACACTCGGCCCGCTCTACAACTCGCTCGGCCAACCCCGGGGCAACAACCTTCCGTTCTTCCAGCGCGTGCTCTTTGTTGTCGGCAAGGACGGCAAGATTGCGCATGTGATGCGGCCCTTCCGCGAACTCGTGCAGGACTCGTACGACGAGCTCGCAGCCGCTGTCAGCAAGGCAGCCGCAGCGAAGTAGACTCGGTCCCCCACCAGCACGCTCACGGGCGGTCGGCGCAGGCGTCGGCCGCCCGTGACGCTTAACTTCTTTCCAATGACCCGGCCTTCCATCTCCGTGGCGCTGATCCAGGACGGCGTCGCCGCCGACCCGACCACCACGCTCAAGGCCACGATTGCCCGCGTGCGCGACGCGGCATCGCGCGGCGCACAGGTGGTCTGCCTGAAGGAACTCTTCAACGCGCCGTACTTCTGCAAGGCGCTGAAGCAGGAGTACTTCAACTTTGCAGAGCCGATTCCGGGGCCGACGACGGAAGCGCTCCGCGTGTTGGCGGCGGAACTGGAGATCGTGCTCGTGGTACCGATCTACGAGCGGCAGGGGCCCGGCGTCTACCGAAACTCCGCGGTCGTCATCGACGCCGATGGTACCGCCCTCGGTGTCTATCGGAAGATGCACATTCCTCATGATCCGCTGTACGAGGAGAAGTACTACTTCGCTCCCGGCGACGCGGTGACCGAAGGCGATGGCACCGCGAGCGGCTTCAAGGTGTGGAAGACGCGGTTTGGGACGATTGGCGTGCTCATCTGTTGGGATCAGTGGTATCCCGAAGCCGCGCGCATCACGGCGCTCCTGGGCGCAGACATCATCTTCTATCCAACGGCCATCGGCTGGCACCCGGCTGAGAAGGCCGAATGGGGCGCCGCACAGGTGGACGGTTGGCGCACCGCACAGCGCGCGCACGCCATCGCCAACGGCGTCTTCGTGGCGGCCGTGAACCGGGTGGGATTCGAACCCGAACCCGGCACCGATGGGCTCGAGTTCTTTGGCGCATCGTTCATCGCCGATCCGTACGGCCGACTTATCGCTGATGCAGGCACCGGCACCGAGATTCTGGTTGCCACCTGCGACCTGAACCTGGTGGAAGCCGCGCGTCGCAACTGGCCGTTCCTCCGGGATCGGCGGATCGACGCGTATGGCCCGATCTTGAATCGGTGGATCGGAGGATGACCACTCGCGCAACGCGCAGCGCGCAACGCGCAGCTCTAAACGGAAACTCTGAACCCTGACCTCCCAACTCTCAACCGCTGTTCGATGGCCCGCCGAGTGGGAACCGCACGCGGCCACCTGGATCAGCTGGCCCCACAACGCGGCCGATTGGCCCGACAAACTGGCGACAATTCCCTGGGTGTATGCCGAGATTGTGCGTGCCCTGAGCGCGCACGAACGAGTGGAGATCCTGTGTCACTCTGCAGCCCTGCGAAGCGCAGCCAAGGGCGTGCTGAGCGCCCACGGCGTGACCGCGAACGTGCGACTGCACCTCTGCCCCACGAACCGCGCCTGGCTCCGCGACTCCGCGCCCACCGGCGTGCTGACACGCGCCGGCAAGCTCGAGTGGGTCCATTGGGCATTCAACGCCTGGGCGAAGTACCCCGACTTCGCGCGCGATGCCAAGGTGCCGGAGTTCGTTGCCCGAACAACAAAGACGCCAACGCGCATCGCGCTCCGCTCCGACAGTGGCGACCACGCGGTGCTGGAAGGAGGAGGAATCGAGACGGACGGGCGCGGCACGCTCCTCACCACCGAGGAATGGCTGCTTTCCCGCGTACAGGTTCGAAATCCCGGCATGCGTCGCGCTGACTATGAGCGCCTCTTCGCCACCGAACTGGGAATTCGCCACGTGATCTGGCTCGGCGAGGGCTGCGTGGGCGACGACACGCACGGCCACGTGGACGATGTTGCACGGTTCGTGGCCCCCGGCGTGGTGCTCTTGGCCCACGAGCGCGACCCGCGCGATGCAAACCACCGGCGATCGCTCGACAATCTCAAGCGCCTCCGGCGGGCCCGGGATGCGCGCGGACGTCCGCTTACCGTTATTCCGCTGCCCTACCCACGTGCGGTCACCATGCGTGGACAGCGCCTCCCGGCGAGCTACGCCAACTTCTACATCGGCAACGGCATCGTCCTCGTGCCGACATTCAATGACCGGGCAGACCGCGAGGCGCTCGCCACACTCTCGCGCGTCTTCCCCCGCCGTCAGGTCATCGGCATCCACGCTGTGGACCTCGTGTGGGGCCTCGGCACGCTGCACTGCCTCACTCAGCAGCAGCCGGCGCCCCGGCACCGCCCCTAGCACTGACCGCTCTCACCCCGCAACTCGCAAGCAAACTCTGACCCCTGAACTCTCGACTCTGAACTGTTCAGAGTGCACCTTTCCCGCGTGGCGATACGCGACGCGATGAGTTCGATTCGGGGCCGGATGCTCGCGGGATTCTCCGCGATGATCCTGCTCCTCCTCTTGGCCGGCATCACCGGCCGGGCGTCCCTGCAGTCGGTCGCGGACCAGATCGGCAGCACGCTTGCAGCATCGCGACGCGAGGCCCAACTCACTGCCCGGCTCTCCTCGAGCGTGGCGCAGGGCCTTGCCGCAGGCGCCCGCTACCTGAATGACCGCGCCCCCGCCACGCGTGAGGCCTTCAAACGCAACATTGAAAACGCCCTGATTGCGCAACAGGAACTGACCAAGGCCGACGGGATGACGGCCGATAACATCAAGCTCCTCGTTGCGATTGGCCGCGGCATCGGCGCGGTGAATACCACGCTCACCGAAGCACACCGGCTGGCGGACCTTCGCCGCGACGAGGCGGCGGCGGCCTACGTGGACACAGCTGGTGTGGCGGAGGCGAACCTTCTCGACGACATCCAGGCATTCAGCGGATCCCGCGCGATCCAGATGGAGTCGACCTCCCGCACGCTGCGCGAGCATACGGACCAACGTGCCAACATCGTCATAGGCGTGATCTTCGTCGCCATCGCGCTGGGCGGCGTGATCGTGGTGAGCACGGTGCGCTCCATCGGCCGGCCGCTTGGCCAACTCGTTGCTCACGCCCGGGCGCTGGCAGACGGCAACCTCGCCTCGCGCACGACGGAAGAGATGCCCGGAGAGTTCCGGGACCTGGCAGACGCCATGAACACCACGGCCGACTCCCTGAGCCGCGTGGCGATCGTCGCGCGCGAAACCTCCGGCGCGGTCTCCGAATCAGCGAACCAGCTGTCGTCGGCGGCCGAGCAGATTTCCGTGGCGGCCGGCCAGACGGCGAATGCGATGGGCGACGTCACTGACGGCGCGGAAAAGCAGGTCGCCGCGCTGCAGGATGTCGACGAATCGCTCGCGCGCATGCGCGTGCGCGCCGGAGGGATGCGTACCGGGGCTGCCGAGGTGCGCGCACTCGCCGAGGAGATCGAGCGTTCGGCGCAGGCCAAGCGCGAGGAGGTGTCGCGCGGTGTGACGCTGCTGGCCGACATCCGCGGCTCCGTGAATCGCGCGGCTGGTGAGGTGAATGAACTCAACTCCACAGTCGAAAGCATCAACCGCTTCGTGACCGTGGTGAGTCGCATCGCGGAACAGACCAATCTGCTCGCCCTGAACGCGGCCATCGAAGCGGCGCGCGCCGGCTCGGCCGGGCGCGGATTCGCCGTCGTCGCCGACGAAGTCCGCAAACTCGCCGAACAGGCGCGTCAGGCCGCCGACGACGTGGTGCAGCTCACGACCCACGTCAGCGCCCGCGTGGCGAGCACCACCGAGGCGATGCGGACGGGCAGCGCCCACGTCAACGAAATTGAGCAGATCACGACGAGCATCGATACGGCGCTGACCACGATCACCAAGGCCGCTGAGCGAACGCGCTCTGCCGCGGCGGCCGTGACCAATGCCGCGTCCGAGAACGCGACGATGGTGGACACCGCGTCGGCCCTGGTATCGCAGGCGGCACGAACGGCCGAAGGACACGCGGCCGCCGCCGAGCAGGTCAGTGCGTCCACCGAAGAGCAGAGCGCGGCCTGTGAAGAGATGAGCGCGGCGTCCTCGGCGTTGCTCCAGAACGCGGGCCGGCTTACGGAGATCGTCGCCGAGCTGCGCACAGAGTCCTGATGTCGTCCGCGCACGGCCGACCGGCCGTTGTGTTGCTCAGCGGAGGCCTCGACTCGACGACCGTGCTGGCGGTTGCCAAACGCGACGGATGGAGCGTGAACGCGCTCACCTTCAGCTATGGGCAGCGGCATGCCCACGAAGTCGAGCGGGCCCGCGCCATTGCGGCAAAGGCCCAGGTGGCCCGCCACGCGGTCGCAACCATCGACCTCGCGATGTTTGGCGGGTCGGCGCTGACCGATGCCACCGTGGCCGTCCCGAAGGACCGGGCGACCGAGGCGATGTCGAGCGGTGTGCCGGTGACGTATGTGCCCGCGCGCAACACCATCTTTCTCTCATTCGCCCTCGCGTGGGCCGAGGTGTTGGGCGCCACGGACATCTTCATCGGTGTAAATGCGCTCGATTACAGCGGCTATCCCGACTGCCGGCCCGAGTTTATCGAAGCGTTCGAAGCACTCGCCAACCGCGCCACCCGCGCGGGAGCGGAGGATGGCGCGCGCTTCACCATCCACGCCCCACTAATGAGGCTGCACAAGCGAGAGATCGTGGCGCTCGGTACATCGCTGGGCGTTGACTACGGCGACACGACCAGTTGCTATGATCCATCTCCCGACGGCGGCGCCTGCGGCCGTTGCGATTCGTGCCAGCTCCGTCGCGCAGGATTTGCTGAAGCCGGGGTACCCGACCCGACCCGATATTCAGCGTAGTCGCTCGTCCCCTGCCCTCCCCACACGTCCCGTCGGTCCCCGTCTCACGTGACTTACACACTCAAAGAAATTTTTTATACCCTGCAAGGCGAAGGCTTCCACGCCGGACGCCCTGCCGTGTTCGCACGATTCTCGGGATGCAACCTCTGGACCGGCCGGGAGGCGGACCGCGCATCGGCCATCTGCCAGTTCTGCGACACGGAGTTTGTCGGTGTGGGGCCGGACGGCGGCAAGTTTCACAGCGCAGAAGCGTTCGCCGACGCTGTCGCGGCACGCTGGCCAACGGATGCCGTCAGTGCGACGCGGTTTGTCGTGTGCACCGGTGGCGAACCCTTGCTGCAGCTCGACGAACCGGCGATCAACGCACTCCACGCCCGCGGATTCACCGTTGCGGTCGAAACCAACGGCACGCAACGCGCTCCGCGCGGCCTGGACTGGATTACGGTGAGCCCCAAGGCCCACGCGCCGCTGGTGCTGAGAAAGGGCAACGAGCTGAAGCTCGTCTATCCGCAGGAAGACAGTGATCCGGCACGGTTCACCGCGCTCGATTTCTCGCACTTCTTTCTGCAGCCCATGGATGGACCGGCGCGCGAGCACAACACGGCGCTTGCCGCCGATTTCTGCCTCGCGCACCCGCAGTGGCGTCTCTCGATCCAGACGCACAAGCTGCTCGGATTGCGCTGAACTTTCGCGCACCTGCCGGCCCGGGATCGCGCCCGAAAATCGCCCGAGATTTCTCGACAAAAAGGGTTCCGGGGAGCGCCAAAACCGGCTAAGTTTCGTGGTTCGGAATCCACCATGACCATCTCGCGCTCCTTCGTCTCGTTCTGCGTCGCCACAGCCCTTATCGGCTCGGTGGGGGCAGCGCGCGTCGAAGCCCAGGCATCAAAGCCGGCCGCCAGGCCAACAGCGGGCGCCGCGACCTCCACTGCCCGATTCCGTCCTGTGCGGAAGTCGCCGGTGGCGTCGCTCGAAGCCCGCGGGTCGAACCCAACGGGTCCCTTCGCCAAGCTGACTGAAGTGCAGCGCGATTCCATCGTGGAGAACTCTCGTTCGCTCCTCGGCATTCGCTACAAGTGGGCCGGTGAGACCCCGGAGCGCGGCGTCGATTGCAGCGGACTCGTCCGCTACGTCTACCTGAAGCTCGGAATCAACCTACCGCACAGCTCGGTGCAGCTGGCCCGCCTCGGCCAGCCGGTGGGCAAGGACACCTCCGACATGCGACCCGGTGACCTGCTCGTATTCAGCAAGAAGCAGAGCCAGCGCATCTCGCACGTTGGCATCTACGTTGGGGACGGGATGATGGTCCACGCCTCGTCGGTCTCCAAGCAGGTCGTGGAAACGCCCATCGTCGAGTACCGGGGCCTCGCGCTCCGCGGCGTGCGTCGCGTTTTCGCCGTGGACTCAGCCGCACAGATCAACCCGCTCACACCGCCACAGCCCTAGGGTCACGCAGCCCCTTGAACGCCGACCCGGGTCTCTCGATCCGGTTTTTTTTGCCGCAAGGTTCCCGGGCGTTCTACCGCCGGCGCCCAATGCTCCCGCCAGCACCAATGATCGCGCCCGTGACCGGGAAATCGGCAGCAGACAACTCGCGGATGTCGGCGATCCCGAGGGAATCTGGATCGGCGGACACAATTCCCGGCGGCGATTGCCGTGTGGGGTGCAATACGCCTTGCGTCACCACCCCATCGGCTTCGATCGTTGCGCAGAGCACAGCCGCGCGCCCGTTGTACGACCGTAAGTTGAACGGCCCGTAAGTCAGCAGGTTGCCGAGCGAGTGCGCCACGAGGGTTTGGCCCACCCACTCCACTCCACGGAGCACATGTGGCCCGTGGTTGAGCACCATCGCAGCTCCCGCTTCAGCGGACGCGCGGCCGAAGGCCACACTATTGCCGCGTGCCTCTCCGGCAAACCGCTCGGCGCGATCTGGCGTGTGCCGTGCAACCGCGCCCTCGGCCCCGATGTGCGCGGTGACGATGACCCGCCGGTAGCGCTCAACCGCGCGTCGGACATGCCGCTTCACGGCGACCAGGTCGAGCGCAGACGGCGCATTCCATACACTGAACCCGAGGACGCCGAGCGTGTCGCCTTCGGCCACCGGAACCGGGGTCGCAAGTGTGTCGGCACCCGTCGTCAGGATGCCCGCGTCTTGAAGTCGGCGCAGTGTTTCCGCGAACCCGGCCGCACCAGCGTCCCGGGCGTGGTTGTTCGCCACGCTGCCTACGACTGCGGACGCCGGGGCAATCGCTCGCAGCGCCGTTTCTGTACCGGGCGGTTGGCGGATCGCATAGCAGATCGACGAGCCGCGCGAGCACTTCTGCGGGGCAGGCCCTGACCCAATGGCACCCTCGACGTTCACCAATGCGATATCGGCACCCGCAAATAGCGGAACGAGAGGGGGCGTGAGTGCGAGGGGATCGGGAATGGCTCGGACGGGTTGGCCGTTGACCACCCGCCCGCTCGCCCAACGCGTGTCCAGGTTTGTGCCCATTGCCACATCGCCCCCCGCACACACGCGAACGGGACGCTGCGCGTCGGCGGTCGCGGCGACGCCGGCTACGAGGGCCGGAACAGCAAGTTGCCAGCGAATTCTTAGGAGAACAGAGGCGCGCATGGGAGTACGGACAAAGGTCCCCGAGGACAACGTGACGTCAAGGGAGCCGGCCCCGTCTTGCCATTAAACGAAACAATGCCAAAGTTTTACACGGCCCCAGCGGATGCCTGTTCGCTTGGGGTGCCAAGCGGAGCCCCCGTTGGGGGGTTTCCGCTGACACTGCCTAACCGAGGTTCACATGATCCGACGGATCGTTGTTCGCTCGCTGCTCGCTGTGGCTCTGCTTGCCACCGGTCGAACGGCACTCGCCCAGGGTTCATCGCTTGCCGGCAAGGTGACTGACGGGGAGAAGATGTCGCCGATTGCCGAAGCCAACGTCCAGGTGCTCTCCGGCGCCACGGTGCTTGGCCGCGCTCCGACGACAGCGGATGGCAGCTTCCGCGTCACGGGCCTTTCGGACGGCACGTATACGGTGGTGCTCACGAAGATCGGATTCTCGCAGCGGCGCGTGGAAGGCGTGGTGGTGCGTGGGGCGACGACGATGAACTTCACGATGGTCGAGTTTGCGGCTCGCCTCAATCAGGTGGTCACCACCGCCAACCGCGGGGCGGCTCCACAGAAGGACCTCGACGTGCCTGCGTCCCTGGCCGTCATCAGTGCCGACAACTTCGAGAACAAGCCGGCCCCCACGTTGGCGGGCTACCTCAAGGGTGTCCCGGGCCTGAGCATCTCACAGGGCGGCATTCTCCAGTCGAACATTGTCTCTCGCGGCTTCAACAACGCCTTCTCGGGCGCCATGCTGAACCTCCAGGACTACCGCTTTGCCGGCGTCCCGTCGCTGCGCGTAAACGTGCCGGCGCTGATGACGGGCACGCAGGACGACATCGCCCGCATCGAAGTCCTGAACGGTCCGGCGTCGTCGCTCTATGGTCCGAACTCGGCCAACGGCGTGATGCATGTCATCACAAAGTCGCCTTTCGATTCGCGCGGAACCAACCTCTCGGTCGAGGGTGGCACGCAGTCCCTGATGCGCGTGTCCGGCCGCCATGCCGGCGTCATCGGCAACGACAGCAAGTGGGGATACAAGCTTTCGGCCGAGTACTTCTCGGCGAAGGACTTCGAGTACAAGGATCCGAACGAGCCGGCCACGTATCCGTCCACCGCTCCGCCCGGGCGCGCCGGCCAGCCGCTCGTACGCAACTTTGATCTCGAGCGCTCAAGCGGCGAAGCCCGCCTCGACTTTCGCCCGAATGAGAACACCGAAAACATCATGACCGCCGGCTACAGCCGGTTTGGCAGCGGCATCGAGCTGACCACGGCGTTCGGTGCGGCCCAGGCGGGGAACTGGACGTACATGAACTTCCAGGACCGCTTCAAGTACAAGGACTTTTTTGCCCAGGTGTTTTACAACAACAACAACTCGGGCAACGAAAGCGGCACGGACCTGGACGGCACGTACATCCTCCGCACCGGCATTCCCATCGTGGACAAGTCAAGCGTCCTCGTTGGCCAGGTACAGCAGGCGTACAACCTCTTTGGTTGGAAGCTGGTCGGCGGCGTGGACTACATCTCCACCAAGCCGAAGTCCGAGGGTACGATCTTTGGACGAAACGAAGGCAAGACGGACATTGTCGAGACGGGCGCCTATTTGCAGGGCGGATATGCGCTGAACAAGTCGGTGGACCTCACAGCGGCCGTCCGCGGCGACCAGAATAACCGCCTCGAAGGCACGCAGTTCTCGCCCCGCATTGCGCTCACCTGGAAGCAGACGGAGACGTCGAACTGGCGTGCGAGCTTCAGCCGAGCGTTCAACTCGCCTGCCAGCTTCTCGTTCTTCCTCGACCAGATCGCGAATCCCAATCAGGCCCCCGGCTTTGCGCTCCGCGCCATTGGTAACCCGGCCAAGGAAGGGTGGCAGTTCAATCGCAGCTGCGACGCCACGGTGAACACGGGCATTTGCATGCGCTCGCCGTTCATGGCAGGTGGTCCGGGCACTCCGGTGAGTTCGGCAGCCGCCAATGCCTACCCAGGCTTCATCTCGCAGCTCACCGGCATCGCCGCTGCGCTGCCCGCATCCAGCTTCGGCGGCGCCACACAGAAGGCGCAGTTCCAGGGCCTCCTGGCGCAGATGATGCCGATTCTCTCGCAGCTCCGCCCGACGCCGGCTCAGGTGGGCACAGTCCTCCGGCTCGGCTCGACGGCAGTGCCCGCGGCCAACGTCAGGGACCGCGCGGCGCTGAACGCGTCGTTCAACAACACATGGGAAGTCGGATACAAGGGCATCATCAAGGATCGGGTTCGC
>Ga0207952_1001247_pt1 | contig 11562 bp, 10 predicted proteins | sample SubbioR12Aug_8Ca_FD_184831 | JGI IMG/M metagenome (GOLD analysis project Ga0207952, IMG submission 184831) | Serpentinite rock and fluid subsurface biosphere microbial communities from McLaughlin Reserve, California, USA - CR12Aug_8Ca (SPAdes) | ecosystem: Environmental > Terrestrial > Deep...
GCATAACGCGGATAACCCACCAGCAGCCAGGCGGGAACATCGACCTCATAAGAAGCGTTGCGTGTCTCCTTCACCGGTTTACCGTTGGCATCGGTATAACGGCTGATATAGCTGTACAGGATCCGGGCGCGCACCGGGCCATCCGAGACATCATCATACCAGCCATCGTTATTAGCGTAATTGCTGATCACCGGAACCGTCCCGCCATCCGCGCCTTTATAGCCGGAACGGCCGTACCCGCCCAACACAATCAGGCGCCTGTGTTTATCCTTATCTTCATTGACCATGGCTTCGCCCAGCGTGGTGATGTTGTAGGGCTGAATATCATCCGGAGGAAAACTTTGCGGATAGGCGGTGCCCGCGTCTTTGGCAAATGCGGTCTTGGCTGCTTTACCGGAGATTGTTCTCGGACCCGGATCGATAATCAGCTGGCGGCGGCGATCAGGGGCCGTCACTTCAGGATTGCGCAGCGGAAAGCCCGGTTTGTATCCATGCATACCATCATTCTGACTAAACGCATACCAGGAGGATTTTTTATTGGCCAGATGTACTGTCCACTCGATATCGGTCACTGTTCCTTCGACTATTTGCGGACCGGTGGTCGAGGTATCCAATGGGAACTGAAACTTATCGCCGATTTTCAGTTCAATCTGGCTACCGCTTTGTCCTTCATCATAGACAAAGATGCGGAAGCGGGCCGCCTGACGCTTGATACGCCCCAGATTTCCTGCCTCTTTAAACGTGGAGACCCGTTGCGGTTGACCATTCTTATCCAATATTTCCCGCCCCTGGTCATCACACTCGATGGGCAGCGCGCCAGGCTGTTCGGGCGCTAAATAGAACTCATCGCTATTGCCAATACGTGCGCATCCGATGGCAGGGTGAATTTTGAACGTCTTCATGTGTGTTCTCCAGTTTTAATCCATGAAATTAAGAGAAACGCCGTCGATAAACACAGCATTATCGATCGGCTTGCCATCAAGTCCCATCACGACCAGATGGACACTGATATCCGTCTCTCCTTTATTCAACATTCGTTGCACCGCATCCGTCGCATCAATACGAAAATTGCGTGGCTCATGATGATGTAACGGGCGTTGATCAAAGACGCGCGTTTTAGGCAAGGGCTTGTCACAGTGGCCCGGCCCGCCATAACAGGAACCATTAAAGGTTGTGACCTGACCCACGTAACAGGGATTATTCTCAATGTCCGTACTGACTGTCGCCCCCGGTGCATTGAGAAAAATCCGGATCACCGCATTAAAAATATTGGAAACATGCATCCGGTGCAGACGCACCTCCGCTTTACGGTGCGTATCCAGCACCTGCGGCTTAACCCCGGCTTTTTCAGAGTTAAACCGCACCAGCCCTTGCTGGCCATGCGTCGGATAATGATAGGTGTCACGCATATACTCATACCCCAGCTTACGGGTACTGAGCGCATCGCGCACGGCCATTGACCAGGGTGGCAGAATACCATCCATATCTTCAGGATTGACGCCGGGGTTATTCTCCTGCCAAACCGCCCACACCCGGTCTACATTCGAGTGATGCGCCCAGAAGACAGGATCAAATGCAGTAACCCGGTTATCGGTCATATAACCAAACTGCGGGTTGAATTGATTCTGCGGATCAGGAGCCGTCACGCCAATCGCTTTAGTGGCAGAGGCATACTCTGGATTCTGCCCGCCGGAGAAGTTATGCATACCGTTATGTATCTCTTCCAGAACACCAAAATGATGATCGTACTCCGGCCCGCCACCAAATTGCGCCCAGTTCCTGGCCGCCAGAATAAGATCCAGATTCTCTTGGGTGGGATAGTGTGTCGGGGAGCTCTGCGGCCCCGGCCAGCGATTAGGAAACCAGAGCGGATTAGCCCGCCGCAATTCAGCATAGATGGCACTGATCTTGTCGGACCAGACCACCTTGCCTTCATTTAGCTGCAACGTATAGTCAATCCTGGCCGCCTTGAGAAAACGCAGTCCGGAATTATAAATCGTGCCCGCTTTCTGTAACTGTGCCAAACCGGCCAACTCTGTCTCGTCAAACAAGGCGCTGTCCTTCAGAGCCGCCAGGCCGGCACTGTCCAGAAAGCAACCATAAGCTGCCGGCAACACGCCGGTATCCGGTACCTCGGTATTATAAGTATTGCGATTGACATCGGAATAATCGGTCCAGGACCAATAAGGCAAGGTAATACGGGAATCATAATCCTGTAGCGTCTGCTCGAAGAAATAGAGATAAAGACGATGCCAGGGCAAAAACTGCTCCCAGCCATGCTGGCATGAATTCGTATGAATACGCGCCCAGTAGTTAAAACTACGCTCATCAAGAATATGCGGATCGTAGGTATACATGCAGGCCAACGCTTCGCGCAGCGCGGCCAATTCGTCTTCGTTCAAGGTGCTAACCTCTTTTCTGACCTTGAGCCCATTGACACTGTCTCGATCCTCGCTGCAATGTTTTTTTGAAACGGTGTGCAGGGCATCGCCCATGGCCAGCGCAAGAGGGGTCGCCCCTGCACCGGGCGCAGCCGGCTGCGCTGATGATGTTTCTTTGCTTGCAACGGCATTGCTCGCGCTATCAGTTTCAGGGCAACCATCATCAATCCAGGCAGCGATAAAGGTGATATCAGACGGACTCACTTCGTGCCGGGCATGCCACAAAAGTGGCGGAAACTGCGATCCATCGAATGGAAATTGTTTACGCAAACCCATTATCAGGGCGGATTGATCGCTGCGTTTTCGCGCCGCATTATTTGCTTTATCATCGGGATCAACGATTCCGCTCGCAGTAATTTTTGCCGGATTCCTGCCACCCGTCGGCCAGCATGCTCCAATTTGCGCATTACTGCCGCTCGCCAACAGCGCTTGCGTCAATCCTTGTTCATCGGCGGTCAACGAATTATCCGCCGGAACGCTGGGCTTACCGCCACAACAGCTCTTCTTGACGGCGGGCTTACCATCCCCCATTTGCTCGCCCGCTTCAGGAGCAATCAAACGCTGGCCATATAGCTCCGCTGTTTTAAAACTTTCCAGATCCCGCCAGAACGCACCCAACCCTTGATAATCGGGAATACTATGCCCTTGCGCTTCATCCAGAATCTGTTGCACCCGCTGAAAGCGGGTCACGCTATTGCCTTTACCCATGCTATTTCCTTTCTTTTGTGTCTGTGAATTATTGGAGCCCGCGTCCTTAATAATTTCAGTTGCTGTGCTGGAGTTTCCTGATTAAAACTGAACCTCCTAGTGAGAGTGTGCAACAGGCGTATTCACAACTTCTTCAACTTCCATCATACCCAGATCCTCATGATCCAGAATGTGGCAATGCACGACAAATTTACCGATATAGTCTTGATATTGCGTATACACATTGGTAACAGCCGGTCCCTGCACCAGCAGCGTGTCTTTCCACACCAACTGATCGGAACCATCCGGTCCTTTGCGCACCCACTGGAACGGATTGACATGAATATGAAAGACGTGCGGTAAAGGCGGGATGGGATTGGGCACTCCCGTTGGATCACCTTCCGTCGTTAATGACCACATATCAACTGCATTGAGTTCCAGTTGGCGCACATGATCCGGGCTGAAAGCGCGATAATTGACCTGGAAGTAGTTCTTTTTGCCTTGCATGTCATTGCCGAGTTTGAAAACAACTTCCTGCACACCCAAAGCTTTCTTGCGCAGATCCGTGCTGCCGAAAGGCGCCAATGGAGCCATCTCAGCGCTGGTAGGCAACGCCATATCATCGATTTCATCAATCACTATCAAAGTGGCCAGTAAATTCTCAGGCTCATCGGTTTGCCGTAATGATTTATGACTCGGAGCAGACTGATCAATAATCCGATATTCTCCCGGTTTCATGCTGGCCTTGATCAAGACATCACTCCGGTAACCGGGCTGCAGGTCGATTGGCGTTCCTGCTTTCCATGTGTCCACACGTCCCAGATAATTTCCATCCAAAGCGATCTCATGCAAATCATGTCCTTCAACCGCGAAGGCTATGGATTCACGGAAAGCGGTATCAATCAAACGCCAGCGCTGCACTTCGCCACGTTTCATGGTGATGACGGGAACGAATTGCCCGTTGATGGTGATATGACGGCGTGAGCACGGCCAGGTGTCTTTATTGCCCGCTTGCTTACAGTCACCGCCGGGAAAAAGGCTGGTGATATTGTTAAGCTCTCCTTTCTGGTCATACAGAATGGTTTGCAACACAAATATCTTCTCATTGGCATTGGCGGCAAGCAGCGCTTTCGGCGTGTTCTTCGGATCATCTTCAATGATGAGGGCTCCTGCCATCCCGCTGCCGACCTGGATCGATGTGGATCCGTGTGCATGGGCATGATACCAATAAGAACCAATGGGATGAGTCTGCGGTAACTTTACTTCGTATAGGAGCTCGTTCTGTGGCGGGATATCGAGCAACACATTGTCACTGTTACCGGTCGGTGAGACGTGTAACCCGTGATAGTGCATATTGGTGGTATTGAAAGAAGCGGGAATGGTATCGAGATAGGCATTCTTGTTCTCCTGGTCGAATTGAGCCTGAATCGCATTAGGAGATTCTTTAGGAAGCTTGTTTTTAAGCGCCAGATTAATCACATCCCCTTGCTTGACACGCAACGTCGGACCAACCACTTGGCCATTGTAGGTACGTAATTTTACCGGGCATCCCGCCATACTGGTAGTTTTGGGATCGGTAAACTGCACATTGAAGGTGGTATCGAGCCTGCCGTTTTGTGCGCTTATGCCGGGGGGGTTCTGAAAAGGCTGCCCGCCGTATTTGTTGATATCAATAGGCTTGTAGACGCAATTCGGATTAATAGTTCCAGCCCATACGAACGAACTGCCGGGAATCAGCATCGACAGGATCAACACATTGAAGATATTATTTTTCCATTGATTACGCATAGCTTTTCCTTTCCTTAAAATAACCTCGTTTTGAAATAGACTGAAACACAACATGCTGTATGACTGATAGATCAATTCATTTAGAGACCACTATGTCGCTATATCCGTCACGATTATCCGGCAGTTTCCTTATTGCGCCTGTGATTTTTGTCACAACCGGGAATTGATTCCAAATCTCTTAAATAATCGCCTCTGAAAAACTTTTTTCAACCATTCATGCGCCTGTCGTATTGCCAATTATCAGCCAATAAAAACTGCTCCCAACAGGCACATAAAATACCCATTGATCCAAGCCATGGCCTGGATTGCCTATGGCAGGTTATCATATAGTCATCCATCCGCCATCCGTTCCAGATAGTTTTCAGGAAATTGCAACCATGTCATGGAGTTTAAAAAACTGGCAAAGAAACCGTATTCTTCAGCAAGAAGGCATACCGGATTCCATCTGGCAGAAGCTGATCCATCTGCGCTGCCTGAAAGGGCTCAATCCCGAAGAACTCTTGCGCTTGCGTGATTGCGCGACCTTATTTCTGCATGACAAACAAATAGCCGGGGCGCACGACTTGCAAATCACTGACGAAATGCGGGTGATGATCGCGATTCAGGCTTGCATCCTGATTCTCAATCTCGATCCGGATTACTATGAAAACTGGGTTGAGGTTATCGTATATCCCGGCGGATTTATGCTGGACTACGATTATGCGGACACATACGGCATTGTGCATCATGTCCACAGAGCCGCCTCCGGCGAAGCATGGCTGGCTGGCCCTGTGATTCTTTCCTGGCAGGATGTGGCGCACACGATGACCCAGCCCGGCCATAACGTGGTCATCCATGAATTTGCCCACAAGATTGACATGCGCCATGAAGGCGCCAATGGCTGCCCGGAACTGCATGCCAACATGAGCGCCTATACCTGGCATGAAGTATTCAGCCAGGCCTACGCCAAATTCTGCCATCAGGTCGATAGGGAACAAGAAACCATCATTGATCCGTATGCAGCGGAAAGCCCGGCAGAGTTCTTTGCGGTACTGAGCGAGGTATTTTTTGAACTGCCGCTCATTACCCGGCAGCACTTTCCATCCGTTTATGAACAATTGGCGCTGTTTTACCGTCAGGATCCGGCGCAACGCTGGCGGTGATTAAGCTGTTTGAATAGATTCACCCGTTTTTAATTGACATACCGGCCTCTTAATCATATAGTAAATCGCACTATTAAAAATACTGTTAACTATATGATTACAGCCAATGATCTAAAAACCAAAGGGATTGCCTGTCTTGAAGAAAGCTTGGCGGATAAAACGGAAGACATCATTACGGTGCGTGGTAAAGAATGTTTTGTCGTCATGAAAATCGAGCACTATCATTATCTGCGCGAAATGGAACTGGAAGCGGCTCTTTACGAAGCACGGCAGGACATGGCGTCCGATCAATTCAGCAAAGATACGGTAGATCAACATGTCGATGACCTGTTTTCCAAATGAGCTATACGCTCATCTTTACCGACAGTTACAAAAAACGCGCCAGACGCTTTGCACAAAAACACCCTGAATTAAAAGAACCTTATCGTAAGACCTTACAATTACTGGCTTATAATCCATACCACCCTTCTCTGAGAATTCACCCGCTGAAAGGTAAATTGTCAGCGCTACATTCGGTATCGATTAATCTCAATTACCGCATTACGCTTGAAATCATGATTACTGAGGAAGAAATTATTCTGGTCAATGTCGGGAGTCATGAGGATGTGTATCGAGTAGAATAAATGATTCCAGATTGTCGATTACTTCGCAAAAACGCAAACTACGTAATACGCCTCTTTGAAGCAAACACACTTTATGGAATTGTTGCTTTGATTCTATTTAAAAGCCTTTCTTTTAGTTGTTCTTTAGTTTCATAAACTATATGGCTGTACTGTCGAGTATCAAAATGAACATCATTTAAATGATCTTTATGAACAGTCCAAATTACAGGGATACCAAGACCATATGCAAACCCGGCTTCATAATATACTCCACCACGGTTTCCAGTAAAATCAGCCACGAGATAGCTACTTCTCCTAATTTCCGCAATGATCTCATCACAGATTTTATTGTTATGCTCTTTTAGATCAATTCTTAAACATTTTGTACCATCATGTTCAACCGCTGGTTTGATACCATCATAAAAGAAGCTATTCATTGATTCATGAAACCACATGACAACAAATGCTTGTTTTCTGTATTTACTCAAACTCTTCCGTAACTCAGATAGTTTGCTCCAGCCACTGGCTTCGATAGTAAGCCTTTGTTTTACTGGCCCATTAAAGAGTAATTTAATGAACCCTAGTTGTTCAAGTTGCCGTAGCATATATGAACTAGATTCAAGATCGTAGGAATAAAGATACCAAACCTTATCTTCAGTTATGGATATATCTTCACTGGGATGCTCTATTAAGTAAGAGATATTTATAAGGGCTTCGTCAAGCATTTCTACAGGCGATAGTGGATATTGAGAGAGTATGTCTTGAATTGTTTCCAGGCTCCAATCTCCATCTTTGTCCTGCTTATTTGTAGTTATTCTTATAGGAGCATTAATTCCTCGACATTTTTTCTGAGCAAGTACATTTGTGATCTTCCGCTTGATTGCCAAATTTCTACTTAATTCGGTGATAGCCTCATCAGTAATAGAATATATTCCGCAAATTGGATCCCAGAAACAATCAGCAAAACTTCGACCATCTCGTTCAAATTTACACTCTATTGCTGTCAAATAAGAATTCTTTTTGTTCATATACTTATATAAATATTTCAAAAACTCAACATTCTAATTCTCTATTAACAGAGCCTACCCCGCCTTCCCATCCACCCGCTGCCGCCAATAAATGGGCACGTATCGAACCGCCCAGAGCGTAAAACAAGCCAGCCAGATTACCCCGGCAAGCACGTACAGCATCGGAACCATTTGAGCCATGGCAAGCGGACCATCCGCCAGGATCCTGAGTACGGCCACCGCCTGGAAACCTAAAAACAGCAGCCAGGTAAACCGGTCCAGTTCCAGCGGGCGTCCCGAATGCCCGATGGTGACGCGTGAAGCCATACCCAATACCATGCTGGCAAAGTAGCCAATCGCCAATGCATGCAAGGGCGCCAGACCGAATAGCATCATGGTGCTGTCAGACAGCATGAATATCAGGCTCTGCACCCCGTACAGCACCATGGACACACCCAGCCAGGCAAATGAAATATGCAGTACCGCCAGCAAACTCACGCTAAAGCTGCGCAAGAATCCCCATTGGTAGGATAAATAAAGCGCGCAGAGCGCCAATGGAAAATCAACCATCCACAGGTAAGCCGGCATTTCCAGCCATTGTAAACATCCATGCCCGGCGGTACAGGCCAGCATCACCCAGAGTATCCAGTAGGGCCTGATCAGCACATAATTTTCCAGTACCCGGCTGGAGAAGAATGGAATCATGCGATGCGAAACCGTCAATACAATCGGTAACAGAAAAAACCAGATGCCCGCATGGCGCGAGAAATTCAGCGCAGCCAAATTTTCAGTGATCAACCATAACAGATAAGCCGCCACACCCAGCCAGCCCATTAACAATGCCGCGCTGGCCACCATCGCATGGCGCTTATCCTGACCCGCTGCCTTGAGCAGGATACGGAATAACACATACACGGCGACACTCCAGCCGGTCAGCATGATCGCCACACCCGCCGTTATGACGGTTTTGTCGAACAACAAGCCGGCATAGAACAGCCCCACACCGGCAGCCATCAATAAGCAGGTGGTCATGTATTCACGCGGTTTCACTTTCTCGCCATTCATCCAGTTGGGATAAGTGGTAAACAGAAAACCAAAAATAAAGAATGGGAAAAAGCCATAGATCATCAGAAAGGCATGCGCCCAGGTGGGTGCAATGCTCCAAACTGTCGCTGATCCCGCAATGGCATAACGCCCGGCCAGATCAAATACCCACCAAAGCAATGTCAGCACGCCCTGCAGCGCGCCAACCAGAAACAAGCTGCGATGCGGAGCAGCCGCAATATGATCCCATACAGTCAATTGTTTGTTCATTCTGATCCCTACGACACTATCCTTTTAATTATCCAACACAATAGTTTTTCTTAACCCAGGTTATTTGTTATGATGCGTGTCCTGCTTCGCGCAACGAATTTTCATGCTCAACATCGATCTGCATTGTCATTCCACCATTTCCGATGGTTTGTTATCTCCCGTTCAACTGGTCGAGCGTGCCGCGCTACGCGGTGTCGAAACGCTGGCCTTGACCGATCACGACGATATCGCCGGGCTTGCCGAAGCGCGTCAAACAGCCGACGCGAAAAATATCACATTTATCAACGGCGTGGAAATATCCGTCAGCTGGCGTGGCCGTACATTGCATATTGTGGGGCTGAACATTGATCCCGAGTATACGCCACTCGCCGAAGGCCTTGCCACCATCCGCGCAGGCCGCTCGCAACGCGCCGGGAATATTGCCGCAGAACTCTCAAAAATCGGTATCCACGGCAGCCTTGAAGGTGCTTATGCCCATGTGGGCGAGCGGCGTTTGATCGGGCGCACACATTTTGCGCGTTTTCTGGTTGAGCAAGGGCATGCCAAAGACGTAAAATCCGTATTCAAAAAATATCTGGTTAAAGGCAAGCCGGGATATGCCCCGCATGAATGGGCGTCACTCAGCGATGCGGTAGATTGGATCTGTGGAAGCGGCGGCAGATCTGTTATTGCGCATCCGGGACGCTATGATTTAGGTAAAAATGTACTGAATGATTTACTCAATGAGTTCCGCGCTCTGGGCGGGTCAGCCATTGAGGTGGTCACTGCGAGCCACACACCCGAACAGGTCAAACACTTTGCACAACATGCGCAAAACAGGGACTTGCTGGTTTCCTGCGGTTCAGACTTTCACGGTCCGGGCGAAAGCTATTTCGATCTGGGGCAACTGCCCGAATTTCCTCTGGGATGCACGCCCGTTTGGCATGACTGGAAAACAATGCATAAAGTGATGCTTCGAACTGATTGATATGCTCATTTAATTCAAATACGGTCGTCACGTGGCTCAATTTTTCTCAATTCACTCCAATAACCCTCATTTACGCTTGATCAAACAGGCCGTTGCGATAGTGCGCGACGGCGGGGTCATTGTTTATCCCACGGATTCCTGTTATGCCCTGGGGTGCCATCTCGGGGATAAAAGCGCGATGTCGCGTATCCGCACCATCCGGCAAGTGGATGATCATCATCATTTCACACTGGTATGCCGGAATCTGGCGGAAATATCGACCTATGCCAAAGTGGATAACAGCCAATATCGCTTACTCAAAGCCACGACACCCGGCAGCTATACCTTTATTTTACAGGCCAGCCGGGAAGTTCCGCGCCGCATGCAACACCCCAAACGCAACACCATCGGGCTGCGCATTCCCGGTCATCCCGTGGTTCTGGCACTGCTGGAAGAACTCGGCGAACCATTACTCAGCTCCACACTGATATTGCCGGGAGACGAATTCCCGCTGAATGATGCGGAAGAAATCCGCGAACGCCTGGAACATCAGGTTGATCTGGTGATGGATGCCGGTTCCTGCGGCATAGAAATGACCACTGTGATTGACTTGACCACCGACGTGCCCGAGTTGATCCGGTCAGGCAAAGGCAGCCTCGAACCCTTTGGAATCGATCATGGATAGCATTATTCAGGGCATTGCCATTTATGCCTTACCCGTCATTTTTGCCATTACGATGCATGAGGCGGCGCATGGTTATATTGCCAAGCATTTTGGTGACTTCACGGCATACAACGAAGGCCGCATCAGTCTCAACCCAATCCGGCACATTGACCTCGTCGGCACTATTCTGGTGCCTCTGTCATTATTCGTTCTCAGCAAATTGACGATCGGCGCAGGGTTTTTATTCGGCTGGGCCAAGCCGGTTCCGGTTAATTTTTCCAACCTGCGCCACCCCAAGCGCGACATGCTTTGGGTGGCGGCGGCTGGCCCCGGCGCCAATCTGGTCATGGCGCTTTTTTGGGCTTTGATGATCAAACTGGCCATTATCATGCCCGAGAGCAGTTTTGCAAAACCGCTGGCGCTGATGGGAATCGCGGGTATCGAAATCAATGTGATTCTGATGGTGCTTAACCTGTTACCGTTGCCGCCTCTGGATGGTGGCCGCATGGCCGTCAGTTTGCTGCCGCACCGCATGGCTTACCAGTTTTCCCGGATTGAGCCTTATGGCTTTATGATATTGCTGGTATTGTTATTCAGTGGTGTGTTGGGTGCTGTGATTGGACCGGTTATCATGTGGGCCAAATTAATCATCGTGTCAATTTTTGGGTTATACATCTAACAACGTTTTAAATTTAGGATATCAACATGTTTGCTGATCGCGTTTTATCAGGTATGCGCCCTACCGGCAGCCTGCATTTAGGGCACTATCATGGCGTATTAAAAAATTGGGTGAAGTTGCAGCAACAATATGAATGCCTGTTTTTTGTCGCGGATTGGCATGCATTGACAACCCATTACGATACCCCGGAAATTATCGAACAGAATGTTTGGGATATGGTGATTGACTGGCTGGCTGCGGGCGTTGATCCGTCGCAGGCCATTTTATTCATCCAATCCAAAGTACCGGCCCA
>Ga0207952_1001249_pt1 | contig 11555 bp, 7 predicted proteins | sample SubbioR12Aug_8Ca_FD_184831 | JGI IMG/M metagenome (GOLD analysis project Ga0207952, IMG submission 184831) | Serpentinite rock and fluid subsurface biosphere microbial communities from McLaughlin Reserve, California, USA - CR12Aug_8Ca (SPAdes) | ecosystem: Environmental > Terrestrial > Deep...
CGCGACGAGGCTCTCATGGAGCTTCGGGAAGTCCTTGCCCGCGCGGAGCCAGGGACGGGCATCGAGGACTTTGAACGCGCGCGGAGCCTCCTCGCGAGCTAACCGCGGTCGTGCCGGAGGCCGATGTGCACGGCTCGAGTACGCCTCGAGCACACCTCGTATGAAAGTCGCGCAGCTGCGGTGGCCCCGCGCGAGCCCACCGCATTGGTTTTGTCCCGCCAAACCGTCGCGAGAAACGGCGTGGCTCTTTAGCGGTCACTTCACTTCCCGGCCTCCCCTGCGGTTGTCGGGAACGAAGCGGTCCTGGTACGGCATCTTCACGGCGCGCAACGACTCGGCGTCCAGCGCGGCATCCATCGGAATCACCTCGTTCGACGCGAGAAGGAACGCCGTGAGCGCGTAGACCTCGGGGTCGGTGAGCGTTCCAGGCGTCAACTGTGGCATGGCGCGGCGCACGTAGTCGAATACGGTCGTGGCGTAGGGCCAGTAGTTGCCGATGGTCCGGTCGAGACTTGTCTCGGACGCCCCGAACTTGAAGCCCTCCGCTTCCGCCGGCCGACCGACCAGCCTGGGAAAGGGCGCCATGCCTTCACCCTTTGCGCCGTGGCACGACGCGCACTTCGCGGCGTACACCGTTGCCCCCTCGGCGACAGTGCCGCGGCCAGGCGGTAGTTCCACGCCGTCCGGGCCAACGTCACGGTTCACCAGCGCGACTTCGTGCGCAGGCACCTCGCGTCCCAGTCCCATGCGCTGCGGCGAACGCGCATCTGAGCCGGATGGTCCGCAGCCCACGAGCAGCGCCGCCGTTGCGATCGTCAGTCGGCGCATCAGGTTTCCCCATGGAAGGTGACGGCGCCGTCGGTCGCAACTTTCCATCCGTAGATCGGGTTGGAGTGATAGCTCGTGCCGATGCCCCGCGCCTCGATCAGCGCAGCTCGCGTCGGTTGCACATATCCCGTCTCGTCCGTCGCGCGGCTTAGCAGCACGGTTTCGTCGCCCGTCCATTCCCACATTTGCTCAAAGCGCACAAATGCCTTGGACGTCGGCGGATTCAGCAGCGCAGCGTTGCTCCAGCTCTGGCCACCGTTCGTGCTGACTTCCACGCGAGTGACGCGCCCGCGACCGCTCCACGCCACGCCGCTGATGGGATGCCAGCCGCGCGTGATGCGTTCGGGGAACACGGGCGCCGTGATGATCGACTTGGCGTCAACTTCAAAACTGAATTGCCGCGCGGTGCCGTCCTTGAGCGGGTCGGTGTACTTCGATGTCTCCTCTCGCGTCATCCACGGGCGCGTGCCGAGTTCGAGCCGGCGGAGCCATTTAATGCTCGCGTTGCCTTCCCATCCCGGGAGCAGCAGGCGTATCGGGTAGCCCTGTGCGGGGCGCAGGGGTTCGCCATTCTGCGCCCAGACTACCAACGCATCGTCCAGCATTTTCGACATTGGTATGCTGCGGGTTAACACCGCTGCATCGGACCCTTCTGCAAGCACCCAGGCGGCGTCACGATGTGCGCCAACCTCGTTGAAGAGTGCCCGGACCGGAACGCCGGTCCATTCGGTGTTGCTCGCGAGGCCGGCGATCTGCTGCGGTGTCATCTCGGGGCGCGGACGACGGAACGCGCCGCCACCGTTGCCCGAGCATTCGATGAAGTAGGTGCGCGTGACGCGCGGAAATCGCTTGAGGTCAGCGATGGAAAACGCGAGCGTCCGCTCGACGAGCCCATGGATGAGCAGTTCGTGCTTTGCGGCGTCGATCGCCGGTACTCCCGCGTGATGACGTTCGAAGTGCAGGTCCGCAGGCGTGATCGTACCGGTCAGCGACTGATGCGGCGTGAGCGAACTGCCGGCAATGGCTCCGGTAGGAGTGCGCGCAGGATTGACTTGAGGTGAGCGCACTCCGAGCGCGGATGTCGGCGCTCCTGGGGCTTTTGTTGGGTCTGCGGGAATCGCCGGTTCCTGCGGCGGAGGCGCCGGGGAGCGCTGCTGTTCCGGCTCCGCCAGGGGCGGTACGCCGAACACGACGGCGCCGCTGAGGGCACCGGCCGTGCTTGCGAGCATGTCGCGTCGGGTAGGCATTTTTCTCACTCCTGAGTCGAGAGAAAGTACGCGGAACCGCGCGGAGTGGGTATGCCCGGGCGGACCGGAATGGCGATCAAAAGCGGGATAAGGGCAGACCCTTGCACAAACGCGTTTGATTGGCTATTGTTCGTGTCCCCCCAAACTCCTGCCACACCGTGAGATAGGGGCATTTGGGGAGGTTCGGAGGCGGATAGTGCTTCCGGGCAAGAAAAAGCAAAAAAAAGGGCACGGACCCCTTGACCTTATATAGACCCGTGCTTTATTATTGTGGGCTCCCGTGGAAAACGGGGCGAAGTACCACAGAAATCGTTTTTTGACAATCGAGTGATGAGATCGCAAGGACGTGCGAGGCTGTCTCGATGACCCGTATCCATTCAGGGGTACGGCGAGAGAACAACCTGAATTTTCTTGTGATTCCGAATAACGCTGTCATGCCTAGTTAGACAACTGGCGACAGCGTGACAGCGATTCGGGAGAGCCTATTGAATTCTCATTGGAGAGTTTGATCCTGGCTCAGGACGAACGCTGGCGGCGTGCTTAACACATGCAAGTCACGGGGGCCCAGGGGCAACTCTGGGCAACCGGCGAACGGGTGCGTAACACGTGAGCAATCTGCCGATCTCTGGGGGATAGCCGGCCCAACGGCCGGGTAATACCGCATACGCTCATCGGGGGACATCCCCTGGTGAGGAAACCTCCGGGGGAGATCGAGGAGCTCGCGACCTATCAGCTAGTTGGTGAGGTAACGGCCCACCAAGGCGACGACGGGTAGCTGGTCTGAGAGGATGGCCAGCCACATTGGGACTGCGACACGGCCCAGACTCCTACGGGAGGCAGCAGTGGGGAATATTGCGCAATGGACGAAAGTCTGACGCAGCGACGCCGCGTGTGGGATGAAGCTCTTCGGGGTGTAAACCACTGTTGCCCGGGAAGAACCTCCCCTTTCGAGGGGACTGACGGTACCGGGTGAGGAAGCACCGGCTAACTCTGTGCCAGCAGCCGCGGTAATACAGAGGGTGCGAGCGTTGTCCGGAATCACTGGGCGTAAAGGGCGCGTAGGTGGCTTGGTAAGTGTGCGGTGAAAGCCCGGGGCTCAACCCCGGGTCTGCCGTGCAGACTGCCTGGCTCGAGCATAGTAGAGGCAGGTGGAATTCCGGGTGTAGCGGTGGAATGCGTAGAGATCCGGAAGAACACCGGTGGCGAAGGCGGCCTGCTGGGCTATTGCTGACACTGAGGCGCGACAGCGTGGGGAGCAAACAGGATTAGATACCCTGGTAGTCCACGCCGTAAACGATGGGTACTAGGTGTCTGGGGGAGCGACCCCCTGGGTGCCGGCGCTAACGCATGAAGTACCCCGCCTGGGGAGTACGGCCGCAAGGCTGAAACTCAAAGGAATTGACGGGGGCCCGCACAAGCGGTGGAGCATGTGGTTTAATTCGACGCAACGCGAAGAACCTTACCTGGGCTTGACATGCTGGAGAAAGCTCGCAGAAACGTGAGCCCCTCTTCGGAGTTCCAGCACAGATGCTGCATGGCTGTCGTCAGCTCGTGTCGTGAGATGTTGGGTTAAGTCCCGCAACGAGCGCAACCCTCATCTTCAGTTACCAGCGGGTAAAGCCGGGGACTCTGGAGAGACTGCCGGTGCCAAACCGGAGGAAGGTGGGGACGACGTCAAGTCATCATGGCTCTTACGTCCAGGGCTACACACGTGCTACAATGGCAGAGACAGAGGGCTGCGAACCCGCGAGGGGGAGCCAATCCCTAAACTCTGCCTCAGTTCGGATTGAAGTCTGCAACTCGACTTCATGAAGCTGGAATCGCTAGTAATCGTGGATCAGCTACGCCACGGTGAATACGTTCCCGGGCCTTGTACACACCGCCCGTCACGCCATGGAAGTTGTGAGCGCCCGAAGTCGGTGTCGGAACCCGCAAGGGGCCAAGCCGCCTAAGGCGAGCGCAATGACTGGGGCGAAGTCGTAACAAGGTAGCCGTAGGGGAACCTGCGGCTGGATCACCTCCTTAACGGAGCAGTGAGTAGGTCAGTTCGAGCGTTCGCGTTCGGCTGATACGAAAGCGCTTCTGCAGTCGACGCCTCGTGCGTCCTGCGATCTCATCCTCGATTTTCTTATAGCTGTCTGGCGACCGCTCCGGGACACCACCGGAGGGGTCGCGCAAGACCATGCTGTTTGACAATGGATAGGGTATGAACGTGGGAAACGAATCAACACTAGTGATACAAGTTTTCGCCGGTGTGAGGAGCTGATCTTCGGATTGCCTCCGCACCACCGTAAGAAAAATGGAATCACTCGTTTGTTAGATCGCGCGTGCTCTGCTTGACAGTTTGTGGTCAAGCGAGCGAAAGCAAGTGGGGGATGCCTGGGCACACGAAGGCGATGAAGGCCGTGGTAAGCTGCGATAAGCTTGGGGGAGCGGCACACACGCACTGATCCCAAGATGGCCGAATGGGGAAACCCGGCCAGGAGCGATCCTGGTCACTCCGCAAGGAGAGCGAACCCGGGGAACTGAAACATCTAAGTACCCGGTGGAAAGAGAAATCAACCGAGATGCCCCGAGTAGCGGCGAGCGAAACGGGTAGAGCCCAAACCGTGGTCCTTGTGGCCGCGGGGTTGTAGGACCCACGCACGCGTAGCGAGACGCAAGTCGAAGTCCTCTGGAACGAGGCGCCATAGACGGTGACAGCCCGGTAGGCGAATGCCATGCACGCTGCGTAGTGGAGTTCCTGAGTAACGCCCGACCCGAGTAATCGGGCGTGAAGCTGGGGGGACCACCCTCCAAGGCTAAAGACTCTCGTGTGACCGATAGTGAACGAGTACCGTGAGGGACAGGTGAAAAGCACCCCTGTGCGGGGAGTGAAAGAGATCCTGAAACCACTTGCTTACAAGCGGTAGGAGGCTGGGTGCGAGCTTGCTCGCATCACGGCTGACTGCGTGCCTTTTGCATTATGATCCGGCGAGTTACTCGTCGGCAGCGAGGCTAAGCTGCTTAGCAGCGGAGCCGCAGCGAAAGCGAGTCCTGTAACGAGGGCGACAAGTTGCCGGCGGTACGACCCGAAGCCAGGGCGATCTACCCATGAGCAGGTTGAAGCTGCGGTAACACGCAGTGGAGGACCGAACCGGTGTGGGTTGAAAACCGCTCGGATGACTTGTGGGTAGGGGTGAAAGGCCAATCAAGCCTGGAGATAGCTGGTTCTCTCCGAAATCTATTGAGGTAGAGCCTCGAGGCGTGTTAGCAGGAGGTAGAGCGACTGGATGGGCGCGGGCTGGCGTAGCCGGTACCAACCCCAACCAAACTCCGAATACCTGCCTAATGGACCTCGGGAGGCAGTCGTTGAGCGATAATGTCCAACGGCGAGAGGGAAAGAACCCAGAGCCACAGCTAAGGCCCCGAAGTGGCCGCTGAGTATAGCGAAGGATGTGTCCGTGCCGTGACAACTAGGAGGTTGGCTTAGAAGCAGCCATTCCTTTAAAGAGTGCGTAATAGCTCACTAGTCCAGCGTGGATGCGCCGAGAATGGTCGGGATTAAGCGGCCCGCCGAAGCTTGGCCTTCTGACGCAAGTCAGAGGGGTAGGAGAGCGTTCTGTACTGCCTTGAAGCGACCGTGGAAACGTGTCGTGGAGCGTACAGAAGTGAGGATGCCGGAACGAGTACGCGCAAATGCGGGTGAAAACCCCGCACACCGTAAGCCCAAGGATTCCTGCGCCATGGCAATCAGCGCAGGGTGAGGCGGACCCTAAGACGAGGCCCCAGAGGCGTAGTCGATGGACAGCCGGTCAAAATTCCGGCCCCGCCTGCAGCGTGTTAACAACTCCGCAGGGACCCAGGAACAAGTTGCGAGCGACTTTGTGGATTGGTCGTTCAAGGGTGTAGAGCAATCGAGACCCGAGTACGAGGAAGACGGGGCAACCCAACTTCCAAGTCGTGAGGCGTCTACTGGCAAGAAAAGCTGCGTGAGGGAGTGCTGCAGGTGTCCGTACCGCAAACCGACACAGGTGGGCAAGGCGAGTAGCCTAAGGTGAACGAGTGAAACCGGGTCAAGGAACTCGGCATAATGATCCCGTAACTTCGGAAGAAGGGATGCCGGAAAAGGTGTAGGGTACACCGAAGCTTTTTCCGGTCGCAGAGAATCGACTCAAGCGACTGTTTAGCAAAAACACAGGTGTGTGCCAAGCCGCACAAGGCGCCGTATACACACTGACGCCTGCCCGGTGCCGGAAGGTTAAGGGGAGATGTTAGCGAGGGTAACCTCGCGACGCATTGAGCCGAAGCCCCGGTAAACGGCGGCCGTAACTATAACGGTCCTAAGGTAGCGAAATTCCTTGTCGGGTAAGTTCCGACCTGCACGAATGGCGTAACGACTTGAGTACTGTCTCGACCCGGTGCTCGGCGAAACTGCAGTATCGGTGAGGATTCCGATTCCCCGCAGCAGGACAAAAAGACCCCATGCACCTTTACTGTAATTTGCCATTGGTCGTCGCACGTGACTGTGTAGCATAGGTGGGAGCCGTTGATGCCCGGGCGCTAGCTCGGGAGTAGGCACCAGTGAAATACCACCCTGGCTCGTGTAACGTCCTCACCACGCTCTAGCAAACCTAGGCTGGGACCGTGGCAGATGGGCAGTTTGACTGGGGCGGTCGCCTCCGAAAGAGTAACGGAGGCGCGCGCAAGGTTCCCTCAGCGCGGTCGGTACTCGCGCTTTTGAGTGTAACGGCAAAAGGGAGCCTGACGGTGAGACCGACGGGTCGAGCCGCCACGAAAGTGGGCCGTAGTGATCCGGTAGCCCGGTGTGGATCGGCTATCGCGCAACGGATAAAAGGTACGCTGGGGATAACAGGCTTATCGCATCCGAGAGTTCACATCGACGATGCGGTTTGGCACCTCGATGTCGGCTTGTCACATCCTGGGGCTGGAGAAGGTCCCAAGGGTCCGGCTGTTCGCCGGTTAAAGTGGCACATGAGCTGGGTTCAAAACGTCGTGAGACAGTTTGGTCTGTATCCGCTGTGGGCGTTGGAGAATTGAGGGGCGCGGACTCTAGTACGAGAGGACCGAGTCGGACGACCCGCTCGTGTCCCGGCTGTTCTGCCAAGAGCAACGCCGGGTAGCGATGGTCGGTACAGATAACCGCTGAAAGCATCTAAGTGGGAAGCTGTCCCCAAGATGAATTCTCCCTGGTGCCTCGAGCACCCTGAAGGGCCGTCGGAGACTACGACGTCAATAGGCCGCACGTGGAAGGCGAGCAATCGCTTTCGAGCGCAGCGGTACTAATCGCCCGTGAGGCTTGACTACTCCCCCTGTTTTTACAGAGGGATAACCAACAATCGCAGAGCAATGCACGATCTCCGCCTGTAACTCAGGCGGCGATTCGGAATACCACGTTCATCCCTTTCCATTGTCACCTAATCGCTGGCGACTAGAGCGTAGGGGCCACACTCGTTCCCATCCCGAACACGATCGTTAAGCCCTACAGCGCCGATGGTACTCCGATCGAGAGATCGCGGGAGAGTAGGCCGTCGCCGGCACCCCTGAAGCCCCCTGCATCGCATCTGCGGTGCAGGGGGCTTCTTCGTTTTCGACGGCTCTTACGGCGGGGACGCGGGTTATACGGCGGGGACGCGGGTTATACGGCGGGGACGCGGATTTTCGCGGATTGCCAGCGATGAACGCTGATAACGCAAAAGAAGGGTAACTGCAACTACGCCCGCGAGCGTTGTTGCAGTTCACGCATCGGTTGTAGTTGCCGTTGTAGTTGCCGTTGTCGTTGCGGTATCCGCGGTGTCGTAGTTCCCATCCGCGAAAATCCGCGTCCGCGTAGTAAAACCGTGCCTTGCTACGAACTCCAATCGTCTTAACCAGATGACCCGATGCGGCTTCATTGCCATCGCCGGCCGCCCCAACGCCGGTAAATCCACGCTCCTGAACCGGCTCGTGGGGCAGCGCATCGCCATCACCAGCCATAAACCACAGTCGACGCGAAACCGAGTCGTTGGACTGCTGACCGATGAGTCGACGCAGCTCGTCCTCCTCGACACACCCGGTCTCCTTGAGCCTGGCGATGCGCTGCACCGCTCGATGCGCAGCACCGCGGTGGCAGCCATTCGCGAGGCCGACCTCATCCTCCATATCGCCGATGCGCGCGACGGTGCGCCTCCGCCACTCTGGGAAGTCGCCGCCTGGGACGGGCGACCCCCAAATGCGCGCGTGCTCGTTGCGCTCAACAAGATGGACGCGTTGGCCCCGGCGCAGCGTGACGCGCTCGCCGCTGCAGTCGCCGGGCGCGATCACGTCTTCTTCATTTCGGCTCGGACGGGCGAGGGGCTCGAGCCACTCCTGGCGCGACTGCGTGCGGAGATTCCGGAGGGCCCGTTCCATTATCCCGCCGATGACGCCAGCACAGCCGACCTCCGGTTCATCGTTGCCGAAATCGTTCGTGAGGTTGCGCTGGAGCAACTCGACGACGAAGTGCCGCACGCGCTCGCATGCCAGGTGGAGGAGTTTCGGGAGTCGCGCACCCCGGTGTACATTCGGGCCGTGCTCTATGTGGAGCGCGAAACGCAGAAGCGGATCGTCATTGGCGCCGGCGGCGAACGCATCCGCGAAGTGGGCCGCAGGGCTCGTGCGCGCATCGAACCACTCGTCGGCTCGCAGGTGTACCTCGACCTCTGGGTCAAGGTATTACCGAACTGGCGGCGCGATGCGGGCGCGCTCCGCCGCCTGGGATACGCCGTTGCCGAGGAACCTGATAAATGACAGCTGAAACGCCTCACTCCACCACGACACTGGACCCGCGCCTTCTCTCGATTCTGGTCTGCCCCAAGTGCAAGGGGCCGCTCACGTACCGAAACGCCGAGCAGGCGCTCGATTGCCCCGCGTGCAAGCTGCGCTATGCCGTCCGCGATGGCATTCCGGTAATGCTGATTGACGAGGCGGCGCCGCTCCCGTAGCGCGCGCGTTCGCGCGGTAGTGGCATTCATCTGCGCCGCGCTTCTGGGTGGCGCATGGCCTGTCGTTGCCTGCGCGCAGGGCAGCGTCGCGACGGAAGGCGCGCTGTTCCTGCTCGTTCCGGTCGGCGCACGCACCATTGCCCAGGGCCAGGCTGGCGTTGCCTCGCGCTTTGGCGCCGACGGCGTGTTCTGGAATCCGGCCGCGACGGGATGGGTGACGCGCCGCGAATTGACAGTCGATCATGGGTCCAACGCATTTATCACCAGCGATGCGATCTCGGCCCTCGTCCCGGTGGGCATGGCCGGCACGCTCGCGGCGGCGGTGCACTACTTCAACTTCGGCGACCAGACCGCCACCGACGAGTTTGGTAATTCCACGGGCACCATCTACGCGCGGGCGATGGTCCTTGGCGGGACCTATGCCGCGACGTTCGGGGAGCGGGTGTCCGCCGGCGTGAGTTACAAGTACATCCGCAACGAGCAGAGTTGCGGCGGTGCCTGTGCCGGACTGCAGACATACTCGATATCCACCACGGCCTATGATTTCGGTGTGCAGGCCGTCGTGGACACCGCGCGCAAAATTACAGCAGGAATCGCGCTGAGGAACGCGGGGTTCGGCCTGCAGACCGTGGATCGCGAGCAGGCAGACCCGCTTCCGGCTCGCGTGCACGCCGGCCTCACATGGGACGTCGCTGGCGTAGCCCGGGCCGCACCGGGCGTGTCGCTTGCCCTGAACGGCGAAGTCGTGACGAAATCCACGTTTCGCGGAGTGTCGTATCGCGTTGGTGGTGAGGCCTGGTTTGCCGACCGCTTCGCAGTGCGTGCCGGATTCATTACCAACAGCGGTGACCGGTCGAATGCGGCCATCGGATTTGGGCTGCGACAGGGCACATTGGGCCTCGAGTTTGCCCGAACTTTCGGCGGTGAGTCTGCTGATGCGGGTTCGCCACCCACGTACGTCACGCTCCGGATTGGATTCAAGTGACGCGCCCCATTGTTCTCGTGATCGCGCTGCTTGGCTGGCCTGGGCTCGCGGCAACGGCTGTAGCGCAGCGTGAAGAACCTGCGGGTGTCTCCACTCCGCGCGGAGCAGCCCCGGCGGCGACAGATCGCGGCCTCTGGCCGTCGCGCCTCGCGCGCCCCGATTCTGCGTGGTGGGTGCCGCTTTCGTCCGCAATCGTGCCGGGCAGCGGTCAGGTGCGGCTGGGACAGAGTCGATTCATTGCGTACCTCGCTGTGGAAACGTGGTCGGTCGTCGGCTATTTGAACGCCGAGGCGGCCGCTCGCCACGAGCGAACCCGATATCTGACCCTGGCACGTGACGTCGCCCGCGCCTTCGTGCTCGGCAACGATCGAGTCGGGAACTGGAACTATTACGAGTCCATGGAGAAGCATGTCGAAAGCGGGGTGTTTGATCGCACTCCGGGCACCGGCGCGTTTTCCCCCGAGACGGACACGGCCACGTTCAATGGCGCGGTGTGGCTCCGTGCACGACAGCTGTCCCGGTGGGCCGACCCCAATGTCGAACCCCCGCGAACGTCGCCGGAGTACAGCGCGGCCGTCGCGTACTACGCCCAGCATGCGGTCACGGACGCATTCCGCTGGACCTGGCGCAATGCACAGCTCGAGTGGGATGCCTACCGGCAGAGCATTCGGCGGCGCAACGATGCCAGTCGCGAAGCGGGGCACTACCTCGGTATTCTGGCCGCAAACCATGTACTGTCTGCCGTGGACGCGTTCATCACAATCCGCTTGCGGGGCGGGCTTGGCGCCACCCGGCGAGGCTTGGTCATCTCAGCTTCCGTGCCAATCCGCTGACCAAACGCCCAACCGCAACGTCCCTGCGCAAGTGATTGCCGTGCAGAGCTTTGACACCAAGTTGGCCCGGCGGTATCTTCGCCAAGTCACCCGTCTTCTCGATTGCAACCTCCCGTCGCGTTCATCCTGGCCCCTGAGGGCTCGCTCCTGCCCGAGTCGGTCCGGCAGTGGCTTGCCGAGCGACGCGTGCCGGTTGTGCCGCTTTCCGACCCTGATGAGCTGATCGCGGCGGCGCTACGGAGCCGGCCGCGGATGGTCATCGCCGACGCGCGAATTCGCCCCGCCGTGGCGCTCAACGCCTGCCGCCGGCTCAAGCTTGACTCGTTCACGGGGATTGTTCCGGTCGTTGTTTGTACGCGCGAGGACGACGAATCCTTCGCCGCCGCATTCGAGGCCAAGGCAGATGAAGTCCTGCGCGACGGAGCCGTGTCGATGGAAACACCGCTCCGTCTGGATGCGCTGCTGCGACGGTCGGATCGCGACACGTTCGTGCATCCTTCGACGCGCCTGCCTGGCGCGGTGGAAATTGAGGGTGAAATCGCCAGGCGGCTCGAAACGGCTGTCCCATTTGCCGTGTGCTACGCCGACCTTGATCACTTCAAGGAATACAACGACCGCTACAGTTATTACGACGGGGATCGCGTCATCCGCATCCTCGCCAAGATCCTGCACGACGTCGCGAAGGGGATGTGCGGCGAGG
>Ga0207952_1001250_pt1 | contig 11548 bp, 11 predicted proteins | sample SubbioR12Aug_8Ca_FD_184831 | JGI IMG/M metagenome (GOLD analysis project Ga0207952, IMG submission 184831) | Serpentinite rock and fluid subsurface biosphere microbial communities from McLaughlin Reserve, California, USA - CR12Aug_8Ca (SPAdes) | ecosystem: Environmental > Terrestrial > Deep...
ATGGTACCGTCATTGCCAACATTGTCTTTCAACACCAGATTATCGAGCGTGCCTGTGCCGTAGTAGTTGGCGAGTTTACCGGACAACAGCAACGTATCAATTCCGCTGCCGCCGGAGATGCTGTCATTGCCACCACCGCCAATGATGATGTCATTGCCCGCACCACCAGAGATGGTGTCGCTGCTGTTGGTGCCGGTCAGGTAATCCGGCCCTGCAGTGCCATTGATGGTGAGCCCAGGCGCGACAAAACTGCCGATAGTAGAGAATGTATAGTTGCTGCTACCCGCATAGTTGTAGCCAGCCAGGTCCTTGATACTGCCATTTGGAATGCTGAGGCTGTATGTGGTGTCATACGATAGCGGGCTACCCGGATGTATCGTCAGAGTATTGCCAGACAGCGTGAGGTTGGTGCTGAATGCAGAATCAAAGTCAGCCACGGTATTGCCTGCGCCGTCTTTGAGCAGAATGTGTCCAGTCCCGCGTGCAATTTCTTCACTGAAGGTAACGACGATGTCGCTATTGATGGGCACGGACTTGCCCGATTGCGTGGGTGTAAAAGACACTGCCGTTGGAGCAGTCGTATCGCCCTGCCCCACTATGCGGATGGAGGTATTGATCCCCATTTTTTGTAACTGGGCGACATTATAGACAGAGACGTTGCCCGCCATGTCAGCCACTTCTACCCGCGAGACATTGTAGTAACCATTGGGGTTACTGCCCGCAATGGTAAATGTCTGGTTAGTCGTGCCATCGACCCAGGGATCTTTAAAGCCACCGAGCACGATACCAGCATAAGTACCGCCATCGGTTTTTACGTCATACGTCAATGGTGGGTCAGTGATGATGGACACATAGCGTATGCCAGACTCATAATCGGTTGCGACAGCTTTTAAAGCGATGCTCACATCCCCTTTGACCACATTGATAACCGACGGGATATTCAAGGAATTCAATATGGGCGGTGTGACATCATTCTTGACGACCGCATTACTGAGGCCAATGACATAGTCAGCATTGGTGCTGCCAAGATTGGTGACCTTGACAAAGTAGCCCCCGTGGTTATAACCGCCGGTATAACTGAACTTGATGGCACCATCATTGTAAGTCTGGGCAATGGCAGGTGTGAGGGTAGACAGCACATTGCCCGCACTATCTGTAATTTCTATCTTGACGCCGGAATAGCTGGAACTCCAGGCATTGCCGCGGTAATTATTCAATGCATCATTGGACACCACGATAGAATAAATGCCGGGGCCATCGAGATCCATTTGATACCAGTCTGTCGTGTCCGAGGCAGACAATTTGCCAAATGAACGCGTGCCATTACCTAGCTTGTAGACGCTGGTGCGATTGAATGAATCAATGGTGATGGTTCTTTCATCCGCATTTGAATTCAGACCGTAAACATAAGACATAAAGCTGACCTTGGTTATAAAATGTAGTTATAAAACTTGGTTATAAAACTTAGTTATAAAAATACTGTCACTGCAAGTGCTGCCTTGGCATTCAGGCTGAGAAGAAGTCTGCAAGTATATGTAATATTTTGTTTCAATGCTTACATTTTATTGAACGCAGTATTCGATGACCAGACTGCACTATAGCAATTAGCTACCTCGCCAAAAAAATGCCGCGAGACACGTCCACACATTACAAGCTGGCATTTGCCAGCGTGAGCACAGATCAAATTCAAAAGTAAATTTTGTATACACTGATCAGCGACCAGAAACCGTATGCACAAGCGATCAGGGAAAAATTATTCGCGCTTATTCACAATTACGCACGATTATTCACGATATATAGCCAGGGCAAATCAGCTATACCTGTCGCCACACTGCAGGCTATAGACTGCGTGCGGGCACGCCGTAATCATGCATGGCATGCACAGCACAGCAAAGAGAAATTAAGGGAGACACTGATGTTTTGCGGCATTGAGCTAAACAGTAAATCGAATGCGGCGGGGGGCGACCAGCCCTGATTGAACTGGTTCATTCAAAAATCAAAGCCTGCATGGTCCTGTAGCGCCGCCCCATTTCAATGCTACTCCGCTTACAAGACTGCCTGACCCACCAAGGCATCCATCCAGGCTACCTACAAATCAAGCAAAAAAAATCAAGCAACTAACTCAGCCACTCGGTATAGACAATACCGTTTTGTATCTGCCCTATGACTTGCGCCTGGTTTTCTGTGCTTTCACAAAAGCTGGCGAGTGCGCCTGCGGGTGTGATCTGGCCGCGGTTGATCTGGTTGGACCAGTAATCAAAACCCGCCTGGTCAGGTGCGCGGTGCAAGACGTTCTGGTAGAAGTTCGTGATCAATGTCGCCGTGCTGGGGAAGGAGCCATACAGCTTCTGGAACTCTGCCGACTGGAAAAATCCTGCAGCCACCTGGGTCAGACTGACACCGTGATCCATTCTGTCTATCCAGTAGCCCAGTCCTGCCAGATCCGGCTTGCGACCAAAGGCAGCCTGATACAGGCGATAAGCCTGGCCAGCCGCGCCATCCAGGTCAAAGGCCAGTGCAGCATCGGTGAACAGCAGGCGTTCTACCTGTGACACGGTGTCCGTACCATCTGTGCCTACCACATCCTTGATGACAAAATTGCCGGTGCTGCCAGTAATCGAATATTCACCCAGCCTGCCTGACATGACGAGGAAATCTGTACCAGTACCACCATTGATGATGTCATTGCCCTTGCCATTGTCGATGAGATCATGGCCTGCCCCGGCGACTATATTGTCATCGCCAGTAGTGCCAACGAGATGATCATTGCCACTGGTGCCATAAATATTCTTGCCCGCTACAGCATTGATGTTGAGTCCGAGAATATAGTCAGTATTGGCATACGCCAGATTGCTGACCTTCACAAAAAAATCACCATGGGTATAGCCGCCAGCATAGGCAAAGCTGATGCTGCCGTCAGTGCTGGTATTGGCATAACTGATGTCCACGCCAGACAGCGGATTGCCATTGATATCGGTGATCTCAACCTTGATGCCGCTGAAGGTTTCGCGCCATTCATTGGTGGGGCTGTAATTGTTGAGCGGGTCGGTCGATACCACCAGCGTATAGTTGCCGGGCCCATCCAGATTGAGCTGGTACCAGTCTGTCAGGTCAGATGAAGACATCTTGCCAAACGACACCATGCCCTGGCTGACCTGGAAATTGCTGCTGCGCGAATTCGAATCGTAACCCTTGGTTCTTTCATCGAAAACCGTCGCGTCGCCATATACGTATGCCATAAATCACTCTCTCTGCCCACATCAGGTGAGCACTAATAATCACAAAGCAGTGAAAACCGGAGAGCAAGCTATTGCCAGCAGTAAAATCCAATGCGTGCAATACAAGCTGCTCATCCATCCTGTTTCTGAGAGACAATCCGCGGTTACCTCTTGCTGCATTAACGCATGCAGAACATGATCGGATGACAGCATTGTCAAAAAGCGTTAAAGAAAAGGCGATTTTTGAGAAAGTATAGTCAGGCAGTACCCAAGGTACTGCCATCTTCTTGATTGCCGCCTACTTCAAAAAGCTCCTGACTTCAGCCTGGAATTGTTCAGGCTGGTCCCACATGATGAAGTGAGCACTGGCCGGGATGCGTTTCAGGCTGACATCTTTCACATTGGCATAGGCCATTTTGTAGAAGCCATCCATCTGTTCAGGGCTGAGTGGCACACCATTGGGCACGACATACAGGATCGAGGTGGGCACGGCGATGTTTTTCAGCTCTGGCGTCAGGTCTGTCGTGAGCAGCTCATGATAGGCGCGGGCAGAGACATCCGGGTCACTCTTCAAGCCATCTTCCACCGCAGGCGGACGCATGGCGGCGTTATTGATCATGCTCTTTATGGTCGCCTCAGTCCTTTGTGCACGCGCTTCTGGTGTGGTGCTACGCATCTTGAGCAGCATATCGTCAGCCACGGGTTTAAGGCTTTGTGCCGTTGTGCCCGGAGGTCCAAACATCACGCCCAAAAACGGCAACATATCCACCACCATCAATTTGCTGATCGCCTGCGGGTGACGTGCCGCCAGCATCATGCCTATCGTGCCACCCATGGAATGACCAATGACCACGGGCCTGTGTAGCCCCTGGACTGCAATATAGCGGGCAATTTCTTCCGCCACTGGTGCAGCCACCGGGCCTTCCGTATTGCCACCCGCCGCCTGGCCAGCAAAGCCAGACACCTGCACCAGATGATAGCGATAGCCCGGCACAGCCTTGACCATCTCAGCCCAGACACGCGGCGAAGAACTGAGGCCAGGCACCAGGATCACATCCCTGCCCTCGCCTTCAGTTTTTACGGTAATGCGGTCTGAACTAAAGCCAGCAGCCCAGGCAGCCACGGGGCTGAGTGCGGCGCAACTGAAAGCCAGAACGGTTTTAAGCAAATGACGACGGAGTAACATGTTTGGCCTGTTAATCATTATATAAAGAACAGCATTAAATCACAGAAATGGCGAACAAAGCTGAGACTAACGTGTTTCTCCATACACCCCCACCTTGCGCTGTAGTAGCGGCTTCAGCCGCGAAAACCTCACACAAGCAGCAATAAGCTATACGGCATGCTGTTCGCGGCTAGCGCCGCTCCTACAAAAAATAAACAAGGCCCGGGTTTATACCACCGCCACGCCGCCTGCCTGGCAATTTGAACCCTGCAAACCCGTCAATAGAGTGGCATACTGTCAACACATCCATATCAATACACCAGCACCATGCCAGCAGACAAACTACAAGACACCATCGATGCCCAGCTCCAGCTATGGCTGTCCATCACCGACTCTGGCGACTGGCAAGCAATCGCCAGCACCCATGCACAACAACTGCCGCATTTGCTGGCTGCGCGTTTTGACTACGACATACGCCAGGGTGGCTTTGCTCAGTTTCTTTACAATATGCGGGGACATTTGCTGGCACAGATAGAAGACATGCTGATCGCCGCCAGGGCCGACATTGCGCATGATTATTATGTGCAAGCGATCACAATTTGCCTGAAAAACAAAGCTGATTATCAGCGATTTTTAGGCAGTAACTATATTGAAGCAAACCCATTGAAAGACCAGCTACAGTTACTCAGCGTAGGGTATTTCGGCAAACGCACAGATTTCAAAACCGAGGCCCATGCTTTCCTGGTGAGTGGTCTGCCAGCCTGAACACAAGCTGATTGTGAACCCGTTCACGTCGAGGCGGACTGTAGCAGCTTTTTCTCTTCGTTTTTTAGCCTCAGTTTCACGTTGCCAATCGTCGCCAGCATTAACAATACCAGCCACCAGACCGTGGGTATTGCAAAATCTGTCCAGCGGCTGCCCGTCATCCAAAAATCTTTTTCGGAAACATAGCCCACCCTGTCGTTTTTTGCCCAGGAAGGGCATGCCGCCCTGTTATTGCCAGTCCAAAAACTCAATACATAAGCCCCCTCAGGAGCCGGCCCAAATTCACGCATCAATTCATCAGGAAAAGCGCTGGCCTGATAGTTAATACCAGCCCCTTTGACACGGTAATCCGCATTCGACCAATAATTAAAGTCCTCTTGCGAGGGTGCACGACCATGCATTTGCCGAAAGGCCCGCACATACTCTTTGCTGGCCTGCATTTGCTCATACAGGCCCTCATGCATGCTGACATAAAGCGTAGGCGTGGTAAGCGCAATATAAATTGACAGCACCAAGGACGGCAGGCCGAACACGACAAAAAGCCCAGTCAATACAATGTTCAAGAAATTCATCCACATCAGTTTCATCTTGTTTCCTGCAGTCTCACGCGATCATCCTCCTGCCTGCCCATGCAACCATCGTCAGTACATCAACAGGATTAACCACCATAGGCAGTCATGGCGCAAGAAAAAAAGTGCTCACGCAATGGCATTGGCAGGCAAGTCATCGCACCAGAAATTTTGTTCAGCCGCTGCTGCTTTGGTTTCTCGGCAGGGTTGGGCACATATAACACCCCTTGCGCGCCTGAAAACGGCAAATGCAGGCTATAAGGAAAAAAAACATAAGGAGGCTGACCGCCATCGGTAGAACACGCCAGCATTTTTTCACAGTTATCCGGGGATTGATTCTGGATTTGAACAAGCTCGTTTTTATAACGATTGTGGAACAAGCCGGCATCCATGTGCTCAGCAAAATCAAACGATGGCAAATACCAGAGCGCGAGCCAGGACGCCAACACCAGTGCCAGCCGCCAGCTACAGGCAAGCCGCTGCTGACCAAACAATCTCGGCAACAGCATCAGCGCCCTGAAACTGGCGTATGCCCCAACAGCAAACACCAGCAGCAACATCAAGACAAAACCCAGCAAGGTGAGCTGTATATAAAATGCAGAAAAAACCAGCACCAGCGCGGCAAAAAAACAAGCAGACAGCGACGATGAAGTAGCAGGGGCTGCAATCTTCACGGGCAATCGATCAAATCCATGCCCTGCACTCAAGCCTGCCCCATCATTTTGGCAAACCTGGCACGCATCTCTTCATACGACACATCTTCCTTGCGGCTGGCCAGCAACCAGACATGGCCAAAGGGGTCAGTCAGCGTGCCGCGCCTGTCGCCATCAAACTGGTCCGCTACAGCCATGGTGGCTGTCGCCCCCAGCTCAACTGCGCGGGCAAACACGCTGTCTACATCCTCAACATACAGATGCAGTGAAACAGTAGAACCACCCAGACTCTGCGGGCCGCGATAACCCATGTCGGGAAATTCATCTGCCAGCATGATGCGCGCATCAGCTATGTCCAGTTCAGCATGCATGATCTTGCCATTACCATCGTCCAGGCGCACCAGCTCCTTCGCGCCAAGTGCCGCTGCATAAAACTCCAGTGCCGCAATGGCTCCCTGGACGATAAGATAAGGTGTCACGCTACGATTTGCAGCAGTTGCAGGTAAATTGCTCATGGATGACTTTCAGGGTGATGGGTCAGACAGACAAAAAAACAGCGCGCATCCATAGACACCTGTGTGCCATGATGTATGCAAGCTGGAAAGCAGCAGTATGCCTGGGACGCTTGGCCACCAGACCGCCAGCACCTTGGGTATTTGTATTTTATCAATGAAATGGATGTTCAGGTAAACGCAGTGTGTCGTACTTTTTGCGGCACTACCGTTTAGCCTATCGGGGATTTACTTACGTTGCATGCCGCTGCTTACTGTGGCACCGCTTCCTTCACATCCGTAATCACCATAAACACATACCCACCATCAAACGGCGCACGGTAAATGCCTTTGGCTTTCAAGAGGTAATTGGCGACAGCCGCCATTTCCCAGGCGTCGCTCAATTCACCGGTCCAGCTGCGCTCTGTCAGTTTTTTAAACCTGTGTTTTTCACCCAGGCCCTTCATCACTTCCAGGCGTTTGTATAAGGCCGGGGTGATGCTGGCATTGCCCCAGCTCCATAGCCATGATTTATCGCGTTCGGAATAGGAGCCTACAAACTGAAACCTGGCCATCAACCTGGGTTGGCCCTTGTCTGAAAATATCAAGTCCCCGGTTTTCTGGTCCACGTCCCAGCGCTCATAGCTCAAAATCTTGTAGTCATCTTCCAGCGATTGTTGCGTGGTTTGTGTATAGCTGGTGCCAGCGGCGACGATTTTTTCCCAGTCAGACTGGCGTGCCTGGGCACTGGTTGCGAGTAAAGTGAGCAGCAAGCTCAACAAAACCAGCAGGGATGCGGGATGATCATTGCTGGCAAACTTCTGCCATGGGCGATAAGTCTTGCTTACTTGCATATAATCTCCAGCGGAACCATTAGCGCAGTATCACACTACCCAGCACCACCAATGCTATCCCAAGGGAATAAAACAAAAAAAAATTCCAGGAAAGACGGTGACGCAACGCCCATAGCAAAACATAACCGGGTACGGCCAGACACAACAAGCCCTGCACAGGACTAATGGCAAAAATAATCATGGCCATGTATAGATGCCATAACACCAGAAACGCACTACCAGACACTAATATAACCATACCCAGGATATGCATATGTGCCAAATTAATATTAATTTAATACGTTAATGTAGCATAGTGCCTATAAAAATACTGCTTCATCTGACACAGAGATTACTGCCCCCTTGCAGGGTCAGCGTGGACCAGACTGCCCTGCTACGCATAGGTAATGTTTACTCGCGTGAACCTGGCACGCAGACGTACTTCCTGCTGTTCATCAACTTTAATTCCATCAAGCCAGAGATTGTTTAATGCGGGCAGCGCTTCCAGTTTGGGAATGAGTTCTGCCGCATCCAGGCTGGGCATATGGTCAAAATTGCCCAGTGACAGATATTCCAGCTGCGGCAGTTGAGTCAGCAAATCCAGATCAGCTATTGTCACTTGCGTGGCCCACAGGTCCAGCGATTTAAGTTGTGTCATGCGTGTCAGATGCGCGAGACCGGTGCCTGTGATTTTGGTCGCACCTATATCAAGTGAGTGTATTTTTTTGCTGGCGCTCAGAGTCAAGGCCATGGCGTCATCGAACTCTGTGCCCTCCATATCTACAGCGGCCAGACGCGGATGTGAAAGCATCATGTCGACAATAGGCGGTGACAGGGTCGCACTCTGAATACCCAATTCGATCAAGGATGGTGCTTGCAAGACTTCGGCAACGTCTTCTTCCTTCAAATAATGGTTAGCTCTGAATACCTCCAGCGAACGTGCATCAGCAAATCCGACCAGTTTGCCTGGCCCTTCGATTGCCAGTATGTCAAGCACACGCAAACCCGGCGTCTTGATGACATGGTGCATGGCCTTGCGCGTCACATCGCACCACAACCATAACTGCTCCACCGATATCAATGCTGGCAGAGCTTGCGCCAGCTTGACCGTCAGCGTGGGCAGTTTCGATAACTTGAGTTCATGTATCGCTCCTTTGGCTCGCAAGTTTCTGATATCTGCAGGCGTGATCTTGCCACTCAGCTCTACATCAATTTCTTGTTCATCATTTTTCATCATTAATGCATTTCATTTTCTATGTAAATCGCCATGCTCACGTTGCTTTCATACCCAACAAGCACACTCCCGCCCCGTTCTGACGAAGCATCCAGCGGGTTGCACAGCTTGCAGGCCTTGATCGACAGACTGCCACAGCCTATGCAGTCGCCCAGTTGTTCACGCAATTCCATGAGCTGGCTGATGTATTCATCTGGTCCGGTTTTCCACCGATTTGACAATCTGTAGATTGAACAATGCCAGCAACACCAGCATCGCGTACGCCGTCTGTATGAAGACTGCCTTAATACCTGCAAGCTTGAGCTTGCACCAGAAACAATCGTTGACGACTTCATCAGCAACTGGAACGAGCCAGTTGAAAATCAGCGCATTGCCCCAGAAAGCAAGACAATCTTGCCTTGTGCCTGCGGTACAGCGGACAACAAGGCCTTTGCAACAGCAGTCGCCGCGATAGGCTGGTAGTTTGCAGGAATGAGAAAGCCAAGCAGCTTGCTAAACACGAGCCCCAGTTTTTCACCACGCCGCACTGGCTGGCCTAAAGCATCCCGGTCGCCAACCAGCAAAGAAGGACGGGCGATGACCAACCCTTCAAACGCCATTTTCTCGAGCGCATCTTCCAGTTCTCCCTTGACGCGATTATAGAAAACCCCGGAGCTGGCATCTGCCCCCATGGCGCTGACCAACCCAAGTTTTTTGACACCCGCAGCCTGCGCCGCCCTGGCCACAGCCAGGTTGGCATCGTAGTCTATGGCACGAAAAGCCTGCTGGCTGCCAGCGACCTTGATGGTCGTTCCCAGCGCCAGATAGACTTCGTCTGCATGCGATAATTCTGGCAGGCTGGCAAAATTAACGACATGCGGCTTCAGTTTCGGATGCGCCGTCGAGGGCGGCCTGCGTCCAAGGCTGTGCACCTCAGCCACGCTGTCGTCAGCCAGCAGGCCATCAAGAATTGCACTCCCTACCATGCCGCTTGCCCCGGCGATGATGACCGTTCGCTTTGCCATGCCAGATACTCCCAGGTGAAATGCTCAGTGAATTAAATTCATGTGCAGCTTTTATCAAAGCTTCGTGAATGCTGCTATTCTAAGCTAGGCTTGCGCATTGCAAATGAACGCTGATGATTATCGCGTATTTTTGCCACAAGCCTCTACTTTAGAAAGCTATGCCATGACTGAGATCATTCACCCATTCTACGAATCGCATCGTGAAGCAATGCAGGCCGCCATGCGCCATCGCCTCAGTCTTGCCGAAACGATGTTGCGCGAGCGTACACATTTATCTAATCTGGATGTCATCAGGCAAGAGGTCATGGACGAGTTTGATATCGTGCTTACCCAAATGCCCTATGTCGGTGGTGCGGAAAATCGCATGAGCGATTTCTTCATGCGCCTGCTGGGCTTCATGGCCATCAGCCGGGTTCTCAGGCGACACGGTGTATCGCTATCCGTGATAGGCGACATCGAGCGGGAAAGCTACCAGGCGCAATTGCTCTGCATGCCAGAAGCAGAACGTCTCGCCGCGGGACAGCAATTCATGTCGCCGGAAAATCAGGCTTTTCTGCGCGAACAGGCGGTACAAAGCGCGACAGAAGATCACCGGCAGGCGTTTCCAGATGATTTTGTCTACGATTTCGTCGCACCAGGCCCGGGTGACAATTTTGAATTTGGCATCAACTACAAGGCTTGCGGCTTTTGCAAATTTGCAGCCAGCCACGGAGACAAAGAAATCCTGCCTAACAATTGCGGGCTGGATTTCGTCGCCTACGCAGCGCGAGGCATACACCTGGAAAGAACGCAAACCCTGGCTGGCGGCGCGAGCCACTGTGATTTCAGGTTCTCAAAGCTGCCAGCTAATTAAAACGATCTCTATTCATTATTGACCAAGTAAAAGAGTAAATCTCTGCGCCGACTCTCTGCCTCTGTGGTGAGAACTTTGGTCTTGAAACTGGCAATGCAGCAGAGTGCGCGCGGCACATCCCGCTGAAATCATGCTGCCGCCACAGGCAGCAAAGTCCGCAATCGCAGGGTGATCATCAAACCCACGCTGAGTATGCCACCCAGCAGAATGACCACGCCAGTCCAGCCGTGGCTGGCCCAGACCATGCCCGTGAAGGAACCAATGAGGCTGGAACCCAGATAGTAGAAACACAGGTAAATTGCAGAGGCAACTGCCTTGTAGCCCTGCGCACGGCGGGCCACCCAACTGCTGGCGACTGAATGCGAAGCAAAGAAACCAAAGGTGAACAAGGCCACGCCAGGGATCATGACAAGCAGGGAGTTCGACAGGCTAAGCAGCAAACCCGCCATCATCACCAGCAAGACTATCCACAGCACCCCACGGCGGCCTATGCGGTCTACCAGCCGCCCTACCCAGACTGAGCTGCCCATGCCCAGTACATACAGCAGGGCAATCGCCCCTGCCGTACTTTGGCTAAAGCCAAACGGTGCACCCTGCAGGCGATAACCTATGTAGTTATACACACTGACGAAGCAGCCTGTCAGCATGAAGGCCAGGCAAAACAGCATGCACAGGCCACCATCAGCCAGGTGCAGGCGCACGCCCTGATGCAGGCTGCCCCAGACCCGTGCAGCAGGCTTGAAGTTGCGTGCCAGCGGCAGGC
>Ga0207952_1001251_pt1 | contig 11537 bp, 8 predicted proteins | sample SubbioR12Aug_8Ca_FD_184831 | JGI IMG/M metagenome (GOLD analysis project Ga0207952, IMG submission 184831) | Serpentinite rock and fluid subsurface biosphere microbial communities from McLaughlin Reserve, California, USA - CR12Aug_8Ca (SPAdes) | ecosystem: Environmental > Terrestrial > Deep...
GAATATCAGCGGTTTCATTATTAGTAAATTGATGCTGGCCGAGTGGGATGCCAGTGGCAGCGTGAGCATACGTAATTTCTATGTGCGCAGGATATTCAGACTGACCCCAGCCTTGCTGGTATTTGTGATCATCTCGCTGGTGTTGATGAGTGTGGCAGGGGATGTCTGGAAGTGGGACGAAGTTGCTTCGGTCTTTTTTTATTTTGCGAATTACTATGGCATTTACTCCAGCTTCAGTGGTGAACTGATCAAGCAGCCTCTGGCAATTACCTGGTCACTGGCGGTGGAAGAGCATTTTTATTTGATCTTCCCTTTTCTTTTCATGGGTTTTGTCAGTCTGCCTAAAAGGTTTTTGGGTTTGATAGCCGCAATTCTGCTGGCGATGCTGGCCTGGCGTGTCTACCTGGTGCTGGCCATAGGGCTGGATAATTTACCGCATTACAGGATTTACACCGCAACCGATACCCGTGCTGATTCCATCCTGTATGGTGTCGCCTTGTCACTGGTGTTCGCCCGCTATACTGAACTTGCCCGACAATTATCACGCTCGTGGGTTTTCTTCCTGGGGGCATTCCTGTTGTTGCTGACACTGGCAATACGCAATGAAGAATTCAGGGAGTCTTTGCGCTATTCCTTGCAGGGCATCGCTTTATTTTGCATGTTCCCGACCCTGGTCTATGGCAAAAACAGGATGAACAGTTTTCTACAGTGGCCGGTTGTTGTTTATGTCGGGCGCATCAGTTATTCACTGTACCTGTATCACTGGCTAGTGACGCACAGCGTCGCACATTTTTTACCTGGGCTGGCGACCTTGTCCAGAATTGCGCTAATCACACTATTGTCTTTATTGTCTGCTCATCTTTCATATCGCTATATTGAGCAGACTTTCCAGAATCTGGGACGCAAGCTAATGATGTGATTGGTGTCGTAACTGAGCTTGTGAAGCCTGCTGCGCCATTTTCAAGCGGCGGGTAGATGAGCTGACCGCAATCAGGCTGAAGATAAAGAAAACATTCTGGAAAACGAAGCCGCGAAACAGGCTGCTCTCTGTGAAATTGGTAATGACGACAACGGCCAGCATGGCTGACCAGAATGCGGCTTGCTGCCGGTCCAGGTGCGACAAGGTAATCAGCATTTTTGCCTGCATCAACAAGGTGAGCACGACCAGGATCAGCCCGACCAGGCCTTGTTCATTCAAGATGTCCAGATACCCATTGTGAGACTGCAAGGGTATCCAGTGCAGAGCATCAATGACAAATTGTGAGAGGCTGTCTGGTCCCAGCCAGAATGCGCCATACCCTAGGCCGAATAAATAGTGTTTGTTGATTTCCATCTCTACCAGTTGCCAGACATCGGTGCGACCAGTCAGGTCTGTGCCTTTGCCAAACAAACCAGCGATAGGGGAGGCTGCTTCTTGCCAGGTAGGCAAGCGCGACTCTTGCATGAAGAAGACATAGATGGCGACAGTGAGCAGACAAATGATCACCAGGCTGGCGCGCGTCAATGAATAAGACGATGAAATATGCCGCTTGCGCAGCAGATGAAAAACGCCCGAGGTCAGCAAGGTGATGATCATACTGGTTGAGCTCTTGCTCATGACCAGCATAAAGAAGGAAAACAATATCCCCAGCGCCAGGCTCCTTATGCCCACCGTTTCTATGCAGGCCTTGATTTGCCATAACAGGATACTGAGAGCAGCTACTTGGCCCAGTTCATTTTTTTGCGATAGCGCCCCGCGCCAGGCGCCACCAAGGTCGTAATCTATGCCTATGCTGGGGACAGCGACGGCCATGAAAAAGGACAGTATCAGCATGCCCGTCAGGGTATACAAGACATAATTCACCATCATTTTTAACGGGCGCTCGGCCAACTGTATGCTGAAACCTATCATGACCAGGCCATAGAGCTGTATGGCGCGTTTGAAGGTGGTTGCTGGCAAGGGTGACCAGATGCTGGATGCCAGGCACCAGATCAGCACGAAAGCAAGAAAGGGGTTCATCGCCCGCAGATCCTGCAGGGCTTCAGGTATGTGGCGGTACAGGATGAATGAGGCTAACAGGAACAGGCCACCCCATTGCAATTTCGTGGTCAATGAGCCTTCCATGGTGAGTGCAGACGAGCCTGTGTAATCCCAGGAAATGCCGTAAGGTAACAGGGAAAAAACCACGAACAGAATGATCATCAGTTTGACGATTCTGGTTTCCAGTAAGTTCAGGCTGGTATTGCCGGGCAGTACGGGCAAATTTTGCATTTCTCAATACTAATGTCATGTGTTTGTGCGATATTCTAATGGCTACCTTGTCTGTTGCGACCCAAACTATGAAGTATTTTCAATTACCAGCCCTTTTTGCCTTCAGAGTGGTGCTGTTGAGCCTTGCCTGTTTGCATATGTCTTTCGCCGTTGCGGGAGATATTGCCTGGTATCGCTTTGAAATCAATGAAGATGCCTTGTCTCCAGTCGTGAGCTTTGCTGGCCTGAACCACACTTTGGATGGCAGTGACAGGATATTTGTCAAGGAAGGTCATTTTTTCAGAATAGGGCCAGATGGCAGGCCAGGTACCAAAGACGATGCACGCGTGCGCTTCTTTGGTATCAGTTTTTCCAGTGCTGCCAATTTTCCAGAAGAAAAAGATGCACAAAAAATTGCGCGTCGCTTGCGCAAGCTGGGTTTCAATGCCGTGCGCCTGCATCATCTCGACAGCATACTGAGTGACAGCCTGGACCAACCCCGTGGTATTTTGACGACATCAGCCTATCCCAGCTTCAATGAAACCGCCTTGAGGCGCTTGCGTGTCTTTATTGATGCGCTCAAGGCTGAAGGCTTATACATCAACCTGAACCTGCATGTGGGCTATCAGTTCCGTCCTGCCGTTGATCAGATTACACCTTTGATGGCGGGCGAGAAGATGCCTTTTGCCAGCCACCCCCTGCATTTGTTTGAACCGCGGATGATCAGCCTACAGGCAGAATATGTGCAGCAATTGATGCGCAGACTGGCTCTCAAGGATGAACCTGCCCTGGCCATGGTGGAAATCAATAATGAATCGTCACTGCTTGGTGCATGGCAACGCAAGCAATTAGATGGTTTGACAGGCGAGTATGAAAGGTCCTTGCAACAGCTATGGCAAAAATGGGTGTTGCGTCAGCATGGCAGCGCTGACAATGCCTGCAAGCTTTGGGATAGCTGTTCATTGACACGCAAGGGTGTCATCAATGTCAAGTCATCAGAAAGCGGCATACTTGAATACGGTGAAGGCTGGGTCGCTGGTATGCAGCGCTTTTCGCGCCGTGCTATCAATAAGCTGGGTTGGGATACGCCAGAGTCCCTGCAGCCGCAATACCTGCCACATCAAAAGGGTAATGGACGCAGGGTACTGGATTATGTGCGCTTTTTGTCTGAACTTGACCAGCAGTATCTGAATCTTTTGCGTAAAACCGTCAGGCAGGAGGCGGGGGATTTGCTGCCAGTAACAGGCACGCAGATGTATTTCGGTGGTGTTGCACTTGCTGATGCGCAGCTGCAGATGGATTATGTTGATGAGCATTTTTATGTTGATCATTATGATTTTCCCCGCAAGGAATGGGACAGGAATGACTGGCGCATCCGCGATAGCTCGGTCTTGCGCGAGGGTTGGCAGTCGCTCTTGCAACGCGCTTTTGTACGTGATGCGCGCAAGCCCTTTGTGGTCAGTGAATTCAATCAGGCATTTCCGAACCGTCAGTCGGCAGAAATTTTACCTGTCATGAGTGCATTCGCCAGCGCCCAGGATTGGGATGGCCTGTTCTTATTCCAGTATATAGATGGTGATCGCTGGCTTTCCGTGCCTGATAGTTTTGGCTTGAGTGGGCATAGTGGTCAATTAGTGGTCAGTGGCATAGCAGCAAGCATGTTCAGGCAATTCCAGGTGCAGCCTTTGCCAACACATATGAATATTACGCTTGCACCGGAAGAGCGTACCATGCTGGGCGCATTGCGTGATGGCGTCAGTGGCGGTGGCCTGCCTGCCTATTTACAGGCGCAATATGCAATTGACTACAAACATGCTTTCCATACGCGCGTAGCGATGTTGTATGGCTCGCAGCCAAGACCCTTGGGGGCAACAGGGCATACTGCCAAACTATGGAATGAACAGGAAATGCTGTGGTCGGCCCCTGGCGGGCAATTGCGTTATAGCGAATCTGGTCCCTGGCTGGCGGCAGAAACCAGCTATACGCGCATGTTTGCCGGGCGCAAGGCACCAGTTCAGGCAGTATTGGATATAGATAAATTCTTGCCGGCATTCGCAGAAAAAGGCCGGCAATACGGCGTCATCATGTTGACCAGCCGCGACACCTTGCCTATCAAGGATAGTCGCCATTTACTGCTTATACTTAGTGGCGCAACTGCAAGTACACAGCCAGGGGGGCAGCCCGAAAGACCCAAGCAATTGATTAATTACGAAGGGCAAGCTGCCTGGTGGACGCTGGAGCCTGATCTGGCAATGGCAACAAAACCTTCAGGCTCACTGGATGGCGCTGCGCCAGCCTGGCTGGAACGTTTGCCCGTCACATTATTCCATGCCAGTAAAAGTAAAAAAATGACGGTCTATCCTCTGGACGGCAATGGCATGCGCATGAAGGCTTTGTCGGACAGTGCAGTCAAGAAAAAAGCAGATGGTTTTGAGCTGGCTTTTGACTTTCCATCGCCGTGGTATGAGCTTGTGCTGGAATAGTTCCTCCGGATCAATAGTTTTGGGCGGTTTGCTGGGATCCGCTGGAGCGATGCTGCTGGGACAAGCATTCTGCATAAGAAATTTGCACTTTCCTGAGAGAATTTGAAACTTAATTTTCTTTATGCAAAAAACTGAATTGCCAAATTTTATGATGTGAAATCAATTTTTCACATTGTGAAAAATACTGACTCGCTGCACAAATTATTTTTCTCATTCTAAGAAATATAATTTCACATCGCAAAAAATGAATTTTAAGTATATGATTTTAAACGATTTAATATTTGTCATATGTCTTATATAAGACCTTGTTGCTGCGCAAAAAATACTCTATTATTTCTCTCAACGGATGCACCTTTTCATTTGATTTGCCCACAGGAGAGAAATATGACAACTCGCGCACAACAAGTAGCAGAATTGCAAAAAGACTGGGATACTAATCCACGCTGGAACGGTATCAAACGTAACTACACGGCAGAAGAAGTTGTTCGTCTGCGTGGTTCCATGAAGGTCGAACATACTATTGCAAAAAACGGCGCGATCAAATTGTGGGATTTGGTCAATAACGAGCCTTTCATCAATGCCCTGGGTGCTTTGACTGGTAACCAGGCCATGCAACAGGTCAAAGCTGGCTTGAAAGCCATCTACCTGTCTGGCTGGCAAGTTGCAGGCGACGCCAACGTTGCCGGTGAAATGTATCCTGATCAATCCCTGTACCCAGCCAATTCCGTACCACTGGTTGTCAAGCGCATCAACAACACACTGACACGTGCTGACCAGATCCAATGGTCTGAAGGCAAAGACGACATCGACTTCTTCGCCCCTATCGTGGCTGATGCTGAAGCCGGTTTCGGCGGCGTATTGAATGCTTTTGAATTGATGAAAGCCATGATCGAAGCGGGCGCATCTGGTGTTCACTTTGAAGATCAACTGGCTTCTGTTAAAAAATGCGGCCACATGGGCGGCAAGGTTCTGGTTCCTACTCGTGAAGCGATTGAAAAACTGAATGCAGCACGTCTGGCTGCCGACATCATGGGCACATCCACTGTGATTCTGGCTCGTACTGATGCTGAAGCTGCTGATTTGCTCACATCTGACGTTGATCCTAACGACCAACCTTTCTGCACAGGCGAGCGCACAGTTGAAGGTTTCTACAAAACCAAACCAGGTCTGGAGCAAGCGATTTCCCGTGGACTGGCTTATGCAGAATATGCTGACTTGATCTGGTGTGAAACTGGCAAACCTGACCTGGAATTTGCCAAGGCATTTGCTGACGCTATCCACGCCAAGTTCCCAGGTAAATTGCTGTCCTATAACTGTTCACCATCTTTCAACTGGAAGAAAAACCTGGACGATGCAACGATCGCCAAATTCCAGAAAGAACTGGGCGCAATGGGCTACAAATTCCAGTTCATTACACTGGCTGGTTTCCATGCATTGAACTACGGCATGTTCAACCTGGCACACGGCTACGCACGTCGCCAGATGTCCGCCTTCGTTGAATTGCAGGAAGCTGAATTCGCAGCGGCAGAAAAAGGCTTTACAGCCGTTAAGCACCAACGTGAAGTTGGTACTGGTTACTTTGATGCTGTGACACAAACGATTCAACAAGGTAAATCTTCCACGACAGCTTTGCATGGTTCTACAGAAGATGAGCAATTCTTCGATGCAAAAAAAGTGGCATAAGCATTTAAAGTAATCTCCAAAAAAAAACCGCGCAGATTGTTATCTGTGCGGTTTTTTATTGCCTTTTACTTCGTATTTTTTTTATTGTCCTGCGATGAAGTCCAGCGCATTTTCTTTTGTATTTTTCTCTCGCGCAGCAAGAGTCCGACAAAGCGCCATGCTTGCGTCGTATATCGTTGCCACAAGCGGCGCGGTTCGCTGGCCAGACGCCAGAACCATTCCATGCCTATCTTTTGCATCCATAAAGGCGCACGTTTTTTCTGGCCCAATGCAAATTCCATCGCTGCACCCACGCACAATATCAACGGCACGTTGTCGCTAGTGAATTGCGCACGATAACGAAATGCCAGTCTTTCCTGCTTGGGCATGCCCAGGCAAATGAAAAGGATATTTGGTTTTGCAGCTTGTATGCGCTGTAGGGCCTGATCACTTTCGGCTCCGTCGGCAGTGAACTGCATGGACGGGCAAAAAATATCAACCTTAAGCCCAGGGTAAGTCTTGGCGAAGGACTCCAGTAACAGGCTATCTTGTCCGGGTATGCCGCCTAAAACAAAAATAGACAAATCCTTTTCTATACAGCCTCGGCATAGGGACACAAACAGATCAGCCCCAGTCACACGTTCCGGCAAGGGCAGGGCGCACATTTTGCTGGCCCAGATTATCGGCATGCCATCGGCAAAAATATAATCGGAAGTGGAATATAAGGTCTTGAATTCAGACTCATATTCCAGCTTGGTCATGTGGTCAACATTCGGCGTCACCACCACACGGCTGGCATGATCACGATTGCTGGCAACTTCAAGCAAATGCTGATTGGCCTCTGCAAAGCGCATATTGCAGATATCCAGTCCGAATAGCCGGGTGATGAGCGGTTTTGTCGCAGTTGAATTCATGGCGTGTTTGGCTGAAGTGGTAAATTAATTATCGCACAAGAGATACCAGAAATTACTCAAGGCATGAAGGTGGATGGTATTAAGCAGGTAAAATAAAGCAAACTAAAACTTGGTGACATCCATGCAACGCGATATGAAACACAACATGCGACACAAAACGAGAATCAAAATTTGCGGCTTAACCCGGCCAGAAGATATGCATTTCGTCGTCGCGGCTGGGGCCGATGCCCTCGGTTTCGTGTTTTATCCACCGAGCCCACGCTACGTCACTCCTGAAGTTGCTGGAGCTTTGCTGCGCGAAATTCCTCCCTTTGTCATGTCGGTGGGCCTGTTCGTCAATATTGATGAGGCAGGCTTGCAAGGTGTCATTAATAAGGCACCCGTGCAGCTGCTGCAATTCCACGGCGATGAAACATCTGAGCAATGCGCCAGCCTGGCGGTCAGTGTCAATCGTCCTTTTATTCGTGCTTATCGCGTCAAAGCTGACACAAGGCCTGAGGATTTGCTAGAATGTGAACAGTCTTATCGTAAGGCTAGTCCTTTATTCAGTGGTTTATTGCTAGATACTCATGTCGATGGGTATGGCGGTAGTGGAAAGGTTTTTGATTGGTCTCTCATTCCAAAAGAGCTCGCGCCTCGGGTCGTTTTAAGTGGTGGCTTGAGCGTACAGAACGCGACTGGCGCAGTTAGTCAGGTTCGCCCGTTTGCGGTCGATATCAGCAGTGGTGTCGAGGCGGCAAAGGGTATCAAGGATGAGGCCAGCGTGCGCGCGTTTATTGCTGCGGTGCGTTTGGCAGACAATCAGGAATAGTGATGCAGGGGGATATCGCCGTGCGCATCGCTTTCAAGCCAGTTTGAAGGAAAGAAAATGAAAGAACTCCAGTCTTTGGATGCTCAGTTCGAGCGTCAGTCTATCGCCGGTCAGGCAATTTATCAGTCAGCCCAATATCATTTACCCGATTCACGTGGTCATTTTGGTCAGTTTGGTGGCACTTTTGTGTCTGAAACGTTGACGCATGCGCTGACCGAGCTTAAAGAAGCCTATGCCAAGTATCAGAATGATCCTGATTTTTTGGCTGAGTTTCGCAGCGAATTAAAGTACTTTGTTGGTCGCCCTTCGCCTGTGTATCACGCCAAGCGCTGGTCCGATTTGATGGGTGGGGCACAAATCTATTTCAAGCGTGAAGACTTGAATCACACCGGTGCTCACAAGATTAATAATGTCATCGGTCAGGCTTTGCTGGCCAAACGCATGGGCAAGCCGCGCGTGATTGCTGAGACCGGTGCCGGTCAGCATGGTGTGGCTACGGCCACCATCTGCGCCCGTTTTGGACTCGAATGCGTGGTCTACATGGGGTCTGAAGACGTCAAGCGCCAGGCGCAAAACGTGTACCGCATGAAGTTACTGGGCGCAACCGTGGTGCCGGTGGAGTCAGGCTCTAGGACACTGAAAGATGCGCTGAATGAAGCCATGCGTGACTGGGTAGCGAATGTCGATAATACTTTTTACATCATAGGCACGGTGGCTGGTCCGCATCCATATCCCATGATGGTCAGGGACTTCCAGTCCGTTATCGGTGAGGAATGCTTATGGCAGATGCCTGAGCAAACCGGACGTCAGCCAGATTATGTGGTGGCTTGCGTAGGCGGTGGCTCGAATGCCATGGGTATTTTTTATCCATACATTGATCATCAACAAGTCAGGCTTATTGGTGTGGAAGCTGCAGGAGAGGGACTGGAAAGTGGTAAGCATTCTGCTTCTCTTACAGCAGGCTCACCGGGCGTGCTGCACGGTAACCGTACTTATCTGCTGCAAGATGACAATGGCCAAGTCATAGAAACCCATTCTGTCTCGGCTGGTCTGGATTACCCTGGCGTAGGCCCTGAACATGCGTGGTTGAAAGAAAGTGGTCGTGCGCAATACGTGACCATTACTGATGATGAGGCACTCAAGGCTTTTCATGATTGCTGTCGCATTGAAGGCATTATCCCGGCGCTGGAATCCAGTCATGCTCTGGCTTACGCGGCCAAACTTGCTGCGACTTTGTCCAAAGAGCAGATAATCCTGGCGAATTTGTCGGGCCGCGGTGATAAGGACATGCATACCGTGGCTGAACGGGCGGGGTTGAAGTTCTGACCAGTCATTGAGTAAACATGCGGGCGCATACCTATAGGGATGCGACTTGCATGTCTTCCCTATCAAGAATTGAGACTGATGCTATCGCAGGAATGATGTCCTGGACAGCGCATAGTGCATCAAATAAGGACCGACAAGATGTCAAGAATTCAAAATACCATGGCTGCTTTGGCTGCTGATAACAAAAAAGGTTTGATCCCTTTCATCACCGCTGGTGATCCAGCGCCTGAATTAACTGTACCGTTAATGCATGCCCTGGTCGAAGGTGGGGCCGATATTATCGAACTGGGCGTGCCTTTTTCTGACCCTATGGCAGATGGCCCTGTCATTCAGCGCGCCTCCGAAAGAGCGCTGCAATTTGGAGTTGGCTTGCGGGATGTATTACAATTCGTCCGCGAATTCCGGCAAAGTAATCAAAAGACACCAGTTGTGCTCATGGGTTATGCCAATCCCGTAGAGCGCATGGGGCAGGATGCTTTCATCGCCAAGGCAGCTGAAGTTGGGGTGGATGGCGTGCTGGTAGTGGATTACCCGCCGGAAGAATGTGAAGAATTTGCAAGTAAAATGCAGCAACAGGGAATGGATACCATTTTCTTGCTGGCACCTACATCGACTGATGAGCGTATAGCGCAAGTTGGTAAAATTGCCAGTGGTTATGTGTATTATGTGTCACTGAAAGGTGTTACCGGTTCTGGTGCGCTGGATCTGGATGCGGTTGCCGCTATGATCCCGCGTATCAAAAAACATGTCAAAGTACCAGTAGGCGTGGGCTTTGGCATACGTGACGGGGCGACGGCGAGAGCCATTTCCACAGTGTCGGATGCGGTGGTGATAGGCTCGCGTATCATCCAGGAACTGGAAAATACCCCGCGTGAAAATGCTGTTGCTGCAGTGAAAAGCTTTATTTCTGGTGTCAGACAGGCTTTGGACGAGTAAAATACGCGCCTGACTGGTTCTTTTACCAGAATGAACCTGATGCCGGGTTGTTAAAAAGACAGCCTGGCGGCCATAAGGAGAAAACATGAGTTGGTTAGAAAAACTGTTACCACCGCGCATACAACGCTCGGAATCTGCAAATCGTAAGTCGATTCCTGAAGGTTTGTGGGTCAAGTGTCCCTCTTGCGAAGCGGTGCTTTACCGTTCTGATCTGGAAGCCAATATCCATGTTTGCCCCAAGTGCAGCCATCATTTGCGCATAGGCGCACGTGAACGCCTGGATGCCTTGCTCGATGCAGGTGGCCGTTATGAAATTGGCCAGGAAGTCTTGCCTATCGATACGCTGAAATTTAAAGACAGCAAAAAATACCCTGACCGTCTGAAAGATGCGCTGGAAACTACTGGTGAAACTGATGCCATGGTCGTCATGGGTGGTTCCATCATGGCAGTGCCTGTCGTTGCAGCTTGCTTTGAGTTCGAATTCATGGGCGGCTCCATGGGTTCTGTTGTTGGTGAACGGTTCGTGCGTGGCGCGCAAGCTGCGCTGGAGCAAAAAGTACCTTTCATTTGCTTTACAGCTACTGGTGGCGCACGTATGCAAGAGGGCTTGTTATCCCTTATGCAGATGGCAAAAACCACTTCCATGCTGACCAAGCTGTCTGAAAAGAGATTACCTTTCATCTCAGTGCTGACTGACCCTACCATGGGTGGTGTATCTGCTTCTTTCGCCTTCTTGGGCGATGTAGTGATTGCCGAGCCTAAAGCTTTGATCGGTTTTGCTGGCCCGCGCGTGATTGAAAATACCGTACGTGAAAAATTGCCAGAAGGCTTCCAGCGTTCTGAATTCCTGCTGCAAAAGGGCGCAATCGACATGATCGTTGACCGTCGCAAAATGCGTGAAGAAATCGCGCGTTTGCTGGCGCTGTTGCAAAACCAGCCCGCTGAAGCAGTATCCTCCTGATCTATAGTGAATATCCAATAAGCCCGAAGCATTTTGTTCGGGCTTTTTTTATCTTATGACAAATTTACCTGCCACTCTGGCTGAATGGTTGGCCGTACTCGAAACTCGCCATTCCAAAGAAATCGATATGGGCCTGGACCGCGTTGCTGCGGTCAAGAACAAACTGGCCATCCAATATGATTGTCCTGTCATCATGGTCGCTGGCACCAATGGC
>Ga0207952_1001253_pt1 | contig 11516 bp, 6 predicted proteins | sample SubbioR12Aug_8Ca_FD_184831 | JGI IMG/M metagenome (GOLD analysis project Ga0207952, IMG submission 184831) | Serpentinite rock and fluid subsurface biosphere microbial communities from McLaughlin Reserve, California, USA - CR12Aug_8Ca (SPAdes) | ecosystem: Environmental > Terrestrial > Deep...
CCCGCCGCATCTTCGAAGCCGTCGCCGGCTCGATGGCCAAGCTGGGCAAGAGCAGCGCCGATACCGAAGGCGCCCTGCAGGCCGTCAGCCAGATGATGGGCAAGGGCGTGGTCAGCATGGAAGAAATGCGCCAGCAGCTGGCCGAACGCCTGCCCGGCGCGATGCAGGCCACCGCCGATGCGCTGGGCATCACCGTCGGCGAACTGACCGAAATGATCTCAACCGGCAACGTGCTGGCCGAAGACCTGCTGCCGAAACTGACCGAAGGTCTGGAAAAGATGTACGGCACCAGCGGGCAGGTTGAGGGCACGGTCAGCGCCTGGAACCGCCTGAAAAACGCCATCGCCGAAACCTTCCAGTTCGTTGGCCAGTCCGGCGTGATGACTGCGCTGGCCGTGATTCTCGGGCAAGTCGCCATCGCCGTGCGCGGCCTGACCGGTGCTTTTGATCTGCTTGGCAAAATAATCGGCATCACGCTGGGGGCCATTGCCTCATTTGATTTTTCCAGCCCGATCCAATCGCTGAAAAACTGGAAAGCGGCAGTTCAGGACGCCGGGGCGGAAATTCAAAGCAAGATGGACAAAGCGTCCGTCAGCACAGAAGCCGCCGCCGCTGCGCAGAACAGACTGGCCGCGCAAACCGGGCAAGCCGCGGCCGCCGCAAAAACCTCTGAAGCATCCTGGTTGACCGTGGTCAATGCCTTCGGCAAAGTCGCCATCGCAGCAACCGCCGCCACCGAACAGGCCGTTAAATCCGCCGCCGCCCGAGAAGAAGAAGGCAAAGCCGCCCTGTCGTTGGCGAATCTGCTCGGTACCGAAACCGACAAGCGCACCGCCGGCCTCGCCGTTGCTACGCAAAGCGCCGAAGCCCTGCAGACCCTGGCTAATGCTCGCCAGCACGAAGCCTCCGTCGCCAAGGCGCAGGCTGAAGCATTTGCCGCGGTCGTGGCCGCCGAAGGCGCCGTCTCCGAGCAAAAACGCAAAGCCATTCAGGAATCCACCGACAAAGCCACTGCGCTGCAGTCCGAAGCCGACAAAGCCGCCGCCGCCGCCCTTGGCGCCAAACAACATGCCGCCGCCCTGCAGACCGAAAGCCTCGCTCTGGCCGACAATTCCGCCCGGCTGGGCGAACTGAAATCAGCCGCCGAACAGGCGGCTAGCGCACTGGAAGTCGTGCGCATCAATCGGGAATTCGGCGCAGCCTCGGCGAAAGAAGCCGCAGATGGCGAAATCGCCGCTGCTCAAGCCGCAGCCCTCTACCGCGATGCGCTCAAAGACCAGACAGAAGCTATCCAGCGCAACGCCGCCCAAAAGCAATCGCAGCTCAATATCGACCAGGCCGGTGTCCGCCTCGCCATCGAGCAGCAACGTACGATTTACGAAGTCGCCCGCGCCCGGGGTGACGAATACGGTGCCACGCAGGCCCTGCTCAAAATCAAGCGTCTTGAAATCAACCTCGCCGAACTCACTGCCCACGCCAAACGCGCCGAAGCCGATGCGGCGCTGTTGGTTGCCCAGGCCAAGCGCGAAGAGTTGCAGGCATCCGGCCAGTTGACCGCCGCCAAGGAAGCCGAGCTGAAAGCGCAGGAAGCCGGGGCCAAGGTCAAACTGATCGAAGCACAAATCGCCAGCGAGACCGCCAAGCGCATGCGGGAATTGGCTGCTGCCACGAATTATTCTGCCGAAAGCGCCGGCCGGGCAGGTCAGCACTATCGGGACTTGGCCGATGATCTGCACGGAGTCGCTGCCGCGGCCCGCGATGCGTCAAACACGATGAGTATTCTAGACGACCAGGATGTCAGAAATCGCCAAGGCCCGGTAGACGTCAAATCGATCCTCTACAAACAAGGCGCCTCCGTCGACGAGGCGGAAGCCGCTGCAAAATACTATGGCGAACTCTACCAGCGCGAAGCCGCAACCAAGCTGACCGGCAACCTGGGGAATCAGGAAAACGCCACCCGGCTAACCAACCTTGCCTCAAAAGCCGCCGCCGAAAAAGCGCTTGAATTCGCCCGCCGGGAACTGGCTACCGGAAAAGCGGTTGATTTAGGTTCGTCGGTTAGCGACCTGGTTGCCAAAAACATGGCGACTATGAACATAGATACAAAATTGACGCCTGAATCCGGCCTTCAGGCAAATATTAGCGCGGTCAAAAACGCCGGAAACGAAGCCAGGCGTCAGCGCACAGAAGCCCTTGCCACGGTCAACATCAATCTGAATGGCACGCGCACGCAAATAACCGCCTCGCAGCGCGACGCCAAAGCGCTATCCGACATATTCAAAATCATCGAATCCGACGCCGCGAGGTCCTTCTAATGCCCCATACCCTGGCCGGCATCCCGATCAATGCCGGCTGCCGCTGGACCGACGAATTCGACTGGTCCCCCGTCAAGTCCGCTGCCGAATACAGCATCACCGGCGCCCTGCTCATAGACCAGGGCGTCCGCCTGGCCGGTCGCCCGCTCACCCTCGAAGCCAGCGACGAAAAAGGCTGGAAGGACATGACGCGCGATCGCGTCATCGAGCTCCGCGCACTCGCCGCCCAGGCCGGGCAGACCTTTCCCCTCGTCCTGGCCGATGGCCGCAGCTTCACCGTCATCTTCCGCCCCGGCGAAGAACCGCTTGCCGCCCGCCCGCTAGCCGATCGCGAAAACCCGCCCGCCGACTGGCCCTACATCATCACCCTGCGACTCACCGAGGTCTAAATGCCGATCACCGCACCCGATATCAAACTGCTCGAATCCGAGCGCATGGCCGACACCACGGACGGCGGTGGCCGGCGCACCTCGCGCGTCATCCCCGACGGCGTCGCCGGCAACATCTTCCCCAAAGTCAGCCGCCTGGATGCCGTCTATGGCCGGGTCAATCTGCGCAAGGTCTACGGTGCCGTGCAGACCGCCGATGTCGACACCTACGCCGGCGCCCACGCCGTCATCACCGATGCGCCGGACAACGACAAGATCCACTGCACACTGTTCAGCACCGCCAGCGAATTCGACACCCGCACCGCCGCCCGCGACCGCATCGAGTCCTACGTCACTAGCGGCCCGGAAAGCCGCATGGTGCTGCTCGGCCGCCAGCTGCTCGGCCAGCAGTCCATCGTCGCTTACCAACGTGAGGAAGAAGCCCTGCCCGAAATCGGTGAGGTCTTCTGCCTGTCGAGCGAAACCGGTTCGGTGGTCACCAACCAGCAATATTTTCGTGTCGATACGGTCGACAGCGAAATCCGCACGTTCACCGAATCCGCTGGCAGCGGCTTTGTCGATTTCAAACGACGGGTGATCACCATCGGCACCGGCATTCCGCTGCGTTACGAATTCAATGGCCCGGAAAACGCCACGCAAAGTTCCGCCGTCGTCCGCCCGTCGAAACTGCGCTCGACCACTGTCGTCGACGCCGCCCGCTACTTCGGCATCAAGCCGCTGGCCGCCGCCGCGGCCCAGGGTGATCTCGAAGTCATGGTGTCCTCGGTCTACACGCCGATTGTGCCGACCACCAACCGCGAAACGCCGCTGTCAAATTCGACGTTGGGCGGCGCGGTCAATGTGGTGCCGGCAAAAGCGTCCACGGTGATTGAAACGGTTTATACAGCAATGGCAGTGGGCAGCGTGATTTACACCCGCCGCCCAATCACCCCTGGAACATTGTCGGTAACGGTATCAGGCACCACAGTCACCGATAACAAAACAGGCAGCATCGTTAACGCCACGTTCAGCGCCACGGTCGACTACGAAAACGGCACCATTTCCCGCACGGGGGGAACGGCCACCGGAAGCTACACCACATATACCCTGACCTACCAGCCGGCCGGCGTCGCCTCGCAAACCGCGCAAACCCTCGACACCCCGATCACCCTGGCCAACCGCGGCACGGTCTATACCTTCACCCTCAATCCGCTGCCCGCCCCGGGCACCGCCTACGTCGACTACCGCGCCCTCGGCAAATGGTACCGGCTGCGCGACACCGGCGCTGGCGAGCTGCTCGGCGGCGATGTGGCCTACGGGGTCGGCTCGGTCAATTACGCCACCGGCGCCGTCGTGCTGACTCTCGGCGCGCTGCCCGATGTCGGCTCATCGGTGCTGCTCGGCTGGGGTTCGCCGGTGCATTACGCGATTCGCGCCGACGGCACCAGCGACGCCGGGACCAGCCTCAAGCAGACCATCACGCTGCCCGATCTGCCGATTTCGCCGGACAGCCTGTCCCTGACCTACACTTCCGGCGCCGTCCAGTACACGGCCACCGACAACAGCGTCGGCGTCATCACTGGCAACGGGGTGACCGGCACGGTCAATTACACCACCGGCGTCGTCAATCTCGACTACACCACCCGCCTGCCCGACGCCAGTACCCAGGTGGCGTTTGCCTACACGCAAATCGTCCCGACTGACCCGGAACTGGAAACCGTCAAATCAACCGCCGTCGCCTCGGCCGCGACGACACAACTCGGTACCGGCGTCGTTGAAGGCACATTCAACGGCACCATTCCGTTCGCCGGCCTGGGCCTGAGTGGCAATCTGTACGTCAAGGACAACGGCGCCGGCCTGGTTGTCGCGCCGGGCGGGCAGAAACTGGCCGGGTCGGTAAATGGGTCGCAGGACACCGTTATCGAGGCGGATACCGTCGTCGGCATCATCAACTACACCACCGGCGAGATGACCATCAACGCCGGCGTGGTCGCCACCTACGACAAGTATTACAAAAAATTGGGCGGCCCCCTCCCCACCTCGGCGGGATACTGGTACCCGGCTACCGGCGCGATCAACCGCGCCACCGGTACCGCCAACTACGGCTGGACGGACCCCGGCGTTGCCTCGGCCGGCAGTGCCAAAACCTTCAACACCAGTTTCACCAGCAGCCCGATCCGCGTCGACCTGACCAACAGCATCACCTCCCGCCTGGTCCCCGGCGCGCTGCTCTTCTCGGCCGGCGGCAAAACCTACCTCGACCGCAACGGCTCGCTATACAGCGATTTCGTCACCAGCACCGGCTCGGCCACCGTGGCCGGTACGGTCGACTATGAAAACGGCACGGTTTCGCTAACGAACTGGACCGACGGCGCCGCCCTGGCGCTGTCGGTACTGGCCTGCCTGACCACCTACGGCAACTACACCACGGACGAGGCATTTTTCCGCACCGCCGGCTCGCCGATCCGCCCCGGCTCCTTCTACGTCCAGGCCACCACCGAAAACGGCGTGCTGTTGACCGCGACCAGCAACGACAGCGGCGTGATTGCCGGCAGCAAGGTATCCGGCGCCGTCGATCAGGAAACCGGCGTTGCCCGCGTCACCTTCGGCGAAATGGTCGCCGCCGCCGGCCAGGAAACGGAATACTGGTACGACGCCGCGAATGTCGTTGGCGGGCAAATCTTCAAGCCCGAATTCATCGTCCCCTCGACGCTGACCTACAACGCCGTGGTGCTCGCTAACCTGCCGCTCAACGCCGACATTCTCGGCCTCGATCCGGTGCGCCTGCCGGCCGATGGCCGCGTCCCGATCTACCGCCCGGCCGACGTGGTGGTGATCCACCACACCGGTTCCTTCGCGCTGCCCGACCCAGTCGTCGCCGAGGCGGTCTACAACGTCGGCCGCAGCAATCTGTCGGAGCTTTGGCTGGTCGATCAAGCCGGCGCCAAAGCCGATCCGGCAAACTACATCTACAACCTGCTCGCCGGCACGGTGACGATGGCCGCCGCGCTGAGTCTGCCCGGCCTGGTCCAGCCGCTGATCGCCAAACACCGCGTCGAGGATCTGGCGCTGCTCTCAGATGTTCAGATCAACGGTCAACTGACCCTCTCGGCGCCGCTCTCCCGCGCCTACGGCACCGACAGTTTCGTTTCATCTGCAGTCCTCTTCGGTGACATGAACGCCCGCGTCGAAAACGTCCACGACCTCGGGGCCTTCTCGGCCTGGAGCAACACCCCGGGCAGCGGCGCCACCGCCCAATTCAACGACATCGACTACCCGATCGAGATTCTTAATAATGGCGGCCTGAGCGAACGCTGGCGAATCAACTTCACCTCGACCAGCGCCTTTCAGGTCATCGGCGAAAACCTCGGCGTCATCACCACCGGCACCACCGCCGCCGATTGCGCCCCGGCCAACGCCCTGACCGGCAACCCCTATTTCGTCATCCGCGCCGCCGGCTGGGGCGCCGGCTGGTCAGCCGGCAATCAACTGCGCTTCAACACCATCGGCGCCGCCGCACCGATCTGGATTGCGCGGACGGTCTTGCCCGGGGCGACGCTGGAAGGCGACAGCTTCAGCATGCAGATGCGCGGCGACGTCGACGCGGAGTAACGAAAATGCCAACCGTCAGCGGGACGATTCTCGACATCAACGGCAGCGGCGTTTTCCGCATGTTGCGCGTCTATCGGCGCGACACAGGGGCGCTACTCGGTAGCACCACCAGCAGTGCCACGACCGGCGCCTACACTTTCACCGACGACTACGCCGGCGAGGTTCAGGTGATCCTGCTCGACGACGCCGGCGGCTCGATTGAAAACGATCAGATTTTAAGGACAACACCGGTATGAGCGGCGATCTGTATTGGAACTACGTCAAGCTGCTGTGCCACTTCGACGGCATCGACAACTCGACCCGAATTGTCGACGAGCGGCATCACGGGGCAACCCTCACAGGTAACGCGGCCATCAAGACGCTGCAGAGCAAATTCGGCGGCTCGTCGGCCTATTTCGACGGCACCGGCGACGTTATCAGTTTTGCGACCTCGGCCGACTTCAACGTCGGCACGCAGGATTTCACGCTTGAGGGCTGGGTTTTCCCCCGCGAAACAGCGAACGCAAATCCTTGCGTTTTCCTCATTGGATCGTCGTTGTCGAGTCAAGGCGCGTTTCTGTACGCCGATCCAGCCGCAAATGCCGGCAAGTTCGCCTTTTGGGTGTGGAATGCGTCAACCTCCGCCGCGCTGCTGGTCAGCACGTCGAGCATTGTTTACGACCAATGGGTTTATATCGCCGTGACCCGGTCGAATACGACGTGGCGGCTATTCATCGACGGCGTGCTTGAGGCAACCGCGACGTCTTCCGTTGCAGTTACGACAGTGGCCCAAAGCTTTCAGTTTTCGCATGCGACAACCGCCAACACGTTTTTCGGATACCTTGACGATTTCCGCCTGACAGTCGGCGTTTGTCGCTACCCCGAAACATTTACGTCGCCCACCGAACCGTCCCCGAACTACGACACCAGCGGCCCCCGCACGGACCCCTACTATGGAAACGTCGTACTGCACTGTCACTTCGATGGCGAAAACAACGCAACGACATTCGTTGACCAGAAAGGGCACCCGCTCGCCGGCACGAGCGCCGCAAAAACATCAACCTCGGTTTTCAAGTTCGGCGGGTCGTCCCTAAACCCGGCGGGGAGCTATGTGGGTTGCGCAAGTGCCGATCTGGTCCTTGGTTCAGACGACTTCACGATTGAAATGTTTGTATACCGTACCGCCAACTCGGGCAACTACGAAAATGTGTTTTCGCTGCTCAACGCTGCAGGGGGCGCCGCGGGGCTGAAGTTGAGCCGACTCTTCGGCGGCTCGACAAAGTTAACGGTAAACGGGGTGGAGGTCGCCACCATCACGTCTACCGACGCCCTCTATGATTGGCGCCACCTCGCGCTCTGCCGGGAGGATGGGGTGTTGACGTTGTTTTCTGATGGTTTACGCGGTGGAAATTACGCAATAGGCAACACCGCCATCTCGGGAAATGGTGGTTTCTACCTGGGTTTGGACCCCATAACGGGCGGCTCGACGTGGACCGGCTCCTTTGACGAGTTGCGGGTTACGAAAGGCGTCGCCCGGTACCCGAAAGCGAACAGCACCTACGCCAAACCGACGGATCCATTCCCAGATTACGCCGTGCAAAAACTCAGCGGCACGGTGCTGGACGCCGATAATAACCCAGTCGCCAAGACTGTTCGTTCATACCGTAGTTCAGACGGGCTGTTTGTCGACCAGACGGTATCGGATGGAACCACCGGCGCTTTTGAACTGCGCGCCACCGACACGACCGAGCATTTCGTTGTCGTCCATGACGCGACGAAAAACGCCCTCGTCTATGACCATATCGTGCCGGTGATTTAATGCCCTACACGCCGCCAGCCGGCAGCGCCGCCAACTTCACGCTCACAGGGGTTGCGTTCCCTCGCGAATACAACGCGCTGTTCTTCCGGCAGGGCGGCACCTACTCTGCGCCGATCGGCAGCGCCCTCGCCGCGCGCCTCCTGCCGGAATATGTCCCGCCTATCGGCTCGGCGGCAAATTTCGTCGAAGCGTATTCCGGTCCGACGACGATCTCCCTCCGCGCCGGTGCGACAAACCGGTGGGGTGCCGCCGACCGAAAAATAAACGCGCTCTCGTCGGCACACCCGGCCACGAAAATCGAAGACCAAAGCCGGGGCGCACCGTGGCTGCCGTCGTCGGGCTTGAACGCCACCAAAGGCGCAGCCTGGATTGCGCCGACCTTCGCCGATAGCGAAAATGATCTGCCGTTCGGCGCTTATGGCGAAATGTTGAACGAAGAGCGCGGCTCGGTCTGGAAACCCTCAAAGTCGGTGGACGACCAACGAAACGCCCTGTGGTCGATATTCGGCGAAATGCTGAACGAAGGGCGCGGTTCGCGCTGGGTAACGTCCATCCCGACCGACCACCGCAAGACCGGCGCCTGGCGCGGGCACTTCATCACGCACCGGCGAATCGTTCCGTTCCAGCGCCCTGTCGCCGGCGCCGTCGATTTTGCCGTAATGGGTGGCGGGATTACCTCGATTGGGGAATCCAGCGGGTACACTCCGCCCTTGGGAAACGCTATCCATTTCACGTTCGGCAACGTGCCGTACATCGCGCCGTTCATGGTCCCGGCACGGGATTTTCCTTACACCGCCCCCAAAGGCGATGCGGCCAGCTTTTTCTACAACCCGGCCTACGAACTGCTGCTCGACGGTACCGGCCAGCCGGTCCTCGACAAAGCCACCGCCGACCGCGCCGAGGTATGTCCGTGGGGCGTGGCAGCAAAACGCGACCGCGACAGCGACCACCCGTGGACGATGTATTCCCGCCCGCTCAATCCCGGCTGGGGCATCCCCTCGCCGGGCGCCCCGACCCCCGTTCCGGGGGGGTCCGTCATCATCCCCGTGCAAAGGGTATATATCGTGATTAATGAAATCCAGTTGCTGCGCGTGTCATCGTCGACACCCCTCCCGGCATTGAACCTGAGCATCAGTTTCGACTGCGATTCATGGCTGCCAACCTTCAGCGCCAACATTCCGGAATCATCCCGCGCTGCGGTCATGCCCGACCCCGACCCGGTCGAGATCGAAGCCGTCATCAATGGCACGCAATTCCGCTTTTTCGTCGAAAAGATCAGCCGCAACCGGGCGTTTGCGCAAAAGACGGTATCGATCTCCGGCCGCGGCATCGCCTGCGAACTCGACGCGCCTTATGCGGTGGCCAGCCAGCACACCAACACCTCGGCCATGACCGCACAGCAGATCATCACCGCCGCCCTCGGCTACTCGGGCTACACGCAGACCTGGGGCATTACCGACTGGCTCGTCCCGGCCGACACCTTCAGCCTCTATGGCACCGCCGCCCAGGTCGCCGGCAGCGTCGCCGAGGCCTCCGGATCGGTGCTCGCCGCCGACTGGTCGCTGCGCGATCTGCGCCTGCTGCCGCGCTACCCGGTCAAACCCTGGGACTGGGCGACCGTAACACCGGATTACGTCATCCCCGGCGCCATCGCGCAAACGGAGTCCCTGGAGTGGATCGAGAAACCGGCCTACAACGTCGTCTACGTCTCGGGCGTTCAAACCGGCGTCCTCGGCCAGGTCAAAATCACCGGCACCGCCGGCGACCTCCCCGCGCCGATGGTCACCCACCCGCTGATCACCCATGCCGACGCCGCCCGCCAGCGCGGTATCAGTATCCTCGGCGATACCGGCCGCAAAGCCATGCTGCAGATATCCCTGCCAGTGCTCGAATCGACCGGCATCATCGACGTGTGTAAACTCATCGAATTCAACGACGGAACCACCGCCCGCCGCGGCCTCGTCCGCGCCAACAACATCAGCGTCAATTGGCCAACCGTGCGCCAGACGCTCACCGTGGAGGCCGCAGCGTGAGTACAAATCTCTGGCGTCGCCTGAAACAACTCATCCCCGATGCGCCATTGCTTGTCGGCACCGTCGATTCAATCAGCAGCTATGGCGCCGTCGTACTGCTCCCCGATGGCGCCCCGATCGCCGTCCGCGGCGCCGCAACCCTCGGTCAAAAGGTTTTTATCCGTGATGGGCTAATCGAGGGACTCGCCCCATCGCTGACCGACGTGCTGATCGAAATCTGATTCCGCTAACGGGGCGAGCTCCGTCCCTAATTGTTTTTTGGTATATGTTTTAGTATAGGTTGTTACTAGTAGAGCTTCGCCACCAGTATTAATAAACGCGAAAACGCCCCTTCATCATGGGCGTGTGGTCTTGTTTTGCGCCTTGCTTATGGCCTTGATTCATTGATGATTTGCTATCTAAGTAACTGATTAATAATACTACTGGCAGTTTGTAAATATAGTTATCAGTGGTAACTACACTTTACAACGTAGCATCTAAACTTGCTTGTTTAGTATAGGTTTTGTCGGGTATATTTCCCCGACCTATACCGCCGCCCGGGTGGTGTTCAAAACCTATACTGAAACCGCTATGACATTCGATGCGCGAGACGTGAAGCAGCTGCAGCCTGGCCAGCATCTTACCAGCCCTGAACACCCCGGCCTGCGGCTGGAATCATTTTCTGATCGTCGCACCTGGACGTATCGATACCGCAGCCCGGTCGACGCCAAGCTGCGCCAGTTCAAGGTGGGCGAGTGGCCCTCGATGTCAATTCATGCCGCGATTGTCGAATGGGAAAAGCTGCGAGACAGGCGCGCTGCCGGTGCCGATCCTGCGCTCGAGGCAAAAGCGGTAAAGACGGCGGCAAGGGCGGTGATCAGCGAGAAGAAGGCGCAGGTAGTGGCCAGTCAATACACCGTGGCGCGCGTCTGCGATGACTATTGGGCAGGCCATATCGCACCGAACCGGGCGCCGAAGGGCGTCACCGAGGTGCGCCGGATGTTCGACAAGATGCTCGGAGAAACAGCCGACCTCCCCGCTGCCGAGCTTTCACGGGCCGCCGCCTTTGACCTGATCAAGTGGTGGTCGGAGACGGCGCCGGTACAGGCTGGTCGGTTGCGGTGTGAGCTGGGCGCAGCATGGGATTACGCGATCGATGCCGGCCGGCTGCCCGAGACCAGCCCGAACTGGTGGCGACTGATCTTGCGCGGGAAGATTCGGTCGAAGGGCAAGACGCTGGGCGGCGAGAGGATCGGCACCTCAAAGCGGGTGTTGACCGGGGAAGAAGTTGGCACACTGGTGCGCTGGTTGCCCAACTTCACCCAGCTGGTCGAGGACGCCTTGATTCTGTACCTCTGGACCTGCACCCGGGGGTCAGAGATCCTCGGTATGGCCGGGCGGGAAATCCGGC
>Ga0207952_1001254_pt1 | contig 11515 bp, 7 predicted proteins | sample SubbioR12Aug_8Ca_FD_184831 | JGI IMG/M metagenome (GOLD analysis project Ga0207952, IMG submission 184831) | Serpentinite rock and fluid subsurface biosphere microbial communities from McLaughlin Reserve, California, USA - CR12Aug_8Ca (SPAdes) | ecosystem: Environmental > Terrestrial > Deep...
CCGATTGTCAGATTAAAGATTTGTACAAATCTTTTTCTCATGGGGACGGCGGGGTATTTATTCCTCTGATTGTTTTAAAAAATGATTCATCTCCCCATGAGGATGATTGGAAGCAGGGTAGCCAGCATCTTATCTATCATCTAAAGCAAGCCTATAGTCCGATTGAGTTGCAAATGACGGTTAAGTTTTTCATTCTTTTAAAAAATGAAAAATATCTGTGCTACAGACAGCAAGAAAGACTATTAACGGAATTATCGGAACGACAACTTGTAGATGCAAAGCTTCAGTACCTGATTAGGCATGATGAACTTACCGGCCTGTTTAACAGGAGTATTTTAGAACAGCATATCCAGCTGACCTTGAACAGGAACAGCAGTAGAAATTTTTCTCAGGATAGCGTGTTGTTGTTTATCGACCTTGACCGGTTCAGTTTATTTAATGAGCTGGAAGGTTTCGATGTTGGCGACCGTTTGCTGACAGAAGTCATCGGGTTGATCAGGAATACGTTAAATAATGTTGGGCTGCTTGCCCGGATTGACTCGGATAAATTCGGGCTTTATCTGGACAACAGCACGGTTCATCAGGCTGAAATCTGGTCGAAAAAGATCAAAACCTCTTTAGATAATTTCCGTTTTGTAATCGGGACAATTGCTTACAACATTACTGCTTATATAGGACTCAGTTCGTTAAATTCCGCAAAATCAATACTGCATCCCCGAGATCTGATCTCCCAGGCTCATCAGGCTTGCTGCATGGCCAAGACCTATGGCGGAAATACAGTCTGGAAATATGACAGCGAAGATGCGGTTGTTAGAGAAAGGCACCGTGATATTTATTGGGTTCCCATTATCAGAGACGCTTTGATCAATAAACGTTTCTTTTTGGTATTTCAACCGGTGGTAAAGCTTATTGACGGCGATGTTTCTCATTATGAAGTCTTGATTCGTCTAAGGGGCGAAGATGGCGTAGTGATTGATCCTAATGAGTTTATTCCGGCAGCTGAAAGAATGAAGTTGATTCATGGTATTGATTTATGGGTGGTTGAAAGCGCCATTGATTTTCTTGCTGCGCTGCCCGTCGAACTGTCGCATATTTGTTTGGCAATCAATCTGTCCAGTGTTGCTTTTCAGAATCTGACTTTATTACCGACAATTAAACAAAAACTTGAAATGACCAGAGTCAGGGCCGAACGTCTTACCTTTGAAATTACCGAGACAGCGGCGATAGAGAACTATAAACAAACCAGGTTGATGATTCACCAAATTCGCGCATTGGGCTGTCATTTTGCGTTGGATGGTTTTGGTTCCGGTTTTTGCTCTTTCAACTATTTGAAAAAATTTCCTGTTGATTATGTGAAAATCGATGGCCAGTTTATTCGGAACCTGGTGAATGATGAAACAGACCAAGTGCTGGCGCGTTCCATGCACCAGATTGCAAAAAAATTGGGTAAAAAAACCATCGCTGAATTTGTCGAATGTCCAAAAACGATTGCTCTTTTAAGAGAAATCGGTGTTGATTATGGGCAGGGTTCTATTTTTGGTAAACCGAGTGAGCGGCTCCTGGAGCGAGGTGTTTTTCAATTTAACGATGCATTGCCGGATGCCATGCTAATTAGCAACGAGCGCAAGCGGGCAACGGCGCCGCCGGTGGAGAGCGAAGCCCGTTTCCGCACTATGGCAGATCACGCGCCGGTGCTGATATGGATTGCCAAACCGGACAAGCTTTGTTGCTACTTTAACAAGAGCTGGCTGAAATTTACCGGACGAACGATGGAGCAGGAAATAGGCAACGGCTGGACAGAAAACGTACATCAGGAAGACTTTCAGCGTTGCCTGGATACCTATGTGAGCTCTTTCGATGCCCGTCAGGAATTCAGCATGGAATATCGTCTGCGCCGCTTTGATGGCGAATATCGCTGGCTGCTCGTTCATGGTGCGCCGCTTTATGACGAGCAAGATACATTCCTGGGCTATATCGGCTCCTGTATCGACATCACCGCTCGCAAGTCCACCGAAGAAGAGAACAAACATCTGGCCTTCTATGATCCGCTCACCGAACTTCCCAACCGTCGGCTGTTGCAGGAGCGGCTAAAATACGGCATAGAAATAGCGCGACGTGATGACAAACAGCTGGCCTTGCTGATGCTCGACCTGGATCGTTTCAAGGCGGTCAACGACAGCCTGGGACATCAGATGGGTGACGAGTTACTGCAACATGTCGCTGCAAGACTCACAACCCGGTTGCGTGATGTGGACATGGTTACCCGCTTGGGTGGCGATGAATTTATCGTATTGCTGGAAGATATTACTCACCCGGACGATGCCGCACGGGTCGCTAAAGAAATCATCGCCGATTTGAGCAAACCCTTTAAGTTAAGCCAAAGTGACGATGTGCGGATTGGCACCAGCATTGGTATCAGCCTGTATCCACAACACGGCGACAACCCTGAGATATTATTGGATCATGCCGATGCGGCGCTGTACCATGCCAAAGATCAGGGGCGCGGCTGCTTTGCCTATTATTCCGAAGACCTGACGATTGCTGTCCGTGAGCGTATTGAACTGGAAAACCGATTGCGCAAGGCGCTTCACCAACAAGAGCTGCGTGTGTTCTACCAACCGCAAATGGATATTGTCAGTAGCCGCATTGTCGGCGCTGAGGCCTTAGTGCGCTGGCAAGACCCTATCGAAGGATTGATCCCGCCCTCCCGCTTTATTCCCATTGCCGAAGAAACCAGTCTGATTGTGGAGATTGGCGAATGGGTGCTGCGCGAAACCTGCCGGCAAGGTCGGCAGTGGCTGGATATGGGATTGCCGCCGCTAATCCTGGCGGTCAATATTTCCCCGTACCAGTTCCGGCGTAGCGACATTAATGCCCTGGTTGCTGCGGTATTGGCCGAAACCGGTTTTCCAGCCGAACAACTGGAATTGGAAATGACCGAAAAAGGATTGATAGGGAATCAGGATAACGCAATGGATATTCTTAATAACTTGCGTGCTCAGGGCATTCGGCTTGCCATTGACGACTTTGGTGCCGGTTATTCATCGCTGGCCTATCTCAAACATTTCCCGCTGGATGTGCTGAAAATCGACAAGAGTTTTATCGACGAGATTCCCTATAATAAAGGTGACATGGAGATTGCAGCGACCATTGTGGCGATGGGTCATACCCTAGGGTTCAAAGTGCTGGCAGAAGGCGTAGAAACGCTGGAGCAACTGGCGTTCTTATGGAAAACCGGTTGCGATACTTATCAGGGCTTTATCAAAAGCCGCCCCATAATTGCGGAAGAGCTTGCCGAGTTAATACGTAATCAACAGCGGAGTAAGTAACAGCGTTTAAAATGTATGACTGTTGTTTAAATCAACCAAAGCTCTTGGTTGAAAACCCCCATTTCAATTATGCGGTGAAGCTTAAAGTTGATAATCTCAGGATACGGTTCGCAGGCGAGAAAGACACCTGCATCAAAGTGGCGACATGACGCCTAGAATAGGGGTGTTGGATTTAAACATAGCCCATACCGGCATGCCGGGCACAAGCGCCAAGCTTTGTGCGCTCTGCTGCGTGATCATGGCGACCAATGTCTCGCCACCGGGTAACAAAACAATCGCCTCTGCATTCACGTCGTCCTGTTGGACGCGAATCACGCTGCCGAACAAGCGGTTACGGGCCGAAAATAGGTTGGGATCGGAATCGACAGCCAACGTGATGTCGGCGCTGTTGATCAACAATACCGCATCATCGTCGATCTCTAACCCAAGCTCGCTGAGCGATGTCAGGGTGATGGTGGTAATAACCTGTTCGCCGCCTTTCAATTTCACGATAATCTCGGCATTCACCGCACCGGCGTTAATCGCGATAATGCTGCCAAAAAGCTGGTTGCTGGCGCTGGTTTTAACCACCAGGCGCTGCAACAGCAAGACTGTATCGGGATCGTCGGCGAGACCACGATTGAGTTGCTCAAGAAATTGTTGATGCTGTTGTTCCAGACGGGTAAACAGCGTCAGCAACGAACGTCCCGCCTCGGTCAAGCAGGTGCCCCCGCCCTTGTTGCCGCCGGTAGCGGTGGTAACCAATGTTTTCGGCGCACCGTTGTTTGCTCTTTCGATAATTTGCCAGGCGCCTTTGTAACTCAAGCCCATCTGTTTGGCGGCCTGATTGATGGAGCCGCTTTGATCTATCGCCCTTAATAAGCCGATCATGCGGCTATCCAGCATGTCGGCCAGCCGCAATTCGCCCTTGATCCAGGTTGGCGCAGTGTTATCGCTAGTGACGGTTTCGGGCATAAATTAACGGGGCTGATGACTGGCTTGTAGGAGCTAAATCTTTTTATTATTTCCTACATGGAAATAGCCCGTTTATAATTTCGTTATTTACTTTTGTATATAACGAATTAAACTGAAGCTGTGTGCCTCGACGAACCAACGTCGATGTGAATTCCATACTTGCAATTATAGGCCATTGATGATTCGAAGAATACCTCTTGCCGGTGTTGCTAACCATACACTCAGTTTAATTGTCGCCGGCGGCTTTTGCCTAGGACATAGCCTTGATGTCCAAGCCGCAGAAACTAATAGTTACACCAGAATGCCATTTAGCGCTTATTCCAGTCAAACGGATGATGCTTTATTGGGATCAAGCAAGTATGAAAAGCCGGTTTGGAATTTGCACGATACATTAGGTTTACCCAAATGGTTATCACTTTCCGTGAATCAGCGTACCCGCTACGAATCAATCGACGGCAGTTATACGCCTCGCAGTAAAGGTGGCGACCAGCAAATTGCCTTACAAACCGATGTCTGGCTGGCAGTCAAATTTGGTAAGTTTAGAGCCGGCACAGAGTTTTTAGATGCTCGCGCATTGGGCACAGACAATGGCTCCAAAATTCTGAGCAATACACATGTCGACACCGCTGATTTTCTCCAAGGTTATGTCGCCTGGGCTGATCAAAACGTTTTGTACAGTGGTCTCGGTGCTGAGGTCAAACTCGGTCGACAAACATTAGATTATGGCAGTCGCAGGCTGGTTGCAAGAAATGCATTTCGCAATACGATCAACAGCTTTACCGGGTTAAACATGCGATTTCTTAATTATGACAAATGGCAGTTTAACGGCTTTGTCACGATGCCCGTCATTCGTTACCCACAAGGCACCGATACGCCGGATTTGATTAATAATGTTGAGCATATGGACAAAGAAGATACCCATACCTTATTTTCCGGCGGTTTCTTGGAGGTATCTAATTTGGCTTGGGGCATCAACAGCGAGACTTATCTGTATCATCTTGACGAGAGTGACAGCAACACCAATCCAACACGTAATCGCCGCTATATTACCCCCGGCATGCGTTTTTATATCAAACCCGCCAGGGCGAAATTTGACTTTCAAGCAGAAGCCATGGGTCAGTTTGGTACGGTTCGGGCAACAACCAACGCTACCGATCACAAAAATATTCAACACGAGGCATGGTCTAACCATTTTGATATGGGTTATACCTTCGATGTGCCGTGGTCACCACGCTTTGCCTTGGAATACGATTATGCGAGCGGTAATAACTCTCACAACCTAAATTTAGACCAACGCTTCGACCCTCTTTATGGCGCTCGCAGGTTCGATTTTGGTCCTACCGGCATTTACGGCGCTTTTTCCCGTAGCAACATCAATACCCCAGGCTACCGCATTAATGCCGCGCCGCGCTCTGATGTGCAGCTCTCACTTGATCACCGGTTTCTTTGGCTGGCCTCGTCCACTGATTGCTGGGGCGGCGCTAACTGTAGCAGCACGTCAACCAGCACCACACTATGGGACACAACCGGCCGCAGTGGCAGTTATGTCGGCCAGCAACTTGATTTAGCCGCCCGCTGGGACTTCAACAGCAGCTTGAATTTCGAATCGGGCTGGACGCATTTATTCAAGGGCCAATTCGCCACGAAAGCCCCATCCGCTCCTAATGGACAATATCTTGATTATTTTTATGTGCAAAGCCAGTTAAGATTTTGAGGCGCTGCCATGAAGAAGTCCTGTCGTGAACAGCTGTTGCCAAAACCCTTTTTACTCATCTTTGGAGATAGTTCATGTTACTAACCACCATCTTCCGCCCGATCATAGTCTTAGCGTTACTGCTATTAAGCCAAACCGGCTGGGCCGCGACCACTCTGGTCACCGTCGCTTCGGATTTCACCAAGCCGATGACCGAAATCGCCGCCGCTTTCGAAAAAGCCACCGGTCACAGCGCCAAGCTGTCTTTCGGTTCCTCCGGCAAATCTTTTGCACAAATCCAAAGCGGCGCGCCGTTTGAAGTGTATTTGTCGGCCAGCGAAAAATACCCGCTGGAACTGGAAAAAACCGGTTTTGCCGTGCCCGACAGCCATTTTGTTTACGCTGTCGGCAAATTGGTGTTGTGGTCGGCGACGCCCGGCTATGTCGACGACCAGGGGGAAATCTTAAAAACCGGCGGCTTCAAACACATTGCCCTTGCCGACCCCAGCCATGCACCCTACGGTGTGGTGGCAGATGAGGTGATGAAAAGTCTAGGCGTATTGGACCGGCTGCGCCCCCTGTTCGTAATGGGCGAAAACATCGCACAAACCTTTCAGTTTGTCAGCACCGGCAATGCCGAGTTGGGTTTTGTGGGTCTGGCACAAGTCATTAATGTTAACACCGGAAAAATAGGTAGCGGTTCGGGCTGGGTCATACCGGATAATCTGCACAGTCCATTCCGGCAAATGGCCGTGTTGCTGAAAACCGGTGCCGAAAATCCGGCCGCTCACGCCCTGATGGATTTCCTTAAATCGCCGACGGCATTGGCGATTATCGAAAAATACGGTTTTGGTTTGCCTAAATAATCAAGGAGGCTTTTTTATGCTAACCCCTGCCGATCTCGGCGCATTGTTTTTAACATTCAAGGTCGCCAGTATCGCCACCTTGTTGATGCTGCTGCTCGGCACCCCGCTGGCCTGGTGGCTGGCCCGAACCAGTTCCTCCTGGAAAGGCATCATCAATGCGGTCGTAGCGCTGCCGCTGGTGCTGCCGCCGACGGTATTGGGCTTTTATTTGCTGGTGCTGATGGGCCCGGCCGGGGCGATCGGCAAATTCACCAGCTGGCTGGGGTTGGGCACCTTGCCGTTTACCTTTGCCGGATTGGTGGTGGCTTCGGTGCTGTATTCGTTGCCGTTTGTCGTGCAACCGCTGCAAACCTCTTTTGCCATGATCGGCGAGCATCCTTTGGAAGCGGCGGCAACCTTGCGCGCCAGCCCGTTGGATAGTTTTTTCAGCATCGTCGTACCGCTGGCGAAACCCGGCTTCCTGACCGCCGCTATTTTAGGTTTTGCCCATACCGTCGGCGAATTCGGCGTGGTGCTGATGGTCGGCGGCAATATTCCCGATAAAACCCGCGTCGTGTCGGTGCAAATCTACAATCATGTCGAAGCGCTGGAATACGGCGAAGCCCACTGGCTGGCTGGCTGCTTGCTGTTGTTCTCGTTCAGCGTGCTGCTGGTGTTGTACACCGCACTGAAAACGCATCCTGTCGCCCACCCGCTTAAATGATTTTTTGTAACTATACAGCCACAGATCAACGCGGATTAAACGGATTTTTTTGCTGTTTTCACAAAGCATTAGCTCATTTTCAAAAGCTCATGAGCAATCCCACCTCAATGACAGTTATTGGTTTATCAGTGTGCATCTGTGTTGATCTGTGGCTGAACAGTTGCGTTTTTATATATAGATAACTATAAGTTACGCAAATGACAACAATACTAGCCAGCTTCCAGCTCGACTACGGCGACTTTAAATTGGACGTCGATTTAAAGCTGCCCGGCTCAGGCATTACGGTGTTGTTCGGCCATTCCGGCTCCGGCAAAACCACCCTGCTGCGCTGCATCGCCGGACTGCAACGCGCACCGCAGGGTTTTCTGGAAATCAACGGTAGTATTTGGCAGGACAGCGAGCGCGGCCTGTTCCTGCCCACTTATAAACGGCCGCTGGGCTATGTGTTTCAGGAAGCCAACCTGTTTCCACATTTGACGGTACGGGATAATCTGCACTTCGGCTTGAAGCGGATTAAACAAAACTCAGGCACGGTCAAACTGGAGCAAACCCTTGAATTATTGGGTATCAGTCACTTAATGGAACGCATGCCCGGACATTTGTCCGGCGGCGAACGACAGCGGGTCGCCATCGCCCGCGCACTAGCGCTTAATCCGCAAATCCTGCTGATGGACGAACCGTTGGCGTCGCTGGATTTCAAGCGCAAACAGGAAATCCTGCCGTTTTTAAGCCGCCTGCATCAACAACTGGACATTCCGGTGCTGTACGTCACCCACTCTCAGCAGGAAGTCGCGCAACTGGCCGATTATCTGGTAATCATGGCCGATGGCCGGAAAATAGCATCCGGTCTTCCGGCAGATACCTTAACCCGCCTCGATATGCCGCTGGCGCAGGACAAACACCAAGCCGCCGCGGTGTGGCAGGCGACCGTTGTCGAACATGAAGCCGACTATCATCTGACCCGCGTCGCCTTTACCGGAGGCTCACTCAGCCTACCGACGGTCGATGCCGAGGTCGGCACGCCATTGCGAGTGCAAATCTACGCCCGCGATGTCAGCATCGCCCTCGAAGCGCCGACCGCCACCAGCATCCTCAATGTGCTGCCAGCGACCATCACCGGCATCGCTGACGATCAAGGCGGTCAGAGCGTGGTGCAATTGCAGGTCGGCACCCAGCCGCTGTTGGCGCACATCACCCGCAAATCGGCTTTATTGCTGGGTTTGCAGATCGGCATGGCGGTTTACGTGCAGATCAAGGGCACATCGACATTAACACATCAATAACAAGGGGATTATCATGAAAGCAAGCGCACGAAATCAATTTATCGGTACCGTCAGCGAAGTGCGACTCGGCACAGTAAATGCCGAGGTTCATATCGGCTTAAAGGGAGGAGAAACCATCGTCGCCTCCATTACCAAGGAATCCGTCGAAACGCTGGCGATCAAAACCGGCATGGACGTAGTGGCGCTGGTCAAGGCCCCGCAAATCATCATCGTCACCGATTTCGGCGGCTACCGGCTTTCGGCGCGCAACCAGTTGCAAGGCACGGTGACTCAGGTTAAGCCGGGCGCGGTCAACGCCGAAGTCGATATCGAGCTAAAAGGCGGCGAGCAGGTGGCCGCCACCGTGACCAACGACAGCGTCGAAACACTGGGCTTGCGCAAAGGTCAAGCTGCCACTGCGGTGTTCAAGGCCGGTACGGTGATTCTGGCGGTTGCGGATTGAATATTTTGAAGGTGATTCAACTCCACTTAATTATTGGTTGTTTTGCACCGCAACACTGCTTATAACCGGTTGATTAACACCATTTAAAAATATTTTTAACGCCCATTCCAAGACCAACCTTGTTGCCTATGAACTTAGCAGACAGCCGGGATGATGGTAATATTAGGGCATAAAGATCACCCCTAATTTAAGCTGCCTGCACTTTTGAAATTACACTCCTGAATTTTAAATGAAACCGATTTTTTACCGTCCTGCCCAGCTGCGTGGCTTGGCCTTCCTGGGTTTGTTGTTGCTGGCTCTTGCCATACTCGGCGGCATGATCTGGCGGAATGTACATCACTTTGAAACGGTTTTTTCTTATGTCAACTACTCCCACCGCATCCAGAATGTCTCGGTGGGGCTGCAACAATCATTGATTGAATATCTGACTGAAACAGTGTCGGACTCCCATCCTGAAGCGCTGACCAAAACGCTGGGTGAGATGGATGCTTTAATGACCGATAAGCGTTATTTGTCGACGGAAACCCGAGCAAGCCTCGAAACGGTCAGAACCATGCTGGCTGATTTGTCCGCGCTAAAAAAAGACGAACAACACAATCGTCTGTTGGCCGCGCTTAAATTGATGGACAAAACGCTGGATAACGAGACATTGCAGCGTGAAGAATTGCTGGAAAACATCAGCCTGGATACCCAAACCGAATTGTATATGGCCCTGGCAATATTCACGGCGATTTTGGTTGTGGCGGTATTGTTTTTACGCTACAGAATCCTGCATCCGCTTAATGATTTGAGGGAGCTGCTGCAACATTTGACCGAAGAAAATTTCACCCCGATCACTACCGATCATCTTGATCCGCTGCTGTTGCCGGTGTTTATCAGCTATAACGAGATGGTTAAGCATCTTGCGGAACTGGAAGACACTAATCGCTTGCATGCCCAATCACTGCAACATGAAGTCAGATTGGCAACCCAAGCCTTACTGGAACAGCAGTACAGCTTGGCGAGAGCCGACCGTTTGGCGGCAATCGGTGAGGTCGCCGCAGAATTAGCGCATGAAATACGCAACCCACTGGCGGGGATTCAAATGGCAATCCTCAACTTACGCCGTGAAATTGGTGACCTGGATCAGCTGGAAAGACTGGATTTGATCAATGCCGAACTGAAACGGATGGCAAGATTGCTTAACGATATGCTCGATCAAAGTCGTCATTCGCCGGAAGTCGCTACCGCTTTTGATGTGAGGACGTTAATTCGGGACTTGGTCGCGCTGACCCGTTACCAGATTGCCGAATCCATACAGCTGGAAATAGAAGCGCCTTGTGCCTTGCCGGTGCATCTGCCTGAGAGCGGGATACGGCAGGCCTTGTTGAATTTGATATTGAATGCAGCCGATGCGCTTGAAGGCAATCCCGGAACCATCCGTATCAAGGCTCGCACATCCAAACAGGGACTACGCATCGACGTGCAGGATGACGGCATCGGTTTTTCCAAGGACATGCTGGAGCATGGCATCCGGCCATTCCGCACCAGTCGCCAACGCGGCACCGGGCTGGGATTGGCTATGGTGCAGCGCTTTGTCAAAGACGTAGGCGGTACAATCAGTCTTGCCAACCAACCGACTCATGGCGCATGCGTATCCCTATTGCTGCCCAATGACTGCATAGTCAGAGATAAATTATGATAGAAACCCTGCTCATCATTGAAGATGAAAAACTGTTAGGTTCCGAACTGTCCCGGCATTATCGGCAGTCCGGCTGGGATGTGGTGTTGGCAACCAACCTGAGCGAGGCCAGGGAATTATTGCTGAATAAAAAAGTGGATCCGTTACTGATTCTTTCCGACATGAATTTGCCTGATGGCAATGCGCTGGATTTCATGGAAAAAATCAAACAAGAGATTGCCTCTGCGGACGGCTCCAAGGCACAAGGGGCATTGCCGGGAACGTTTTCAGAATGGCTGTTCTTAACCGGCTACGGCAACGTGCCGGATTCGGTCAGGGCATTGCGGCTGGGCGCTTATGATTTCCTGGAAAAGCCCTGCGATCTGGATCGTCTCGACCTGATAGTTGCCAGCGCCGCACGGAGCGCATCCATCCAGCGACGGGTTGCTGATCAGACCAAGCATCGCCATCGGCGTTATTCGCCAGATGCTTATATCGGCCATAGTCAGCAGGCGCAGGGCGTACGACAGTTATTGACGAGGTTGACACAAGTACCGTTCAGCGCCCTGATTATCGGCGGCGAGA
>Ga0207952_1001255_pt1 | contig 11509 bp, 12 predicted proteins | sample SubbioR12Aug_8Ca_FD_184831 | JGI IMG/M metagenome (GOLD analysis project Ga0207952, IMG submission 184831) | Serpentinite rock and fluid subsurface biosphere microbial communities from McLaughlin Reserve, California, USA - CR12Aug_8Ca (SPAdes) | ecosystem: Environmental > Terrestrial > Deep...
ACTCATAGCAGGCGCAGGAGGCGCAGGAGGTCCAGCAGGCGCGGCGGGAGCTGCAGGCGCAGCGAGTGCGGTTTGCGCCTCGCGCAGGGGCGCGGGTCCCGCGGCATCGAGCACCAGCCGCACGCGCTCTTGAGCGAGCTTCACTTTCGAGTTGAGATACGACCGATACGCCTGCAGGTCGGGGTTTTTTGACTGCAGCTCCGCAAGCAGGTCGTCCTGCATGAGGTCGTCCACGAAGAGCAGGCCCTTCTCGCCGGCGAGCAGGCGAGTCACCGTGTGGCCGTAATCGTCATTGGTGTCGGCGCCGATCATCGTGCGCACCGTCTTGTACGGCACAAACCCCAGAAGTTCCGAGACGTCGAAAGCCGACGCCAGATATTCGGGACGCTGGTCGCGCACGGTGCGCACCAGGATGGCGAAGAGTTGGTCGAGCGCGTCGGGTGCGGATTCTTGTGCAGTCACGCAGTGGTCTCCTCAACTCCAACGTAATACGCGTGGTGCATCACGCGGGTGTCGCGCCCCTTTCCCTCAGAGCAGGAGTGACGGCGGCGCCGGCAGCGCCGGGTGCGCGCGAAAAGTGCCGCGATCCGGGAACGGACTTGGTTCGGCATGCTTGGCGCCGGCGGCCGCCACCCACGCGTCAAACCCCGATTCCACCAACCCTTCCGACGACGTCTGGTTGGCGGCCGCACTGGTGGCGAGATGATTGGCGTACTCGTTCTGTGCGTGTCCCGCGTGGCCACGCACCCAACGCCAGGCCACGGCGTGCGGGCTCGCAGCCCGAATCGCGTCACCCCAGAGGCCGAGGTTTTCGATTGCGCCGCCCTTGCGTGTCCAGCCGCGCCGGGCCCAGCCGTGGACCCACGAGGTCATCCCGTCCACGATGTAGCGTGAGTCCGTCGTGAAGACGACATCGAACGCCTTGCCCTTCGCCGCGAGTTGGCCAAGCGACGCGATCACCGACCGCAGCGCCATCCGGTTGTTCGTTGTCGCCGGCTCACTGAGCCAGATGTCGCGCCGCACGAGTGTTCCGCCGGCACGCTGATATTCGACGAGCGCACCCGCGCCGCCCGGGTTTGCGCCTTCTTTTCCGTTGCCGAGGCACGATTCATCCGCATAGATGGCCACCAGGTCGCGTGTGGCGGTCATCGTACGACCTCTATCCAATCCGCCTCGTCCACCCACAGGACCACCAGCTCTCCCGTGGTGGGGTGGCGGGCCTCGATGGCTTCGCGACGGTTGCGCAGGACCAGGCGCTCCGGCACGACGATCATGTCGCGGTGCAGGCGCCGCACGAGAATGCGCCGCCGGTCTCGTATCGCATTTTCCACCGCGTCGTACTGTGCAACGGTCAGCTGCGCCATCAGGTGGCGCTGAACCAGCTGCCGACCACGGCAGCGAGCGTCGTCGTGGCGACCTCGATCTCGTTCACGGGCACGAACTCTTCCTTGGCGTGCGCCACCGCGATGTCACCGGGCCCGAAACAGACGGCCGGAATTCCGGCGGCACTGAAGATGGCCGCGTCGGTCCAGCAGGAGAGCCCGTCGATGACCGGCTGGCGATGCTGTGCCCGCAGGGCGCCGGCGAGCGCGCGGACAATCGGGGCGTCGGCGGAAACATCGTTCGGCTCCTGTGAGAACCCGGGGATCACCGTTGCTTCGAGTTCGGGGCGCGTGGCACGAACACGCGCGATCGACTCCTCGAGTTCGCGAATGAAGTCGGCGCGGTGTTCGCCCGGGATCGTGCGGCGTTCGAACTGCACCGTGCAGCGATCGGGATACGTCGAGAGCCCGGTGCCGCCGCGGATGAATGACGCGTGGAGCGATGGGCGTCCGAGCAGCGGGTGGGCGCGCGTCGTGAGGACACGCGCCTGATACGCCTCGAGGTCGGCGATCACCAGTGCGGCGAGCGCGATCGCATCAACGCCCACATCGTACCGGCTTCCGTGCGCGGCGACGCCCCGCACCTCGAGGTCGGCCCAGACAAAACCCTTGTGGGCCGGGCAAATGGCAAGGCGCGTTGGTTCCGTGACGATGGCGGCATCGGCGACGAGTCCGCGCTCCACCAATGCGCGGGTGCCGATGCTCTCGTATTCCTCGTCGACAACGGCCGCGATGATTGCCTCGCCGGCGATGCCGTCCTGCGCCGCGCGCCAGGCCGCTGCGCACATCGCGGCGACGCCTCCTTTCATATCCGCCGAGCCGCGACCATACAGTCGGCCGTCGCGCAGCTCGGGATCCCACGGGGCATGCACCATTCCTTCCACGCCGACCGTGTCCAGATGCCCGTTCAGTACGAGGGCCCTGCCGCCGGGCGTGCCAATGCGGGCGACCACGTTCTGCCGCCCCGGCGCGACTTCCTGCAATTCCACGCGGAATCCCCACTCGCGGAGCACCCGGGCCAGAAAGCGCGCACAGGCCCCCTCGCCGGGACCCCCGGCGACGAGCGATGGATTTCGTGAATCAATGGCGACCATCGCGCGGGTGAGCGCGAGGGCGTCTCCACGTGCGAGCGCCGGTTGCATCAGGTGGCGCCGCGCCCGTTCCTACTTTTTCGGAACGGGCTTCTTCGCGGCCTTCTTTGGCTTGGCTGCGGCCTTTGGCTTCGCTGCCTTCTTGGGCGCAGACTTCTTCGCGGCCGGCGCTGCGGCCGACGTGGCCGACGTGGCCGCGGGCTTCTTGGCTTTGCGGTTCTTCGCCGACGCTTCTTCGGCCGAGGCGAGCAGCTTCTCCGCCTCGTCCTGCGTCATCTGGCTGCGGCGCACCATGAATTGCGCGAGGTCGCGGGCACTCTCAATGGAGAACGCCGAAATTCCCGCCGCGGCGTTGATGACATCCTTCATCGCGGCCGCCATCTTGCTTCCAGCCTCAAGGCTGATCTCGTGCGCCTTTGCCGCCATTTCGGCGACGGTGTCGCGAACGTCAGCGCCGCGATGCCCGGGATGGCGGCGAACTGGAAGCGTCGTTCCGCCGGGGGCGGCAGGGGAGGTTGGAGCGGCCGCCGAAGCTGGGCGAGCGGCTGGAGGAGTCTTGTCGGGCATACATTCGTAAGGACGCGAGAAAACCACAAAACGTGAACCCGCAAGTATACGGAAATAGTGTTGCAGGGCAAGCGGTTGAGACCACTCAGATCGACCCAATTCTCACTGCAAATTCGCGCGGAACCTGCGCAAGTATAGCGCCCATTGGCGGCTAGGTCACGGCATAAAAAAGACACTATAACGCCATAAATGAGCCATTTACCACTTCTAGGCCTACGCGTGCTGGATCTTACCAGAGTCCTGGCTGGCCCGCTTGCCACAATGCAGCTCGGTGACTTGGGTGCCCACGTGCTCAAAGTCGAGCGCCCCGGGGCCGGGGACGAGTCGCGTGGATGGGGCCCTCCGTTCGATGAACGGGGCGAGAGCGCCTACTACCTCTGCTGCAATCGCAACAAACTCGGCATGCTTGCCGACTTCTCAAACGACGACGATGTCGCGCTGATTCGGCGACTCGCCGCTTCGGCCGATGTTGTGGTCGAGAACTTCCTGCCGGGCGCGCTCGCGCGTCGCGGTCTCGACGCGGCGACACTCCTGGCCGAGCATCCGCGCCTGGTCTGGTGCACGATCACCGGATTCGCGAGCGAACCCAGTCGTCCCGGGTACGACTATGTCGTGCAAGCCGAAGCGGGGTGGATGTCTATTACGGGTGATCCATCGGGCGACCCGATGAAGGCTGGCGTGGCGCTGGCCGACATCCTCACCGGGAAAGAGACGGTGGGCGCGGTGCTCGCGGCCGTGACTGGCGTGCGCGGCGGCCTGACCGTTGACCGTCATGTGACGGTCTCGCTTTACGAGACCGCCGTGGGTGCGCTGATGAACGTCGGGCAAAACGTCATTGCAACGGGTGCGCCGGCTCGCCGATTCGGCAATGCGCATCCCAACCTGGTTCCATACGAACTCTTTCATACTCGCACGGACCCGGTGGTGATTGCGGTGGGAAATGACTCCCAGTATTCCGCGCTGACAGCCGCGCTGGGCGTGCCGGCACTCGCGGACGCGCGCTTTGCGAACAACGCGGGCCGCCAGGCCAACCGTGCTGAGGTCGTGGGCCTGATCGCCGACGCAATGGGCCGCCGCGAGTGTGACGAAGTGCTCGCCGCGTTCCGCGACGTCGGTGTCCCCGCGGGCCGCGTGCGGTCCGTGCAGCAGGCGTTGGCAAGTGTGCAAACCTCTCCGCTGACCGGCATTGCGCCCCAACTGCCCGCGCAAGTTCGACGTCCGCCGCCTCGACTCGGCGAACACAATGCGCTCGTTCGCGAGCATGGATGGGAGGCGTTCGGTCGTGCCTAAGCGCCTCGCCCTGACCGCTGCCGCGATGCTGCTTGTCGCCGCGGCGTGCGAACCATCCGCCGCGCGGATCCACGCGCCACAGGGTGCGGACGCGTTCGCGCGTTTCTCCGTGATCGGCGGCGCCGTGGCCGCCGGCGTGCAATCCGGCGGGATTGTCGCAGCATCGCAGGCTGTGGCCTGGCCGGCCATCATTGCCTCGCGCGCCGGAACGTCGCTCCGGCAACCGGTCTTTCGTTCGCCAGGGTGCTCGCCGCCCCTGGTGGCTCCACTCATCCTCGGTCGCTGGCTTTCAGGCGCAGCCGCCACCGCCGTGGACAGTTCGTGCGCGGGCACCGGCGCGGTGGTCACGCCTCCCGCGGACAACCTCTCGCTCCCGGGTGTCACGGCATGGTCCGCGGTGAACCTCACGCCGAAGCTGGTGGCCACAACGCCAACAGCGTTCGATGCGAGTGACCGCGCGCGCTATCCGCTGGTGCTGGCCACCACGCAGTCTCAGGTGACCGCCGCGCTGGTGCGGTCGCCGAGCTTCGTGGCAATTGAGCTGGGACTCGGCGAAGTCTTCCGTGCGGCCACGACGGGGTCGGTCGTGGTCGCCGCATCGTACACGCAGCAATCGCCCTGGACGCTCATCCCGGCTTCACTGTTCGCTGCGGCGTTCGACGCGGTGGCCGACAGCATCGCCAAGACCAAGGCGCAGGTCGTGATCGTTTCGATCCCGCCCGTGACGTCGATGCCGGCATTCCGGCTCGCATCGGCGCTGTGGGCCGAACGCGCCGCCCTGGCCGAGTTTGGCGTGACTCTCGCCGCCGACTGCGGCACAAGCCCCAATCTCATTCACGCGGCCGCGACCGTTCCGGCGGCGGCGTTGCGCGCGATTGCGAACGGCGCGCCACAGGCCCTCAGTTGTGCCGACACGCCGGGCGTGGCGGACAAGATCCTGACGCCCGCGGACGTTGCGTTGATCGCGAGCGCCGTCACGCAGATGAACGCCAGGCTGAAGCAGGTCGCCACGGCGCGGGGCTGGGCGTTCGCGGACCTGGATTCCGTGTATTCCGGCATGGCGATCGAAGCGGGCGGATACAAGCCACGCGACCAGATGGGCTGCCTGTTGCCGTACGGTTACAAACTCTCGCTCGACGGCATCCATCCGGGCGTCGAAGGCCAGCGCGCGATTGCCAACACAGTGATCAGCGCCGTCAACAGCCGATACGGATTCGGCCTGCCGGTGGACCCGGCGCCGACGAAGGAGTTACGAGTCCCGCCCTGCCCGTGACCCCACCGCGGGTGTGTTCGTCAATCGTGTGTGAAAGCCCGTTTAGCGAAATCGGGTCTGTCCTCACGGCGCATCCGTGGTTACACTAGCGTCGTGAGAACTGTGCCAGCCGATCCGCAGGAACCAGAGGTTGATGCCGACCAGGCGGTTATTGACCGCATCCTCTCTGGCGACCGCGATGCGTTCGGGATACTGATCGCCCGATACAGCGACCCTCTCTACCGCCACGCGGTGGGGATGACAGGCAGTCCGGACGATGCCGCCGACATCCTCCAGAACTCCTTCATCAAGGCCTACCAGCACCTCGGCGAGGTGCGGGGACGCTTCGATGCCTGGGTGTTCCGCATCGTGGCCAACGGGTGCAAGGACTGGCTGAAGAACATCCGCCGGACCCATCTCAGTTACGAAGAGGACGATCAACCGTCTGGATACGAGACCCCTGATGAAGAGCTCGCGCGGGGTGAGCTGCGTGGCGACCTGGACAAGGCGCTCGCGGCTCTACCGGCGTCTCTGCGTGAGGCGTTCGTGATGAAGCATGTGGAAGGCCGCTCGTACGAGGACATGGCCGAGCTGCTGGAGACAACGGTTGGTGCCCTGAAGATGCGTGTTCACCGCGCCCGCGAGGCGCTGCAAAAGTTGCTGGAGGAACGAGCGGCATGATGCACGACAACCTGGATCCCCACGTCGAGCCCACCACTGGTGCGCAGACGAATCGGCACGAAGAGCCGGTCACCGACCGTGAAGTGCCGGTCGCGGCGGCGCACACGCCCGCGATCATCCACGCCTGGCTCGACGGCGAGCAGGTGGACGATCGCGAGCTGAAGGCGGCCGGAGCCTACCAGATCTGGAGCGAGGTGCAGGCGGAGACCGACCGCCGCCGGCGCATGCGGACGCCCACGCCAATCTCTGGCGCCATCATGGAGGCGATTCGCAGGCAGGGCTGAGCCCAGCGCGCGTCGCCATTGGCAGTTGGGGCGGAGAGGAATACGATTCCTCTCCGCCTCTTTCTTTAACCCGCTCCAGGATTTGGCCCATGCTGCAACGTCCAGCCACCGACGAGTACGCGCCCTACTACGGCAACTACATCTCGCTCGTCCCCGAGGGCGACGTGCGGCAGCTGCTGCGCCTGCAGCTCAGCGAGACCCTGTCCATGCTCTCCGGCGTCTCGGAAGACCGTGCCGGCAAGGCGTACGGACCGGGCAAGTGGACGCTCAAGGAATCGGTCCTGCACATCATCGATACCGAGCGTGTGTTCGGCTACCGCCTCCTCCGCATTGCCCGTGGCGACGAGACGCCGCTTCCGGGATTCGAGCAGGATGACTGGGTCCCCCGGTCCGGAGCCAACGCGCGGACAATGGCGAGCCTACTGCTCGAGTTCGCCACCGTGCGGGCGTCAACGCTGCTGCTCATCGAGTCCGTTGAGTCAGCGGCGTGGACGCGCCGCGGTACGGCGAGCGGGAACGGGATCAGCGCACGTGCCGCGGCCTATGTCATTGCCGGGCACGAACGGCATCACCAGAAGGTCCTGCGAGAGCGCTATCTCGTGTGAACTGGAGCGGCGGCCGCCCGCGGCGTCAGCAACATCCAGCTGCTGTCAACATGCACGCCATCCTGCGGGCGCTGTTCCTCAAGGAGGATGCGTGCATCGGCGACGCTGATGTTTGCGGCGCGCGCCCACTGTGCAGGGTCGCGGGGCCCCTGCATGACCACCTCGATGTCGTGCGTGGCGCTGAAGCGCTGGCGCAGCAAGTTCTCGATCCCGGGCGCGGGAACGTCGTGCAGTTCCACCAACAGGGCGGAGTGCTGCAACCAGGGCACCGCGATCGGGTCCATGAGTTCCCGCTCGGCCCCTTCGCAGTCTGACACCACCAGGGCAGATGTCAGCCCGAGCGCGGCCAACCCGGCAGGATCGGCCGCAGCGTGCGACACGACGTTCGCGACGCCGTTCCGGCGGGCCGCCTCGTCGCCGATGACCCGGAGTGCATCGTCCATTTCGTAAGCGTGCACAGTCGAAGCCGGCATGCGCCGAGCCAGACCCACGGAGTAGTAGCCTTCGCTGCTGCCGATGTTCACGACGGCCGGCCACCCACGGGCCACCTCGCGCTCAAGCCATTCGTGCGTCTCGCACTCGTAGGCACCGAGCAGCGCTGCCCCGAAGCAGTCGTCCGGAACGTCGCCGGCGAGGCGGAAGCCGCGCAGCGGGCCGACCGCCACGCGTCCGTCCGTCCGGCGCCACAACCGCGCCCGCGCGCGGCGCGGGGCCGAGAATCGCGTCAGGCGCAGGTGTCGGCGCACCGCAAGCGGTACGAGAGCGTGGTACACCTCCTTCAGCATCGTACCGATTGCCACTGGGCCGTCCCAGCTAGAAGTGAATTGCTCTTCCAAGCGCGGCGAGCGCTGCTTCCTTCACCGCTTCTGACAACGTGGGATGCGCGTGCACGGTCTCGCCGATGTCGTGCGCGCTCGCCCGGAACTCCATCGCGACGACGATCGATGCCATCAGTTCGCTGACGTTTGGTCCGATCATGTGGCAGCCAAGCACTTCGTGCGCGGAGGCGTCGCAGATGAACTTCACGAAGCCCGACGGCTCGCCCATGGTGCGGGCCCGACCATTCGCTGAGAAGGGGAACTTCCCGGCCACGTACGCGCGCCCGCTCGCCTTCACCTCGTGCTCTGCGAGCCCCGCAGATGCAATCTCGGGCCAGGTGTAGACCACCGAGGGCATGTTGTGGTGGTGCATGGCTGCGCGGTGGCCCGCGATCACTTCGGCCGCGACGACGCCTTCTTCTTCGGCCTTGTGGGCCAGCAGCTTGCCGCCCACGACATCGCCGATGGCGTAGACGTTCGGCACGTTGGTGCGCATCTGCGCGTCCACGAGGATTTCGCCGCGCGCGCCCACGGCCAGCCCAAGGGCGCCCGCGTCGATGCCGTGCATCGCCGGCTTTCGGCCGATGGAGACAAGCACATAGTCCGCGTCGAGGGTGAGCTTCGTTGCGCCCTGCTCCACGTCTACGAACACGCGATCGCCGCTCCGCCGGCCACCGACCACCTTGGTCGCCGCGTGGATCGCCAAACCCTGCTTTCGAAAGACGCGATCCGCTTCCTTGATGACGTCTTCGTCGTTGCCCGGGAGGATCGTGGGCGCGTATTCGACGACGGTGACCTTGGCTCCGAGGCGCCGCCAGACCGAACCCAGCTCCAGGCCGATGACGCCGCCGCCGATCACCAGGAGATGCTTTGGAACTTCGGGAATACGCAGGGCACCGACATTGGAGAGCACGCGCTCTTCGTCGAATGGCAGGAAAGGCAGGGCTGCGGGCACCGATCCCGTCGCCACAATGACGCTTCGTCCCGCATAGGTGGTTACCGCGCCATCGGCTGCCGTAACCTCGACGAGATTGCCGGGCAGCAACCGGCCGGCGCCCCGGGCCCACTGAACCTTGTGCTTCTTGAACAAAAACTCGACGCCGCGGGTGTTGGCGCCAACCACGTCGTCTTTGCGCTTGAGGATGCGGGCCAGGTCGAGTGTCAGGTCGCCGACAATGATGCCGTGTTCGGCTGCATGTAAGCGCGTGAACTCGTAATGCTCAGACGACTGGAGGAGTGCCTTGCTGGGGATGCATCCGACATTGACGCAGGTGCCACCAAGGGTGCGGTCCATCTCGACGCAGACGGTGGTGAGGCCGAGTTGGGCAGCGCGGATGGCCGCGACATATCCACCTGGACCACCGCCAATCACGACGACGTCAGCGGGTTGGGGCGTTACGGTCACTGGACGGGCAGGGTAGTGAAGGGTAAATCGAACGTAGCGATGCAATCTAACGGCACCTGTCTTTCCCCGATCCGCGCCCGTATGTCACTGGTCCGCTCCAGCTTCCGGCTGCTCTGTCCCGCGCTTGCCTTTGCCGGCATCGTGGGGCAGGCTGGCGCGCAATCGGCCGGCATCCGGGTCTCGGGAAGCGTGGTCTCGGAGGCGGGGGAGCGCGTGGTTGGCGCGCAAGTCAGCCTGTTGCGCTCCGCGTCGCGCGGCACGTCGACCGCCGATGACGGCACCTTTGAGCTGTTTGTACTTGGCGACAGCACACCAAGGCTGCTGCTCAAGCGGATCGGGTTTCGACCGGAGACAGTGACGGTGCGCATCGTAGCCGGAGCAGCGTCGCCGCTCCAGGTCACGCTGGCCCGGACAATCGTGATGGTGAGGCCCGTGGTGGTGACGGCGCCGTTCGGCTCGTCCGATCCGTGGATCGCGGCGGTGCGGGAGCGCCAGCGCACGGGCGGGAACGGGCACTTCACCTTCCGCAGCGAGTTCATGCAGTCCAACCCGGCACGGTTCAGTGACGTTCTGCGGCGAATTCCCGGGATCCGCATCGGTCGCAATGCGCGAACCAACGGCACCGAAGTCAGGCTGCGCTCCAACCGATGCGCCCCGCTCTACTGGCTGGATGGGCAGCCGCTCCTTGGTGTGCCATTCGACCCTGATGTGCTCCCGCCGCAGACCGTGGAGGCGATCGAAGTGTATTCGGGCGCCTCGCTCGTGCCCGCGCAGTTTCAGGGCCCGCCGCAGGCCGCTGGCTGCGGTGCGATCGTGATCTGGACGCGGCACGGGGAGCGGCCGGTGCGCCGACCAAAGATCGACGCGGACTCGATTGCACGCCTGCTCGACGCGCAGCGCGTGTTCGTGGCGACTGAAGTGGACCAGCCCGCCCGCATCGTCTCCATCCAGCAACCCGAGTACCCCGATTCGCTGCGCGGCGCCGGCGTGAGCGGTTCCGCAGTCGTGGAGTTCATCATCAACGCCGACGGCAAGGTCGATCGCGAATCGATCGGGGTGGTGTCGGCGACGCATATCCAGTTCGGCGAGGCCGTGCGGCTGGCCCTGCTCGACGCGAATTTCTTCGCGGCCCAGCGCGCGGGACGCCCCGTCGCGCAGCTCTTTCAGTTTCCGGTGACCTTCACCGCACCCGGCAAGCCCTGAAGCGGCTTGCGCGGTCGTGGTCGATTGCGCTCAGGAGATGAGCATCGACTCCGGATCTTCCATCAGTTCCTTGATGCGAACGAGGAAGAGCACGGCCTGCTGGCCGTCGATCATGCGGTGATCGTACGTAAGCGCCGTGTACATCATGGGGCGAATCACGACCTGGCCATTCAGCGCCACCGGGCGGTCCTGCATCTTGTGCAGGCCCAGGATGCCGACCTGCGGGTAATTGATGATCGGCGTCGACATGAGTGAGCCGAAGACCCCGCCGTTCGTGATGGTGAATGTGCCGCCGGTGAGGTCGTCGATCGTGAGCTTGCCGTCTCTCGCCCGCTGCGCCAGCGCCGCAATCTCCTTGGCCATCGCCAGGACACCCATGCGCTGGGCTTCCTTGAGATTGGGCACCACGAGTCCGGCGTCGCTGGCCACCGCGATGCCGAGATTCACGTAGTTGTGGTAGACAATGGAATCGCCATCCACCTTGCCGTTCACACTGCGGAACTGCTCCAGCGCGATGACGGCGGCCTTGGCGAAGAACGGCATGTAGCTGAGCTTCACGCCGTGCGTCTTCTGCACCCGCTCGCGCATCCGGTCGCGGAGGGCCGCGACCGCTGTCATGTCGATTTCGTTGAAGGTCGTGAGGTGCGCGGTGTTGTGCTGCGCCGCGAGCAGGTTCTCGGCGATGCGCTTGCGGCGCGTCGTCATCTTTTCACGAACGTCGCGATGCTGTTCGTGCGCCGGACGGTTGAGCGCGAATTGAGAATGCAGAGTCGGGGGAACTGCGGGGGACTGCGGGACCTGGGGGGAGGGCAGGGGAACAGCAGGCGCGGGTGCGGGCGCAGCCATCGCCGCGACCACATCCGGGCGGCTGACCACTCCGCCGCGGCCGGTGCCTTGGACGTCGGCGAGGTTCACGCCGGCTTCGTCGGCC
>Ga0207952_1001256_pt1 | contig 11505 bp, 10 predicted proteins | sample SubbioR12Aug_8Ca_FD_184831 | JGI IMG/M metagenome (GOLD analysis project Ga0207952, IMG submission 184831) | Serpentinite rock and fluid subsurface biosphere microbial communities from McLaughlin Reserve, California, USA - CR12Aug_8Ca (SPAdes) | ecosystem: Environmental > Terrestrial > Deep...
GGGTTAAAAATTTTTGAAGCTACACCACTTCAAGTAAAAATCGCCACCACTGGCTACGGCAGAGCAGACAAAAAGGATGTTTTGAAAATGGTGCGAATGCTTGTAGATATCGACAAGGACAAGAAATCAGACGATGAACTCGATGCTATAGCTATAGCCTTAACAGGATTTGCGCATTTAAAAAATAGTTTTCCACAGATTTAAATTTGGTGTCTTGCTTTGGCATTTAGATTCTGATACTTTTTACTCAAGTTAAAAGGTCGCTAAAAATTTTATTTAATTTTTGCAAATGAGTTACGACGAAAACAATGATTTAGTTGGTGCGGGTGATGAATATAGTGCAGACGAGAAGGAGCCAAATCTAGACAAGGAGCCAGGTTTAGATGACTTGGATTTGGTTGATGACGTTGATACCGAGGATGCTTTCAGATTTGGTGGAGCAGAAGAAGAGGAAGCATACTAGATAAACAATAGAAACTTAAAAACCCAGCGCTTGCTGGGTTTTTAAGTTTCTATGTTATTTCAACAAAGCGTTTCTTTCCTATCTTAAATTTTTGTCCTTTTTTGGGAACAAACCTCGGGTCTGTTATTTTGGTATTAGTTATCAACTCTGATACTGCACCTTCGTCTACCAACCTCCTCCAATCGCTTTTAGATTTGATTATTTTGGCCTCAACCAAAGCATCCACCAAAACTTCTCCGGTTTTAATTTTAACTTTTTCCATTTCTTCCGGAATCTCCCCTTTTTGGAAAGTACTAGCAAAACTCTCCTCGGCTAGTTTTGCTAATTTTTCTCCGTGGTAAAAAGTTACCACTTCTTTAGCTAGGATTTTCTTGAAGATCATCGGGTTTTCTCCTTTTTTAACTCGGTCTTTCATTTTTGCAATTTCATCCATGGGGATACGAGTAACTAATTCGAAGTAATCAAAAATAACATCATCTATGATGGACATTATATTTCCATACATACTGTTTGGTTCCTCGGCTATCGAAATAAAGTTTTTTAAACTTTTACCCATCGGTCTCCCATCAGAACCCAAGAGTAATTTCATGGCAATGGCACATTGTGGTTTTTGATCAAACACTGGCATCAGGTGCCTACCTGCTAGTAGGTTAAAGGTTTGGTCTGTACCACCGAGTTCAACATCACACTTCAAAGCCACAGAGTCGTACCCTTGCATGAGTGGGTACATAAACTCATCGAGTCCAATAGGCTTTCCATTCTTGTAACGAATCATGAAAGCTTCTCTGTCTAACATTTGGGAGATGGTAAATTGCTTGGCGAGATGAATAACATCATTGAAATTTAAATCTTTTAACCACTCAGAATTGTGTCTGATTGTTGTTTGGTTTTCTTTTACTGTTCTAAAAAATTGTTTTCGATATCCCTTCTCGAGTTCTTTTATTTCTTTTTTATTGGTTTCAGAACGCATGTCGACTTTATCAGAATGGTCCCCAACCAAAGTAGTGAAATCTCCAATAATCAAAGTTACTTTATGACCTAATTCTTGGAAATCTCTAAGCTTACGGTGAATAACTGAGTGCCCCAAGTGTAAAGACGAACCAGTCACATCAGTCCCTAGTTTTATATGCAGCTGCTTGCCACTCATCATTTGCTTTTTTAGTTCTTCTTTTGTAAACACATCGTGGACCCCACGAGTTAAAACTTCGTCCACTTTCTTTTCATCTGTAATTATCTTCATGGTATGGATTATAACACGATTTTCAGGTAAAATAGGGTAATGCTTTTATATCTAAAAAGATTGCTTAGGAAGGCCAAAAGGCTATATAAAAAGGTCCGAAAAATCAAACCAAACCGTGATTGGTTGATGCTTTTTGCCGGTATTTTCATATTAGTGTCGGCTGGGATATTTGTGTGGATTGCTTCTCTTAAAATTCCAGATTTTAATGCCTTTAACGACCGCAAGGTTGCCAACTCAACCAAAATATTCGACCGCACTGGTGAAATACTGCTCTATGACATCCATGAGGATATAAAACGCACCAGCATTCCGTTTGAAGAAATGGGACCAAATATCAAAAACGCTACTATTGCGATCGAAGACTCTGAATTTTATAACCATATTGGAGTTCGCCCAAAATCAATACTCAGGGCCTTGTTCTCAAACGTGACTAATATTGGTATTGGTGGTGGTGGTTCAACCATAACCCAACAGTTGGTCAAAAACACTCTGTTGGTACAAAAGAAAACTTACACCAGGAAAATAAAGGAATGGGTTTTGGCTATAAAAATGGAACGAGTGCTCGCTAAGGATAAAATCCTGGAACTTTATTTAAATGAGGTACCTTATGGTGGAACCATCTATGGTATCCAAGAAGCTACTAAAACATACTTTGGTAAAAATGCTTATGATTTAACATTAGCTGAAGCTGCTTACTTGGCTGCTATTCCACAATCTCCAACAACCTATTCTCCTTATGGAAAAAACAAAGCCAGATTAGATGTCCGTAAAAACTTAGTATTATCTAGAATGAAGGAACTTGGTTTTATCACCGAAACCGAATACGAAACAGCAAAAGCTGAAGTAGTTGTATTTCTACCTAAAGCCGTTTCTGGAATCCGGGCACCGCATTTTGTTTTTTATATCAAAGACTATCTAGAAGAAAAATATGGTGGCGAGATTGTAGAAAGTGGTGGTTTAAAAGTAACCACAACCCTAGACTACACCCTACAAGAACAAGCTGAGAAAGCGGTGCTGGAAGGCGCTCTGCAGAACGAAAAGTCTTTTAATGGAAGCAATGCTGCTTTGGTTGCTATCGACCCTAAAACAGGCCAAATACTCTCTATGGCTGGGTCTAGGGATTACTTTGACACTGCGATTGATGGGAATTTCAATGTAGCTTTAGCTAAAAGACAACCGGGTTCTTCTTTTAAACCATTTATTTACGCTACAGCTTTTAATAAAGGCTTCACCCCAGAGACAGTGTTGTTCGACCTGCCTACTGAGTTTCAAACCACTTGTAATGCCTATGGTAAAGCCCTAGCGGGACGCAAGCAAAGCGAGTGCTATATGCCAGACAACTATGATGGTAAATTCCGTGGTCCACTTAGCCTGCGTGAGGCCTTGGCTCAATCCATAAACATACCGGCAGTTAAATTGTTCTACTTGGCTGGGTTATCGGATTCACTGAAAACAGCCGAGGATATGGGTATTACTACCCTGTCTGACATAGGGCGTTATGGTTTAACTCTGGTAATCGGAGGTGGTGAAGTAACCCTACTCGAGATAACTTCGGCTTATGGTGTTTTTGCAGATAATGGAATTAAAAACAAAACAGCTGGTATTTTAAAAGTCGAAGACATGAATGGAAACACTCTCGAAGAATACACACCCAGCCAAAAAGAAGTTTTACCTAAAAATACTGCTTTGACTATTTCCGATATCTTGTCAGACAATCAGTCTAGAATCCCAACTTTTGGTGCAAATTCTAGTTTATATATTCCCGGTTTCGATGTTGCTGCTAAAACTGGTACCACCAACAACAACAAAGACGCTTGGCTTGTTGGTTATAGTCCAAATATCGTGGTTGGTGTTTGGGCTGGAAACAACGATAATAAACCTATGAAAAAAGGGGGTTCGGCTTTGGCTGGACCAATCTGGAATAAATTTATGAATTTTGCTTTAACTAAAATCCCAAAGGAAAATTTCGAGAATCCTGATCTGTATATTGATGCGGAAACTGTAAAACCAGCTCTTCGGGGTTATTGGCAAGGTGGTGAAAACTTTTTTATTGATCGTGTTTCTGGAGGACTCGCAACACAATTTACCCCAAAAGAAACTAAGGAGGAGAAAATTATAACCAACGTTCACACAATACTTCACTGGGTGGATCGAAACAATATAACCGGACCGTCACCAAGCAACCCAGAGAAAAACAGTCAGTACAACAACTGGGAAACACCTATTTTAAACTGGTGGTCTCAAAATTCACACAAATACCCAAACGTTTCTTATGGTAGTAAACCTACTTTCTATGATAACGTTCACACCGAACAATCATCTCTAAACATTAGTTTAATTGAACCTGACCCAAATAAATTCTACCCACCAGAAGATGTAGTAAATGTTTTAGTTTCAGGAAACAGTTCTTTCCCTATAAAAGGAATTGATGTATTTATAAATAGTGTGTATATTGGTAATTCTAAATCAGCGAACTTCTCTTTTGTTCCTGGTGATTTAGAGAACCTGCGCAATGAAAACGAACTTCGAGTTATTGCTTATGACTCCGCGTTTAATAAAATTGAGTTAACTTCAGTGCTCCGAATAAAAAACTAGCGAATTTCTTCTATTTTTAAACCTTGATCTTGTAGGTTTAGTAAAATTAAATCTTTTTTGAGCAATATCTCGTTTTTATAGATTGGTTTTATATTTAAAATTAAAGTTGTGCTCTTAATTTTAATATTATTTTTAGATATATCTATTCCTGCGAGGTTTTTGATTATGTTTTGAATTAGCCCGATTTTTACCACCTCGTGTCCGAGTATTTTTTCGAACCGTTGTAATAAGTCTTTGATTTCTATCATTTATTCATCGGCATTATCAAATAAGTAAAAGAACTATCTGATACTGGTTGGATTACTATTGGTTTCCCTCCATCGTTTAGACAAATACTAACACTATCTGTTGAGAGAGAAGGAAAGCAGTCTAGGAAGTATTTGTAATTAAAACTGAGCTCTACATCCACTCCAGATAAAGCTGCGTCAATTTGAGTCTTGTTTTCTCCAATATTGGTGTTTTCTGAGTCTAGCTCAAAAAATTTATCTTTGATGTTAATTTTTAGATTTAATTGGTTGAATTTATCAGAAAAAGTATTTGATAGTTTAAGAGCATTTAATAAATCTTGTTTGAGTAATACTGCTTCGGTGGTGAAGGTTTTTGGAATAATTTGTCGGTAGTCAGGGAAAACACCGTTTACCACCCTTGAGGTTAAGTAAACACTAGAAGCCGAGAAGGATATTTGGTTTTTGTTAAAATTAACAAGAATATCTCCACCGACATCGGAGAAAACTCTTATAATCTCCGGTATGTTTTTATATGGTATCAATATTCCAGGTAGTTCAAAATCTTTTTTGATTTTTATTTTCTTTTCAGCTAGTCGAAAGGAGTCTGTGGATACAAAAACTAGATTATTTTCATCTTTATAAATATACACACTGGATATTTCTGGTTTTATGTCAGTCAAAGACGAGCTGTAATAAACTGATTTAATACCTTCAACTAATTTCTTACCTTCTATTTCAAAACTCTCACCATCAACCAGTGGGATGGTTGGGAAATCCTCATGCGCGGCGCCCTTAAAACGCATTTTACTTTTCTTTGTTTTAACAGTTAAGTTTCCATTATCCCCTTCTAAAACAACACTATCGATTCCAACAATATTAGAAAAAGTATTTGAAAGCGCAACACCGGGTATGGCTACAACGCCTTCTTGTTCAATTTTAGCTGGTATCTCAACCTCAATTCCCAAAGAAAGGTTTGTAGATCTTAATTTAAGAGTTTTACCACTAGCTATAAAAAGAATTGAGTTTAAAACAGGTAGTGTTAAGTTACCTCCAGTTATCCTCTCTGTTAATGAAATAGCATTTTTTATTTTCTCCACACTACATTCTAGTTTCATTGTGTTTATATTTTATATATTTAATCTATTAATACTATTAGTCCTGTTGATAAGTGGATAACTAAAACAGTGAAGCCTGGTATAAGTGTTTTAGGAAAATACTTTTCGTTGGTACTGAATATCTTGTCATGCTTATGCACACTACTTTTAAAACCTTAAACTAAACCCTTGCTTACTAACTTTAAATTAACTCTGAATAAAACATTATACACATACTTATAAACAGCTATTTAAACATAATACGAATCTGTTCTAACTCTTGCAGTAACTGAGGATCGTTTTTTAAATCTTCTTTGATTTTTAAGTAAGAGTGAATAACTGTGGTGTGATCCTTACCTCCAAGCTTCTGACCAATCAAAGGATAGGAAACATTAAAATCTTCTCTTAGGATATACATGATTAGTTGGCGAGCTCGGACAATCTCTTTTCTTCTGGTTTTGTCATAAACCGCCATTTCCTCTATGTTGTAGTGGTCACTAACAACCTTAACCACATCTTTGATAGCCACATTTCTTTTTGGTTTAATGTTGTTTTTGAGAATGTTTTTTATTTCAACTAAAGAAAGCGGTTTACCTTTTAGTTTTGCTTGGCAAGCAATAGAATTCAAAGACCCTTCTAATTCCCGGATGTTTCCATGAACCGAAGAAGCAATATAATCCAGACTGTCTTGGTCGAGGTCTATTCCATGATCACCCATCTTAAACTTCAGTATTGCGAGCCTGGATTCATATTCAGGCTCAGACACATCCACTATCATACCGGCTGCAAACCTAGATTTTAAGCGATCTGCAAGCTCGGGAATATAGTTTGGGTGTTTGTCAGAGGAAAATATAATTTGTTTGTTGTTTTCGTAGAAAGTATTGAAGGTGTGGAATAATTCTTCTTGGATTTTCTCCATCTTACCAATGAATTGAATATCATCAATAATCAGAAGGTCGTATTTTCGGTATTTTTCTTTAAAAGAGTTTGCTTTATTGCTCTGCAGGGAGTTAATAAAATCAGTCGCAAATTTCTCGAGAGTTAAATAGTAAACTTTTTTATTCTGATATTTTTCCCTAATACCATGCCCCACAGCTTGAAGTAAGTGAGTTTTACCGAGACCAGTGTTGCCATAAACAAAAAATGGGTTGTATTTGGTTCCAGGAGATTCCACTATCGCTTGGGCAGCAGCATAGGCCAACTCATTAAAACCCCCAACAATAAAAGAATCAAAACGATATCGGGGGTTCAGGTTGTCATCTGGGTTTACATACAAATCCTTGAGTGGGAGTTCTTGGGTTGTGTTACTTTCAACTGTAACCGAAATTACTTCGGGTTTAGAGGTGTCAGTTTTGCTGATAATATATTCAACTGCGCGCATACTCTCAAAAGTATCAGCTATGACTTTGGAAATAAGTTTGTGATATTTGTTTTTAAGCCAATCCCTAACAAACTCATTAGGTACACCTACATAGATAATTCCCCCATCTTCCTTGACTATACTAGTGTTTTTAAACCATGTGCTGAAGTTGGCTTTTGAAACACTGAGTTCAATCTCAGATAAGCAATTCTTCCAAAGTTGTTTGGTATCCATTATGGGTCAAATTATACTAGTTTGCCTATATATCCACAAACTAAAGAAGGTTGGGAACTCTGTTGAAAAGATGTTGATAAACTAAGATGGTTAAATTGAAAATTTTGACTTTAACTATATTTTGCCATATACTCCTAGCATGTCTCAAACATACAACCCTAAAAAGCGAAAAAGAGCCAAAACCCACGGTTTCTTGGTCAGAACCAAGACCAAAAACGGACAAAAGGTTCTTTTGCGACGCCGAAGGAAAGGTAGAGCAAAACTCGCAGTAAAAAAGAAGGTTTAATAATAGGTTAAATGCTACCAAAGAAAAACAGAGCCACAAAACAAGAAATAGAGAGCTTGTTTAAAAAAGGCTCTGTTTTTTCTAACCCAGTTTTCTTCTTAAAATACACAAAAAACAGAGAAAACCAAGAAAGAAAGGTGTCTTTTGTTGTTCCTAAAAAGGTAGAGAAACTAGCAAATAAGAGAAATAACCTTAAAAGGTTAGGGTATAATACCATCCTCCCCTATTTCCAGAAGCTACCCCAGGGTTTCGAGGGTGTTTTCACCTTTAAACAAAAAGGGATCTCAAAAAATAACCTCCAAAACGAATTTGAAAAACTTTTTAATAAAATTAATTAATTCATACCAAAAATACATAAGCCCTTTAAAAAAAGGATCTTGTGTGTTCTACCCCACCTGCTCAGAGTACACCAAAAGCGCCATAAGCAAATATGGCCCTTTAAAAGGCTTATACCTAGGGTTTAAACGTATTTTACGCTGTCACCCGTGGCAGAAGAACCACATAGATAACCTGCCCTAAGGTTTTGATTTTTTGAATTTTTAGTATAGAATGTTTGGATGTTACATAGTCTATGGGAAACTATACTTTATAAACCACTCGTAAACCTGCTGGCCTTTTTCGTGTCTGTAATTCCAGGAGGAGATGTTGGTTTAGCTATTATTTTGCTTACTGTTTTAGTAAAAATAATACTGATGCCACTCGCTAGTCGTTCTATAAAAAGCCAAGCCAAGATGGCTGCAATACAACCAGATATTGAAAAGATTAAAGCTTCAGGTAAAAGCAAAGAAGAACAAGCTAGGCTAACCTTCGAATTATATAAACAAAACAAAACTAACCCTTTTTCTGGATGTTTGCTTGTTTTGATACAAATCCCGATAATTTTTGCCCTATACTACTCTTTTTACCGAGGAATTAACTTCAGTAGTGAAATTCTTTACACATTCACTCCAAATCCAGAATCAATAAACAGTATGTTTTTAGGATTTTTAGATATGAGTAGTAAGAGTTTGCCGTTAGCTATCCTGGCGGGTGCCTCACAGTTTGTACAAGCGTATTTCATGCCAAAACCACCTGTGACTAACAATAAAGGTACTTTTGGAGAGAGTTTCCAGAAAAGTTTGCAACTCCAAATGAAATATGTTTTCCCAATAATCCTAGGGTTTATAGCCTATAGCATCTCAGGAGCAATAGCTTTGTACTTGTTTGTCAGCAATATTTTTGCTACTCTACAACAGATTTACCTAGCACGCAGACACGCTACACAAACCAAATAATTTATGGATAAAACAGAAATCCAAAACTTAATAAAAGACCTTCTAGAAAAGACAAAATTGGTGTCTGGTGATGTTTTAGTTACTGAATGCATATTAGACGAAAAACTTGGCAACAGATGCTTCTCGGTTGAAATTTCGAACGCTCACCCCTTCCTAACTCGCGAAGGAGAAGGGTTAAGCGCACTAAATCACATTGTCAGACGAATAGTTGAAAAGAAAAAAGTTAACCCAGAAGACCCAGAGGAAGTTAATTTGATGGTAGACATGAACGGCTTTCAAAAGAAAAAAATAGAAAGCATACGGAGCCTTGTACACATGATGGCAGAGCGAGCCCGCTATTTTAAATCAAGTGTGGAATTGGAGCCCATGTCTGCTTATGAAAGACGCCTTGTACACGAGTTGTTGTCAGATGCTACAGATCTAAAAACTGAATCAGACGGTATGGGTAGAGACCGCAGAGTGGTAATCAAATACACTGGAGGATTTTAGTTTTGAGTTTATTTCAACCTGAGCTCCCATAAATAGGGGCTTTTTTTGTTCAAGAAAAAGAGATACTTTCCGTCTTCGCTCAAGGCTGGTCTAACTAAATCCAAACCTTCCTTTACTTCCTTTATAGGGTCTACGATCATTTGTGTGGCTTCGCTGTTTGCAACAGATAACTGCCAAATACTATCACTAAAAGAAATTTCACCCTTGTACCAGGTGTCTGGATAACTACCAAAAGGAATAAACTGTGGAGCACCGCAGAAAATTACCGCGCTGTCAAAACCCCAAACACACTTCTCGGGTAAGGTTTTTAAATTTAGATTTTTTAAATCTCCTGTTTCGCGATTCAAAAGAGATAGTTTTAATTGGTCATCTCCATATAAAACAAATTTACCATCTGGGCTCACTAGTGTGGTTAAACCATTAACATCTCCTAGAATTTTTCTGAAATCTTTCATATTGGGATTAATACCATAGGCATATCCCGGTATTCCAGCAGCTGGTTTTGTGGTTACTGTTATTAGGTTCTTGTTTGGCCATTGTGTAAGCCATTCGGTATATGGTGAAGTAAATACTTGAGTTTTACTGGCACCAGAAGCATTAGCCACGACACCATAAGCAACCGATTTAATATTAGAGATATAAAACATACTTCCCCCATCCCCCGACACCGAAACATCAACAATGTTTTGTGGTAAGAAACTTCCAGTCACTTCTCCTTCTGCGCTTACATCTGCGCCCACAACTTCTTCTGGGAATTCTCGAACGAATGTTTCAATAGTTTCAGTATTTGGTTGTAGGTATCTCAGTATTACCGACGATCCTTTTTTACCAAAAAAAGCTTCGTGGATGCCAGGCATTATTATTTCTGAGAACTTCCTCTCATCCACCTTACCAGCTTCGCTTTGATATATGTTGCCATTACTTTTATCTACATAGCGCACAGTGGTCTGGAGTTCTGTTTCTGGCGCTACTGGTTCAGTTTTGGGTGTTGCTTTGTCTTCTGATTCAGGCACACCGGCCGGTTTTTCTGGTGGTGTTACATATGTATAAATTTCCTTGTTGAATACTCCAAAACCAGCCACTGGCATAGAAGAAACTTTACGCAGAGAAAGCATTTCTGTTTCCACATATTCATTATCTATTACGTCTGCACCACTAGGAGTTTTACCGTTTCCAGAAGGGTTTTTGTTTCCTTGTCCTGGTAGTCTAAAAAAGTTACTGAAAAAATTGTTTCCAGAATTTCCAGAGTCTGTGTCTATTTCAAGTTTTGGAGCTCTGGACACGATGGCCACCAGAGCTAGAATTAAGAGCAGTATGAATAAAAGTATGATATTTCTTTTTGACATTTTGTTTATTATAACAAACTAATTGAAAGCACCAGCACAAACCCCATAATCTCCCATCCAAGCATGCATACTACCCCACTGTGTACCCATTTTGCCACCCAAATCAAAAAGTTTTTTAGCGATATCTAGGTTGGTTTGTGGGTTGAGCAACTTAGCTTTACAGGCATTGTATTGAGCCTCTTTGCCTGGTTTTAACATAGCATCATAATGATATTTCCCCGCACTGTCTTTTTGTATATATTTTGCAGGTGGAATGGTTTGCCCAGCACTACTAGTCATAAACAAACCCTTACACTCAGGGCCAACATACTCACCATTAGCTAACAAGTTTATTTGGAATAAGCCGAAAGAAAATACAGTACCATCTGTACCAACGTCACTTCCACTTTCCGCAGCACTATTTCCACCACTTTCAACATTACAAATCTTTGACATGTCAGCTGCTTTATCACCAAAGTAATTTGCTAGGTTTTGTGGGTTACAAGGATTGCTTGGGTCTGTGATTTCTTTACACCTAGCGATGTTACCTGGTGTTGCTTCTTTGTCATTTATACTGTTTGGGTTTACCACAGTTAGTGAAGCTTGTGGTATTTTAGGACAAAGGTCTAGGAGTTTGGGATTCACGGTGTTTAAAAGTACATAACCAGCTAGGGCGATAATAAAACCAAAAACTGCGTTGGTTATTCTTGTTTTACCATTCCCTTTAGCAGACGGAAGCTCGCTGGTCATATATTCAAATCCCCCACCAATGATCATAATCATTGCGAGTACAGCGCAAATTCCCAAGAATATTTCTATAACAATGTTCAAATAACGAACAAAAGGACATGGGTCGCCCGTGGTGAATTCTGTTAGATTACCATTCGGTGAACCCAACGGTTCAAGTAGTTTATAAGT
>Ga0207952_1001257_pt1 | contig 11492 bp, 11 predicted proteins | sample SubbioR12Aug_8Ca_FD_184831 | JGI IMG/M metagenome (GOLD analysis project Ga0207952, IMG submission 184831) | Serpentinite rock and fluid subsurface biosphere microbial communities from McLaughlin Reserve, California, USA - CR12Aug_8Ca (SPAdes) | ecosystem: Environmental > Terrestrial > Deep...
TGGGACTGTCCACGGCTCAGGAGCCGTGGCGGCTGCACCCGCGCCATTGCGCAACCCGCGGGCGTGCCGCGGGCGGTCGTGCCGGAAATGGAAAAGGCCGGCACGTTCCAGGCGCCAGCCTGACACAATCCATAGCACATTCCTGCTGAACCTGCTCATCACATTCGCGTGAGCGGATGCTGGCAGTGCTAGCACTCGGTTCATGACTGCCGAAGCAGTCAGGACGGAGGCGGCGGCACGGTGAATCTCTTGCGCCGCAGGAGATCCTCCATCGCCTTGATTCCCTGATCATAGTCCCCGCGATTGCAATCGATCTCCGCACCGATGCGCGTGTGATTCCTGGATCCGTCGGAATTCTCCTTCCGGCTCGTGCCGTAATAATCGAAGAAGTCGATCAACTGGATGCAACGCTCTTTGGGCGTTTGCGTCGTCTGGGCAGCCGCACGGGGTGCCGTATCCGCCACCAAGGCGACGCCAATCACGCAGATCGACCGAAACATGAGCAGCCCGCCACTGATTCTCTTCACCTATGTCCGATCCTGAGCTCGTCGGCCATCTTCTCGGCCATCATCACGGTCGTAATATGCGTATTGGCGCGCACCACCTCCGGCATGACCGAGGCGTCGATCACCCTGAGGCCGGTGCAGCCGATGACCCGGCATTCCGGATCGACGACCGACCTCTTGTCCTCCCGTGCACCCATGCGGCAGGTGCCGCTGGCGTGCTGGGCATCCGAGCATTCGGCGAACAACCAGTCCTCCAGCTCCGTCGGCGCGAGGGTCTCCTCGATCGACCGGCCAGTGGAGCCATAGTCGACACGCGTCGTGATGGAGCGAACGCTCTCGTGCCGTCCGAGTTCCCGCAGACGGCGCACGCCGTCGCGCATGCGCACCAGGTCGCGCTCGTCCGACAACATCCGTTCGTCGACCCGTGGGTCGATGGCCGGATCGGTCGTCGTGATGCGCACCTGCCCCTGGCTGAAAGCCTGGTAGACCGAAACGACCAGGCGCCCCTTGGACGTGTCGCCGCCGCCCAACGACACGAGGTTACCCGCGATCACGATCATGTCGTTCTCGCCCGCTCCGCCGAGACCCGAAGAATAGCGCAGGCAGCAATTGGTGTGGCGATGCATCATGGTGCCGACCCGCGCCTCATCGCGAAGATGCAGGTAGAGCGGCATCGCCGGATGATCCAGCAGGTTCTCACCGACCGGCAGATCGGCAATCACCGGCACCCCAAGCGACTTCAGCAAGGCCGCCGGCCCGATGCCCGAGCGCTGCAGAACCGCCGGCGAGTGGATGGCGCCGGCAGAAAGAATGACCTCGCGGGTGGCACGCGGTGCGAAGCTCTGCCCGTCCACCTGCACATGCACGCCGCTGACGTGCGGCCGGTTGCCTTCGAACTGGAAGGCCGACACCAGGGCATGACCGACGATCTGCAGGTTCTTGCGGCCGCGTGCCGGTTCCAGATAGCCGTCGTTGGTCGAGACCCGAACACCCGCCCGGCTGTTGATCGCATAGGGCGAGGCGCCCGTTCCCTCGGGCGCGTTGTGGTCCTCGCACCAGCCATAGCCCAGCGCGATCGAGGAGTCTTTCAGCGCGCGATCGACCCGGCCCCAATCGGCGACGGGGGCGCGATAGACCGGGATCGGACCACTGTCGCCATGGTAGGAAGCGGCACCGAAATTGACGTCGGTCTCGAGCTTGTTGAAGTACGGCAGGACGTCCTGCCAGCCCCAGCCGCTGCAGCCCAGCGCACGCCAGCGCTCGAAATCATCGGGCACGCCGCGGATGGCGATCTGGCCGTTGATGGTCGAGCTGCCGCCCGCGGCACGGCCACGCCATAAGAGCTTCGGTTCCTGCCGCTCGGTGCGGCGCGCCAGCAAATTGGGCCAACGGTAGTCGTCGTCACCGATCGCGCGCATGGGATTGGGAATGCGGATGTGTTCGGGCGTCTCGGCCGAGCGGAAATCGCGCCCAGCCTCGAGCAGGAGCACCCGGATGCGCGGATCCTCGCTCAGCCGCGCCGCCAGCACGGCGCCGGCCGATCCCGCGCCCACGATGATGTAGTCGTAGTCGCGCGCGATCATGCCAGGCCCTATTCCGCCGCCTTCTGCTCGACGGGGCGATGGGCATTGGCGAGTTCGATGTAGTGACCGACCACGCGCCTGAACATCTCGCGGTCCTTCTCGTTGATGTCACGCAGCTTCACCGCGGGATTGCCCGCCCACAGCTCGCCCTTGCGCACGATCTTGCGCGGCGTGACCACGGCGCCCGCCGCCACCATCGCGCCGCTCTCGACCACCGCGCCATCGAGCACCGTGGAGTGCATGCCGATGAAGGCATCGTCCTGGACTTCGCAGGCGTGCAGCAGCGCCATATGGCCGACCGACACGTTGCGGCCGACCGTGGTCATCAGACCGCGCCGGGCGACATGGACCACCGTGCCGTCCTGCAGGTTGGAATTCTCGCCGATGCGGATGCCGGGTCCGTCGCCGCGCAGGATGCAGCCGTACCAGATGCCACAGTTGGCGCCGATCTCGACCTCGCCGACCAGGGTCGCGTTGGGTGCGATGAAAGCCGACTTGTCGACCTTCGGGATGAAGCCCTTGAACGGAACGATGAGACCGGACATCGATCGCCTCCCCACATAAACGAAGGGCGCCTTGCGGCGCCCTTCGACGATAGTCCAAACGTTCGTTTAGCGCTTGGAGAACTGGAACCGTGCGCGGGCGCCGGCCCGGCCGTACTTCTTGCGCTCGACCACGCGGCTGTCGCGGGTGAGGAAGCCGTTGGCCTTGATGGTGCCGCGCAGGCCGGGCTCGAACTTGGTCAGCGCCTGCGAGATGCCGTGACGCACCGCACCCGCCTGGCCGGAGAGACCGCCGCCGGAAACGGTGGCGATCACGTCGAACTGGCCGCCGCGCTCGGAAACATCGAACGGCTGCTGGATCATCATGCGCTGGGTCGGACGCGCGAAGTAGATCGTCTGGTCGCGGCCGTTGATGGTGATCTTGCCGGTGCCAGGCTTGACCCAGACGCGGGCGACGGCGTTCTTGCGGCGGCCCGTGGCGTAGGCGCGGCCCTGGGCGTCGATCTGCTTCTCGCGAACCGGCGCGGGCGCCTGCTCGCCGCCGACCGGCGCCTTCTTCAGTTCCGCGAACGTCGAAAGTTCAGTAGCCATGTCAGCCGATCCTCGAATTCTTGCGGTTCATAGCAGCAACGTCGAGCTTCTCCGGCTGCTGAGCTTCCTGCTCGTGCTTCGGTCCGGCGTAGACGCGCAGGTTCTTCATCTGCGCGCGGCCGAGCGGGCCACGCGTGATCATGCGTTCCACGGCCTTGATCAGGACGCGCTCCGGGAAGCGGCCTTCGAGGCGCTTGCCCAGGGTCTCGCCCTTGATGCCGCCGGGATGGCCGGTGTGCCAGTAGAAGACCTCGCGCTCGGCCTTGCGGCCGGTCAGGCGAACCTTCTCGGCATTGATGACGACGACGTTGTCGCCGCAGTCGATATGCGGCGTGAAGGTCGGCTTGTGCTTGCCGCGCAGGCGCATGGCGATGATCGAGGCGAGCCGGCCGAGCACCAGCCCGTCGGCATCGATCAGCAGCCACTTCTTCTGCACGTCGGCAGTCTTGGTGCTGGGAGTCTGGTTGGTGATGAGGGCGTGCATGGTTCTTTCTTCCAATGAGCGGGCGCTTATGGGCGTCGCGCGCCGGCTTGTCAAACAGGCCGAAATAGCATCATGAAATCAATAGTTTAGGTATGTGGTATTATTTTACCGTGCTCTATCTCTTTGGCGGAATGGCATAAGTCAGCGTCGCATGGGCCACCGGTTCCTTCACGCCATCGCTCCAGATCGTGAAATCGCCCACGGCCAGGGTTTTGCCGAGTTTCATCAGCCGCCCCTCCCCGATCAGGTCGACCGGCTCGGGCTTCCTCATGAAGTTGATGTTTAGGTTGGTCGTGACAGCCGCCGCCACCGGACCCAGCCGCCCCATCAACAGAAGATAGAAACCGCAATCGACCAGCCACATCAGGGTCGGTCCGGAGATCGTGCCGCCAGGCCGGAGGTGCCGCTCGTGCGACGGCAGACGCACGCGGATCGTCTCGTCGTCGAGATGATCGATCGCGAGACCAAGATGGGCCGCCTGCGGAAAGTGCTCCTTCAGGAACTCCAGCAGATCGGCCGGACTCATCACCGGCATGACGCAACTCCCCTCTTCCCGTAGAATGCCGCCATGACCGCCGCCCCCAACGAACCCGTCCTGCTGCGCCGCGACGAGGGTCGCGTCGCGATCCTCACGCTCAACCGCCCGCACGCCATGAACGCCCTCTCCGGCGAGCTTATAGACGCGCTGCAGGCGGAATTCGACAGGCTCGCGAAAGACAGGGAGATTCGCTGCGTCATCATCGAGGCGCAGGGCGCCCGCGCCTTCTCGACCGGCCACGACCTGCGCGAAGTCGCCTCGACGCGCGATTATGCCTTCCACCACGCCCTGCTGACGCGCTGCTCGGCGATGATGATCTCGATCAAGCACCTGCCGCAGCCCGTGATCGCCAAGGTGCAGGCGATCGCCACGGCCGCCGGCTGCCAGCTCGTCGCCGCCTGCGATCTTGCCGTCGCCTCGAGCGACGCCACCTTCGCGACGTCAGGCATCAACAACGGTCTCTTCTGCGGCACGCCGTCGGTTTCGGTCGGCCGCAACGTCGGCTCCAAGCGCGCCCTCGACATGCTGTTCACCGGCCAGCCGATAGATGCCGCGACCGCCCTGCGCGACGGTCTGGTGAGCCGCGTCGTGCCGCCGGCCGAACTCGACAGGGAAACGATGGCCTTCGCCCAGCACATCGCCGCCCAACCGCCGCAGCAGATCGCCGAGGGCAAGGCGATGTTCCACAAGCACATGACGATGGAACTCGACCAAGCCTACGCCTACGCCACCGAGTTCATGGCCGGCGCCATCCAGCGCGAGGATGCGCAGTCGGGTATCGACGCCTTCGTGAACAAGAAGCCAAAGCCGGAATGGAAGGGGCGGTAATTTTATTACAAAGGCGGAGTAAATCTATACCTTCCCGCCTTTTCTCGGCCCCATTCTTTGCGTATATACCTATGAGGAACAAGTACGTGGGGCTGGCTCAGCTCCGCGAATGACGGGTGGAGGCGACTGTGAAGATCGCACTTTTTTTCTGGATGGCTGCGCTCAGCCTGATGCCTGTCGTGGAAGCTTTGGCGCGCCCTGGCGTGACGCCATAGCTCGTCCGGGCACTGCCCTCTAACGCGCGCAAACTCCCGGCCCCAACTTTTCAATTCTATTGCGCGTGTCGCGCACTAGTTCTTGCGCGTCGCCGATCGGTTGACGACGCACTACCGCTTCTCCATTCACCGCCAATGTTTCCTTATAGAACGCCCGATGGTCAAATCCAATTGGCAGGGTATTGCCCTGCCCGCTTCCTTGCGCACGCGATGTGTGATCGATCAGAACCTCAAACCGCTGCGTAAACTTCTCCGCCGCACGTGCCGCCTTATGCGCATCGCATAGTGCGGCCTTTACCTGATCTGTGTTTCGCCTATGAAGCGTCGCCTGCGTGAGCATAGCGCGCGCGAGAGTGTCGAGCGTGCGAGCCATTGCATCGGTCTTTGCGAGTTGTCTCTGATCCTCCGCCGTGGACTCCTTGCTCTCCAATAGCTCGTATGCGACGCAATCGACGCGCAAGCTTCTGAGATCTTTGATCAACTCATCAAACTCGTCGAGATGCCGACCTTTCTCGATAAGCTGTGGTTGTTTTGCTAGGTAGAAGACGACGTTGTTGAGCAGGCTCCAGCGCCTAAAAACGACATAGCGTGCTTCCGCGGGAATTTGCGGCGTTGATTTGCAGATACCACGAGCGTCGCTCCGGCTGGCCGATGCCAGAGCGATCAAGTCAAAATCCTGCGGCGCGTCAAAACTCCGATCGGATTGATATACCTTCAGTTGCGGGACCAGGTCGACGAATTCGCCGGACTCAAGAAACGCAGCCCATTGGTACTTTGTGCCGAGCTCCAAGTGGATTGGGTTGGGTCCCTGTCCAGGGTTACTCTCGTCGGCAAAAAGAAAGCCAATCATGTTTAGTACACGGATCTTGTAGATTCGCGATATGTGCTCTTCGAGCTTTCCAGCTGTCCTGTCGTTGGTTTTCCGGCGAAGCCATTGATCCAAGAGAGCTGCCGCAGCTTCTGTTTCCCCATTCGCATAAAAGATCGATGCGACCGCGCTAACCACATACGGCGCACTTCGCACGGCGTTCCGGCTGGGAAATTTCGTCGCAAACTGGTCAGCTAGGTATTTAGCGTGCGCTACACCCTTCTCCTTGTCCATAAATCCCTTGGCATCGTCGATGAAGATGTTGCACTCAGGCCATGACGAATGGATGCAACTCGTCGTGAGCGATCGAATAAAGAATCCTCCGTAAGCTGATGCCACCCTCTCGATCGTGCGCCGCCGAAAGTTGTCGTCGACTGGGTCATCGCGCAGGTCGTACAGGATCACGTCTCTCAAGAGGCTGGCCAACTTTGCCTCTTCCAGTTCGCCTCCGTCGAAGAACATCGGATCGGAGTCGCGCATCGTCTCATGGATATTAACACGCCACCAGACCAGCTGCCCAAGCCCGATAGCCTCCATGAATTCAGAGGCTTCTCGCGACGCAGTATTCTGATTCTTGCTGGGTGATGCGGAACCCGCCTCATCGATGCTAAACAGGGCAGCTTCGTCGTCGAGTTTGATCGCTCTTTTGGTCAGTTCGGACAGGACGTTCATGGCAAGCCCGATCCTGGCGGTTGCCGTCCATTTCGGCAGGGTTTCCTGCGAAGCAACAGCCGTTCCCACGTTCGAGGTCAGGGTGGTCGCATCGCGCCGCCGGGCCGGATCGAATTCGAGCGAAAATACGGACGTGGAAACCTTGTTCAAGCCGCCAAGAAAATCATGCTCCTGCTGGAGGCCTGCAAGCAGCGCCAGCGTGGCGAAGACTCCAACAAAGACTCCCCGCACTGTAAGATTCGGTGAATCTCTTTCGCGAGCATCGCGGTACCATGATGAGCAAATGACGCCGGCACACAGCCCTATGGCAACGCTCAGTAGCCATGTGTTGTGAAACAGAGTCCACAACACGCCGCCATAGCGGCCCATGCTTTCGAACGCAATCGCTGCGGGCAGGAACACAATGGCCACTAGCAGCAGAACCGTCCACGCTAGCACGCGAGCCAGACGGGCAACTTCCAGCCATTGAGGCCCGGCGCCCGTAGCGCCAAATAATCCCGCGAACACCTGCGGTATCGGTGCCCAGAAATAGGGAAATACGTGATACGCAGCGATACCCGACACGAAGCCAGCTAGGATCGGCCACATTGTGATGCCCCCGAGGTAAAGACTTCACCCCCGGTAGCAAAACTCCCATAGGCGACACGCCGTGTCCATCGCACGCTGCCAAAACGGCGCGCAACCGTTTAGCAGCTTCAGCTCCTACCCTTGCCCTGGCTCAGCGCGGCCAAGTCGCCGTTGGTCCTCACCGAGGGCAAGGCAATGTTCCACAAGCACATGACGATGGAACTCGACCAGGCCTACGCCTACGCCACCGAGTTCATGGCCGGCGCCATCCAGCGCGAGGACGCGCAGTCGGGTATCGACGCCTTCGTGAACAAGAAGCCGAAGCCGGAGTGGAAAGGGCGATAATCTCTCTGCTCAGTTCTCGAAGATCAGGCACGTGGTCGTGCCATGAGCGAGCAGGCGGCCCCTGTCATCCGTGATCCGCCCTTCAGCGGTGCCGACTCGCCGGCCTCGATTCAACACCACGCCTTCCGCCTTGATCAGCCCCGTCTCGGGAGTGATGGGCCGCACCAGTGAAATCTTGAATTCGAGAGTCGTCTGGCTGACGCCCTTTTCCAAGGTCGACCAGATCGCCAGCCCCATGCAGCTGTCGAGCAGCGTGGCAGCGAGACCACCGTGCACGGTGCCCGACGGATTGAGGTGGGTTTCATTCGGCGTCGCCGTCACGACGACGCGCCCATTCGCCGCCTTGGTCACGTCATAGCCCAGGGTCCGCGCGATCGTATTGAGAGGCAGCGTCCCGTTGACGAGGCCCTGAACAAACTCCAGGCCACTCATCTCCTTCCGCCTATCGGCGGCGACGGTCCCATAAGTCTTGCTGGCGGCCTGGCTCGACATCCTCGGTCAGCCTAGCAGCCGCCTTGGAATGCCGCTCGCGGGATTCGGACCCTACTGACGCCAGTCGATGCCCTTGCCCTCGATCTGGCGCAGCGCGGCCTTCCAGTAGGTCATGCCGTATTCCGGGTTGGCGCGCTGTTGTCTGGCGCGCTCGCCGTACTGGCGAATGACGTCCGGATCGATCGGATCGGGCTCCTCGTTCATGCCCCGGGCAATGACCTCGACCTCGCAGGCGCGCTCGAGCATGTACATGCGGCGCAGCGCACCCGGGATCGACGCGCCGACCGTCAGCAGGCCATGATTGCGCAGCACCACCGAGTTGCCGCCCTGGCAGGTGACGCCGAGCGAATCGCATTCCTCCTGAGACGTCGGCATGCCGTACTCGTGATAGACGAGGTCGTCCCACACCGAGAGCACGTCCTGGCTGATCGGGCGCAGGCCCTTCTTGAGCACCGACACGCCAGTGCCGGCTCGGGTGTGAGTGTGCAGCACGCAGTTGGCGTCGGGCCGCGCCTTGTAGACGCCGCTATGGATGGTGAAGCCGGCCGCGTTGAAGCGGCCGTCCTTGCCGTAGACGTTGCCGTCGAGATCCATCTTGACCAGGCTCGAGGCGGTGATCTCGTGGAACAGGTCACCGTAGTTGTTGATCAGGAAGCACTTGGGCTCGCCCGGGATGCGCACCGTCATGTGGGTATCGATCGTGTCGGTCCAGCCGAAATGGTCGGTGACGCGGTAGAGGGCGGCGAGGTCGCAGCGCGACTGCCACTCGGCCTCGGTCATGTCCACGCGACCCTGCATCACCGTATCCATCCCGAACTCCTCTTTGTTCAGCCGGCGCTCGTCAGCACCCGCAGCCAGACGGCATCGTAACGCAACTCATCCATTCAAGCGATGCGCCGATGCCTCCGTGGAACGCAGAGCCGCCTTGCGGATATGCGGCACAGTATTTGCGTCTGCTTTCCCGTCTGGGGCGGAAGCGGAGGCAGCGGCGTGGCCAAGCCATTTCATCTCGCATGGTTTTTACAGGGTTCGAGCGTCCAGGCCTGGGGCGAACCCTGGACCGGGCATATCGGCACCACCTGGGAGCAGCCCGAGCTGTTCCTCGACATGGCCCGCAGTCTCGAACGTGCCTGCTTCGACTACATCCTGCTCGAAGATTCATCCTATGTCGGCGAGAGCTTCGGCGGCTCGACCGAGATCTACCTCAAGAAGGCCATCGCCGTGCCACGGCAGGACCCCTCGGTGGTGGCCGCCCTGATGACACAGGTGACGTCGCGCATCGGCATCGTCCCCACCTTCGGTACCTACGCCTATCACCCCTATCTTCTCGCCCGGCTCGTGGCGACGCTCGACCAGGTATCGGCCGGCCGCGCCGGCTGGAATGCCGTCACCGGCAGCTCGGACTTCGCGGCGATGAACTTCGGCATGGACGGCATGCCCGAGCACGACCTGCGCTACGACATGGCCGACGAATACATGTCCGCGGTCCGCGGCCTGTGGGGCTCGTGGGAACCCGGCGCGATCATCGCCGACCGCAAGAGCGGCGTGCTGGTCGATCACACCAAGGTCCATGGCGTCAATTACGAGGGCAAGTTCTTCAAGACACGTGGCCCACTCAATTCCGGTCCCGGCCCGCAGGGCCAGCCAGTGATCGCCCAGGCCGGCGGTTCGCCGCGCGGCCGCCGCTTTGCCGCCGCGCACGCCGACACGATTGTGGTCAATGCCAAGGGCATCGATGCGATGCGCGCCTATCGCGCCGATGTGCACAAGCACATGGCTGCCCAGGGCCGCAAGCCCACCGACTGCAAGGTGCTCTTCCTGATCAATCCAATCCTGGGAGAGACCATGGAAGAGGCACTGGAGCGCAAGAAGAAGCGGGAGTGCATGGCGCAGGCCAACATCCAGGAGCGGCTCGCGCATTTCGGCAAGGTGACCAACATCGACTTCGGCAAGTTCGATCTCGACAAACCCTTGCCCGACGATGTCACGACCAACGGTCACCAGCTCAACCTCGAGCAATTCCGCGCGATGGCGGCGGGACGCTCGATCCGCCAGACCATGGCGTCCTTCAACGCAGTCGACCTTTCGATCGATCTCTGCGGCACCTGCGACCAAGTGGCTGCGCGCATGGGCGAGGTCATGCAGGAGGTCGGCGGCGACGGCTTCCTGTTCTCGATGCCCAACGTCAACCGCCGCACCCTGGCCGAGATCGAGGACGGGCTGGTCCCCGCCCTGCAGGACCGCGGCCTGGTGCGCAAAGCCTACGAGCACAAGCAGTTCAGGGACAATCTCTTGGCGTTCTAACTCGAGCAGGAAGGCAGGCAACCCGTCATGGGCAAAAATCGCTCTCACCTACATCTCGGCCGGCGCACCGCGCTCGGCCTCGTCGGCGCCGGTCTTGCGGCGCCGTTCATCCGGCCGAGCCTCGCGCAGCAGGCCTGGCCCGAGCAGACCTCCATCCCGGATATCCTGAAGGGCAGCGGCGAGATCCGCATCGCCGGCTATGGCGGCACCATGCAGGAAGCCCAGATGAAGGGCTACTACGAGTCCTTCGAGAAGCTCTCCGGCATCAAGGTGCGGCCCTTCCCGGGTGCCAATGCGCCTAAGGTCAAAGCCATGGTCGAGACCGGCAACGTCGAATGGGATCTGGCCCAGCTCAGCCGCGGCTCGATCATGAACCTGCAGAAGACCGGCGACTATTTCGAGAAGATCGACTACTCGATCGTCGACGACGGCGTCGGCAAGGAATACCGCTTCGAGTATGGCCTCGAGATGCTGCTGTGGGCACAGGTGCTCGCCTATCGCACCGATGCCTTCAAGGGCGCCGTGCCCACGGGCTGGGCGGATTTCTGGGACACCAAGAAGTTCCCCGGTGATCGCGCCATGTTCGGCACGGGCGGCGGCGGCTGGCCGGAGATGGAAATCGCGCTGATGGCGGCGGGCGTCCCGGCGGACAAGCTCTACCCGCTCGACGTCGACAAGGCGCTGGCCAGCTACGGCAAGATCAAGAAGGACGTCGTCAAGTGGTGGGAGACCGGCGCCGTGCCGATCCAGCTTCTCACCGACCGCGAGGTCACCATGACCACCGTGTGGAACGGCCGCATGGCGGCGCTGCAGGTGGCCGGCGTGCCGGCGGCGATCAGCTGGAACCAGGGCCTTCTGAAGCGCGATGCCTGGGGCATTCCCAAGGGCGCCAAGAACAAGGTCAATGCCATGAAGTTCGTGGCCTTTTCGACCATGGCGATCCCGCAGGCGCGCGTGGCACTCGGCATTCCCTACGGTTCGGTCAACACCAAGTCG
>Ga0207952_1001258_pt1 | contig 11485 bp, 10 predicted proteins | sample SubbioR12Aug_8Ca_FD_184831 | JGI IMG/M metagenome (GOLD analysis project Ga0207952, IMG submission 184831) | Serpentinite rock and fluid subsurface biosphere microbial communities from McLaughlin Reserve, California, USA - CR12Aug_8Ca (SPAdes) | ecosystem: Environmental > Terrestrial > Deep...
CCCAACATTTAATCAACGACGGTTTCGATATCGGCACCGGAAGAGATCCTTACAAGAACTTTGTTTATACGAGTTTCCAAGAATTGGCGACTTATGTTTCCCACAACAGAGTTTCTCAAATTGCCAAACAATACGGCGACAAAAAGCTGTCTAAATTGTGCAAATTAATTGCCGGCGATGAGATGCGTCACCACCATGCTTATTCCGAATTTGTAAACCAAATTTTTAAAGTAGATCCCAGTGAAATGATGTTGGCTTTCCAATACATGATGAAACAAAAAATCACCATGCCGGCGCATTTCTTGAGAGAGTCAGGGCAAAAAATAAGTACGGCTTTTGAAGAGTTTTCGAATTCAGCTCAAAAAATAGGGGTGTACACGGCTGCGGATTATGTAGAGATCATGCAAAAACTCATCGACAAATGGGAAATAGACAAGATAACTAACTTAACTGCAGAAGCTGAAAAAGCCAGAGATTATTTGATGAAGTTGCCGGAAAGAATGGCTAAAATTTCTGAGCGTTTGGTCTTGCCCGATGAAACCAAAGTGTTCAAATGGGTACAACCGGCATTAGTACGATAAATCAACAAGATCCTTTCGAGAGAAAGGATTTTTTTAAATTCAACAACATGTCCATTATAGATAAGACCATCCTTTTTGTCAAAACTAAGCTAGAGCAGGCCGAAGGCGGACACGATTGGTTTCATATCGAACGTGTGTATAAAAACGCCTTGTTGATTGCTCAAGAAGAAGCTTGTGATTTGATTGTAGTGAAACTCGCCGCCTTACTACATGATATAGCCGACAGTAAGTTTCATAATGGCGATGAAACAATTGGACCAAAAACCGCACGCGCCTTTTTAGAAGCTGAAAAAGTGGATGAAGCAACTATTGTTCATGTGATTAATATCATTGAAAACATTTCGTTTAAGGGCGGCAATTTTGAAAGAAAGTTTCATTCCAAAGAACTTGAAATTGTTCAGGATGCCGATCGTTTAGATGCCATTGGCGCTATAGGTATTGCTCGTTGTTTTAATTACGGCGGATTCAAAAACAGAGTCCTTTACAATCCGGCTATTCCACCGAAACTCAACATGACTAAGGAAGAATACAAACAATCGGATTCGCCCACCATTAACCATTTTTATGAAAAATTATTGTTGTTGAAAGATAAAATGAATACGCCTACTGGGAAGAAAATTGCAGAAACGCGTCATCGATTTATGGAGCACTTTTTATCGCAATTTTATGCCGAATGGGATGGAGAGAAATAAAAAGAGAACCTATTGGTTCTCTTTTTAGTTTTTATAAGGTCACTTTCAGAAGTTGTTTTTTCTTTCCTTTTCTTCCGATGAAAAAAACCGAATCCCCGGAGAGTACGCCGTTGGAAACCATAAAAGGAACTTCATTGTCTTTATCATCTAAAATTTCCTGATAATCGAAATCCCCGTTTTGATTCACTCTGATAATGTTAAGATTGGATTTTTTGGTACTGGTTTGGCCAAATTGTATCCTGTCGTTACGGAGCTTTTTTACTTTTTCACCGGTATTGATGAAAAAATAAGCATCGTTATCTATTGCTGTTGAGGTATATGAAATATAAGATTCATCGCCTGCGGTTGATTGTCTTTTATTAATATTTCTGGCCCAAACAATTTCTCCGCTTGGATTAATTCTGGCACTCACGATGTCATCATAATGATAAATGGTTCTCCAATAACCGCCTCCGTTACCGGTCATAACATAGGTTGAAGTGAGATAAAATTCTTCAGCATTAAAGATCAGGTCACCATTTTTAGCAATAATTATTTTTCTGAAGGAAAGATTTTTTAGTTCTTTTTCCTTTTCCTTGCCATATTTGTCAATTATAAATTGTTCGGTAAACGGATTGAATTTTTCCTTTTTGATATCCAATGAAACAGGGTCAAGTTCAAAATAGGATATTCCTTTGAATCTGTAATCTTGTTTGTCTGAATAAAAGCCAATACAAATTAATCGATCGTCAAAAATGATTGTTTTCAAAGAAGCGGCAAAATGCTCATCGGTATCAAAAACCTGAGTTTTTTGACTACTATTTGTTATACTGGTCAATTCATATTGATATCTTCCTCCTTCTTTTTTCTTCTTTTGTTCATCGGTGTAAACTTTTCCAAGGATGTAAATAGTCTTGCCATCTTTTGAAACATCTACGTTTTCATAAATGAATTTTTTGTCTTTTATATCTCTTTTAAAAGTGTGATCTATGTTTTTGTTCAGGGATTTATCAAATAGGAACAAGCGATGTGTTTCGTTGTTTTTGTCTTTAATGTCTACTGTAATTGCAAATGCGGATTTGTCTTCATTGATAATCATACTGGCGCCTGAATCACCATCAAAACCGGCCGAACTAAAAAAGCCAAATTGTTTTATTTCTTCACTATTCAATCTGAACAATTCTTTTTTTGTAAAATTGAAATCATTGATATTAGACGACATAGCAGAACAGATGTAGGCTTTTTGGTCTTTCTCGTACATAAAATCGATGATATTCACATTGTTACCATCCATGATTACTCCTAATACAGAACTTTGCTTTACCGCTTTGGAATACTTTATTTCATATTCAAACTCTTTGATTAACTTTAGGTCAGCATCATAATGCTCAAAATAGTAGCCCGACCCGGAAGAGAATACGCCTCCGAAGTAAGAACGGATAATAATCACACCGCCTTTTCCGTCATCTTCTACAAGAACAATAGATGAATGTTTGTATTCATCTTTAAAAACATCACTTTTCTTTATTTTAAATGGAATTTCCTGGGCGAAAGCACTCAGGGTCAGCATTGAGAGGACAATGCTGAAAAGGATTTTTTTCATGGTTAGGGTTTTTATTGTTGGGCCGAATATATAAAAAATTTCCGCCTTTTTGTAGTTGGCTTATTTTTACTTCCCGGTAAAACTGGCTTTTCTTTTCTCTAAAAATGCCGTAGTGCCTTCTTTAAAATCTTCGGTACCGAAACATTTCCCGAAGTTTCTGATCTCTACGTCAAAGCCATCTACATCGTGTTTGTAGTTGGCATTTACCGCTTTAATCGCTTTACCAATGGCCGATGGCGAATTGCGCATGATTTTCGATGCTATGCCTTTAGTAAATTCTAACAATTCAGCTTGTGGCACCACATGATTCACCAATCCATAAGATTTTGCGGTTTCGGCGTCAATCATTCCGGCGGTCATAATCATTTCCATAGCGCGTCCTTTGCCTACCAATTGCGGCAAACGTTGCGTTCCGCCATAACCAGGAATTACGCCTAAGGATACTTCCGGCAATCCCATTTTGGCGTTATCGGAAGCTACTCGGAAATGACAAGACATGGCCAATTCCAATCCGCCGCCCAAAGCAAATCCGTTAACGGCTGCAATCACCGGTGTTTTTAGTTTTTCAACGAAGTCAAATAACAATTCCTGACCTTGAGCGGCCAATTGCGCACCTTCTTCTACGCTGAATTCGGCAAATTCCGAAATATCGGCTCCGGCTACAAAGGCTTTTTCGCCTTCGCCGGTCACAATAATCACTCTTACTGCTGCATTGTTTTCCAAGTTCTCAAAAGCGTCATGCAATTCCTGGATTGTGGCTTTGTTTAGAGCGTTTAATTTAGACGGACGATTGATAGTGACTTGTCCGATGCCGTTGTCGATGGCGACTAATATGTTTTCGAAGTTCATATTTTTAGGTATTAGGTTGATGTAATGACTAAGGATAATTTGCGCCTCTGCGCATGATTTTTATTTCACCATAGGAAGCGACACCATAAAGGTTGAGCCTTTTCCCGGTTCTGATTCAAAAGTAATGGTTCCTTTATAATTTTCAATAATGTTTTTGATGATGCCCAATCCTAATCCCATACCGCTGGTTTTGGTGGTAAATTTAGGTTCGAAAATCCGCTCGGTATTTTCAGTATTAATCCCGATGCCGTTGTCTTTTACGGCGATGATAACATGATCTTCTTCGGCATTAACCGAAACCAAAACAGCTTTTTCCGATTGCTCTTCGGGTATGGCTTGTATGGCATTTTTAACCAAATTGGTAATGATGCGAATGAGTTGTGTTCTGTCCATCACGGTAATAATTTCTTCAGAATTGCTCTCGAATCGGATAAAATCTTCATTAAAAATATCCAATGAAAATTCTACCACTTCCACCACATTCAAGGTTTCGTTTTGTTGCGCCGGCATCGAAGCAAAGTTGGAAAAGGCCGAAGCCACGGCGCTCATCGTATCGATTTGTTGGATTAAGGTTTTAGAATAATCGTCGAGCTTTTGTTTCAAATTCGGATCGTTGGCGTCAAATTTTCGTTGGAAACTTTGCACTGTCAAACGCATCGGAGTCAACGGGTTTTTGATTTCGTGGGCGACTTGCTTTGCCATTTCGCGCCAAGCTTGTTCTCTTTCACTTTGGGCGAGCATGGTAGCACTTTCCTCCAATTTATCCACCATTTGGTTATAGGCGTTAATCAGGGAATTGATTTCACGGCTGTTGGCTTCGATGACAATTTTTTCGTTTTTTTGGTTCAGACTCGTTTCGTTGATTTTATCTGAAATGGTCTTTAGCGATTTGGTGATGTAACTCGCCAAGAAATAAGCCAAAGCAAAAGCAATAATCAACATAAACGAATACACCTGACTCAAGCGCAATAAAAACTGACGCAGCTCTTTTTCGTAAAAACCATCGTCTTCTACATACGGAATGTTCAAAATCCCCAAAGGCTTGAATTTGTCGTCTTTAATCTGACTGTAGGAAGAGCGGTTTTTGACGCCGTCGATGTTTTTGATGTCAACGTATCGTTTGTCTACCGAAGATTGCACCAGTTTTAAGATGTAGTTCGGGATGGGCGGTGCCACTTTATCTACTGAAAAGGTTGATTTAGACGATTTAACCAATTTGCCTTCCAGCGAATAAATGTTAATCTCCAAGTTATGAATATCGGACAACTCGTGGATTTTATCTTTAAAAATCAGCTTTAAATTGTCCGGCGTTAGCGGATACGTTGTGGTAGAAAGCACGTAGTTGATGTGCTCCTTGATGGCAAATTCTTTTCGGTCTAAACGCTCTTGGTGGTAATCTTTGGCCTCGTTTTTAAACTGAATAATCGAAATCGAAGCCATCAAAACCGACGCAATAACTATCAATATAATCATCGACAGGAAAATCCTGGTACGAAGCGATAGCATTGATAGTTTTATATTCAGCATTTTTCAGTGTTCAGTGTTCACTATTTTTTCTCCCGAATTCGTTTGTAAAACTTAAAGCCTAACATAATCAGTATCGAAAACAAAAAGATGCCGATTACGCCGTAAATCCAGTTGAAAGCATTCTTTAAAATTACTAAAAAAACTACGGCAAACAAGATAATCGTCGCGCCTTCATTCCACAGCCGCATAAAGTTGGAACTGTATTTAAATTCGTCCTTTTGCAACTGATTATAAATTTGATGACACTTAAAATGGTAAGCGAACAACAACACTACAAATCCCAGTTTCACGTGCATCCACGACATTTGTAACCAAGCCGGATTGAGATACAACAACCAAACAGCAAAGCAAGTTGCTAAAAACGCACTCGGCCAAGTAATGATGTACCACAAGCGATAAGTCATGATTTTGTATTGGTTGAGCAAAATTTCTCGCTCAAGCGAAGGTTTTTCATTGGCTTCAATTTGGTATACAAACAAGCGTACTATGTAAAACAAACCCGCAAACCAAGTGATGACAAAGATGAGGTGCAACGATTTGATGTAGTTGTAAAGTTCCATTTTATTTACTCCAATCTTTTATCCAATTGGCCACTACCTGACACCATTCATCTTCATCATTCAAACAAGGTACAGCGAAAAATTCTTCTCCACCGTTTTCTTTGAATTCTTCGTTAGCACGCATGGCAATTTCTTCCAATGTTTCCAAACAATCGGCCACAAAAGCCGGTGTCACTACGGCTAATTTTTTAATTCCTTTTGCGGGCATTTTGTTGATTTCCACATCGGTATAAGGCGTTAACCATTTGTCGCCGGCCAAACGCGATTGGAAAGTTTGGCTGTATTTGCCTTCAGGAATTCCAAGCAATTCAACTACTTGTCGCGTAGTTTCATAGCATTGATGACGGTAGCAAAATTCATGTGCCGGAGAAGCCGTTACACAACATTTGTTATCAATAGTACAGTGTGATTTGGTCACATCCGTCTTGCGAATATGACGTTTCGGAATACCGTGGTAGGAAAATAATAAATGGTCGTATTCAAAGCCTTCCAAATGTTTTTTGATGGAATGCGCTAAGGTTTTGATAAAATCGGGTTTGTTGTAAAACGCCGGAACTTTGGTGATGGTCATTTCCGGGAAATGCTTCTGTTGCAATTCATCGGCCAAAGCCCAAATAGTTGTGGTAGAAGCCATAGCATATTGCGGATACAAAGCCAATAACATCACATCGGTTACGCCTTTGTCTTTCAACTCTTGTAAGCCTTTCTGAATGGTCATACTGCCGTAACGCATAGCCAAAGCCACCGGAACATCAACAAGTTTCTCCACTTTTTGGTGCATTTTTTTGGAAATCACAATCAGCGGTGAACCTTCATCGGTCCAAATCTGACTGTATGCTTCCGCCGATTTTTTCGGACGGGTTTGTAAAATAATGCCTCGCACCAACAAGGCTCTCAATAAATACGGTACGTCAATAACGTATTTATCCATTAAAAATTCATCTAAATACGGCTTGACGTCTTTGGCTGTTGGACTTTCGGGTGAACCGAGGTTGACTAATAATACTCCTTTCATTTGTGGCAATTTTATTTTTGATAAAAGTAATGAAACTTCTTTTTTCGATTTAGGTTTGTTAAATTCTTTATTGATGATGAGATATACGAAATCAATTCAATTAAGTATTGGCTTGTAAACTCATTAAATATTTTTTTGGGGTCGTGGCAAATTTCTTTTTGAAAGCCGCAATAAAATGACTGCCGGTACTGTAGCCGATTTTTAGGCCGACTTCATTCACGTTATACGAACCGGAATCCAGCAACTGACGGGCATAATCCATTTTGTAATCAAATAAAAACCCGTAAACCGTATCACCGTAAATTTGCTTAAAACCCATTTTGAGCTTCTTTAAAGTTAAACCTACCTGATTCGCCAGTTCTTCTAAACTTGGCGGTTCGGCCATATTGGCAATGATAATTTCTTTGGCTTTTTTGATTTTCAGGACGTTTTCTTCGTCAATCAAAAACGGACATTGTTCGGCATTAGGATCTTCATTTCTGTTGAAAAACAAACTCAACAATTCGTAACCTTTTCCTTTATAGTATAGGTTTTTGATGGAAGGATTGAGATTATAGTGAAACATCTGATTGAGTACGATAGCCATTGACGGACTGATGTCACTTTCATTGTAATACTTGCGATCCTTGTTTTCTTTACTTAAAAACGGAATGTGTTCAGCATCATCAGTAAACAAACCGTGAAATTTTTTAATGGAAACTAAAATGGTAATCAACCACGACTTAGGTTCAATTTGCACATGCAAGGGCAGTTCTTTTTCCGGATTATAAAAAAGCAGACACTTCTCTTCTTTTAGCTCGAAAGTGTAATTTCCTTTGTTAAAGATAAATTTTGCGCCACCTTTCAATCCAAAGTGAAACTGAATCAAGCCCATAGTAACAGGTCGTTCAAAAGTGGTTACTTCTTCCGTATCGTTTTGAAAACGAATCAAAATAAAGTCGTCGTCAATTTTTATTTCTTCTTTAGAACCCATAGCGATATTTTTTCGTATATGTTTTGGAAGCGAAATCAAAATGTTATTTAGAATGAATCTACATAAAGCGGTTCTCAGCACTTGATTTCACTACAAATTTAAAAGAAATAACGATAAAAAGACAAATGAGTTTAAAAATAACATTGAGCGATATAAAAAGTTCTTTTAGCGTTACTTTTATAAAATCGATAGCAATAACTTTGTTTTACTTTTAGGGAAAGAGCATTTTATGGAACACGGAAACATATCAAAGCACAGTACTTTTTATGCGGTTGGCTTGAGTTACAAAAAGGCCGATGCCGAGATGAGAGGGAAATTCAGCTTAGATGACAATGCCAAGAGTAACGCTTTAGCACAAGCCAAAGCCGAAGGCATTGAAGCACTTATAGTGACTTCAACGTGTAATCGTACCGAGATTTACGGTTTCGCCCAACATCCTTTCCAGCTCATCAAATTGCTTTGTGAAAACAGTCAAGGTACTGTGGAAGACTTCCAAAAGGTGGCCTATGTTTACAAAAACCAAGAAGCCGTTTCCCACATGTTTCGTGTAGGGACCGGTTTAGACAGCCAGATTTTAGGCGATTTTGAAATCATCAGCCAAATTAAATCGGCCTTCGTAGAAAGCAAAAATCGTCATTTGGCCAATGCTTTTATGGAGCGATTGGTGAACGCGGTAATACAGGCCAGCAAACGCATTAAAAATGAAACCGAAATTTCTTCGGGAGCGACTTCCGTTTCTTTTGCTGCTGTGCGTTACATTTTTAACAATGTAGAAAATATCGCTAACAAAAATATTTTGCTTTTCGGAACCGGTAAAATCGGTAGAAATACTTGTGAAAATTTGGTCAAACACACCAAGCACGAGCAAATCACACTCATCAATCGCACCAAAGACAAAGCCGAACGTTTGGCCAGAAAGTTGGATGTAATTGTAAAAGATTATGTCGATTTACAGTTGGAAATCCAAAAAGCCGATGTGTTAGTTGTAGCTACCGGCGCGCAAAATCCAACCGTGGACAAAGCCATTTTAAATTTGAAAAAGCCGTTGTTGATTTTGGATTTATCCATCCCAAAAAATGTGAACGAGAATGTTCAGGATGTTAAAGGTGTAACCTTGGTTCATATGGATCATTTATCACAAATGACCGATGAAACTTTGGAGAACCGCAAAAAACACATTCCTGCAGCTGAAGCCATCATCGAAGAAATCAAAGACGAATTCATCGCTTGGACCAAGCAACGCAAATTTGCACCTACCATTCACGCCTTAAAAGAAAAACTCAATTCCATTAAAGACGGCGAGCTCAACGTGCAACGTAAAAAAATGGCCAACTTTGATGAAGAACAAGCCGAGTTAATCAGTGCTCGTATCATCCAAAAAATCACCAATCATTTTGCCAATCATTTAAAAGATGACAACACCATGGTGGATGAAAGTATTGAATGGATTGAGAAAATTTTTCAGATAGAAACGACTTCCAAATAAAATGGCCAAAACAATCAGAATAGGTACTCGCGACAGCGAACTCGCCCTTTGGCAAGCCCACACCGTTCAAAAAAAGCTCAACGATTTAGGCTATTCCACGGAAATAATAGCCGTGAAATCACAAGGAGATATCATTTTGGATAAACCTTTATACGAATTAGGGATTACCGGTATTTTCACCAAAACCTTAGACATTGCCATGGTTAACGGTCAAGTGGATATTGCAGTGCATTCCATGAAAGACGTGCCAACGGTGTTACCAACCGGAATTGTACAAGTTGCTGTTTTAGAAAGAGCCAATGTATTGGATATTTTAGTCCACAAAGGCAACACCGATTTTTTAAACGAAAAAGCTACTATCGCTACCGGAAGTTTACGCCGACAAGCCCAATGGCTCAACAAATATCCTAATCATACTGTGGTAGATTTACGAGGCAACGTGAATACGCGCATGCAAAAGTTACAAGATAACGATTGGAGCGGAGCCGTTTTTGCCGCAGCAGGTTTGGAACGAATCAACTTAAAACCCGATACCTTTATTAATCTCGATTGGATGATTCCCGCACCTGCACAAGGCGCTATGGTAGTGGTTGCGATGGGTAACGACGATTTTACCGTAGATGCCGTATCGCAATTAAACGATATCGAAACAGAAATTTGTACCTATATCGAAAGACAATTTTTAAGAACCTTGGAAGGTGGTTGTACTGCGCCTATCGGAGCTCTGGCCAAATACAATCAGCACGATGACACGATTGAGTTTCACGGATGCTTACTTTCGATAGACGGCCAACAAAAATTTGAAATCATCAAAGCGGTGGACATATCCGAGTGGAAAAAGTTAGGGTTTTACACGGCCAAAGAAATACTCGAAAATGGAGGAAGCGAATTAATGGAAGCAATTAAAAAACAGCTGAAACCTAAAGCGTAACGATGGAAAATCAAATTCGCATATTGTCAACCAAAAAGCTTACGGACTACCAAAAGCAACTGTTGCTGAATGCGAATTTTTCGATTGATGAAGCCGATTTCATCAAAGTGGTGGACCAATCCTTTCATTTGAAAGACCTAAACGACTATCTGATTTTTACGAGTCAGAATGCGGTAGAAAGTGTGTTGGAAAATGAAAGAATAGCCGAAATTAAAACCAAGAAAAGTTTTTGTGTTGGCGACAAAACTAAGGCGGTGTTGGAGGAGAACGGTTTTGAAGTGATCCTAAGTTCGGACTACGCCTCAGAATTGGCTTCAGTGATTTGCAACCAATACGGTAAAGCAAGTTTTACGTTCTTTTGCGGGAATTTGAGAAGGGATATTTTACCCGATTCTTTGCGCTTGGCCGGGATAACTTTTGAAGAAGTGGAAGTGTATGAAACCCGATTAACGCCACACAAAGCTGATTCCGATTTGAACGGGATTTTGTTTTTCAGTCCGTCGGGTGTGCAAAGTTTTTTAAAAGAAAACAAGTTGCAAGATGAGGTTTGTTTCTGCATCGGAAGCACCACTGCCAAAGCGTTGAGAGGCATTACCAACAAAGTGGTGACCGCCAATCAACCTACTATTGAAAGTACGATTGCAAAAAGTATAGCATTTTTTAATAAAATATAATTGGGCAACACCCAAAGCAAACAATAATTATGATTAAAAACGATTTATTCCTTCGCGCCTTAAACAACGAAACCGTAGAACGTCCACCGGTTTGGATGATGCGTCAAGCCGGAAGATATTTGCCGGAATTCAGAGCGTTACGCGACAAATACGATTTCTTTACTCGTTGTGAAACCCCGGAATTAGCGGCCGAAATCACCGTGCAACCCATCCGAATTGTAAAACCGGATGCCGCCATTTTGTTCTCGGATATCTTGGTAGTGCCAAGGGCGATGGGAATCCACGTGGAATTGAAAGACAATCTCGGGCCGATTATCCCGAATCCCATTCGCACGATGGAACAAGTCAATCAGGTTTTTGTGCCAAACATTCACGAAACTTTGGGTTACGTAATGGATGCCGTTAAACTCACCAAAGAAATGTTGAACGACGAAGTGCCGTTAATTGGTTTCGCCGGTTCACCCTGGACGATTTTTTGTTATGCGGTAGAAGGCAAAGGCTCTAAAAGTTTCGACACCGCCAAAGGATTTTGTTTCTCCAATCCGGTAGCGGCGCACAGTTTGTTGCAAAAAATCACCGACACGACCATTTTATACTTAAAAGAAAAAGTAAAAG